>Ga0126373_10001766_pt1 | contig 15536 bp, 12 predicted proteins | sample PanSoiMetPlot_11_FD_92545 | JGI IMG/M metagenome (GOLD analysis project Ga0126373, IMG submission 92545) | Tropical forest soil microbial communities from Panama - MetaG Plot_11 | ecosystem: Environmental > Terrestrial > Soil > Tropical forest > Bulk soil | place: Panama | collected 2016-02-17 | reverse complement strand
GTTTTAACAACCCTATGAGAGGCACGGCTGCAGTCAGACCTTTGATCCTTAGCACAAATCGCGTGGATCAGTCCCAGATCGTCGGCGGCTGCCGGATCATAACATTACCGAAGATCGCTGACGTACGGGGCAATCTCTCCTACGTCGAAGGTGGAAGGCACGTCCCGTTTGCGATTCAACGTGCGTACTGGATTTACGACGTACCTGGGGGAGCGTTGCGCGGCGGCCATGCCTATTACAAGCTGGAAGAACTCATAATTGCTGCTTCGGGGAGCTTCGATGTCGTCGTGGATGATGGCAGCGAACGGCAAGTCGTGCACCTGAATCGGTCGTACTTCGGGCTTTATGTTCCGTCGATGGTGTGGCGCCAAATCGAGAATTTTTCCAGCAATTCCGTCACGCTCATCTTGGGATCATTGCCGTACTCGGAGGAAGATTATCTTCGCGATTACGAGTCATTTGTGCGCGCGAGGCATGAAGCACAAAAATGACCACGGTTGATGATTGTCGGCTCCTGGATCTTCCGAGAATCATGCGAGAGGAAGGCAGTATCACACCGATCGAGGGCGGAAAACACGTGCCGTTTGAGATCGCGCGTGTCTACTATCTCTACGACGTACCCGGCGGGGCTTCGCGTGGTGGCCACGCACACAAGGAATTGCTGCAGCTAATGGTTGCGGTTATGGGCTCATTCGATGTGGTATTGGACGACGGTTTCATGCGGAGGCGTGTGAGTCTCAATCGTGGTTACCACGGACTGTATCTGCCGAACTTGATTTGGAGGGAGCTTGAGAACTTTTCCTCTGGCGCAATCTGCGTGGTGCTGGCATCGCAGCCCTACCAAGAAAGCGAATACATTCGCGACTACTCAGATTTCATTGAGCACAAGAAGTCTCTAGCGCAAACGATGCGTTGAACCCTTCCATGCAGAACAAAATCACAGTTCCGTTTGTCGATCTGAAGTCGCAACATGCGTTGCTTGCACAAGAACTAAACGAGGCCATCCAGAGAGTGATGGCGCGTTCCTGGTTTATTCTTGGCGCGGAACTGGAGGCTTTTGAAGCAGAGTTTGCCACATACTGCGGAGTCAAGCATTGCGTGGGCGTGGGATCGGGAACGGAAGCGTTGCACCTTGCCCTGCGTGCCTGCGGAGTCGGACCGGGCCACGAGGTGATCACGGTTTCGCACACCTTCATTGCCACCGCCCTCGCAATCACATGGACGGGGGCGACTCCGGTATTTGTAGACATCGAGCAAGACAGTTACGCCATTGATCCTTCACAGATTGCCCGTGCTATTACGCCGAAAACCCGCGCAATCGTTCCAGTGCATCTGTATGGGCAGTGTGCAGACATGGATCCCATCTTAACCATCGCAGCGGAGCACAGTTTGTACGTGGTCGAGGACGCGGCCCAGGCCCACGGAGCGTTTTATAAAGGCAAGAAAGCGGGCAGCATGGGACATCTGGGCTGCTTCAGCTTCTACCCCGCAAAAAACCTTGGTGCCTGCGGTGATGCAGGAGCGATCACCACTAGCGATCCAGAGCTCGACAGAAAACTTAGAATGCTTCGCAATTACGGTCAGTCGAGCAAGTATTATCACGAGGGCAGGGGGTTCAATAGCAGACTTGATGAACTTCAGGCCGCAATCCTCCGCACGAAGTTGCTTCATCTGGACGCTTGGAATGAGAGTCGAAGGGTTGCTGCAGAATTTTACCTGTCCTCAGTGGAGCAGAGGTTTTCTCCTCCAAGGACGATGACGGGTCGAATTCCAAACTGCCACCTGTTCGTCATTCGGGCCGATGACCGCGACACCCTTCAACGCCATTTGCGTTTAGGTGGGGTCGAGACTCAGATTCACTATCCTGTGCCGATCCACCGACAGACGGCCTTTCGCGACCTGCCCCACCGCAACGAGGATTTATCCGTTACCGAGCACATCGTCCACCGAGTGCTGTCATTGCCCATTTTCCCCACAATCAGTAAGGAGCAACTAGAGCATGTTTCGGCCTGCCTAAATTCCTTTGGGAAGCACCCTGCCGAACAAGCCAGCCCAGAGCCAGCCATGGGCACACTCTTCGAGGCCTGATCGAATCAAAACCATGAGCAACACTCCCCTGGTCAGCGTCTGTGTCGCGTCGTACAACCACGGCCGTTTCTTGCCTGCGATGCTGGATGGTCTGCTGAGCCAGACTTTTCGCGATTTCGAGATCGTAGTGGTGGATGATGGCTCGACCGACAACAGCATGCAGGTGTTAAAGGCCTATGCCGATCGAAATCCTGAGATCATGCGTGTCTATACCCACCCCGGAGGGCAGAATCGGGGGGTCTCCGCGACCGTGAACCTGGGCTTTGAAAAGTCGTGCGGGAAGTACTGGTGCATGCATGATTCCGACGATCTTTCCTATCCTGACCGGCTGGCGCGACAGGCCGCATTTCTGGAGAGCCATCCAGACGTCGGCTGGGTGTACGGGGTCGCTGACCCGATCGATGGCAACGGGGCGCACCTAGATGGACGGTTCGGGTCGGACCTCTCGTCCTGCAGCGACCTGGTCGAGCGTCTCATCTGGGACAACCCCATCGCAGCTGTCACCACAATTATTCGCAGAGATTGCGCCTTGCGAATCGGGCTGTGGGATGAGGCGGTCATCTATAGCGATTGGGAGTACTGGATCCGCTTAGCGTCTCACTACCCCCCTGCTTTCATCCCTGGCTCGGTGATTAAATATCGGGTTCACGGAGGCAACACGAGCTTGGGAGTGTCCAGGGAGGCTCGACTAGATCGCTTGTTGCAGGTCATGAAAGCAGCAAGGGAGAAAGCGGACTCGACGGGAGGGCTACTGGCCCGGCCACGAACGAAGGCGCAACTCGACTTTCGCAAAGCAGGCCTATGTAGTGAGATGGGGGATTTCGAATCCTGTCGACATGAGTTGAGGAGCATGTTCGAGAGCGATCCCACGCTTCGCTTCAACCCGAAACCGATATCGCATTGGTTGTGCCGGCAGCCAGGGCGGCGGCTGGCATTGGGTGTAATCCGGGAATTCGGAAGTCGGCCCCGCTGGGCAGCAAATCCCTCATTCATGTCCACTTTAGTGGGGATTTTCCTTTACCGACGACTGCGTCGCACGTGAAACGGACCACGATTACATTGGCAAGTGGAGTTGTTGTCAACACATTCTGACGCTGTGCGCCACTTGTTATTACCGGACGTAAATTCGCTGGCTGAGGACAAGGCACCGATCGCACGAGGAATTGGTGCCGATTCCCGCATTACATTCCGGGGGTTGAAGCGCCGATGGATGGCACAGGTTACCTTAAAATGAGGCAGCGGAGTTGCCTGCGCATATTGTTCGTGGGATACGCCGACAGCCTCCACACGGCACGCTGGACCTCTCAGCTCACGGGCCAGGGATGGGACCTGCATCTATTCGCCGGCACCCATCCTAAGCCCAACAAAGAACTGCGTGGCCTTACGGTACATCGACTGGTGCAGAGCCCCCTTTCCCGCGGGAACGTGGCACAAAAGGCAATTCATTGGCCTTTTCGGCGCGGCGAGACTCGTGTCACTACACTGCTGGAACATATGGAGCGGTACTCGCCCCCAGCGCGTCTGGCTCGCCTCGTCGATGAGCTTCGGCCAGACATTGTCCATTCGCTCGAGATGCAGCTTGGCGGATACCTCACGTGGCAGGCAAGACAACGTTGTCTCTCTCCATTTCCCACCTGGATTTATTCCTCCTGGGGAAGCGATATTTTTTACTTCGGACGCATGGCGGAACACCAACAACGGATTCGTGACGTGTTATCACACTGTGATTACCTGATCACGGACTGCCATCGTGATGTCAAGTTGGCCCGGGACTTTGGTTTCAACGGAGAGTTGCTCGGCATTTACCCCGCCGGTGGCGGGTTCGAGTTGGCGAAGATGCGGGCATTTCGGCAGCCAGGCAGCATCGCCACGCGACGGACGATAGCGGTCAAGGGGTACAACGGTGGCCGGTTCGAAGCGCGCGGGCTCGTGGCTATTGAGGCGTTACGACTTTGTGCGCAACAGCTCCAAGGCTATGAGGTCGTGGTGTACTCAGCGGCGCCGGACGTAGCCGCGGCGGTGGAGAATTTGAAGTATACCTGCGGAGTTCAGGCCAGGGTGCTACCGCAATCCTCGCACTCAGACATCGTTCAGCTGATGGGGCACTCGCTTATTGCAATTGGTTTGGGTATGAGCGATGGATCGCCAAACACGCTGCTAGAAGCCATGATTATGGGCGCATTCCCGATCCAATCGGATACGATCTCGACCCGGGAGTGGATCGAGAGCGGAAGCAATGGCATTCTTGTTCCACCAGAAGACCCGCAGGCAGTTGCTGAAGCTGTCCGTCGTGTGCTTACTCACCCTTCGCTAGTCGAGCCAGCGGCTGAAATAAACAATCGTATCGCCGACGAGCGCCTAGATCGCGAACGTATCCGCTGCGAAGTAGTGTCGTTATACGAGCGAATGGGTAATTGCAGACCAGCTACGCAAAAAAGCGTGGAAATAGGATTTTCTCCGCGTAACAAAGCCTTGTGAAGCTGAATAAGCCATGACTCTGACAAAGATGATGCGGGCGAGCTTATGGACGGCGGGGGTGCCAAAACGCCGAAGCATGATATTGAACAGCGACGCGAAGTCTTGAAAAACTGGCGAGAGTACAGCGTGCTGGCCCTGAGGATCAGCATCTCTTTGAGGGTTGAATGAGCCGAATCTTAGTTACTGGTGGTTTGGGTACTGTTGGGGCAGGGCTGGTCTCAGAATTACGTATGCGGGGGCACCACGTGGTGTCAGGTGACCTAGCCCATCAGCCAGATGAAGTTGGGTTCACGGTGCGCACCGATGTGACTTCCCCTCTTTATGCACGCTGCGATGTCGGCGAATTTCGCCAGATCGAGCGCGTTATGGAGAAGTTGGGGCCGTTTGACTATGTCTATCACTGTGCCGCCGAATTCGGACGGTGGAACGGCGAGGATTTTTACGAGACTTTGTGGCGGACCAATGCCGTGGGGACAAAGAATGTCATTCGGCTGCAGGAACGGCTCAAGTTTCAGTTGATTCATTTTTCGTCATCGGAAGTTTATGGGGACTGGCCAGAGTTGATGGTGGAATCGGTTATGGATCAATACGAGATCAAGCAGATGAACGATTACGCCATGACCAAGTGGGTGAACGAAATGCAGATTCGTAATTCGTCGCAGCAGTTCGGGACCGAGTCGGTGGTGGTACGGCTGTTCAATACCTACGGTCCGGGAGAGTACTACAGCCCGTATCGCTCAGTGAATTGCCGGTTTCTGTATTGCGCGCTTAATGGATTGCCGTGGACGGTCTTTCGTGGTCATTCGCGGACGTCGACTTATCTAGCCGACACCGTGCGCACGCTCGCGAATATTATCGACAACTTTAAGCCGGGAGAAACATACAACATCGGAGGTCAGAATCAGCACACGATCGAGGAACTGTCAGATGCGATTCTGAAGGTGACTGGCGCGGATCCGTCGCTGGTGGTGTATCGCGATTCGGAGATCCTTACGACGCACCACAAGCGTGTCGACGTGAGCAAGGCGTTCCGCGACCTGAAACATGAAGATTCCTACAGCCTCGAGGAAGGTTTACGCCTCACGACCGAGTGGATGAGGCGCGTCTACAACCTGAAAACCCATACGCCGGCCGCGGCGAGCTTCGAAAATTGATTGGGGATGAGCGCTTCAGAAAGCATTATTCGCAACCATGAGCATAATGTTGCCCCGGCAGCACGCCTTCTGTACGTCTGCGATTGGCCTCCGTCGAACGCATCCGGTGGGAGCATCCTGATGGGCCGCTTATTGGAAGCGTATCCGGCAGATTCACTGGTAGTACTGACAGGTTCCCATGCCTCACGCGTGTCAACCACGGATGGAAGACTCCCGTGCACGCACATTTTTTTCCCCACGTCCAAGGGTTGGGGACGCTGGGGCATTGGCAGGATCAGGACTGCACTGGATTGGTTGCGCCTTTCTTGGTTGACTGTGCGGGTGATCCGCTTGATCAAGCTCTATTCGAGTACGGTGATAATAACGATTTTACACGGCCGCTTTTATTTTGCGGTGTGGGCAGCCGCCCGGATTACTCGAACGCCGTACATTGTGTTTGTCCATGACTACTATTTGAATGACAAGCGCTCGATATTTGGCAAGATCGTGCGCTTAGGCACGCAAGTAGCACTCCGAGATGCCGCTAAGGTGTTCGCCATTAGCCCGGGCATGCGGGAGAGGCTGCAGAGCGACCTCGGAGCAGAATCCGAAGTGCAGCTGCCTGCAACAAAGGCTCACCCTAAGGATGCTAATCAACGGGTCTGGATCCGGAACGAAAACCCGTGCATCGTGTACGCGGGCGCAATCACAAATGCCGTTGAGGATTGTTTGGGACTGCTCATTCAGGTGCTGATCGACGGTGCACTGAAACCGTGTGGAATTGATTCTTCAAGAATTCAGCTGTACAGCGCAATCTCGCCAGAGCAGGTGAAAGCTCGTGGATGGAGACATCCGGATGTTCATGTCAGCTCCTGGATTTCGCAGGCTGATCTTCCCCGAGCTCTCTCCAAAGCCGACATCTTGTTTTTGCCGTTCTCCTTCCGGGAGGATGTCCGCGATTCAATCGAGACCGCCTTCCCTTCGAAAACTGCTGACTACCTGGCGAGTGGTAGGCCGATTCTTGTCTTTGGTCCGAAATATTCCACGTTGGTCAGCTACGCGTCTCAAGAAGGATTTGCTGAGGTGGTGGATGAATTCAACGCAGAGGCTCTGGCTCGCGGGATTCAGAACATCGCCCTGTCACCATCACGTCAGAAAACGCTGGGAACGCGCTCCCTGGAGACGTTCTCCAGAAATCATGATATTGAACGCCAGCGACGTGAGGTTGAACAGTTACTTGGAAAAGTGGCGAGCGTAAAGCGTGCTGGCCCAGCGTCGTAGATTATGAAAATGAAAGTTGAGTCGCCTGGCCGCTTTCCAACCCAGGGCCCGGCTCAGGGCAGCTCCTTTCCAGGTTCCGAAAGAAGGAAAGTAGTCCGTGTCGCCCATTTCCTTTGATCTGCGAAGGGCTTCGGTTGTCATCTTGGGAAATGATGGATAAGCAGCGAAGGCCAGGTCCAGATAGCGGTTTGCCAAGGCACGACGGGCTCGAGGATGGTCCGAGCGTGCCAGCAAACATTTCGCTTTGCTATTGAGTGAGTGAAGGCGTCCCCAGAGAAGCGGCTCGCTGTACGTAGAACTGTAACTTCCACCATGTTTAAACTTGCGATAGTAGCAGCGGCCAATTGTTGAGGCACGAATTCCCTGACTGGCCAGGACGACACGAGCGAAGTATTCACCATCATCATCGGGAGAGCGAACGCTGTCATCCCATGGTCCGGCGCGCTCGGCCACGGACCTTGGCGTCAACCAGGCGCCAGGCGGCACGGTTCCGAATGGACCATCAGGCCCCAGGAGCTCGATAAGCCACCTGACCGGATCATCGGTGTCAGTTGCGCCCGAGCGCTCTAAGAGGCCCGCGTCGGGATCGGTGCCGTCGAAGAAATAAACTGCCGAAGACACGGACAAGTGCTGTGGGTGTTCGCGCAGCAAAAGCAGCTGTTCCTCAATTTTGTTCGGGCTAAGAAGGTCGTCTGCATCGAGGTATTGAATGAAGTCGCCTTGGCACTCCCGCAATGCCCTGTTTCGAGTGGCTGCGGCGTTATGGTGTTCTTCACTGATAATTTTGACTTTGCCGCATTCGTACCTTTTGCTAATTGCGAGAGTTTGATCCTTGGAGCCATCGTCAACCAAAATCACTTCGGTGCTCGACCACGTCTGGTTAACCGCCGACTCGAGTGCCGCGGCCACAAAACGTTCTGCGTTATAGGCCGGAATAAGGATGGAGACCTTCGGAGTCATTACGAATTTGGATTTTGCCGTTAGAAGTCGACAACGAGAGTGAATCCCACCGAAAATAACACAAATCAACAGCGCGCGCCGCTCGTTGATGCTAGAGAGGGTGGGCAATCATTCCCCGTCCCGACTGGTTCGACCGGACAGAGTTCACTATCGCTGGTTAGTTCCAAGCATTGCGCTTGATTCCATGGCAAAAATATGCCTGCTGGCTCCCGGGCAGCCGTCACTCGACCCTCGCTTAGTTAAAGAGGCAGATGCGCTGCACGAAGCGGGGCATCAGGTGCAGGTGCTCTGCTCCCATATAATCCCTTGGGCTGATGCCACCGACAGGGAACTGCTGCGGACACGGTCGTGGACATGCACTTACGTTGGAGGAGATCACAATGGCAGGCGTGCTGAATATTGGCAAACACGCCTGCGGTACGGTTTGGCTCGTCGCTTGCCGCTGGCGTGGCCGCTGAACAACGGGCTACGGCGCTACGCCCTATGTCGCGTACTTCCTGAGTTGGTCGAGGCGGCTAAATCCACCCAGGCGGATCTCTACATAGCCCATTACACTGGTGCGCTGGTTGCCGCCGCAGAATCTGCTCACGCCAACCATGCTTTGTTCGGGTTCGATGCGGAAGATTTCGAGACCGGCTATTACCCTCTTGCCACCGGCCCCCGTCCGGTGGACCGGTTAGTCGAACGGTTCGAGCGGCGGTACTTGCCACGCTCAGCCTATATGACTGCATCCTCGCGCGGAATCGCCGATGCCTACAAGACCAAATACGGACTTCCTCTACCGACCACCGTCCTCAACGTCTTTCCGCTTGCCGATCGCGCTCGCGACCTGCGGGCCACCGAAACAGATGGCCCATTGCGGCTGTACTGGTTTTCGCAAACGATTGGACCCGGCCGCGGGTTGGAAGATGTTCTACAAGCCATGGGACAGCTCACGGGGTGCAACATCGAATTGCACCTGCGCGGAAGATGGATAGCCCCTTATAAAGAGGAGGTCGTTAGGCTCGCCGCGAAAATCGGAGTGTTCCGGGATCGGATTTACTCTTACGACCCCCGGCCCCAGAACGAAATGGTGCGGCTCTCGGCCGCATATGATGTTGGCCTGGCGTTGGAATATAAAGATACCGTTAACCACGACCTCTGCATCTCCAACAAGATGTGTACCTACATTCTGGCAGGTAATGCCGTCGTTGCCACTGCCACAAGGGGACAGCAGCCGATCATCAAAACGATCGGCGAGGGTGGGTTCTGTTACGAGCCAGGGGATGTAAATACGCTTGCTGGTCGATTGCGCCTATGGTACGAGAACAGGAACCTTCTCGAAAGAGCTCGACAAGAATCTTGGGATTGGGGCACGCGCCGATTCAATTGGGACCTCGAGAAGAAGACATTTCTACAGACCATAGAAGCGGTTTTGAATCAGCGGTGACGCTCGTACCGAAGACGTCCCTTCAAGAGCATCGCAAAACCGTCCTCATCGTCGGCCCTGATTTCACTCCGAGCAGCTACCCTCCGGCCTTGCGGGTTCGCTTCTTCGCCCAACACCTGCGGGAATTCGGCTGGGAACCCATTGTCTTGGCGACAGATCCGCAGTACTACGAATGGTCGATAGACCGGGAGAATGAGAAACTGCTGCCAGCGGATTTGGAGGTCATTCGCACCCCGGCACTGCCTGCCAGATTGACTCGCAAAGTTGGCATCGGGGATCTTGGCCTTCGCAGCATTTGGCACTGCTGGCGTGCGATGAACCGATTGTGCCGACAAAGGAAAGTGGATCTAATCTTCATACCGGTACCTCCTAATCCGACCATGCTGCTGGGGCGGCTCGCCCACGCCCGGTTTGGAATTCCCTACGTCATTGACTACATCGACCCGGTGGTAACGGAGTACTACTGGAAGTTGCCGCGCTCACAGCGTCCGCCGAAGTACGCGATGGCCTATGCCTTGGCACGCCTGATCGAACCGCTTGCATTGAAGCGGGTCAGCCAGGTCACAGGAGTTGATAAGGCTTATCCGGCCGGCGCATTTGCCCGGTACAAGTGGCTCGCGGGCATTCCGGCCACGGGGATTCCGTATGGCGGAGAACCAGCAGATTTTCAATATCTAAGGGAGCACCCGCGCTCCAATCGATTCTTCAACCGCAACGACGGAGATCTGCACGTCAGTTATGTCGGACGTGGCGGCGTAGACATTCTTCCCGCGCTGCGTGCAGTTTTTCAGGCCGTAAAATTAGGACTCGACCGGGAACCGCAGGTCTTCAGCCGCTTGCGCCTGCACTTTGTAGGGACGACATACGCCCATGATGCAGCCGGTCGGTATCAAATATTGCCCAGCGCGAAACAGGCGGGTATCGATGCCCTCGTGACGGAGCATCCCGGGCGAGTGCCTTATTTAGAGGCAATCCAAATTTTGCTCGACTCGCACGCGCTGCTCATGCTCGGATCGGATTCGGCTCACTACACCGCATCCAAGGTTTTTCCATGCGTCCTAGCGCAGAGGCCGCTTCTCGCGGTCTTCCACGAAGAAAGTAGTGTGGTAAAGATCCTTCAAGAGATCCAAGCTGGCCATGTGGTCACTTTCGGAGCCGGCCGCCCTGTCGAACAAAAGACGGAGGAAATCGCCGGGATTTTACATCGGATGTTGAGTATGCCCAGCGGCTTTAGGCCGCCCACGCGTTGGGAGTCATTCGAACCTTATACAGCCAGAGCGATGACTTCGCGACTGGCCCAGGTCTTCGATAACGCATTGTGCGCACATTGAGTTCTACAGGCCGAAACTTTCAAGCATCTCTGCCCGATGATGATCGCGATTCGATGGAATATCGGCGACTAACTATGGATGTGGTTCTAGTTGAGTGTCGGAACGTGTCAAAAACAAACGCAAAGTCAGCTACCTGAGATCGCTCACGCAGCAATGATAGATCACCTGCGTCTTGCAACGCCAAATCCATGACACAAGAGCAGCGCCATCGCCAGGTGGGCGAAAGTTGTTTGATGTCGCGCGTATGAGACTCCCCTACAAGCTTGCCATCGTTAGCACACATCCGATCCAATATCATGCCCCCTGGTTTCGTGCCCTTGCCGCACAACCGGATTTAAGAATCCATGTTTTCTATTGTCATCAGGCCACTCCTGACGAGCAATCCCGAGCTGGGTTTGGAGTTGCTTTCGATTGGGACATTCCTCTGTTAGAGGGCTATCCTTACACTTTTCTCAAAAATGTGGCAAAACCAGCGGGCCACGGTCGGTTTCGGGGATTTGATACCCCGGAAATCGATAACATTATCCGTCGTCGAGAATACGACGCTGTCTTAGTCAATGGCTGGCATTACAAGAGCGCCTGGCAAGCAATCTGGGCCTGCTGGAAATCTGGTACCAAGGTTCTGGTCCGTGGCGACTCGCACCTCCATACCCATCGCGGTCCTCTGACGAGAATGGCCAAATGGCTAGGTTACCGAACCTTTATTCCGCGGTTTGACGCCTGTCTAGCGGTAGGCCATTGGTCGCGGGAGTATTTTCTTCACTACGGAGCGCGTCAGGAGCGGATTTTCTTGGTGCCCCACATGGTTGACAATCGTCGTATCGCGGCCGAACGAAGCCGATGGGAGCCCGACCGTGATCATGTGCGCAGCCAATGGGGGCTGGACGAGAACACTGTCGTCTTTGCATTTGCCGGTAAGTTTATCGAGAAAAAGAGGCCATTGACGTTTGTCCGAGCTCTAGATCGCGCTGCTCGCGAAGGTGCTGGTGTACAGGGATTGATGGTGGGTGATGGTTCCCTTCGCGCTGATTGTGAGGCATTTGTTGCGGAGCGCCGCAGCCCGATTCGCTTCACGGGTTTTCTCAACCAGTCGCAAATCATTGCGGCTTACGTAGCCAGTGATTTGCTCGTCCTGCCTTCTGATGGAGATGAGACTTGGGGCCTGGTCGTAAACGAGGCAATGGCTTGCGGTCGCCCGTGCATCGTCAGCGACCATGTAGGCTGCGGTCCTGACTTGGTAAAGGCCGGAGTAACTGGCGCAATTTTTCCGCTCGACGATGTGGACGGTCTTGCTGCTCTTATGATGGCACTATCGCGCGACCGTTCCCACCTCGCTTTCATGAGCTCTCAAGCTGGCTGCGTGATTGAGAAGCAGTCAACAGGGACAGCGGTAAACGGCGTTCTCCAGTGCTTGTCCGCAATTAATAGCTCGCAAACTTAGAGATGCAACTCCCGACCAGAGTCCAAGGGTTACGCAGGCAGCTCAGCATGGCGGACTTTGCCATTCCCCTGTTGCTCACGGTTCTCTTGTGGTGGTCGAGCTCGTACGACTTAACATTGGGAGAAATCAGTGCGGCACTCATACTTGCCGTATTGCCCTGGGTTGCCTATCGTACGTGGCATCTCGGAGACAGGAAAGAAATTCCGTTGTTTGTGCTTGTCGGTGGGATGTACTGGCTTGCCTATGCCCTGCCCCTTTTCTGGAGCAGTCATGATCTGAACTTGCTTTCGGGGCGTAGGCATATCAGCGAACAGGCCATTACATCTGCCCTCTACTTGAGCGTAACTGGCGTGATTGCCCTCTGGGCCGGCATGAAACTGGCCGCGCGTTTTCGCTGGGTGCCTGAAGTCCGAGTCGATGTTTCGGGAACGCTCCAGCACTGGCATTATTTGCGTATCGCTTTCGTCTTTGCCAGTGTGGTGAAAGTGTTGGTTCCCATCACGGCATTAGGAGAGGGCGGACGCCAAATTCTGTTCAATTTCGAAAATATGGTGCCTACCGTCATTTTCGTGTTATTTCTCCGCTCTTATTTACGCAACAGGATTTCGGATATCGACAAGTTCCTCTTATTCGGGTACGTGTTGGCAGCACTGGTCGTAGGTATCTCTTCAGGCTGGCTGGGAAGCTTTGTTGGGCTGGGACTTGTCTCTGTAGTTGTTTACATCTATGAACGACGTAAGTTTCCAGTGATGGCCGCTCTTACCGTGCTGCCGGTGATATTGTTCTTTCAAGCCGGCAAGAATGAATTTCGTGACCGTTACTGGCAAGGACGCTCCGGTAGCTATTCAGAACGGGTTGCTTTCTGGGTTGAAAGCTCATGGCGACAATGGTCGAATGCACTTACCGACACAACTGGGCAAAAAGGCGTCCAGCTCGCCGACACCGCTCTCAACCGTCTGTCACTGCTTCAACAAACAGCAAACGTAATCGAGTTGACGCCTGGTAAAGTGCCCTATCAACACGGTCGGCTGTATTCCTATATTGGGATTACCTTCATTCCGCGTTTCTTGTGGCCGGACAAGCCGTCCGTAAATGATGCCAACCACTGGTACCAGGTGTCCTACGGGCTCACCGCACCCCGACAGCTTTCTAGCGTCTCGATAGCCGTTGGCACGCTGGCCGAGAGCTATATTAATTTCGGCTGGATAGGACCAGTACTGGTGATGTTCCTCGTGGGTATTTTTCTTGGCTCGGTACAACGGATTTTTTTGCGTTCTGATTCGGGCCTTTTGTTCAGCAGCATGGGGGCCGTGCTGGTTCCCCAGTTAGTGACTGTCGAGTCGCAAATGGCCGAGTACGTGGCCGGCTTGGCACAGCAGGTCTTAGTCGTGGTGCTGGTTCTGATCCCGGTTTTGAAGTCTCGAGCGGAGATTAGAAAACTTCCGATGAGGAGGTTTCCGCCACCAGTCAATCAGCAAGAAGCCCTCAGGCCTAAAACCAGCGTGTAATACATCACGTGATGCTTCTTGCCGTTACCGCGGGTCTGAAGCCTCCGAAGCCGGAGGTGGCACATGATGATCACCTAAAGTCGTGGCGGCCAACTGGCGGGATTCATCGCTCACGTCCTCGAGCCCGACGCTCGGCAAGACAGGCGCCAGCGCCCGTCGCAAGCGTGCGATGAAATGTTTTTCCAAGAAACTCGATTGAACACGGGCGTGGCCTGCCGACCCCAACTTTGACGCCAACTCCGGGCGCTGGAACAGTGGAATGGCTGCCTCAGCTATGCTTCTTCCGGTCAGATCTCGTGCAACGACGACTCCTTCGTGGCGGGGAAACAGCTCTTCGACCACACTGCCGGCCAGGCCAAGAAACGGCACGCCGAATGCAAGGGCCTCCAGGCCTGCCAGCCCAAATCCTTCCTGGTTCGACGGATAGAAGAGGAGACGTACCGAGCGATAGGTTCGATCTCTTTCCCCATCGCTCAAGTGGCCGAGGAACTCAACGGCCTCAAGCTGTTCTTGAATGACCCGCCGCCGTAAACGCGGTTCGTCGCCTCCCTTCCCGACGATTAGGAGCTTCGCATCGGGTACGGCGGCACGGATCAGCGGCCATGCATTCATGACTACATCATGGCCCTTATACCGCTCGGAACTTGCCATCCGGCCCACGATCAGCCCGACAGGAGGGGATTTACCCGGATCCACTGGATCCGCGTGCCCGCGAACCCCCAACCAAGTAACCTCAACTCTCGGCAACCATGGATTGGCTGTGCGGGCCGCAGCAACGGTGGTAGCGGAGTTGGCGATCAGCAGATTGGCCCCCAGCAAGGCTTCGCGTCGGCGCCCTGTGAGCGGCTCCCAGACCTCGACTCCGTGGAGCATAACTACATAGGGGATCCGGCGCAGATAGGGGATCGTGCCGTGCAGCACCGCCAGATGCACATGATCATAGATGAGCAGGTCCGGAGGATGGAGTGCTCCGAGCGACATCTGGACACCAAGCTTAGAAATACGCGCTACGCGCGGCCAAAATGGAGGATGCTGCCAGATCAAAACCTTACAAGGTGCAAGCGCCTTGCTTATGGATTCGGCGACAACGCCGATACCGCCGTACGCGGTACCCAGGCCGGATGTAACGAGTGCAACGGTTTTTCGCAAACAACTAGTCTCCGTGGTGGCTTCAACTGAAATCGCTGTATTATATTCTGCAACTTGTTTCGAAAGAGACCGAGTCCCTCCTTTACGAAATATGAAGGTCCTCCACGTAAGCCCCTCTTTTTATCCCTCGAGCGCCTATGGCGGAACCATTCGATCGGGCTATGGTTTATGCCGAAGCCTGACCCAACTCGGGTGCGAAGTGCGAGTGTTGACTACGGATTCGAACGGACCGGGGTATTGCTTCAACGTCTCCCGCGATCGAGAAACCGAGTTGGATGGTTTTCGGGTTCGATATTGCCACAAATGGTTTCGCAATTCTGTTTCTCCGGCGTTGATTCGTGCTTTACCTGAATACGTCAAGTGGGCTGACGTTGTGCATCTTACGGCGGTTTACTCGTTTCCGACTCTGCCCACGCTCTTCTATTCTCGGCAATACGATACGCCCGTCATTTGGTCTCCGCGGGGGGCGCTGCAAAGGTGGGCAGGCTCTTCACGAAAAGGTCTTAAATGGATTTGGGAATCTCAGTGTCGCCGTCTGGCCGGCGAGGAACGCGTGGTTTTACACACCACGTCTCAGGCTGAAGCCGAGCAGAGTTTGAAGCGATTCCCCTTACTCCAAGCAGTCGTGATACCGAATGGGGTAAATATTCCTGAGAAGCTTCATCGCACCGCCGCAAACGGAGAACTTCGCCTGCTGTATTTGGGGCGTCTCGATCCCATCAAGGGCGTCGATCTCTT
>Ga0126373_10001765_pt1 | contig 15539 bp, 12 predicted proteins | sample PanSoiMetPlot_11_FD_92545 | JGI IMG/M metagenome (GOLD analysis project Ga0126373, IMG submission 92545) | Tropical forest soil microbial communities from Panama - MetaG Plot_11 | ecosystem: Environmental > Terrestrial > Soil > Tropical forest > Bulk soil | place: Panama | collected 2016-02-17 | reverse complement strand
TTGGCGCTCAACTTGTTGACCACATTCGTCTCGGTGGTCCTGGTGTTTTTACTGAATTTAGGCGCGATCGCACGTGGTCACTTGGAACTCGCTTGCCTCGCTGCCGGCTTTGTTCTCTGCAACTTTGAAGGGACCTCGAGCCTCTGCTCCAGTATCTTGACGGCCGATCTGCGCTCCAAAGAGATCCTGCCGGGATCGGTTCTCGGCGCTACGGGCCTGATCACGATTACGGTCCTTGTGATCTGGCTGCATCTTTCAGTGCTGGCGATGCTGGTCGCCCTTTGCTTTAAATCCTTGATTGTTTTGGGAGTGAGGCTGTGGCAGTTGCGATCGTTTTGGCCGTCTCGACAGAACTGGAATCTTGTTGCATTCCGGCGCACCGCGCGATTGGCGTGGCCATACTTCGCTTACAACCTGACTCAGGTTGGTTATGGAAGGGTGGCGATCGTCTGCTTTGGCTTCGTCGCTGCACCAGAAAAGGTAGGCTGGTTTGCGGCGGCCTTCGCGCTTTCCGATATCGTTCCACAATGGAGCTACGCTTCGAGTGGCGCGGTGTTGCCACTGTGGACTCGCTTGTTCGAAAGCAAGCGGATCCCGGAGCTTGTGGCGCTGCGTCAACGACTGCTCGATATCGTGATGTTCGTTTCCGTGCCTCTTGCTGTGTCCCTGGCGGTGTTTGCACCGCAAATTTGTCACCTGCTGGGCGGGCGTTTCGCCTCAAGCGTGCCGGTTCTGCGTGTCGTCGCGAGCCGCTGCATCTTGTCGGTTCTCGACGGATTTTTAGGACATGGTTTCTTGGTCGCGGTGAACCGTGTCCCGGAACGCCAACGGGCGCTGCTGCGCTGCCTGCTGTTGCTCGGCGCGCTCACCTTTGTCTTTGGAGCGATCTGGGGACCGGTGGGAGTTGCATTTGCATTGTTGATAACAGACGCGTCTCTGATCCTTCAGTACCTGCACATTATTTCTGGCATTGGTTTGAAGATTCACTGGCCGGCGGTTCTGCCGAGCGTCGTTTCGGGCGTATGTATGGCAGTTATCGCTCTCGGGTCGCCGCAATCGATCGGCTTAGCCGTCAAGGTCTTGCTTGCTTTTTCGATCTACTTCGTGGTCTTGACCGTGGTCTCCCATAGCCGGCTCCGCAGCGCCGGGCAAACCGTGTGGCAATGCGTCGGCGGGAACTGGAACTGGGCGCAGTAACAGTAAGGACCCTCCAATCGTCATGGACTCACACAAAGCTTACAGCCGGTTCCGCGCAACGGCTTGGGTTCTTGGGCTAGGGACGTTGTTTTGCGTCGGAGTTGTGACCGCTATGACGGTGTCCATAGTTCATCGGTTGGAAGCGCACGCATTTGAACGGATTGCGCGATTTCCACCATTCACCCTGATTTGTGCTGTCCTTGTCGGACTCACGCTAGTCCTGCTATTGCTCAAGTATCCCGAAGTGGCTTTAGCCCTGTTCTTTCTCGTTGGTTTGATCAAAGGTGATCCAAACCTTCCCAGCACTCCGGTAGACCTCACGGTCTTCGTGGCCGCAATAATCGTTGCCGCAACCCTCATTCGGTTGATCAGCCGAAGGCAGGAGTTGGTTCTACCTAAGGAATACCTTTTCTATGTTCCGCTCGTGGCGCTGATGATTCTGAGTCTTGCGTACACGCCAAACCTGAGCGCTGGATTGGACAAAACATTGCGCTTTGTTTGCCTTACCAGCATTGGGATCGTCACGCCATTCGTTCTGTTCGATTCTGTGAAGAAAATCAACCGCTTCATGATCGCCATGGTCATCGGAGGTCTGGGTCTCGGTGCGAACTCCCTCACGATGCTGGGCGGAGGGGACAGACTTGTGTCACCCAGCGGGCTGAATACCGAGTTGGGACTCGCTTGCGCGGTGGCTATGGTCATCATCTGGACACTTTTGTTTCCCGAGTGGCCGTTCTTCAAAAGACTTCTGGTGTATCCGGTGATCGCCGTCTTGGCAGTTGCGCTTGTCGGATCCGGAGCGCGCACCGCGAACGTTGCTGCCGTCGTCTGCCTGATTCTCGGCACGTTTCTGTGCCGAAAACTCTGGAGTGATCTGCTGGTGATGGTTTTGCTTGGAGCTCTGGCGCTGCCGTTCGTTTGGATCCCGCAGGCTTCGTACGATTATTTGGCCTCTCTTGCTCATCCTCCCCAAGCGATGGACACACGAAAAGACCTGATGGCTCTGGGCGTTAAGTTGTTCGGCGAGCACCCATTCCTGGGAGTGGGAATCCAGGGGTTTCGTTTCCATTCTCCCAACCCGCTTACCTACAACTTCCCGCATAACATCGTTCTGGAACTCGGGTCCGAGCTGGGGATGTGCGCGGCCCTGGCATTTATCGGATTCGTGGTCTTTTCGTTCCTCCAGATCTTTAGAGAGATCGGTCACCGATCCGGCACCAGCCGAAATGTTGCGGCCACGATCCTGATGCTGATGATTCTCCTTGCACTCGAAGCGATGGTCTCCGGCGACATCAATGATCTCAGACTGATGTGGTTTGTTCTAGGGCTCCCGTTCGTTCTCAGACTTCTCCCCGCATACGAGAGTGACGTGCTGGAGCTTTCGACCTTTGAAGTTTCTCGGGAAGAGGCGGCTCTTGAACCTGATTTCGTCATCTATCGCTAGCACCCGTGAGGTTGATTTGCGCGGCGTCAAGATTTGCCACCTGTCACCGGTTCAAGGCCGCGATGAGCGGGTGTTCAGGCGAGAAGCCTTGCCCGCGTCCGAATTCGGGATACGCGAGACGATTATTGGTCCCCATGGAGAGCGTGGGCGAATAGAAGGGATCGAGTTCGTACCACTGGCGCAAAAGAGGAATCGCGCGCTAAGAATCCTGCTCGCGTCGAAGGGAGTTGTGCCCGCACTTCGCCAGCGGGCGGACATCTATCACGTACATAGTCCGGAACACATTGTCACGGGCCTTATTCTCAAATTCTTATTCCGCAAGAGGGTGATTTACGATTCTCGCGAAGATTTCCCTGCGATGATGCTGAACAAGACATACCTTCCGTCACGACTTCGCCGGTGGGCCAAGAACCTTGTCTTTCAAGCTGAGCGTTCGGCCGCGCTGTGCTTCGATGGCTTCGTTACGGCTGATCCGGGCTCGTTGCGTCCTCACGCGAAGAGCGGGTCGAGTAAGAAGCTTGTCTTCTACAATCTTCCCAATTTGCGGTTTTTTCCGGATCTGGATGGCCAGACGAAGCGATTCGATCTCGTCTATCGCGGCGGCCTCTCTGAACGCGCGGGGACCTTTGTTCTGCTGGATGCGGTTCACTTGCTGATGACCGAGGGTCTCCCGGTCCGCCTTTTGATCTTTGGATATACGGACACTGGAACGGTGCGGCACAAGATCAAGGAACACATCCGGATGCTGCAAATCGAGGATCTTGTCACACTCGGTGGGGTGATCCCTCATACGCAGATGGCGGCAACATTGGCTCAGGCACGGGTGGCGGTGTGCCCACTTCGGCGCATCCCCAAGTTTCTGAATAACCTTCCCGTCAAAGTATTTGAGTCGTGGGCGTGTGGTCTGCCTGTGATCGCCACCGACCTGCCGCCGATCCGGCCGTTCTTCTCGAGAAGCCAGGAGGGCTTGTTGGTGAGGCCCGGCGATCCCCGAAGTCTCGCGCGGGCAATTCGTACCTTGCTGGACCGGCCTGATGAAATTGAGCGCATCGGGAAGGAGGCCAGACAGATGACTCTCACGCGATACAACAATGGCCGTGAGTTTCGGAAGCTGCTTTCCTTCTATCGTTCGGTGCTTGCAACTTGAATTTACGGAGCGCGGATCCCCATGCAAAAACGCCTCATTGTCAACGCTGACGATCTCGGCCTGAGCCGCGGCATTACAGACGGAATCTTTCTCGCTCACTGCAGCGGGATCGTGACCAGCGCTTCGCTCATGGTGAACCAGCCGGCGACGGAATACGCTCTCGAACAGTTGCAACGCGTCCCCGGTCTGGACGTCGGAATTCACTTGAACCTGTGCCAAGGCAAGCCCGTTCTTCCGGCCAGTTCTGTCCGTTCCCTGGTGGGGGCCGACGGTGATTTCTTGGCCCCTCGCGAGATGGGCCGACGACTCATGCTCTGGCAAGTTTCACCCCGGGAGATCGAAGCTGAATTCGTTGCACAGATCGATCGAATGCTGTCGCTCGGGCTAACGCCATCGCACGCGGATTCTCATCATCGCTTCCACATGTATCCGGCGGCAGCGGCCCCCTTCTGCCGAGCCGTTCGTTCCCGAGGAATTGCGCGTGCCCGGGCACCCAGAAAAGTGAGTTTTTCCACCGACGGGGATAGCGGCCTCGGCGCTCCTCACGCCGGAGGATTTTGCCGCAGACTCGCAGTCACAATGTACAACGGGTTTCTTCAGTCGGTTGTCTTCCGGGATCTAACCTTGCCCGATGCCGGTGTCGCTCTTCCTCCTCGGTTTCGGCGGAGACAGCAGAGTCTTCCGGACGCATGGAAAACGACCCTCGAGAATCTGCTCCCCGGCACCTATGAGATGTGGTGCCACCCGGGATTCGCGCAGCGGGGTTTCTCCGAGTCCGATCCGCTCTCGCGACAACGCGAATTGGAAATCACCATACTCACTGATCCTTGCCTACGTGAAACTGTCGAACACGCAGGCATTCAACTTACGAACTTTCGATACCTCTAGCACAACTTCTCAGAAGAAAGGATGGATACCATGCGGATATTGATCGCAGGAGTTGACGGTTACCTGGGTTGGGCGCTCGCGCAACATCTGACGTTGCGAGGACACAAGGTCGCGGGCGCCGACTTGTTCTTGCGGCGGCGCTGGGTAGAGGAAATGGGATCGTGCAGCGCGATACCAATCTGGCCCATGCGTGAACGCCTCGAGGCCTTTCGTAAGCGCTACGCCCAGAATCTCAGGTTCGAAGAAGGAGACCTGCGGGACTACGCGTTTGTCGAAGACCTATTCAAGAAATTCGAGCCGGACGCAATCGTTCATCTCGGTGAATGTCCCTCAGCACCGTACTCGATGATGGATGTGCGTCACACTGTGTTCGTTCAGACCAACAACATCTGCACGACCTTGAATCTGATCTATGCCATGCACAACGTGCGTCCCGACGCTCACCTCGTCAAACTTGGCACGATGGGAGAGTACGGTACGCCGGACGTCGCGATTCCCGAAGGCTTCTTTGAAGTCGAATATCGAGGACGTCGCGCGGTGCTCCCTTTTCCGCGTCAGGCTGGTTCCTGGTACCACTGGTCGAAGGTGCACGGCTCCAACAACATCATGTTCGCCTGCAAGATCTGGAATCTGAGTGCCACAGACATCATGCAAGGCGTCGTGTTTGGCACTCGAATCGACGCAATGGGCGACGACTCCCGGCTTTTTAGTCGCCTTGATTTTGACCAAGCGTTCGGCACCGCCATCAACCGCTTTTGCTGCGCGGCGGTCATTGGACATCCGCTTACGCCGTTCGGCATCGGGCATCAGCGGCGCGGATTTTTGCCCCTCCGCGACTCGATGCAGTGTCTGACCCTTGCCATTGAGCATCCGCCAAAACCGGGCGAGTACCGTGTGTTCAACCAATTCGAAGAAATTTACGACATTAGTGAACTGGCGCGGAAAGTGCAAAAAGTCGCGAGAGAGACTGGTCTAAACGTTGAAATCAAGCATCTCGAGAACCCCCGCCGCGAAGCGGAGGATCACTTCTACGCCGCCGATCACCATCACTTGTTTGAGTTGGGATACCATCCAGCCCACAGCGTGGAAAGGGAGCTGGAAATAATGCTTCGAGATTTGATCGTTCATCGCGATCGAATCAACGACTATCGTCACGCCTTGATACCGGATATCCGATGGGACGGACGCCGGGAGAAGGTCAGCTTTCTTCCGACTGCACCCAGGCTCGATCTTTCGATTCCTTCGGTCCCCAGCGGGACACGCAGCTTTCCTGATGCATCCCGAACTGATTCTGTTCCTGCCGCCTCCCGAGCGGCGGCAGCTCATGATGCAGTGGATATAGCCACACACTAGCGATTTCACGTTTTGCCGGTCTTGTTTTGACCATCTTAGTTCCAGGCCCAGTCTAGCCAGGAGGACAAGTGTTCGAAGCACAGTTTAGAGCTCACAGTGCCCAGCTTCAGCAGGCATACGATTTCATGCCACATCCGATACAAAACCTCCTCACAAGCGCGCGAGGCTGGTTCCTTGCTCGGAATCGGTACGCAAGTGGCATGTATGCCCAATTGAAGGAGCTCCGCTCACACGAAGATTGGAAAGCCGACCAGATCCGGTCGTATCAGGTTAAAGCCCTTCAAAAGGTCGTGGACCACGCACGCAAGACCGTGCCGTTTTATGCGGACTACCCTTCGGTCCAGCTTCAAACGCCCGATGACATTGCGCAATATCCCGTTCTGACGCGTGAGACGATTCGAGAAAATGCGGACCGGCTTGTGTCTCAAGTCACTCCACAGGCTGCGCGAATCCGCGTGGGAACCACGGGGACGACGGGAGCCAGCCTGAGGGTCGCATATGACCAAGACACGGCGAGACGCAACTGGGCTTTTCATATGCGCCGATGGGCGTGGGCCGGCGTAGAGCCGCGTACTCCTCGAGTCACTCTTTTTGGAAGTCGCGTCATTCCTCCAGACCGCAGCTGTCCGCCCTACTGGACTGAGAACACAGTCGAACGGCAGACCCTCCTCAGCATTTTTCATATGTCAGAAAACACCGCTCCCGACTACGTCTCGTTCCTCGAGACTCAGCAAGACAAGGTGTTGGAAGGATTTCCTTCCGTCCTGGCGATTCTCTCCGACTTTGTTCTGAGGGCCGGGCTATCGATTCCCATGCGCGTTGTGTTCACCGATGGCGAGCCGTTATATCCGTTCTTGCGCGATTCGATTGAGCGCGCGTTCGGCACGCGGGTGTTCGATTTGTACGGCAACACGGAGGCTTGCGGATTAATTCACGAGTGTCAGGCCGGCTCGATGCATGCCGCACCGGACTACGCTTACCTGGAGATTCTCGGCGAAGACAATGAGCCTGTCGCGGTAAACCAGGAAGGGTATCTCGTATGGACAGGCTTCGTGAACGAGACCATGCCTCTCATTCGCTACCGCATCGGTGATCGGGGTTGCTGGGGAAAAACAGGGTGCGCATGTGGATGCAATTTTCCGGTCGTCATGCCGACGATTACACGTGAAAGCGACCTTCTCCGTTGCCCGGACGGCCGCGTGTTTTCTCCGCGTGCCGTGAATCAAGCGTTGAAAGGCGCTCGACGGCTTCGGTTCTGTCAGATTGTCCATGAGCAACCGGGCCATGTTGTCGTCCGCGGGGTCGCCAGCACCCAGGATGCGTTTGAGGACCTGATGGCGATTCGCCGGAACCTTCAGCAGATTCTCGGGAAACGCATCGCTGTTTCCGCAACGCTGGCCGATTCACCCATCGTCCGGGCGGGGGGAAAGATCCCCTTGATTGTTCAACGGACGATTCCCGCGGCAGCGTAGACCGCAGGGCCCGCTCCCGAATCCCGCTCCGGAACAATCTGCTCACCTAGTGCGGTTCTGCGCCGGCAACGAAGAATGACCGTCGTTTCGACAAATCAGATTGGTGAAGCACGGCCGTGACGCTTCTTTTCTGGATATGTCTCGGGCTGATTCTCTATGTGTACGCAGGATATCCGCTGCTCCTGGCTTCCGGAATTCTCGGTCACCGCAAGCCGATTTGTCAGGGCGAGGAGCTTCCGTCGGTGAGCGTTCTTGTCCCTGCGCACAATGAAGAGAAGGTGATTCGCTCGAAGATCGAGAACCTGCTTCAGCTGCGATATCCGAAAGACAAGGTCGAAATCCTGGTCGGTAGTGACGGGTCCACCGATCAAACCGATGCAATCGTCCGCAGTTTCAAGAATCCGGCCGTTCAGCTCACGAGGTCAGAGAAAAGATGTGGAAAAAGTGTCATTCAGAATCAGCTCGTCTCGCATTCGACTGGTACCGTTCTGGTGTTTACCGATGCGGACTGCTTTCTACCGCCCGAAGCCTTGCGGGTACTGCTTAGAAACTTTGCGGATCCAGAGGTTGGGCTGGTGACAAATTGCGCCGCCATTCTCAACGAAGACGAATCAGGCGTCGTCGAAAATGAGGGGTTTTATTGGAAGTATGAGCGGTGGTTGCGCTGCCAGGAAAGTAGCCGTGGTCTCCTGGCCATGGCCAGCGGTTCCTTCTTTGCGATGCGCCGCAGTCTGTGGACTGCGCTAGACGCCAACGTCGGAGACGATTTCGTCCTGCCCTTGCGGGTCGCAAAGGCGGGCTACCGAAATGTCCTCGAGAGGGCCACTTCAGCGCGCACGCGGATTGACCAGAACCAACCGCAGTCGATGCTCCGAATGAAGATGCGAATTATCAGCAAGGACCTGCGGGGTCTCCTGAAAAACGCCGCGTGTCTGAATCCGTTTCAGACGGGCGCAGTCGCGGTCTCCCTTTGGTCTCACAAGCTACTGCGCTGGGCAGTTCCTTATTTTCTGATCGGGCTGTTTCTAAGTAGCTGTGCCTTGTCAAGTCATGCTGGCTACCGCGCTTTGGCCGTGGCCCAAGGCGGCTTTTATCTGTTGGCGCTTGCCGGACTATTGCGCGGCGGCCGGTTTCGTTTTCCCTGGTCCGTGCCTTTATCGTTCTGCCTGGTCAACTTCGCCGCACTTCTTGGCACCCTGCACTGCCTGTCGCAGCGAACGATAGGGACGTGGGAAACCGTTCGGTAGCGACAAACACCTTCGATCTCATGATGTCTTTGGCCTTACTGAAAGCAATGGAAATCAACATGCCGCATCCTCATGGCTGGTTCAACGGCTCTGTAGCCTTTGCGGTTTGCGTGGCTGTTCTCCCTATGGTCCGTCATCTTGCTGCGCGTTGGCAGCTTCACGATCCCCCGGGCCCTCTCAAAATTCACAAACTGCCGACTTCAAGACTGGGCGGCGTAGCTCTCGGATGCGGGCTCGTGGCGGGTATTTCTGTCGCTGGATCAGCGCTCTATTCTCACGCGTGGAATTTCTATTTGGCCCTTTGGCTGATCTGGAGCACAGGACTGGCAGACGATCTTTGGGAACTTTCCCCGGCCGCACGCCTCGCCGCCCAATTCGCTGCGGGTCTCCTTCTGAGCCGCACCCAATGGAACCTGACGATTCTCGGCAATCCCTTTCTTGATGCGATTGCGACGTGCTTGTTTGTGGTCGTGTTCGTTAACGCCTTCAATTTTATCGATGGCGCAGACGGCTTGGCCGCGGGAATCACCGGAACAGTTACGTTGGGTTACGTCATCCTTTATAGTGGTCAGGCGGGATCGGTTGGAGCGACCGTTGCCTGGAGCTTGCTTGGGAGTTGCCTAGCTTTTCTGCTTTTCAATTTCCCCCCGGCGAAGATCTTCATGGGCGATTCAGGGAGCACCATGATGGGCTTCTTGGTTGCCTTCTTAGGTCTGGATTTCTACCGGGTTCATCACAGCATCGGCACCCATCTCCTTCTTCCCCTTGTTTTCGCCGGGATCCCATTGCTCGATTTTCTGCTCGCGGTTATACGGCGCTTGAGAAAGAGAACTTCGCCCTTCTCCGGCGATCGACAGCATTTCTATGATCTCCTGCTCCAGCAAGGCTGGGCTGCGCGTCCCGTCGCGGTCACCGCGTATCTCGCAACAGCTTCGCTGGTTTTCGGAGGCTGGTTGTGCGATCAGCTGAACTGGCTGCTCGCGATGATCGTGCTCGTCGTTTTGTTTCTGTCAATGTTTCTCATGGCTGTTCGATTGGGGTCGCTCCGTTGAATCACGTCCAGCACGCTGTCTTCGAACAACTAGGTGGCAGCCCTTCGGCTTTGGGCTGGAAGCTTTGGAACCGTGACGACTCTCGCGTCGTTTACAGGCTTGGCATTGCCGGCGACTTTTTGCCTGCCAGCGGGCTCCTTCCACCCGAGGGGTGCACCTGGTCACATATGGCTTCTGCCATGGATCCCTGCTTCCAGGACCTCAACATCGCATTTGCGAACCTTGAGTGCCCTGTGGATGTTCACGGTTCTCGCCCTCGGATTAAATGGGGAATGGGTGACAGTTTCTCGGCGCCGGAGGAGGCTCTGGAGTTCTTGGTTTCTCTCAATTGCAAAGCCGTCGGTCTAGCGAACAACCATATTTACGACTATGGGTCTACCGGAGTGGAGTGTACAAAACGCGCGATCCGAGCACGCGGGATTCATTGCTTCGGAAGTGGCTCCACGCTCGCTGAGGCGCCCGAGGTGCTCGTGTTGGCAACGGGAGGAGTTCGGATCGGTTTTTGGGCCGCGGCGCGTGGACTCGCTGAGTCGGCCAGAGAGGATGTAGCCGGCGTCGAGCCAGCGACCCCTAAACGCGCTAGGCAGGCACTTGCGGAACTGCAGAAACAAGGCGCCGTCGTAAAGATCGCACTGCTCCACACAGGTCTCGAGCACACAAACCGGCCCGATCCGGACGATGTCAGCTTAATCGATTTTTTGGCCGGCCTTGGCTTCGATGTCGTCGCGGCTTGCCACTCGCATCGCATCAGCGGCTATAAGTCGGTTTCGCGCGAAGGCAGCCACCCGGCTTTCTGCTTCTATGGCTTGGGCAGTCTCTCTTCCGGCGTCGTTTACACAGCGCTTGAACGCGAAGGGCTCTTGGTGGTGGCCGGCCTCGACGAGGGCGGCGAAGTCGTTCAGGTCGAAGTGAGGCCTCTTTGCCTTACGGAGAAAGGTTGGGCAAGCGTGCCACATTCCGAAGGGCGCAAAGCGATCCTCGACCGCTTTGGTCGCTTGTCCTACGAAATTCAGGATGGCTCGTATCGTCGACGGTTCTATAAAGACATACGAGCCGGCCTGCTCACGCGCCAGATCCGCGACATGCGTGTGGCCGTGGGACAAGGCGGGCTAAGAGGCCTGATCGGGAAGCTGAGTCGCGTGCGAATGCGTCATGTGCGCAGACTGGCGCATCAGTGCTGGCTCGGTTCTTAGGTTGACCGCCAAGTTGGCGGACTTTCGAAAGGCTGGATCATCGACAAATGTGCGGAATTGTAGGGTGTGTCAGCCGTTTCGGCTCATTCGACCCTGAAGTGTTTTTGTCCATGAGGGAGACGCTCGCCCACCGCGGCCCGGACGACGCCAGAGCGTGGTCATCCTCGGATGGTCGAGTGCTTCTTGGCCACCGGCGGCTGGCAATCCTGGATCTTTCCAATCGGGCTCGTCAGCCGATGCGAGACCTTGCCGGAAATCTGACCATCACATTCAACGGTGAAATCTACAACTTCATAGAGTTGCGCCAGGAGCTTGGCAGCCGCTTTCCGTTTCGTTCTGAGAGCGACACGGAGGTACTGCTTGCCGCCTATCAAGTCTGGGGAACAGACTGCCTGCGCCATCTGAACGGCATGTTTGCATTTGCCATTTGGGACCAGCGCACCGAGTCCCTTTTTGCCGCTCGAGACCGGTTTGGGGAGAAACCCTTCTACTATTTCCACGATCGCGACACTTTTCTTTTCGCCTCGGAAATCAAAGCTCTGCTCGCCTCGCGTTTGATTGACGCCAAAGCAAATTCATCCGCCATCTATCGCTACCTTGCTTATCGCGAGACCGACGCCACCGAGGGAACTCTGTTCGAAGGCGTTGCATCCCTTTTGCCAGCAACAGCTCTGGTCTATTCGCCTGCGCGGAACTCAGTGCGAACATGGCGCTATTGGGATCTGGATCCAAACCTACGGACGAACCTACCTACGGACCAGCACTACGCCAACCATTTCCTTGAGCTCTTGAAAGACAGCATCAAGATTCGCATGCGGTCGGACGTTGCACTGGGCTCGAGTTTGTCTGGCGGCACCGACTCCTCTTCCATCGTCGGCTTGGTCTCCGAACAGACGAACGGAAGCAAGCAGCGAACATTTTCCGCTCGCTTCGACGATCCTGAAGTCGATGAGGGAGAGTACATCCAGAGCGTCCTGGAGTGCTTTCCGGTTGAAGGATATTCCGTAGCGCCGGATCCGTCGCGCTTTGTGGATGAAATGGAGAACCTAGCGTGGCACCAGGAACATCCGTTTTCGAGCGCCAGCGTATATGCGCAGTGGTGCGTAATGAGGCTCGCCCAGGAAACCGGGACGACTGTCGTGCTCGACGGACAAGGCGCCGACGAAAGCCTCGGGGGCTACGCGGTTTCGTACGGACCCCATTTCATCGATCTTCTGCGCGGCGGCCAGTGGCAAACGCTCTTGAGGGGAGTCGTGGAACGCGCTCGAAATTCGGGTCTCGAAGGTATCGGAGTCCTGGCTTTGTCCATGCTTCCACGCAGAATTCAAGAACAACTCGAACGCGTTCGCCAAGCGTCGGGCATCCGCCCTGAATTCGCCCGCAATTGGATGTCGCCTCCGAGCCACGCTCCTTCGGCCTATCGAAGCTCATTGCAGGATGAGCTCTATCAGCAGTTGCGCTGCTCGATGTTGCCCAAACTCCTGCGATTCTCCGATCGTAACTCGATGGCGTTCTCGCGCGAAGTTCGCCTGCCTTTCTTGGATCATCGCCTTGTCGAGTTTCTGTTTTCAATTCCTGAAGAGCAAAAAATAAAAGGAAGTTACAACAAGATCGTTCTCAGGCGAGCCATGCAAGGGATCGTTCCCGATAGAATCCTGCGACGCACCGACAAAAAGGGATTTGAAACCCCTGCGTCGCGGTGGCTTGCGGGCCCGCTTCGCTCTTGGGCGGAAGGGCTTCTCTTCTCGCAAGAGTTCTTAAATCGGGATTGGATTGACGCGACTGGCGCACGGCGGATCTGGAGGCAGTTCCTTTCGCGCCGATCGCGAAATCAAAGCCTCATCTTGCGTTGGCTTTCGCTTGAGATGTGGGCCAAGCTTTTCCTCAAACCCCGAACTTCCCGCGAGCGTGTCCCGTCCTTGTCGGGAGTTCGTCCTTGGAGAATCCAGACAACACCCAGTCTTGCAGGTCGCGATGTCTAATTGCTACTGGTCAGGCCCGAGCAACAGGAATCCCACTTTGCAGTTCATTCCCGACTCGATGATCGGAGGTGGCTTCCATGACCCGAAGAAGGCAATCCGCGCCTAAATCCTCTACCGATGAACCGCCGCCCGCACTCAACGCGCGTAGTCACTCTCTTGCCTTCGGGTAAGAGCCACGAGCTGGGCTTTTTCGAATCGCTGTACGCGTTTCACCACACGCACCGGTTCGAATGGCTGCGTCGAAAGATTGCATCCCTTCCGAAACAAAGCATATCGGTCCTGGAAGTCGGCTGCGCCGACGCCCGGTCTCTCGATTACGTTCCTGTCCATGTAAATCGATATTACGGATTGGATGCAGGCTGGAGAAGCGGCGTACGGGATGGCCAGGCTTACGGGCTTGAGGCCGCCAAAAGGCGTTTCGCCGATCACAAAGCTTTCACATTTCGGCAGTCAGTTCATCACTCGGATCTCCAGTCGGTTCATGGGAAGTTCGACGTCGAAATCGTCTTGGAAACCTTCGAGTATCTCGAGACCCGCCAGCTCGAGTCCTACATTCGGTTGCTATCCGAGAAGCTCGAAACCCACGGCAACCTGTTCTCCACGATGCCCAATGAAAAGGGCTTGCCTTTGCTCGTCAAGGCCATTGGCGCACGGCTTTCAGGCGTGCCGCGCAGCGAGTACACACCGATCCAATTCTTCAACGCCGTCCGCGGTCGATTGGACCGCGTTCCGCGCAGCGAGCGGGGGCGGAGAGGTTTTGATTACGAAGCAGTGGCCGACCTGGTCCGCAGATACTTCCCTTACGTTCGGTTGGAACCGGTCGGCGCGCTGGGATTGCCGAGAGCCCTTAGCCCCAACATCGGTCTCGTTGCTTCGCACGACCCCGATGCGATCAAGGCCGCAAGACCGACTTCATCGGCCTGACTCAGGGAGAGAGCCAGGAGGGACTTCCTTATGAGGAATCCGTTTAACATGCGTTTACCTTATGTGCTCTTTGGATCGATGCTTCTGCTGGCAGGCAGTCTTGCGCCCGTGGCACGCGCACAACAGAAACCACGCGAGCAACAGGAGAACCAGCAACGGAATCAACAGCGCGACGAGCAGCGGGATGACGAGCAGCAGTTGAACGAAAAAGACTTACAAACGTTCCGCGGCAAAGTTTCCCAGAAATGGGACCGCTTTTTCCTCGAAAATCCGCTCCATCATTTCTCTTACCAGCTCGACGATCCACGACGAGCCAAGCCGTATGTGGGACAAACAGTCAGAGTCACAGGAACGCTGGACGAAGATCAGAAAATAATTCACGTACGAGGAATTGTGAAGGCGTCCTGAGGTCCCCACTTTACAAGGAGGCCCAATGCTGCAACTAATGTTCCTTCTTGCGGTATTTCTTTTTTCACGACCGGCGGTGGACACGACGACATACTACGTTGATTCAGTCAATGGCAACGACACGAACAACGGCACGTCGCAGTCCACTGCTTGGCAGAGCGTTGCGAAAGTAAACGGGTCAAAATTCTCCGCTGGCGAAACAATCCTCTTCCGACGAGGAGGCTTGTGGCGGGAGCAGCTAAAGCTTGCTTCCTCAGGGACTGCAACAGCCCGAATCGTCATCGACGCTTTCGGTGCAGGCCCCCCGCCCGTTATAAGCGGCACCGACCTTGTACCTTCAGCTTTGTGGTCGTCTTGCGATAGTTGCCCTGGAAGCGTGTGGCGTGCTCCGGTAACGGTCCCGCCGAACGTGGTGATTTTCGACGGCGCAAAAGGAAGTCATAAATCTTCACTCACCGAGTTGGCCGCTCTCGGTGACTGGTTCTGGCAGTCGAATCTTCTGTATGTCTTTTCGTCCGGGAATCCCGCCTCACGCTACTCGCAGTCCGGCGTCGAAAGCGGTTCCCGGCCGAGCGGTATCAACCTAACAGGCATTTCGTACGTAACAATCCGAAACATCACGGTAACTGGCGCGAACGCCGTGCCCTACTCAGACGGAGCCGGAATCTTCGCCATCACCGTGCATCTCGAGGGTCCGACCCCCGTCGGCCTCGATATTTCGCATGTTCAGGTTCTCAATGGCGCCGGGGACGGTATCCGCTTGGAAAACGCAGATCACAGTGTCGTTCGATCCTCGCTTGTGGCGAACAACGAAGGCGCGGGGATTGAGCTCTATCACAGCAACGGGAAGTTCCCTGTTAATTCTGGCGAGATCGCCGACAATGAGGTCCATCACAATCGCTTCAACGGCATCTTTGTTGTCGGATGTCCGCGCGCCGAACGTTGCCGTTCCGTCGTGTATCCACAGGGTCTCGTCGTTACGAACGTCAGAATCACCGGCAACAAAGTCCATGACAACGGAGAAGGAATCTATTTGCATGAAACGAACTCCTCGGTCGTCTCGGGAAACGTGGCCTACTCGAATCTCGACGCGTCGCGGAAAGGCGAGGGTTATTGTGTCGGTCTGTCCGGCTCGAGTTCGAATCTAGTCGAAAAGAACGAATGTTATCAAGCGCGCCTTTCAGGGATCGAACTGTCCATCGACACCGGCAAGCCCCCCTTCGGCTCGAGCG
>Ga0126373_10001763_pt1 | contig 15547 bp, 12 predicted proteins | sample PanSoiMetPlot_11_FD_92545 | JGI IMG/M metagenome (GOLD analysis project Ga0126373, IMG submission 92545) | Tropical forest soil microbial communities from Panama - MetaG Plot_11 | ecosystem: Environmental > Terrestrial > Soil > Tropical forest > Bulk soil | place: Panama | collected 2016-02-17 | reverse complement strand
TGTCGCGCCTAGCCAGGACACGCAGGCTGGCGCGCTCCTGGTCGGCGGCTTGCCGGAGTAGGGCTAGCACTGACTCGGGGACCTGCTCGTCAGAGAACGGTCCGCGGTTGGTGCGACGGCGCCACAGCGCCTCATACAGTTCACGCTCAGCGATCGTGGGCGGCTGCCCGCTAGCGGCATCGATGACGGCGAGAACCGTGAATCGGTACTCCGGATGCGGTAGCTGCCGAACCTGCGGCTCGTACCCCAGCGCGCGAAGCGCGACCCGCGCGCTGAACAGCGCGGCGCCGCAGCTGATATATAGCGCCCTCGCGGTCGGGTCCGATACCCAGAGGGCACGATCGGAGTCGGCACACAGCAGCAGGTGGTCGTCGATTAGCGAGAATTGCCAGGGTTGCGTGTTGTGGAGGGACGGCGCGCTGCCCGCCGCCAGCACCACGAGAGCCTGATCCTCGGTCAGAGCCGCGCACATGGTGCCCCCTTACCGTGTGCCCCTGCCACGTCCCCGCTACGTGCTCGAACTTCCACACTAGACGTGCATGGGAGCATGCCCGGATGGAATCAGCTGACGCACACCTCAATGCCGAACAGCAGATCGCCGAAGCGGTGGCTGCGGAGCACGAGTCACTGAGCCTGGAATGCCGTGCGGACCCGGCTCGGCTTGACCGCTTGCTGGCACCCGACTTTCACGAGTTCGGCGCCTCCGGTGGCGAATTCGTCTACGAGGGGACCGCTGCGCTGGTGGCGTCCTGGACCAGCCCGGGTGATGAGCCCATCAGGACGGAGAGTATGCGCGGCTGGCTGCTGGCCGACGGCCTGGTCATGGTGAAGTACACCTGCGAGAACCAGGGCAGACGAACGAACCGAACCTCACTCTGGAGGCGAGTGAAGCCCGGGCATTGGCAGATCTTCCACCACCAGGGCACCGTTACGACCCGCTAAGCAGAGATTGAAAGCACCCGGCCGCGGCTGCGGAGGAGTAGCCGATGTAGGCCTGGTTCTCACCTATGTCCGACGCTGCTTACGGATGAGCCAGATGAGACAGCAGAATGCGCCGATGGCGACGAGGCAGGCAACGATAACTCCGGCGATCATGCGCCCGTCTGCGGCTGGTCGAGACGGGGGGTCATGGCGGCTGCCATGAGTCGCTGAGCTCGTGGTTCCGTCGCCCCGGCCAGCGGGGGCGGCAGACGTGCGGAAGGCGACGACGTTCTTGGCGCTGGTGACGAGCATGAGGCCGGCACCGATGCCGGGCGTGGGGAAGTGGTTGGCGGGCATGCCGATCACTGCCTTCTGTCGTATCTTGCCGGTGGCCGGGTCGAGACCGTACAGCATGCCGTTCTGCCCGATCGTCCAGACAAGGCCACCAGCCAGGATCGGGGGCCCGCCGCCGGTCCCGGAGTCCCACAGCACGTGCAGCGCAGGCGGGGATCTGGTGGCTTTGACCGCGATGATGCCGCTGAGGCACGGGAGGTACACAGTTGTCCCGATGTGGGCGCTCCCACCGTCAATGTTGGTGCTGCAGACCGGGGTGAGCTTGGCCTGCTGCCCGCCGACCCCACCCAGGTGCCTGCCGTTAAGCAGGTACACGACCTGGCTCTTGCCTGCCAGGATCACCTGGCCGTCGGACAGCAGGACTGGCTCGGTGGTCATGTCCAGGTCGTTAGAGTTATCTTCGCGCCAGTTAGCTGGCGCGAAATACTGCAGCAGGTGCAGGGACGGGGAGATCTCGAGGAGTGCGTCGCTGCCGTCGAAGGTGTGCTGGTCTGAGGACACCGAACCGTTGCCCGTGGCCACCCACAGATCACCGTGCGAGTCGACTGCGGGTGCGGCACCGCCCATCCAGATGGCTCCGTGCATGTCGCCGGGCCGCGCCTCGACGGTGAAGAAGCGCGGTGTCCCGCCTGACTCAGGGACCGACGCCAGCCGGCCCCGGTAGAACCCGCAGTCCTCGGCGTTCCCGCCGAACCCGAAGAACACGTGCCCGTCGTACAAGGTCAGCCCGGTGCGCTGGAGGCCATTCGCCGGGGGCTGGCCGGGCGGGTCCACATCCTGCGACAGCTCAACCTGACCAGAGCTCGTATTCAGGCCGACCAGCATGTGGGCAGGGCTGCCGTCTTTCAGCACGTCGGCCACGAGGAAGATTTCGTGGCGGGCGCGGTCAATGACCGGCGTGCCGGTAACGCCCACGATCGGGTTGATGTTCGAGCACGGCAGTCGCTCAGCGGGCACCGGGATGCCCAGCCGCTGCGACCAGGCTATTGCGCCCGTCGCCGCGGACAGGGCGTAGACGGTGTCGTCCTGGGTCGCCACGTATACCCGGTCACCGAACACCAGCGGCTCACCGAATAGTTGCCCGTCCAGCGTCGGTGACGTCCACACCCTGGCTGACGTGTCCACCGAACCCACCCCGGCCGCGACACCGCGGCCCGCCGGATCATCGTGATAGACGGTCCAGGAAGAACTTCCGGCTGGCCCGGGCGGACGCGGCGAAGCCAGAGCCGGCGAGGTGACGATGACGCTAGCCACTGCGCAGCCAAACAAGCACGCTGCTCGACGCGATCTACGACCCCGGCCCATCAGCAGCCCCCTCGATCACTGAGGCGCAGCAATACGTGGACAACACCCGTATCCCGGGCCGGCCATCTGCGCGGCTGGCGCAGCCTTGATTTACCCGCCGGACTGCCTCCGCTACCAGCCCAAGCCGATCGGCGCGAGATGTACCAGGAGAACAGGTTCGCGTTGTAGGGGCAGGTTCTCGTTTCCCACTTGACGAGTTACCTGAAAATGCCAGTTACCGCACACAACAGGAAGGAGCGTTCGACTGCCGTGGAGCAGATCAGCAAGCGGCTCATGAACTGGGCGTCGATCCTCGAACCGGCGACCCGAGACCAGGCTGAGCGCGCGGCGTCGATGCCGTTCATCTACCCGCACATGGCGCTGATGCCCGACTGCCATCTCGGCAAGGGCGCAACGGTCGGATCAGTGATCCCCACCCTTGGCGCGATCATCCCCGCCGCGGTCGGTGTCGACATCGGATGCGGCATGATGGCCGTGCGCACCAAGTTCACCGCCGACGACGTTAAGCGCCGCGGAAACCTGGCCACGCTACGCGAATCGATCGAACAGGCCATACCGCTGTCAGCCGGTAAGTACAACACCGGCATCCGCGACAGCCACACCGAGGCCTGCGTGGCGGCGCTCGAGGAACGAGAGGGCGCGGACAGCGCTGAGCGGATCGCTCCCAACTGGCGGCTGCAGCTGGGCTCGCTCGGTTCGGGGAACCACTTCATCGAGGTCAGCCTCGACGAGGACAACCGCGTATGGCTGTTCCTGCACTCGGGCTCACGCGGCGTCGGCAACAAGCTCGCGATGCGGCACATAAAAATCGCCCAGCAGCAGTGCCGGCGTCGCTGGATCAGCCTGCCTGACCCCGACCTGGCCTACCTCGTCGAAGGTGAGCCCGAGTTCTGGGCTTACATCCGCGACCTGCGATGGGCACAGCATTTCGCGCTGCTCAACCGCGACGAGATGATGCACCGCGTCCAGGATTGCGTCGCATCGTGGATTGGCGCGGAGCCTCAGGCGCTCGATGAGGTCAACTGCCACCACAACTACACAGAGAAGGAGACCCACTTCAACAAGACGGTCTGGCTGTCCCGCAAAGGCGCAATCGACGCGAGCGCGGGCAAGCCCGGCCTCATCCCGGGCTCGATGGGAACCCGGTCCTACGTCGTCGAAGGGAAGGGTAACCGGCTGGCCCTGAACTCGTCGCCGCACGGCGCCGGGCGCGAATACTCCCGGTCGGCCGCGCGCAGGAAATTCACCAGGTCCGAGCTCGACGCTGCGATGGCAGGGATTGAGTGGCGCCGGACAGATGCGTTTCTTGACGAGATCCCGGCAGCGTACAAGGACGTCGACGTCGTGATGGCCGACGCTGCGGACCTGGTGAAGGTCTCGCACACGCTTCGACAGATCGTGAATGTCAAAGGCGACTGAGGAAAGTCCGGGAACGCCCGCGTGCCGCTACGGTCGTGAGCGCAGCGACACGGTTCGAAGGCGCTTGCCTGCTAGTTGTTTGGTGACCACATAACCGGCAAATCCACTGCTGCAAGTCACCAAACAACTAGCATGTGACCGAGCCCGCTGGTCGCCAGCTACCTGGTCCATCGCCAGTTCGCTAGCTGTGTGCTCCCGGGCCGAGCCCGAACTGCGGGTGGCTGTGGTGGAGCTGCGTCCAGTCGATGATGTGCACGGCGGTAAGCGTCTTCCCGCTGACCGTCGCGATTACCGACGCCTGATCACCAGCCGTGACCGACCCGATGCCGCCCCGCTGCGCGCCGACGATGGTTGAGCCTGTGACGGCGTAGCTCTGGGTGAAGCCATCGGTGCTTTTCACCGTGATCGACCCCATGCTTACTGTCGTGACGGCTCCGCGCTGGTAGGCGATCGTCTGGTATCCGCCGCCCTGTTTAGCCACCACCGCCCGACCGTGGACGATGGCCATCTCACCGCCCGGCCCGCCCCAGCCAGGATGGCCAGGTGGTGGCTGCTGTACCTGGGATCCGGTCGCTGTCGCGGCGTTGGCCGGCGTTCCGGCACTGCCGGCGGCAACAGTCAGCCCGGCCCCGCCCAGTACCGCCACGACCGTAAACCCGGTCGTGATGAAGCGTTTCCAGGACCCAGTTCGCTTGCCCGTCGGCCGCTTGCCCGCCGGTCTCCTAGAGAACGGCTTGCCGCACGTTCCGGCTGGGTTAGGAGCTGGTGTTACTTCGCCAGAGCCACGGGGCTCTTTGCTTGCCAAGAATTCAGACGACATCGGAGATCAACTCCTTGTCGGCGCCATCCCTCCGCTTCACCCCGTCCCGCCTTCAGGCTACCGTCCGTAACTGAGCGCGAACACTACGGCAGGTAGGACCTGGTCCGTGGGACCGGTGCAAGCCGGGTAAATAGGTCTTTGATACGACCGATCTGACCGTGGCACAGGCGCGGGCCGGCGCCGGTGGCCGGCAGCTCCCGTGCGAGGCTGCGACTACGCCGACGATTCCGGCTCGGGCAGTCTTCTGACATCGTGGGCCTATGGCGACTGAAACTACCCAGCGGAGTATCACTGTCGAGCGTGTTGAGCCTGGCCGGTTCGCAGCCGTGAACCAGCGCGGCGGAAAGGTGCTCTTCGGCACCGGAGGTAACGAGGACTTCACTCCGGTTGAGCTGTTGCTGGCCGCCCTCGGCGGCTGTACCGCGATCGACATCGAGATCCTGACCTCGCGCCGTGCGGAGCCCGAGTCGTTCGAGATCGAGGTCGATGCAGACAAGGTCCGTGATCAGGGCGGCAACCACCTGACGAACGTCGAGATCACCTATCGCATCTCGTTCCCGCCCGGAGCTGACGGCGACAAGGCGCGAGCCATACTGCCGGACGCCGTCCGGCAGTCAAATAGCAGGCTATGCACTGTAGGGCGGACGGTCGAGATGCCGACGCCGATCGCTAGCCGTATCGAGTAGACCCGCATCGGGTAGCCCCGCATCGAGTGGGCCTGCATCAGCAGGCACCGGCGCGCCGTCCTTATGCGGATCCGATCGATTGCGGGAAACTGAACATGTTCCCCGGGTCGTACTTCGCCTTCACCCGCGTGAGCCGCGGGTAGTTGGCCCCGTAGTAGGCGTGCTGCCAGTCGGTCAGTCCTGGGTCAATGTAGTTCTGGTACGCCTGACCGCTGGCATGCGGGTGCATGGAGTTGTAGTAAGACCGCAGCCATCGGTGCTGATTAGCCACACCCCGGCGCGTTCCCGGCCAATTCCATGAGGTGTAGTACTGCGCGAGGAACAGCGCGTCCCGGTGCACGAACGCGGTCGCCGCCGGATGCACGCGGTTCACCGCGCCGCCGAGCGCATCGAACGCGATCGAGCCGCCGCCGTTGTCGGCGCCGCGGATCGCGCTCACTTTCTCGATTCCGGATAGCAGGGCGCGGATACCGCGCCTGCTGAGCGGCTTAGTGAAGAGGTCGGACTTGGCGAAGGCCGGAACTCGCGATAGCTGACCGCCCGGGCCGGTGTGGCATGACCGCAGCGGGATAGTCGGGCAACCCGCCTCGAGCAGCATCGCATCCAGATAGGACTGCCGGCTGACCGAGGTCAGCGACGGCTTGGCGCTTACCCGGCCGGAGAGATCGTCGAGGTGAGCGGCGAGGTCGGATTGAGCGCCGGCGTAGGTGCCGCTGACGCTGAGAACTGGCTTGCCGCCGAAGTCCGCGGACAGGTGCAGGGTTGACCACAAAGCGTCGGGCGCATGCGGCGCCCACGACTGCCAGGCACCGACGACTTGGGCCGCGCGCGACCAAGGCCAGCTGAGATAGAAGACGCAGAGTTCGGTCAGGTGGTGCGCGGCGAAGGTGAAGGAAGTGGCAACGCCGAAGTTGCCGCCGCCTCCGCCGCGGCAGGCCCAGTACAGGTCGCTGTTGCGCTTCTGGTCACACTCCAGCACGCTGCCATCAGCGGTCACGATCTGAACCGCCGTCATGTTGTCGCAGGTCAAGCCATACAGCCGGGATAGGACGCCGACTCCGCCGCCGAGCGCAAGGCCGGCTATGCCGACCGTCGGGCATGACCCGCCCGGCACTGCCAGCCCTCGGGCTGAAAGCTCTGAATAGAAGTGGATCAGATCAGTGCCAGAGCCGACCCGGATGGTGCTGTTGCCAGTGGCGATTAAATGAATCGCCGAGACGTCCACGACTAGCCCGCCGGTAACGCTGGACCAGCCGGCGTAGCTGTGGCCGCCGGACCGAACCCGAACTGGCAGCCGGAACCTCCTGACGAAGCTGAGGCATGCAGCGACGTCGGCGGCGCTGGCGCAGTAGGCAACGCCAGCCGGCTGCAGTCCGTCGAATCGCGGCTCGAACAGCTGTTTCGCTTGCCTGTAGCCCTTCTCGCCCGGCCGCAGGAGCTTGCGGGTCGACAGACGGCGAGCGAGTGCGGCCCAGTCCGCGCTGGTGGGCTTGGCGGTCGCGGAGATAAGCCGGACCTGCGGTGCGGGAAGCGCGCGCTCGCCGTGCGGTGGCGATGTGGCCGGCGGCCTGGTTCCGGCCAGAGCGCTAGGGGCCACGGCGGCGCCCGCTGCGACCAGGCCCGCTGCGCCGGCGCCGACGAGGAACTCGCGCCGGGACGTCCGCGGTGATCGCTGCACGGGCTGCTGGAACTGATCATTCTGGTCCATTTAGTCGCCTTTCCAAGCCCTAAGAGTCAGCAGGCGGCTCGATGGTTGCGCCCCATTTCGCGTACCGCCGAGGTGGCTCGGTGAGGCAGAAAACGCCAGTACGTGGCGCTACGTCAGGACGACAGGCCCGCCGGGCTCGGCGCGGCAAACTCGATGCGCAGAACGGTCCGGCCGCCCGCCACGCGGACCTTACTGATGCTCAGCAGAACATGCGGCGCCGCCCGCGAGCGGGCCAGTGCGACAAGAGTTCGCTTGTACGCACGACTGGCCAGGTGCCGGGCCACGTGCTTTAGAGCTAGATCGGCGTAGCGGAGCGGCACGGAGGGGCTTGCTCCCGGCGCGACGCTGCCGAAACTTAGGATGTCGAGCGGCTGCTTGTGTGCCATGAACGCGAGGGTGGTCAGAAGCCGATGGTCGACCCGCCCGGCCGCTAGCTGCGCGCGAGCCCTAGCCGAGGTCCGGACTCTCGGGTTGTGGAGCAACCGGGCTCCTGAGGCTTTTCTGGCCAGCAGGTCAGCGCGGAGCGCAGCCTGGAAAGTTGCCGGCCCGAGCGGCGCTATGACTCTGACATCGATGCTGTTGGCTCCGGTGCCGAACCTGGCGATTACTTCGGGTGCATAGACAGCGGCGAGCTTGCTGCCGAACTGGCTGCGGACGCCGGCAGTCGCGATGACAACCTCTGAGCTGCTAAGGTCCGGCGCCGTCGGCTGGAGTACATGGAGATTGCCGGCCGGGAACCCGTGCTGCGCCAGGTCGGAGCAGATGACGGTATCGCAGGAAATGATGATGTCGTGGCCGACCTGGCTCGTTACCCACGTTACGGCCGCAGCCCGGACACCGGCTTCCGCTCTGATCTGGCGGGGGCTTTCGGTCGGTCCGCGGGCTGCGCCGGACTTGGCTGCGCCGGAGTTGGCAGAGCCTGACTTGGCAACGCCGGCCTTGGCAACGCCGGCCTTGACTGCGTGCTCGTGCCCGATTCTGAGTGTGATCGCCACCATGGCTCCAACTAGCACCACCACGATCAGCAAGCCGGCCAGCCGCCACCGTCTGGCGGAGCGCGGTCGGTCGCCTGTTCGCTGCCTCGTACCCGCCGGCCTAGACCGAGCTGCTGATGTGTCGGCGATTTGCCAGGTAACGGGCGGCGGGGGAGTCCCGGATGGCGACGCCGCTCGCTGCGGCACAGTCCCGGACGGGGAGGCCGTCCGCGGCGCGCTTGCTAACGGCGATGTGTGACGGGCCACTGTGTTCTGCGGTACCGGCGCCTGCTGCGGCACAGCCGTGTCCGGCAATCGCGTCGTGTCATTGGGCCGCGGTGCAGGAACGGTAGTCGGGGAGGCCGTCGTGCTGACGGTGCTCGCGGCGGTTGCGGCTGGCGCGGTGGTTGCGCGGGGCGCGGTGGCCGGGGGAGGCGGAAGGGGCAATGGAACCGCGGGGGCCGGCGCAGATTCGGCACCCGGTACCCGAGCGGGCACCGCCGGAGCGGGCACTGCCGGAGCGGGCGCTGCCGGAGTGGGCACCGGCGGAGCGACAGCCGGTGCAGCGTCTGCGCTCATCAGCTTGGCTGCCGAAGACGCTAGCGACGTCGGCGAAGGTCGTGCGCCCGCCATCGACTCCCGGCTCAGCGGTTCTGGCAGCCGCGCTCGCCGCAGTGTCTCCGGCGGAGACTGAATCGCGCTGGCGCCGGGTGAGCGCTTTGGCAGCGGTCCCGCCGCTGGCCCCTGCGGCTTCGGTGACGGCACTTGCGCTGACGCTTCCGGTGTGCTGACCGATGCGCACGGACCCGTTGCCGGTACCGAGTCAGCATCCGCCGCTGTCTTCGCTGACGAGGGAGCGTGAGGGATCCGCAGGTAACCACGACGGGGCTGGCCTGGTGTGCGCCCGTTGAATCCGGGAACGCGCCGGGGCAACTCACCGGGCCGCTCCTGCTGCGGCTCGCGATTATCCACTGCCATGCGGCACCCCCAGAGCACACCACCTTCGCGCCGAGCTCCCAGAACTACAGCAGCACAGCTTGCCAAGCCCTTCAAGCGGAATGGCTCACTGCCTGCGATCCATCGCGGCGAAAGATTGCAGGTAGGCGGGCAGATTGTGGCAATTAGCCGCAGCCACGGCGCCGAGGTGGTTACCTCTCAGACCGGCCCTAAGATCTAGCCAGGCGGGTTGCACGCCGGACTGGGTGTCCGATGGAGCCCTCCGATATCGGCGAGTCTGGCGAGCCAGGCGTGGTCGGGGTATGCGGCGTGAGGATGCCGCAAAAGGTTCGCCACCCGTATGTAAAGCCCGCCGCAGTTAGGAATGCGCGGCGGGCTGGTCCAGTCGTACTTTGGGCTGGGCCTGGACGTGGTCCAGGCCCAGCCACGTGGTCAGCTGCAGCTTGAGGCGTAGATGTACGGCTTGGCGCTGGAGCTGTTCATGTTCTGCGGGGTAATCGCGATCAGCGGTGTCGCGATCGTCTTCGTCACCTTCTTGCCTTCGATTGCGTTCAGGCCCTGCTGCACCGCGTCGGCACCCTCGAGCGCTGGCTCCTGCGCGATCGCCAGCTGGATCGTGCCGCTCTGCATCATCGACATCTGGGTGGGGTCCGCGTCGAACGTGGCGAGCTTCACCTTGCCTGTCTTGTGCGCGTGCGCGATCCCGGCCGCGGCGCCCTGAGCGGTGATGACGTTCGCTGCGAATGCGCCTGCGAGGTTCGGGTTGGCCGTGATGTCGCCCTCGATGAACGAGCTGGCGCTTGTCACGCTGTCGGGGTCGTCGTTCTGCTCAGCCAAGAGCTTGACCGCGGGGAACTTCGACTTCATCTCCGCCTCGAACCCGGCGACCCTGGCGTCGGTGGTGGACACGCCCTTGGCGACGCTAATCACCGCGACCGTGCCCTTACCGCCGATCAGTTTGCCGAGGCTGTCGGCTGCGAGCTTGCCGCCGGCGTAGTTGTCTGAGGATATCCGGGACAGTCCGATGGACGTATCGGCCGATGTGGTGTCAACGAAGATGATCTTCGTGCCGCCGTGCTGCACCTTGATCAGGTCGGGATTGAGCGCCGCGGAGTCGGTCGGTGCTATCAGCAGTGCATCCGGCTTGGTCACTGCTGCCGTGTCGATCAGCGGCTTCTGCTGGGGAATGCTGAACGATGCCGGGCCGGTGACCGTGAGGCTGACTCCGAGCTTCTTCGCCTCCCGTTGCGCCCCGCACTCCATCGTGACGTAGAAGTCGTCACTCTTGGTCCCGACGATCAGCTCCTCCGTCTTCTTGCTGTTACTACTGCTGCCGCCACCGCTCGAGCCACATGCACTGAGGCCGACGGCGAGGCCAAGCACGGCCACTCCGGTGACGGTCGCGGTTAGTCTGCTCCGCATTCGTTCCTCCCTGAGGGGTTTGGCTCTGCCATGAGTTGCTGGAGCTCTGCGTGCCCGGTGCCGCACTAGGTCACGTTCGCTCCCGTAGCCGGCGCCGGAACTGATCGAGGTACACGGCACCTACGAGTACCGCGCCGATTGCCACGTCCTGCCAGTACTCGTTTACCTGGATGATGATCAGCCCGCTCAGCAGCACGGCCGGGATGGCCAAGCCGATGAAAGTGCCGAGCATCGAGCCTCGGCCGCCGAATAGGCTGACGCCGCCGAGCACCACGCCGGTGATCACCGTCAGGTTGTCGAGCCCGTGGCCCGCGATAGTGGTGGAGCTGAAGTTGGCTAGGGACAAGATCCCGGCCAGGCCGGACATCAGGCCGGACAGCGCGTAGACCTTGATCAGGTGCCGGTCGACGGCGATCCCGGACCGGCGCGCGGCCTCCGCGTTCGAACCGATCGCGTAGGTGTACAGACCGAACCTGGTGTACGCCAGGATCAGGCCGAACACGATCGTGACGCCAACGCTGATCACGATCAGCCAGGGCAGGCCGAGCACGCTGCCCAGCCCGATCGTGTTAACCAGTCGGCTAGGTACGGTACGGAGGTCGGCGCCGCCAGTGATCAGGTAGGCAGCGCCCCCTGCGGCGCCGAACCCGGCGAGCGTGGCGATCAGTGGCGCAACCTTGGCCTTGGCGATCAGGAACCCCTGCATCGCGCCCCAGCCGCAGCCGACCGCTATGCCGACGATGATGCCGACGACGATGATGCCCCACCCCGCGTTCGCGCCGCCGTTGTGGATGCAGAACAGGTCGGCCACCACTCCGGACAGGACCAGGACGGAGCCGACCGCGAGATCGATTCCGGCGGTCAGAATGACGAACGTCTGGCCAACCGCCATCACCAGGTACCAGGCGCTGTCCTGCCCGATCAGCGAGAAGTTGGTCAGCGTGAGGAATTTGCCCGGTGCCCGTACGGTGAAGAACACGCACAAGATGATCAGTGCTAGCAGTGTCCACGTCTCACTGGCCGTGATCACCTGCCCGCGCAGTGCCCGCACCCCGACCGCGAGTCGGCTGGCAGGCTTTCCTAAGCCGGGGGCGGCCTGCGGCTCGGGGAGGCCGGGCTGGTCTTGCGCACCGGTGGCGCTCGGCACCGGCTGGCTGTCGCCGCTCATGGCGCCTCCCTAGCGCCATTGCCAGCGATCTCCAATGCGCCGGTCATCGCCCCTACGAGCTCCTCGACTGAGGTCTGCGCGGTCCGGTATGACGCCGCTCGGCGGCCAAGCCGCAGCACCTCTACCCGGTCGGAGACTGCTAGCACCTCGGGCATGTTGTGGCTGACGAGTACGACCGCCACACCGCGGTCGCGGACCCGGCGCATAGTCTCGAGCACTCGGCCGCGCTGCACCACGCCGAGCGCCGCTGTGGGCTCGTCCATGAAGATCACCTTGCTGGCATAGGCAACAGCTCGGGCCACGGCTACCGACTGCCGCTGGCCGCCGGACAGGGTGCCTATCGGAGCCCGCACGTCCTGAAGCTGAATGCCGAGTTCGGCGAACGCGGATACCGCCTGTTGCCGCATCGCGCGCCGATTGAGGAGGTGCAGGAACGGAACCAGGTAAATCTCGCGGCCCAGGTGAAGGTTGGCGGCCGCATCCAGATCCGGGGCCAGCGCCAGATCCTGGTATACGGTCTCGATCCCGTACCTGCGAGCGTCTAACGGGCTGGTCAGGTGCACCTGCTCGCCATCGACCAAGATCTCGCCACGGTCCGGCCGGATCGCCCCGGCCAGAATCTTGATGAGCGTGCTCTTACCCGCACCGTTGTCGCCGATAAGCGCGACGATCTCCCCGGCATAGGCGGAGAAGTCCGCCTTGTCTAGGGCTAGCACGCTTCCGTAGTGCTTGGTTACGCCACGTGCTTCCAGGACCGGCTCGGCCACGGGTGTTCTCGCCTTCAGTGATCGTGGGCCGACTTGCTGGGGATTTCCAGACCCTCAAGCGCCTGTGCTAGGCCCGGCCGACGGCGGCAGGAGTGGTCATAGCGATCGGCACAGTATGCGCCGACTTTCGTCCCGCGGGTCGGTGTTTCCGTCCGTCACTGCGGGCCTCGGGGCTCAACGGTTTTGGTATTTTGGCGTTGGTAACGTTCACAGCAATGGAAATGATTCTGCGGGCTATTGATGTCAGGTGTCAAGACGGCTAGCCAGGACCGCGGCCGATCTGATACCAATCCCATATACGACGTCAGCCCCGCAGTTTTGCGCGGCAGCGGACCGCCAGGCGCGACCGCCGCAGGGGAGGCCACGCCGCGGATGATGGCTGGTATCGATAGCAGTTCCTGGCCGGGTTCACGATGACCTCGCACCCGACCATGCGGGACGTTGCGCAGCTTGCCGGGGTCAGCCCGATGACGGTCTCGCGCGTCGTGAACGGCGGTCGGTGGGTTCAGCCAGAGACGGCGGCGCGGGTCGAGCGCGCCATCCGCCAGCTCGGCTACCAGCGCAATGACGCGGCGCGGAACCTGCGGCGGCGCGGCCAGCCCACGCTCACCCTTGGCCTCCTCGTCGACGACATCGCCAACCCGTTCTTCTCGGCAATGGCCAGGGCGGTAGAGGACGCCGCTCGGCTGCGGCACTACGTCGTGCTGATCGGCAGCTCGCATGACAGCCTGCAGCGCGAACGCGAGGTGGTCGCCGCGTTCTGCTCCCGGCAGGTGGACGGGCTGATCATCGTGCCGGTAGCAGGGAACCACAGGTTCCTCGCCGACCAGATTGCCCGCGGCACCAAGGTGGTATGCGCCGACCGCCCGGCCGACAAGCTCACCGTGGACAGCGTGCTAGTGGATAACCAGCCTGCCACTCACAAAGCCGTCCGGCATCTGCTTGATCAGGGTCACCGGCGGATCGCCTACCTCGGTGACCGTATGAGCATCTGGCCGATCCGCGAGCGATACGCGGGGTTCCGCGCGGCGTTCGCCGAGCTCGGGCTGGAACCCGACCAGGATCTGATCAGGCACGGGCTGCGCGGCCGGGGCGCCGCTGCCCGGGCTGCGGCCGAGCTCGCCGCATTGCCGGAACCACCAACGGCTCTGTTCACCAGCAACGACCTGACGACGATGGGTGCGATCGACAGCGGGTTGCACGCCAGGCTCGCGCTCGTGGGATTCGACGAGTTCGCGCTGGCCGACAAGCTGAGCCCGCCGATCAGCGTGGTAGCTCAGGACCCAGCCGTGATGGGCGCGACCGCGGCGCAACTGCTCTTCGAGCGCATCAGCGGTGATGCGTCCCCGCCCCGCGAAGTCATCCTGAGCACCAGATTCATAACGCGGGGGTCCGGCGAGGTCCCGCCAGCCACGGGCTGACGGGACTCGGCACCAGCTGCCCTGGCAGCACTGCAGTCCGGGCAGCACTGTTGTCGTAGCGCATTCTCATGTGACAACGTTATCGCCGCGTCAGGAACGCAGTGATCAGGCAGACCGGTGCTTTCGTACCTGACTCCGCTCCGGGGCCTGCGCCTCGCCAGGAGCCCGTCACTGCCCGTCATCGCAGTTCAGCGGGGCACGACAAGCGCTGGTGGCAATTCAGCGACGAAAAGCTGTCGCAATATCTCCTCCCCGGGGTGTTGACCGCCCTTCGCGAACGCGCAGAGAATCGAACCGGCGTGCATGACATCGTTGTCATGCACCGACTGCTTTTCGTCCCCGACCCGCTCGAGGAGGACTCTATGAAGGCGACGCGGTCGCCACGCCGGAGGCGCATGTCAGCGTCTGCCGGCTGGCCTGCCTTACTCGTCACGGCAGCTGCGGCAGCACTGGTGCTCGCCGTCGCGCCGGGCGCCACGGCAAGCAGCAGTCCTAGTCCCGCCCCCAGTCCCTCGACCAGCCCTAACCCCGGCCCAAGCGCGCCGGTGAGCGGTGGCAGTGCCAGCCCAGCCTCCGGCACGGCTGTGAACGCCAGCAAGCCTGGCCGCAGCCACGGCACCGCCTGCACTACTACCCGAAGCGGTCACCTCGCCAATTGCCCGCCGCGGCTTCCCAAGAGCAAGCTCCCCGCGGGCGCGAAGAACATGTCCACACTCAGCCAGCCGGGGCCCAACCTGGCGGCGCTCGTGGACACGCGGACCTGGACAAGCGGTGGCGGCAATACGTTCCCCGGAGCCGACGTCCCGTTCGGCATGGTGCAGTGGAGCCCGGACACCTACCCGAACCGCAGCGACGGCGGCGGCTATAACTTCGGTGACGACCAGCTCATGGGCTACAGCCTGACTCATATTTCCGGGCCCGGGTGCGGCGCTGCTGAGGACGTACCGATCCTGCCGATGACCGGAGCGCTGCCGAGCGGCGACCCGAACGGCGTCATGACCTCGTTCACCAACAGCGGCGAGATCGCGCAGGCCGGTTACTACTCGGCGCAGAGCAACATGCCGGACACGATTACCTCGGAGTTCACCGCCACCCCGCACAGCTCAATGGGCCGGTTCACTTTCCCCAAGACAACTCAGGCCGACTTCCTGATCAAGCTGCAAGACAGCCAGAACGGGGACTTCGGGGACAGCGCCCAGATCGTCGGGAACAACGAGATTACCGGCACCGACACCAGCGGCCACTTCTGCGGCGAGAATGTCAACGACGGACAATTGCAGGAATACACCGTCCACTTCGACATCGTTTTCAGCCAGCCGTTCACCGCGTCGCAGGTGATCACCGAGTCGGGGCAGACCGACCCGGCGGCGGTCTTCCTCACCTTCAACACCACGAGCAACCCGGTGATCCAGGCGAAGGTCGGCATCTCCTACGTCAGCACCGCCAACGCCACGGCCGACTGGCAGGCCGAGAACCCGGGCTGGGACTTCGGCTCGATCAAGTCCGCAGCCCAGCAGGACTGGAACAACCTGCTCGGCGAGATCCAGGTCTCGGGCGGCAGCTACGCGGTCACCCAGGAGTTCTACAGTCTGCTGTACAAGGACTTCATGCAGCCCAACATCGTC
>Ga0126373_10001761_pt1 | contig 15550 bp, 11 predicted proteins | sample PanSoiMetPlot_11_FD_92545 | JGI IMG/M metagenome (GOLD analysis project Ga0126373, IMG submission 92545) | Tropical forest soil microbial communities from Panama - MetaG Plot_11 | ecosystem: Environmental > Terrestrial > Soil > Tropical forest > Bulk soil | place: Panama | collected 2016-02-17 | reverse complement strand
GGCGGACATCGGCGCTATGATCTTGCCAAGCTACGCCCGGAACTGTTCCGCGCAGCCGACCAAGGTAAGCGCAAAACGATCGCGTATGCTCGCGTGTCGTCGCCGGACCAGAAGGACGATCTGGAGCGGCAGCAACAACTCCTGCAACGTTATTGCACCCGGCAAGGTTGGACGTTCGACGTGGTGGCCGACCTCGGCTCCGGCGTGAACTATCACAAAAAGGGCTTAAAACGACTTATTTCCGATATGCTTGAAGGTGAGGTGGGCCGTCTGGTGATCACGCACAAGGATCGACTGCTGCGATTTGGCGCGGAGCTCGTGTTTGCAATCTGCGAGGCCAAAAACGTGGAAGTGGTGATTCTCAATCAGGGTGAGGATACGGGCTTCGAAGAAGATTTGGCCAAAGACGTGCAGGAGATTGTCACCGTGTTTGGCGCCCGTTTGTATGGTAGCCGTTCGCGTAGGCATCAGAAGCTGCTAGACCGCGTGAAGCAAGCAGTTGATGAGCCGCAGCCATAACGCCTAGCGCACCTGAACATAGCGCACCTGAACACCTCGCCCACGAGCGCCGCTTGGCCCACGGCGGCCTTGGAGCAACCTGCGAACACGAAGGCCAAATCATTAAAAATTTCGCCGGTCGGCTGGTCGCTTATCGCGGAGAGACGGCGCATTGCTTGCGGTTGCCACGATCAGCCACGATCTCGAGGCCGGCGCGGGTCGTTGATATAGCGCCCGCGGAAACCGCAAGAAGGCTGAAAGGCGGGGGCACCAAAGCCACGCTTGACCCTCACCATTAGGACCCAAGAGGCCTTGCGAGCGTCCCCTCACGGCCTCCATGATGGCCGCGTCCCGTGTGGGGCGATGACTGCCCTTTTATCCGAGACTTAGTTCCTTGAAGAAATCATTGCCCTTGTCGTCGATCACGATGAAGGCGGGGAAGTTTTCGACCTCGATGCGCCAGATTGCTTCCATGCCCAGTTCGGGATATTCGACGACCTCAACTTTCTTGATGCAATTCTCCGCCAGGTTCGCGGCCGCCCCCCCGATCGACCCGAGATAGAAGCCGCCATGCTTGCGGCAAGCCTCGCGCACCGAGGCCGAGCGGTTCCCCTTGGCGAGCATGACCAGCGAACCACCCGCCGCCTGAAATGCGTCGACATAGGCATCCATGCGACCGGCGGTCGTGGGTCCGAAAGAGCCCGACGCATGGCCCTGCGGGGTCTTGGCCGGACCGGCGTAGTAGACCGGATGCGTCTTAAAATAATCCGGCAGCGGCTCGCCGCGCTCCAATCTCTCGCGCAGCTTCGCGTGGGCAAGGTCGCGGGCGACGATCATTGGGCCGGTGAGCGCCAGTCGGGTGCGGATCGGGTAGCGGGTCAGGGTCCCCAGAATGTCCGCCATCGGTTGGCGCAGGTCGACGGAGACCACGGCCCCGCCGAGCCGGGCCTGATCAATTTCCGGGAGATAGCGCGCCGGATTGGGCTCGAGCTCCTCAACGAACACGCCATCGCGGGTGATCTTGCCGAGGGCCTGCCGATCGGCTGAGCACGACACCCCAAGGCCAATGGGTAGCGAGGCCCCGTGCCGAGGTAACCTTATGACCCGCACGTCATGGCAGAAATATTTGCCGCCGAATTGCGCTCCGACCCCAAGGGACTGGGTCAGTTTGTGAATCTCCTGTTCCATGTCGCGCGCCCGGAAAGCATGGCCATCCTCCGAGCCCTGTGTGGGCAGGCCGTCGAGATAGCGGCAAGACGCAAGCTTGACGGTTTTGAGCGTGAGCTCCGCCGAAGTGCCGCCGATGACCACGGCGAGGTGGTAGGGCGGGCAAGCGGCGGTGCCCAGCGTCAAGATCTTTTCCTTAAGAAAGGCCATGAGCCGCTCGGGGCTCAGCAACGAGGGCGTCGCCTGGAACAAAAATGTCTTGTTGGCCGAACCTCCGCCCTTGGCGATGAACAGAAACTTGTAGGCGTCCTCGCCTTCCGCATAGATCTCAACTTGGGCGGGCATATTCGAGCGCGTGTTTTGTTCCTCGAACATGCTCAGCGGTGCGAGCTGCGAATAGCGCAGGTTCTTGGTCAGGTAAGCATCGCGCGCACCCTCGGCAAGCGCGGCCTCGTCCGCACCGTCGGTGAAAATGAGCCGGCCCTTCTTGCCCATGATGATGGCGGTGCCCGTGTCCTGGCACATGGGGAGCACGCCGCCGGCCGCGATATTGGCGTTCTTGAGCAAGTCATAGGCAACGAACTTGTCGTTCTCGGTCGCTTCCGGATCGTCCAGAATGGACCGCAGCTGAGCGAGATGTGCGGGCCTCAACAGGTGATTGATGTCGACGAACGCCGTTTGTGCCAGCAGCCGCAAGGCGTCGCGTGAGACCACGATCATCTCCCGTCCCAGGACAGTTTCGACCCGCACGCCCGACGCACTGAGCTGTCGGTAGGGCGTGTCATCCTCGCCGAGCGGGAATAAGGACGTGTGCCGATAGGGGGGCAAGGGGTCGAGGCCGGCATCCACGGGGGCGTCTCCACCAGGTGAACGGTTCAGTTCTAGGCATTTTCAACCGTGCGTCATACCATTCGGCGGCGTGAACGCAAAACCGCCATCGCGGTAGTCAAAGTTCGATCGTCGGCGTCCCAACCTAGCCCCAAGCGGGCAGCCAAGCCCACCGGCCAGGAAGCCGTCGTAAATCGTGACCGCCATAGCATCAGAAGGCAGGATGTGATGTTCGTGAACCGGGCCTTGCGCACCATCGCGGTGGTTTTTGTCGCCGCTGTGCCCTCTGTTCTCGGCCAACGCCTCTGCGCTGAAGACGCGCCGCGGTTCGTGGTCGAGCCATTCTGGCCCAAGCCGTTACCGGACAACTGGATCCTCGGCCAGGTGGCCGGCGCCGCGGTCGACAGCAGCGATCATGTTTGGGTGATTCATCGGCCCCTGACGCTGCTCGATGACGAGAAGGGCGCGATGGAGGTTCCGCCAGCCACTAAGTGTTGCAGCCCCGCGCCCCCGGTGCTCGAATTTGACAGTGACGGCAATCTCCTGCGTTCCTGGGGTGGCCCCGGTCCGAACTACGATTGGCCGAAGAACGAACACGGCATCTTTGTCGATCATGATGGCAACGTCTGGCTCGCCGGCAACGACCCGACCGACCATCAGATTCTCAAGTTCACACCCGATGGCCACTTCCTCAAGCAGATTGGCAAAGCAGGCTTAACCGGCGGCTCAAACAGCGAGACCGAGCTCGGTCGCCCGGCCCACATGGTGATCGACGAAGCCGCGCATGAGCTCTATGTGGCCGACGGCTATCTCAACCGCCGCGTTATCGTCTTCGACAGCATTACCGGGGCCTACAAGCGCCATTGGGGCGCATACGGTCACCGGCCCAGCGACGGAAAGCTGCCGCCCTATAGGCCCAGTGCGCCGCTGCCCGAGCAGTTCGCCACGCCGGTACACTGTGTTCGCATCAGTCACGATGGCCTGGTCTATGTGTGCGATCGGACCAACGATCGGATCCAAGTGTTTCACAAGGACGGCACGTTCGTGCGCGAATTCCAAATCGAACCGCAGACCCTGGCCAACGGATCGGTATGGGACTTGGTGCTGTCTGAAGACCCGGACGAGCGCTACATCTTCTTGGCCGACGGTTCCAACGAGCAGATCGTGACACTCGACCGCGCCACGGGCCAGCCACTGAGTTCGTTTGGACGCGCCGGACGTATGGCCGGACAGTTCAAGTGGGTGCATAACATTGCGATCGACTCGGCCGGCAATCTCTACACGGCCGAGGTTGGCTTCGGTCGCCGGGTGCAGAAGTTCAAGCGCGTACGTTAGCTGATGGACTCTGCGGGCGAGCGCGCCGCGAGAGCGTAGGGTCGCCCATCTGCACCCGCAGGGCACGTAAAGATGACCGGTGAGCCCAGGCGTGTTTAGTTAAAGCCCGCCAGCCGGAAAGATTGGTGCGATCGATCTCTTGCCGGACGATCGCGGGTGGCGCGCCGAGCACGAGGCAGGGCATGAGGAAGGCAGAAAGGATCGGCCTTGCGCGATCATTTTTGGCGCTTGAGCGCCCGGAGGACGATCGTAACGGTGCTGCCAATAACACCCAGGCCGCCGGTCGATCCGGCCACGGCCGTCGATATTCCTCCACGTGTAAAACAAAACCTCGGCCTTGATCAGAAACGCTCATGGATCGTCCTCGACGAAGGCAATCGCTTCCTTGGCCAGGCTGTGACTTGGAGGTTTTTTGATGGTATTCTTCCGTTGGCGTCGGACAACGCTTTGCGTTGCCTCGAGACGGCTGGCGTTGAGCATTCTTTCGGGATTTCGCGGGGCGCTTTGGCGCCACCGAAACGCAGAGCCGGGCGTTTAACGACCAGCACTCGTCGCACTGGTCGCAAAGCAGCCTGTAGCCTTCGACGACGGCACTGCAGCCTTGGCATGTCCAGGTGTGACCGAACGCTGGCAGTTCGGTGCCGTTGCGCTTGTCGGTCGATTCACGCTTTTAGCCGGCCACGATATGGGCCGGAGTGGACGGGAAGTTTGTCGCCAATCCCACGACGGCGTCGAGCAAATGCCGCGGACCGTGGATCTGCGCCCAAAGCCCCACGCCGACCTCCGCGAGGTCCGCCAGTTGGTCGAACCGGTCAAGCGCGCGCCGCGTAGCGTTCACGATCGATGATGGCTCAGGTTGGTCAAACACCGCACCGGCGCCGCCGAACTCCTGGACCAGACGTGCCATCGTGGTTCCCGCGGGAACCACGAGGGGAATCCCGTTCGCCACCGCCTCAACGGCGACTGCCGAATATGAAATCGCGAACCGGCTGGACGTATAAGGGCAAATGATGAGGTCAGAGGCATCGAGCAATTGCGCCCACCCCTGGTCTCCGGCCAGGCGCTCATCAAGAATGAGCCGCGGCTCGGTTGCCGATAGCGCGCGCAATGCCTGTTGGACCTCCTTCATCGCGGCAGGGTCGGCGTTGTGGCATAGCATCCGGATCTCGCTATCGGATTGCAGCAGCCGTTGGGCGACTTCGGGCATGAGCTGATAGCCCTTCTCCGGGCGCTGATGGCCGAGCACGGCGACGGTGATGGGCCGCCTGCCCTTGCGGCTGCGGGGGGCGGTGGCGATGCGCGGGGTCGGCAGAACCCCCACCGGCTTGCCCATCAGCGCCGCAAATGCAGCGGAGGAATTCTCGTCAAACGTTATCATGTGCAGGCGGGGGGCGATGCGCTCCGGGATCCGGGCGGCCGTGAAGCGGAATAGCGTCGCGCGAGCATCGACCCGAGGGTCCCGAGTCAAGAGCGCCGCCCCATTGCGGCCCGGCTGCAGGTCCAGCCCCGGATCAATTCCAAACTCGACTACCACGTGGGGCACTCGGTTGGGCGCCAGCGCGGCCATCCAGCCGACCAATCCCATCAACTGCGCCGGCAGTGCCGAGGAAAGATAGACGATATCGTCGCCGCCGATATCGTTGATCCGCCCTAGATCTTCCCGCGTCGCTTCCGCCCCGATGTGGAAAGCGTTGAGCCAGCCGCAGATCGCATCGCCGTCACTCGTCCACGGGGTCATCACGCGGAAGAAGGGGATCGCCCGAAGCTCGGCGCGCAAATCCGCGTCGATGCGCGCAAAGGCAAGGATTGCGGTATCGAGGCCGCGCGAGCGCGATTCGCCGACGATCGCGCGACAATTGTTGGCGTGGTGGCCGAGGTTGTCGCGCAACCCGGGGTCGGCATAGACCAGCCGTCCAATTGTCATCGCACACCTCTCAAGGGTTGCGGCCGGGCGCGTTCCAGACAGGAATCGTGGATCTCGACCAGCGTGCGGCGCAGGCCGTAGGTGAGCCGCCAGTCAGGATAGTGGCTCTGGAATCGGCGGACATCGCTGATCCACCAGACGTGATCGCCGACGCGATGCTGGTCGCGATAGGTCCAGTTCATGGCTCGCCCGGTGAGCTCCTCGACGAGGCCGATCGCCTCGAGCACCGAGCAATTGGCCTCACGACCACCGCCGATATTGTACACCTCGCCGTAGCGCGGGTTCTGGAAGAAGAGCCAAAAGGCATTCACGAGATCGAAGGCATGAATATTGTCGCGCACTTGTTTGGCCTTGTAGCCGAACACGGTGTATGGCTCGCGGGTCACCGCGCACTTCACCAGATAGGAAAGAAAGCCATGAAGCTGTGCGCCGGAGTGCCCTGGTCCCGTAAGGCAGCCGCCGCGAAAACACGCGGTCTTGAGGCCGAAATAGCGGCCGTACTCTTGAACCAGCAGATCGGCGGCCGCCTTCGAGACGCCGAACAAACTGTGCAGGGAGCCATCAATGCGCATCGACTCGTCGATACCGTGGGTCGCGAACTGGTGCGCCGCCTGCAGTTCCCATCGGGTCTCGCGCTCTTCGAGCGGCAGACCATTGGGCGTGTCGCCGTAAACCTTGTTGGTGCTGCAAAAGATGAACGCCGCTTCGGGACAATGGCGACGGGTCGCGTCCAGGAGATTGAGCGTCCCGTTGGCGTTGACCGTGAAGTCGACGATCGGTTCGCGTGCGGCCCAGTCATGTGAAGGCTGAGCCGCGGTGTGGATGATGATCGATATGTTTGATCCATAACGGGAAAACACCCGCTCAATCGCGTCGCCGTCGCGAATGTCAGTTTCGACATGGGTGTAGAACGGCAGGGTTTGCTGCAGATCAACCCACGCCCAGCGGGTGCTGGCATCAGCGCCGAAGAACAACGAACGCATATCGTTGTCGATGCCGACAATCACCAAGCCCTTGCGGGTAAAGAACTTGGCCGCCTCGGCTCCCACCAACCCCCCCGCGCCGGTGACAATTGCAACGCCCATCGTTCAGCCCCTCAAGATCGGCTCAAGCTGTGTGCGGTTCTCGACCAACCATTGCTGGATTTGTTGTAAAATATCGCTCAAGGCCCGCCGCGGTTGCCACCCGGTCGCCGCTGTCACGAAGCGAGAATCGCCGACATAGTATGGGATGTCCGCGGGCCGGGTCTCGGTGATGCTGCCGATCTCGAGGCGCTGTCTGGTGAGGCGTCGACACCATTCGGTGAGTTCGCAGAGCGAGACGCTGCTGCTCATACCACCACTGACGTTGTAGACCGCTCCGGAATGTCGCTCGAGATTGCGGAGCTGATGCACGAGCAGATCGTAGAGATCATCGACGTGGAGCACGTCGCGGACCTGCAAACCCGAGCCGCCGAATCCCATGTAGGCCAGCGACCCGCCGTAGATGTGTCGCGCCATCCATAGCACCACGAAACCTTGGTCGACCTTGCCCATTTGCCAGGGACCGGCGAGCACACCGCAGCGATTGACCACGGCGCGCAACCCATACATGGATCGGTATTCCTCGATCAGTAACTCAGACGCCAATTTGGTGGCGCCGTAGAGCGAGCGGCTGCCGGCGAGCGGGAATGCCTCGCTGATTCCCGCCTCGCCAGTCCAGCCGTCGCCGCGGGCGTGCGGCGACAAGTCGAAACGATCGCCACGGCGCTCGAAAGGCAACTCGCGCAGCGGTCCGATCGGATATACTCGGCTGGTGGATAAGAACAGCAAATCGCCGCCGAGACGCCGCAAATATTCGAGGCAGTTGACGGTGCCGCCGAGGTTGGTGGCAACGAGATAATGCGGACTTTCGCGGTATCCGGCATGTGCGCTTGGTTCCGCGGAACATTCAATCAAGAGATCAACGGGCCCCACCGCTTCGAGGTCCTCGACCGAGCGCACGTCACCGTGATGAAAGTCGACACCGAACGCGCGCAGCCGCTCGACGGAAAGCTCACTGCCACGCCGTTTCAGGTTATCGAACGCCACGACGTTCCAATCCGGATGATCTCGGCGGAACGCGGCCGCGAGACTGGACCCGACGAAGCCAGCGCCCCCGGTTATCATCAAGCGAAAAGTCATGGGCCCCTCAGGTCCTTCGCGGTCGGGCGTCGGGCCGGATCTTCAGGCGTTCAGCTTTTCTCGAAGCTTGTCGTATTTGACGCGGCCGTCGGTCTCGCGGATATAGTCGTCATCGAGCCGAGCCCCTGAGTATTTTTCCAAGGAAGTTTCGCTGCTGAGACTGTGCAGCGGCGTCCCTTCGATCTCCGCACAACCTGACTCCTGGAAACTATCAAGCCCAAGGGAATTTAAATAACGTTTGGTATCCATCATCTGCTCGGTAGTCTCACCCGGAAGGCCATAGGTGAACGTGCCGTGCACCGTCATTCCTAGACGCTTGATCTCTTCGACGACCTCGCGGGCGTATTGCAGGTTAAGGCGTTTGTTGACGATTTTATCGATAACCGTTTGATTGCCGCTTTCGAAACCGATCTTAACCCCGAAGCAACCGCTATCGCGCATCTCGCGCCATAGTTCGATGCGCGATGAATCGGCTCTGCACATCGCAGACCAGGGCACGCCGATCTTGCGCATTACGGCGCACATCCTTTCGACGTGCTTGTCGCCCAGATTGAAGGTGTCGTCGTCAAAATAGATCGAGCGGTATTGATACTTGCCGACCAGTTCGGTGAGGAAGGCCTGCATGTACTCAGCCGCATAGTGTCTTACCGAACGTTTGCCGCGCCCGTCCGGATCGTTTCCGGTCATAGTCGCCGGCCAAACGCAGAAGATGCACTTGAAGGGACAGCCGCGGCTGCTCCAGACCTGCGCCTGGGGCAGCTGTTGCCCTTTGGGATTGATGTCGAAGTACCGATGGGCATACACCTCATCATAATAAGGAAACGGCGCCTGATTCATCTCCTCGAGGCTGAGAAGATCGAAGTCGATGACCCCTTGGGCACCGCCGAGCACCCGCGTCACCCCCTTCTCGTATTCCCCGCGCACGCAGGCATAGATCGGCGCCTGCGCGAGCAACGCTTCGCCAAGCGATGTGATCGGCCCGGTGACGATGATTCGGCTCTGCGGTGAGATCCGGTTGATCTCGGCAATGACCCGCCGGTCATGCTCCCAACTCGGCGAGGCCGATTCAATGACGATATAGTCAAACTTGTGCTGCGCGAGAAACGCGTAGTATCGGTCGCAGGACTCCCGCAGCGCGATGCTGTCGCGGAATGCAACACGGGCCCCCGTCATCTTGGCCACATAGGTCGTGGCATAGCCCATAAAGAACGGATAGGGCTGCGAACAGGAATTGGTGTGATCCGGCGCTGTCCGGATCAAGAACGTGAAAGGCCAACGCGAACCGGCGCGAATGCCGGCCGTGTGCATCAAGAACCGCCGCCCGGATGCGTCGGCGGCCACCTTGATCTCGCCCCACCAAGGGGGATTGCTAAACAGGACGTGCATCGCCAGCCTCCAGCGTGGGCGCCGCTAAGTCCTGGCCATGGAAGCCGTTTTTGCCGGCGTTGTGATTTTTTTGAACCGCGTCAGTAAAGATTCTCTTAATAGTAGTAGTTTGACATATTATATCGTAATAATTGCATAAACCGACGCGGCCACGGCAGCGCCGTCATCGCCGCCCCGCGCGGCGCACACAAACTACGGCTTGGGCGCCGGCACGATCGGCTCGCAGTTGGTGCGACCGGAATCCAGGCAATTCTGCAAGTTGCGCATGGCAACGAGTTTGTTAACGAGCCACACGCCGCCGACCACGAGGACCACCACGACGGCGAGAACCAAAACGTTATTGCGCCTTCGATTGCTGTCGTCCTGGTCGTCGTCGAGCGGCGGCGGCATAGCAGGGTTCCTGTTCGCAGGGCTGTGGACTTCGGCCGCCTCAGTCGACTGGCTTTCGGGCTCCCGGGCGACGTATAGACGGGCACCCCCTGGCGGCGCAACCAACCGAGCCAGGCGGAAAGACTTGACGCTGCCGCCCGGCCCCGGCATCGGTGCGGCGCCAACAAGCTGGGACGGCCGCATGGACGCGCAATACCCCAAGATCGGCGAGCCCCTCGAGGGCTGGCGAAGCACGCTGTTACTCAAACGCGACGTGTTCAGCACAGTCGAGCGCGGGCGGTTTCGAGCGCCGGGCGGCGAGGTCGACGCGGTGATGCGCCGGATTGATGCGGTGCCGTGGTGGACGCGGCCGATTGCCGGGGCGTTCCTCCGCCGGGAAGCGCGCGCCCTGATGATCGCGGGTCGGCTCGGCGTGGGGCCCCTGCTATTGGGTCGTGGGCGCACTTTTCTGATCCGGAGCTTTCTCGACGGGGTGGCCTTGAAAATTGCCAGGCCTTCTGGGGACCTTGCCTATTTCCGCTCGGCCAAGGTGGCGCTGCGGGCCTTGCATCGTGCAGGCGTCTGCCACAACGATTTGGCCAAGGAACAGAATTGGCTGCGCGGTCATGATGGACGGGCCTATCTGATTGACTTTCAATTGGCCACGATCTTCCCGCATCGCGGGCGGCTGTTCCGGATCGCGGCCTATGAGGATCTGCGCCATCTCCTCAAGCACAAGCGAAAATACGCTCCGGAGGCGCTGACGCCCTGCGAGCGGCGGGTAGTCGCGCGCAAATCGTTGCCGACTAGGATCTGGATGGCAACCGGCAAGCGGGTCTACGTCTTCGTCACCCGCGGCATGCTTGGCATCGTCGATGCCGAAGGGAGCGGGCCGCGCCTGTCCCAGGACGCCCCGCGCATCAAAGCCGCGATCGTCTCCCTGGCGCAGGTCCGGGATGCCGCCGTTGTGGCTTTTCCCAATCGCCGGGGCGGAACGGGGCTTTATGCCTTTGTCGAGGCTGATGCGGCTGTGACGGAGAGCACCGTGCGCGCCGCCGTCTCGACCGCGGTCGGGCAGGACAAAGCCCCTGAATTCGTTCAGATCGTTGAAGCAATGCCGCGCGATCGAGACGGCGTGCGCACCGAGCTCCTGCAGCTGATCGCCACCAACCAGATTGATCACATCGCCGCGCTGGCGAATTCCGACCAAGAGCGCCAAATCCTCGATCCGATTATCGCCGAACGGCGCAATCTCTATGATATTCCCGAAACGGAAGCGGCGCTAAGGGCCCACCCGCAGGTACGCGATGTCGCCGTGGTGGCGTTTGCGGATCGCTTTACTGGGACCGGGCTTTATGCCTTCGTCGAAGCCGACGGCACGCTTCGCGAGGCGTCGCTACGCGACGCCGTGGTGGAGGCGATCGGCCGTACCAAGACGCCGCGCTACATTCAGCTGGTCCAGTCTCTTCCGCGCGATTCGAAAGGAAAGGTGCGAACCGACATCCTGCGGATCGTCGCCATGAACCAGGTAGAGTTGATCGACCCCCTGATCAGCTCGCAGGCCGAGCGGGTCATCGTCGGGCAGATTGTGGCGCACCGCCAGAATTTACACGATCGCTTCGTTCTCTAACGCGGCCGCGGCCGACGGATCCTCCGTGCGGCTGGTCCAGGGCCCCGGCACGCTCGCTTCGACTTTAGCTCCCGCGTCGATCGATGCTCCAGCGCCCCGGCCCGGCCGCATAGAGCACGAGAAACCCGCCCATGATCGCCAGGTCCTTGAAGAAATGGTTGTATTGGTTTGCGTATTCGGCACCTTCCGCATTCCAATAGCGGTGGCCGACGAGCGCCGCGACGAGTGCGAACAGCGCCATCAGCAGCGCGGCATAGCGGGTGGCAAGACCAAGGAGAATAGCGAGCGAGCCGAAAAACTCGACGCACGCGGCAACGACCGCCACCACCGAGCTAAACGGTACGTCGTGAGCATCCAGATAGCCGGCAAATCCGCTCGATTCAGTGAGATGGCGGTAGCCGGCTGGGATAAAGATAGCAGCCAACAAGATCCGACCGACCAGCAGGGCAACGTCACCGCCTGCCGCCTCACGTTCGACAGCCTCGGACATAACCTCCTCCCCATGAAGAATTTGGCGTCTCCGCGCCAGCCCCAAGGTTGGAATACAAGCGGAAAATCGCGAGGTCTGCAATGATGAGGAAGACGCGTTTCAGCCCGCCATTGTCTCTTTCACGGCGGCGACGAGTTGCTTGAGGGTAAATGGCTTTGCCAAAAACGCGAACTGACCACGATCCGGCAGGTGTTTCTCGAACGCATCCTCGGCATAACCTGAGACGAAAATCATCTTCAGGTCGGGGTTGCGTTGACGCATCTCCTTGAGCAGCGTGGGTCCATCCATCTCCGGCATCACCACATCGGACACCACAAGATCGATCTCTCCGGCCCGGTCCTCGAGCAGCCTGATGGCCTCAATGCCGTTGCCGGCTTCGAGCACCGTATAGCCGCGCGAGGCCAATCCGCGGGCGTTGAGGGCGCGCAGCCCCTCTTCGTCCTCAACCAGCAAGATGGTTCCATGGCCGGTCAGATCGGCGACGGGCTTTGCGGCCTCACCGGAGGCCGGGGCAGCGGTGCTCTTGGTGCCTTCCGCCTCTGCGGCGTCTTCCTGCGTGGGCACGTAGCGTGGCAGGAAGATGCGGAACGTCGTCCCGCGGCCCACTTCGGATTCTGGAAAGATGAACCCGCCGGTCTGCTTGACGATGCCATAGACGGTCGACAAGCCAAGCCCGGTGCCCTTGCCGACTTCCTTGGTCGAGAAGAACGGCTCGAAAATCTTATCAATGATATCCGCAGGAATGCCGGATCCCGTGTCGCTGACCTCGACCAGCACATAGTCACCGGGTGTCATCGGCTTGTAGAGGAACTGGGCACAATCCGTGTCGGTGACGTTGCTGGTGCGCACGACCAGCCTGCCACCGCCCGGCATGGCATCACGAGCGTTGACCGCAAGATTGACGATGACCTGCTCGAATTGCGAGATATCGGTTTTGATCGACCATAGGTCGCGTCCGTGGACGACCTCCAATGCGACCTTTTCGCCAATCAGCCGGCGAAGCAAAATTGTGAGATCGGACAGCACTTCCCCGAGATCGAGCACCTGCGGGCGCAACGTCTGACGCCGGGAGAATGCCAGGAGCTGACGCACCAGGCTGGCCGCCCGGTTGGCATTCTGCTTGATCTGCATGATGTCTTGAAATGAGGGGTCGGTTGGCTTGTGCGCATTGAGCAGGAAATCCGTTGCCATCATGATGGCGGACAAGACGTTGTTGAAATCATGGGCGATGCCGCCGGCGAGCTGGCCGACCGCCTGCATTTTTTGCGATTGGGCGAACTGGGCTTCCAAGGCCCGCTGGTCGGTGGTCTCGATCGCATAAACGATGGCCGCTTCGCCGTCTGGATCATCCTCCTCGACGGCGGAGACGTAGAACCGCGCCGAGCGGTTGCGTTCGCCCGCAAGCCCGGTATCGACCGGCGCGATTTCGCCCTGGCCGTCGCCGGCGCGGGCAATCGCCGCCTCAAGCCGGTTGCGGTCACTCTCGGCCACGACTGAGAGAATCGATCGGCCTTCGGCCGGTACCGCCTCCCCTTTGGTGATGCCGTGGTGGAGACGGGCAAACGGCGCATTGGTGCGCACGATGCGACCGGTCTTGTCGACGGTCGCGATCGCCATGGGTGTATTGTGGAAAAACCGCACGAACCGCACCTCGGCGGTGCGCAGCGGATCGGCATCCTCCTCGCGGGCCCGGTTGAGCACGAGCGTGCGCGAGACCCCCGGCATCCCGTCGGCTCCGAACGCCACCTTGTGGAACAGCCGGACCGGGATCGAACGCCCACTGCGGGTCTTCAAATCGAGGTCGAGCACCTCGGTCGTGACCGCCCCGGGCGCGGCCGCCAAGGTGGTGAGCAGGGCCGCCCCGTCGCCGGCAATGATATCGGTGAGCTTGAGGCCCCCAGAGCCGACTTGCGCCAGGTCGTGATCGAGCCAATTGGCCAGCGTGGCATTGAGATAGACGACGTCTCCGGCAGCGTCGATCGAGAAGAATCCGGCCGGGGCGTGATCGAGGTAGTCAATGGCGTGCTGGAGCTCCTGGAACACGTTTTCCTGCCGCTCCCGGTCGCGCGTGACGTCGGCGACGGTCCACACCGTCGAACGCCCCGCCCGGCCGCCGGAGGCGAGCGGACGCACACGGAACCGCAGCCATCGGGCCGGCTGACCGTGGCGGGTAATGCGCACTTCTTCCTGCAGCCGCCGGCCTTCGCGCGCCGCTTTGGCCAACCGATAGACGACCTCCGACACGTCGGGATCGCCGATGAAGACCCGTTCCACCGGCCGCGCGTCGTCGGCATCGGCAGCGTCGACAAGCGCCAAATAAGCGGCGTTGGCGTAGAGCACCCGGCCGCCCGGGTCGGTGACGATGATTCCGTCGGCGGCGCCCTCCACCACCCCCAAGGCGACGCTATGAGCAACCTCCCTGCCGGGCAGCCGTAAAATCCCTGCCGCCCCGGCAAACAGCGAGAACACCCCGACCACCGCGAGCGCCGATAGCAGCGCCAAGATGTAGGGCTGAGCGTTGTTGCGACCAATAAGCAGCAGTCCGATCGCGGCGGCGACCAGCGCAAGCGCCACCACCAGCACCATACCGATACTGCCGCCCCGTTCGGCGCGATCAACCGCCGGGAGCTTGCGTAGATGGCTGAGGTCGTGCGTCACCATGCCGAATCGGTGTCACGTTAGTGGAAGGAAAGCTCTCCGTTGCGCTCTCTGCAAGCAAATCCTGCTGGTCCGGTCACGGTTTCACCGAGGAGGCTGCCCGATTGAGCCGCATGACGTAGCCGACGACTTCGGCCACCGCTTGGTAGTGTTCGGGGGGTATTTCCTGGTCGACCTCGACGGTGGCGTGCAAGGCCCGCGCCAGCGGCGGATTTTCGACGATCGGCACGGCGTGCGTTTGGGCGACCTCGCGAATCTTGAGTGCCATGAGGTCAAGGCCCTTTGCAACGCAAATTGGCGCGTTCATGCCGCGGGCGTAGTGCAATGCCACGGCATAATGCGTGGGGTTGGTGATGACGACCGAGGCCTTTGGAACCTTGGCCATCATCCGTTTTTTGGCGCGGTTCTGACGGATCTGACGAATTTTGGCCTTGATGGCCGGATCGCCTTCGGTCTGCTTGAATTCGTCCTTGAGCTCACGCAGCGACATCTTCTGTCGATCATACCATTGGCGGTATTGCCACAGATAGTCGAGGCCGGCCACCACGGCGAGGATCGCCACCACGGCGACGAGCAGTCGAAGGGCAAGGGAGCGGGCGATCTCGAGCAGGGCTGCCGGATCAACCGTGATGAGACCCTCGAGCCGGGCGCGCTCTGGCCACAACAGCGAGGCCATCACCGGAGCGATCAAGGTAAGCTTGGCAAGCCCTTGGGCAAAGTTGACGAGGGCCTGTCTGGAGAACATCCGCTTGACCCCCGACATCGGCGAGATCTTCGAGAGCGCGGGGCGCAACGATTCGACCGACCAGACCAAGCGGTGCTGGATCATGCTACCGGCAATGGCCGCAAGCATCAGAACCATGAAGGGGCCTGCCAGAATGCCAAACACGCGAAGGCCCAGCAACGCCGCCAGGGCCATAAGGTCGCGGCCGTCGGTCGGCAGTCGGTGCGAATTGGCAATCACACCACGCAGGGCCGTCTGCAGGTCGCCGCTCATTGAGCGCGCGAACGCAAACAGCACGATGGTGCCGCCGGCAATGATGAACCAGGTGTTGACTTCGTGGCTTTTGACCACGTCGCCGCGGTTAAGGGCCTCATCGAGG
>Ga0126373_10001759_pt1 | contig 15563 bp, 18 predicted proteins | sample PanSoiMetPlot_11_FD_92545 | JGI IMG/M metagenome (GOLD analysis project Ga0126373, IMG submission 92545) | Tropical forest soil microbial communities from Panama - MetaG Plot_11 | ecosystem: Environmental > Terrestrial > Soil > Tropical forest > Bulk soil | place: Panama | collected 2016-02-17 | reverse complement strand
TTTCAAATGCCTGAGTAAAATTCTTAGCTAATGTTCGGCGGTTTGTCAAAAATTTCGACACGTTGCATTCTGAAATTGCGTGTAAGTTGTTGCTGTCGTTGTAGCGCGATTCTGCGAAATTTTCATAACGACCAAACCCGTAACGCAGCCTTGATCCACCGTGATGCTGCCTAACGGCGGCCCAGCCATCGATGGTCCGATGAACCCCGTTTGCAGACGGGGGATTGGTTGAAATGATTGGCGCGGGCGTGATCGCGTTTCATTGGCGGTTTCATTGGCGGTAGAGCGCCGCCAACAAAAAAAGCCGAATGATGTCAGTGATGGAAGGACTCTTGGACCACTCGCTGCCTACGGTGCGGCGTAAGCGGACAGGCGCTATTTCCCGTATTTTGCCGATGCAGTCAATCTTGTTCGTTGGCGCTCTGGTGGCCTTTATCGGTACCTATTCGCCCGCCCTGACTTTGATTCATAGCAAGACGATAACCGCGCCGAAGCGATAAATCAGCCGAGCCGGCCGAGGCAAAAAAAGCCGCCACACTCGCAGGAATGTGACGGCTAGAATATGACTGACCGGAAATCCTACCACGGAGCGCGTTCCGCCTCCATGCACATTTGCAGTCTCCGCGATCCACGATTTGCCGCCAATGCCATTCCGCTAACGCCCATAAAACGATTTGAGACCTCTTTCTTTTTTGATTATCTTTGACGGGGCGCAACAAAGGATGATCCATCATGACTGAATCGATTACGGCGCTTTTTGATGAGGAGACGCTAAGCTTTGACGTTCCGGACGCTGCCTTAGAGCTTGCCGGCAGCAAATGTTGGGAGGGCCCCGCGGCTTCGGCTACCATTTCATTTTGTTCGGGATTGGATAGCTGCCCCTCCTTTCCGACGCGTTGATCGAATTGGGGCCGGTGTTTGCGCCGGCCCCTTTTCATTGGCCAGTCATTGGCCCGCGATCTCCATCTTGCTAAGGCGTGAAATGCGCGCGTTCCGTTCTCGCTGCCTATGAATGCAGGTGGCCGGACGGAACTCGTACTATTTTCCTGCCGCGTCCGGTCCGGCAAGGCTGAAATTCGCTGAACATGATCTTGCCCGAAAACCGGTACGCGCTTTTCGGGATCACGCTCCCGCAGGTGGGGAAGTATTCGTCCCGCGCCATCGGCCGTAGCGCCACGGCATATACCAGCACGATTTTTCCGGCAACGTCTCGGGCACGAAATCAAGCCCGGACGTGCCCCAGGGCTGGCAGCGCAAGAGCCGCGCCAGGGTCATCCAGCCACCAGCCCACAGGCCGAAACGGTCCAGTGCCGCATCGGCATATTCCGAACAGCTCGGCAGATGCCGGCAGCGAAAGCCGACCAGCGCTGCGAGCGTATAGCGATAGATTTTGATCAGACCGCGCCCAGCGAGCCGCGGAACCTGACGCGACACATCGAATAGGACATCAAGATTCATCGTCGATCGAGGTTACCAGTTTGCCCGGTTGCGTTTGCGGAATTGGCTGCGATGCCAACGGCGATCTTCCAGGGCAAAACGCTTAGCCTTGTCCCTAGAGCCAAATTTTTCCACAGTGCGTCGGTTGTGGCGAATATCAGAATAGCCGCCTTTGAGGAGATGAAACGGGCGTCTCACCTTTTTGAGATAATCATACTGTGCCGAGCCCCGCCGCTTTAAGCGAAACAGGTCGAAATAGGCCGGGAACACGAAATCACTCATGGCAATTCCGTTGATCTCGAATGTCTCCTCCTCGACGGCGTCGCACACCTCGTAGGCCCAGAGCGTGCTACGCGGCCCTTCGCACAATAGAGTCGCCATCGGATCGATAAGCATCTCGCACAATTCATGACAGGCGGTGACGCTGACGAGATCCTTGGCGGCGAGCGTCGGCTTGACGAAGACTTTGGCGAGCGGCATGCCGCGCCACGTAATATCATGATAGCCTTCGGCGGCAGGCGAATCCGCGTCGTCCAAGAAAATCATGTTCCAGTGCTTCGGCCGCGTTTTTCTGCCTCTGACCAATCTCGCCGGAGTCCCCCAAACCGGCACGAAACATCGATCGAGAAATTCTTGCAGCGCCGGGATCAGGTCGTCGAATTTCACACCCAGCGGCGTTTTGGCTTTGTTGACGCAGACGATCGTTGGAATAACGCTTCGATTGAAATCGGCAACGACGACATCGCGTCTCGTCGACATACTGCACCGTCCGCCAATCGTTCAGCGTTGCATGCGGGGAGATATTGAAGGAACGCGGAGCCGCCTGCAACCGAGGGCTGTGGCAATGCTCCGTCGGCTACCTGAATTCGACGGGCCGCTATTTCCTCCGGCCTTTGCCCTTTGCCGCTTCTTTTTGGCCGACTATCGAATACCGCGCTTGGCCTCGATCTGGTCGATGGCGTCGACCACGGCGTCAAAGGTGAGCAGCGTCGAAGCGTGCCGTGCCTTGTAGCCTCGCACCGGTTCGAGCACCGCGATGTCAGTCCATTTGCCATTCGCCGGCGGGGCGCCGTTTTCTTTGAGCATTTTGCGCACGCCCTCGCGCAAGGCCTTAAGCTCGCTGGCTTTCGAGCCGACGATGTTGCGCGCCATGATCGAGGACGAGGCCTGGCCGAGCGCGCAGGCTTTCACCTCGTGGGCGAAATCGGTGACCGTGTCGCCGTCCATTTTCAGATCGATGGTCACGGTCGAGCCGCACAGCTTGGACAGCGCCGTGGCGCTGGCGTCCGGCTGCTCGAGGCGCCCGATCCGCGGAATCGCGGCGGCGAGCTCTAGAATGCGGCGATTGTAGACCTCGTTGAGCATCGGGAAAGCGCGGATTTGTCCGCATTAACGCGGGTTTATTGAGTCTCTTTGACAATCAACTATATAGGCGCTGCGCGCCTTAATTTGAAGTTCCGGAACGGCGAGGGCGCCAATGGAGGGCGATTTGGCCGATACTGCACTATTCGCGGCGCCCGCGGCCGAACTCGAAGAGGGTGCGGCGCTTACGCCCAAATTCGATGCCAATGGACTCATCATTGCGGTCGCGACCGATGCGAAAACGGGCGACGTGCTGATGGTCGCGCATATGAACGCGCAAGCGCTGGCGAAAACCGTTGCCACCGGCGAAGCTTGGTATTTCAGTCGCTCGCGCAACGCGCTGTGGAAAAAGGGCGAGACCTCCGGCCACACGCAGCGCGTCGTCGACATGCGCATCGATTGCGACCAGGACGCGGTTTGGATCAGGGTCGAACAGGTCGCCGGCGCCTGCCATACCGGACGACGGTCGTGTTTTTATCGCGCCGTGCCGCTCGGCACGTCCGAGGGCAAGTTGCGCGAGGCAAAGCTCGAATTTCGCGACGCGCGCGTCTTTGATCCGAAAGCGGTGTACCGGAAAAGCTGACGGTCCCGCCAACGCTTCCGCCCGTCCCCGCGCAAGCGGGGACTCAGGATTCCTACAGAAGCCGATTGTTTGCTGGATTCCCGCTTTCGCGTGAACGAGCGGAATTTGGCGACGAATGAAGCTTTGTCTACTTTTGTCGCGGTCCAGGAGAAGAAGCCCGCGCCAAGAGTTGCTTCGCCTTTGCCAAATGCGGGCGGTCGTACATAACGCCGCCGATGCCGACGACGCCGGCGCCTGGCGCGGCGGCGAAACCGGCGATCACCGACTTGGCATGCGCGATCGCGTCAGCGGAAGGGGTGAATACCTCGTTGATGATCGGCACCTGCGCCGGGTGAATCGCCATTTTGCCGACAAAGCCATCGCGACACGCCTCCTCGCATTCGCGGCGAAATCCGGCGTCATTGCGGAAATCGACAAAGACCGTATCGATCGCGGCCACCGCGGCTGCCGCCGCGCCGGCAAGGCATAGACTGCGCGCCAGCCGATACGGATCGAGAAAGCGGCCCTGCTCGTCGCGATTGGCCCGCGCGCCGAGCTCAGCGGAGAGATCCTCGGCGCCCCAGGTCATGCCGATCAGCCGCGCGCTCGCGCCCGCAAAGGTGCCCACCATAAACAGCGCTGTCGCGGTTTCGGTGGCGATCGGCAAAATTTTGATGTGACCATCTGGCAGATCGTTTTGCGCTTCTCGGACGGCGAGCTTGGCGTCGGCGTGAACGATCGCGGCGCCGCCTTCAGCCTTCGGCAGCATGATGGCGTCTGGCTTTGCCGGCGCGATCGCGTCGAGATCGGCATCGGTTAGTCCGGTCCGCAGCCCGTTCACCCGCACCATCAAATACGGCCGTTGCGCATTCGCCATCGCGTCTTTTAGAAAAGCCGCCGCAGCCTCGCGCGCGCGCGCCTTGCCGTCCAAGGCGATCGAATCCTCAAGGTCGACGATCAGCGCATCGGCGCCGCTCGACATCGCCTTATCGAGCTTGCGCGCGCTGTCGCCGGGAACGAACAAGAGTGAGCGCATGGGACAGTCCTCTGCGTTCATTCCGGGGCGGCTCGAAGGGCCGCCCCCTGTTTTGCGCGGCGAATACGAGCGCAGGGATTGTAGCTTCCGGGCTCGCGCTTCGCGCCCTCGGAATGACGGCTCACTTGGGCCGCATGCGCATGAAAGCCTGGCGGCGGCACTCGGCGACGAGTTTGTTGTCCTGGTTATAGGCGCGGTGATGAAATTCGACGATGCCGGCGCCGGGCCGCGACTTCGATTCGCGCTTGCCAATCACCTCGGTCGTGCAATGCACGGTGTCGCCTTCGAACAGGGGGTGCGGGAATTTGACGTCGGTCATGCCGAGATTGGCGATGGTGGTACCGACCGTCATGTCGGAAACCTGAATGCCGATCATCAATCCGAGCGTAAACAGCGAGTTCATCAGCGGCTGGCCCCATTCGGTCTCCTGCTCGCAGAAATGCCGGTCGATATGGAGCGGCTGCGGATTGAGCGTCATGTTGGAAAACAACATGTTGTCCATCTGCGTGACGGTGCGGGTATAGCGGTGCTCGACGATTTCGCCGGAGACGAAATCCTCGAAATAGAGGCCGCCGCGCTTGTGCCGCGTCGCTGTTTGCTGCGCCATACGATGCCTCCTTGGGGCTTTGGGGACTCGGGCCCGTTTTCGGCCGACACTTAGCACAATTGTTAACCTTGCCGAATTGCCGAAATGGCGTTTCGGCAAGGGGCCAAACTGCGCGAAAAGCCGCTTGCCGCGCACATAGTCGACCCTGTCGTGCCGCCGGCCCACGGCCGCCAGGAACTGCAAAGATTTATGGTAAACGTTTTGTTAAGGACGGCCATCCTAGGGTTGGAATCGCATCCTGATCGTGTGGGTTCTCCCGATGACGATCGTCCGCGATTTCCTGCAATGGCTGGCAACTGCGCCTTCGAACGAACGCGCCGAGGCGGCGGGCGCTCTGGCGCGCGCCTATTTGTGTTCCGATCTGACCGCCGACGAGCTGGCGCCAGCCGAAGGCCTGATGCTCAAGCTGCTCGATGACCCGTCGCCGCTAGTGCGCCGCGCGCTCGCCGATGTTTTAGGCCCAAGTCCGGCCGCGCCGGCGCCGGTCATCATCGCGCTCGCTTCCGATCAACCGCAGATCGCGGCGCCGATCTACGCTTTGTCACCGCTTTTGATCGACGCCGACCTCGTGGACGGGGTCGCAACCGGCGGCGACGAGGTTCAAGCCGCGGTTGCCAGCCGTGCCGTGCTGCCGTCTGCAGTGGCGGCCGCGCTTGCCGAACTCGGTAGCGCCGAGGCTTGTCAGATCTTGGCGGAAAATGACGGCGCCCAGATCGCGCCTTTGTCGATTGATCGCATGGTCGAACGGTTCGGCGATGTTGCGGCGATCCGCGACGCGCTCTTGACCCGCGACGATCTTCCGGCCGCGACGCGGCAAAACCTGGTAACGCGGCTGTCGCAGACGCTCGCCGGCTTTATCGTTGACCGCGCCTGGCTCGAGGAGGATCGCGCCCAGCGCATCGCCCGCGAGGCTTGCGAGAAGGCGACGGTCACGATTGCCGCCGGTAGCCCGAAAACCGAACTGCGGCCGCTCATCCGTCATCTCTGCGAGAGCGGTCAGCTCACGGCCGGCTTGGTCTTGCGCGCTCTGCTGTCGGGTAACATCGCTCTATTCGAAGAAGCCTTGGCGGAGTTGAGTGGAATGCCGCTTACCCGCGTGTCCGCGCTTGTGCATGACCGCGTCGGATCCGGCTTGCGGCCTTTGTTCGAAAAGGCCCAATTGCCGGCCTCCATGCATGCGGCGTTCAACGCGGCAATCAAGGCGATGCGCGACGGCTTGGCCGACGCCGATGACGCGCGGCTGCAACGGCGCATGGTCGAGCGAGTCCTCGCCGCTTGCGAAAGCGCCGACAGCGGCGATATCGCACCGCTGATCACGCTGTTGCGCCGCTTCGCCACCGAAGCGGCGCGCGAGGAAGCGCGGCTGTTCTGCGATGAAATTGCCGAACCGCCCCGACTTATTTACTCCGCCGCGGCTTGATCCGAGGCTCCGATCCGTCATCCTGAGTTGCGAGCGCAGCGAGCCTAAACGGCCAGCCGAAATCGGGTTTCCGATTTCGGGTCATCATTGTCCAAGTCGGCACCAGCTGACTTGGCTGTCGTTCACCCTTCGAGGGCCGCGGAGCTTGTCATCGGGCCGGCCACTTCGGGCCGGACCCGTTGGCGGTCACCTCAGGGTGACGGAATGGTTCAATGCCCGAACTGTTCGCCGATGATACGCTCGTCGAGGCTGTGGCCCGGATCGAACAGCATATGCATTGCGGTGGCGTGATCCATGTGGATGTCCACTGCGCGCACCGAGCGCACCTCGTCGTGATCGGCCACCGCAGCGACCGGGCGCTTTCCGGGCTCGAGCACTTCGATGCTGACGTGGGCACGGTCGGGCAACAGCGCGCCATGCCAGCGCCGCGGTCGGAATGGACTGATCGGCGTGAGCGCCAGAAGCGGCGCCCCGATCGGAATGATCGGGCCCTGCACAGATAGATTGTAGGCGGTCGAGCCGGCCGGCGTCGCCAACATGACCCCGTCGGCAACGAGTTCGGCGAGGCGTTCCTTGCCATCGACAAAAATACGCAGCCTCGCCGCCTGATAGGTTTGGCGGAATAACGAGACTTCGTTGATCGCGCGGTGGCGATGCACGCGGCCGGCGGCATCGCGCGCCCGCATCAAGAGCGGATGGATCACCGTGACATGGGCGGCGGCGAGCCGCTTATGCAGATCCCGTTCGCTGTACTCATTCATGAGGAAGCCGACCGTACCGCGATGCATGCCGTAGATCGGCTTGCCGGAATTCATGAAGCGTTGCAGGGTCGCCAGCATGAGGCCGTCGCCGCCGAGCGCGACCACGACATCGGCGGCCTCGGGCCGGATGTCGCCGTAACGCTCGACCAGGCGGCGCCGCGCCCGCTGTGCCGCCGGCACGTCGCTGGCGACGAAGGCGATGCGCTTATAAGAATGTGCCTGACCTGATTTCGGCATGACAAAGCGGTTTCAAACAAGCGGCGGAGCCGCGGGAGTGCGATTATGGACAGCAACAATGAACGCGTGGTGTTTGTCTATACGACCCATCCGTCTGTTGTCGAGGCGGAGCGCATCGGCCGCGAACTGGTCGAACGGCGGCTGTGCGCCTGCGTCAATATCCTGCCCGGCATGGTGTCGCTGTATTGGTGGCAGGGCGCCATCGAGCGCAGCGAGGAGGCGGTGATGATCATCAAGACCCGCGCCGCGCTCGCCGAGCCCGTTCGTGCCGCGGTGCGGCAGCTGCACTCCTATACGACCCCGGCAATATTGGTGCTGCCAATCGAGAGCGTCGATCCAGATTACAAGGAATGGCTTTTGACGGAGACAGAAAAAGCGACGGGTGAGTTACGCGCGTAGGGTGGCGCGCAGCATCGCGCCGGCCCTGCGCGGCAGGCGATTACTTCAAGCGCCCGCTGATCTTGTCGAGACCGGCCTTGGCGCAGGCTTCATCGAGATCGCCGCCGGGCGCGCTGCCGACGCCAATCGCCCCGATCGCTTCGGCGCCAACGTTGATTCTGATCGCGCCCGGCAACAGAAGTATGTGCGGCAGCTTAGCCAAGCCGCCGGCCGATGGCGTCGACCCGACACGTTGCACGATGGCGCCACTGGTATCCTCGTTGCGCGCCGCGCCCAGCATGAGCACGGTATAGGCCTTATCGCGGCAGCGCCGAGCGTCGTCATCGAGGCGTCATCGCCGCGCAACGTGGCTTGTGTGACGCCATCGGTATCAACGATGGCAGCGGTCACCTTGTAACCCTGCTTGGCGCAAGCGGCGACCGCTTCGACCACGGCCTCGGCGGCAAGCGCCGCGGACAGCCGGTGTGTGGTGAGAACGTCTTGCGCAAGTCCGGGCAGCGGATTTCCCAAAATCAAACCAGCAGTGCACAGCGCCGCGGCGGCGATGTCTCTCATGATTTCCTCCCGTCAACGTGAATATGCTTGGCAATGCAGCGTTACAAAAAAAACGCCCGGATATCGTTTTGACGATATCCGGGGGACACGACAGTTCGACGGTTACGTGCGATCAGTACGTCCGCGTGCCGTCGATCACTTCTTTGAGCGCGACGTATTCTTTGCACTCGGTGCCGCAGATCAGGCGCACCTGTTCGAGATCGTCCTTGGCCTTGAGCAGATTGCCCTGTTCGGCGTGCCACATGCCGTAATAGCTCCACGTCAAAGCGTGTTTCGGATCGGCGGCGAGCGCCTTGTCGTACCAATATTTGGCGTCGTCATAGCGGCCGAGCTTGCGGCTCGCATAGCCGAGCAGGGTGGCCACGTCGGCATTGTTGTCATGCTGCAAGGTGCGCAGCGCGGCGATGCCACCCTGGTAATCGTCTTTGTCGTAGATTAGCGCGTAAGCGGCATGATAGCCGTCGATGAAATCCTTGGCCGAACTGCTCTTACCTTTCTTGTTCTTCTTGGTGTCGCTTTTTCCTGACGGCTTTTGTGGGCTCCCTTGCGAGCTCCCTTCGGTACTACTGGGGCTGGCACCACCCATCGCTGCGGCAAGCTGCGGGGTGCCCGAGATGGCCGCCGCAAGGATGACGGCTGTAAGCATGGAAGTTTTGCGCATGGTTCCTCCGGTTTTGGCTGCCTGGTTCCGTGGTCTCCAAACGAGCGTGCGTATCCTGGAGTCCTTACTCTATGAGTTTATTCCCCCGTACGAGGTTCCAGGTTGCAATAGGTTTTCAGGCGGCTAACACCGATAACCTAGCATTTCTTCCGCCGACGGTTCCTGGATTAGCGGCGGTCAACGGAAAGTTGATCGGCGGCAAGAAGCCGGCGCATTACGAGAATTTCACGTAGGTGAACGCTAAACGCTGCGCCACTTCAGGCCGCGTTCAGTGGCCGGGCTGTAGGTTTCTCCGCGACAATCGGCGTCAACCCCCAAAGCGCCGAAAAAGGAGAGACACACAATGTTGACCAAATTCGCCGCCGCGCTGCTTGCGACGAGCTTGATCGCCGGCTCGGCGATCGCCGCTCCGCCGTCCGGCACGCCGGCTTCCACCGCCGCCGCGCCGGCCGTCCAGACCCAGACGCCGTCCACGCCAGCGGCCAAGACGGTTAAGCCCGCCAAGACAGTGAAGCACACCGCCCGCCACCGCAATCATGTGCGCAAACACATCGCGCAGAGCAAGGGTCATGTCGTGCATCATGCGCGGCATGCCAAGCCGGCCAAGGCGCATCAAGCCGGCATGACCAAGAGCACCAGGCGGTCGTAATCCAATTGCCTGCGATCCGGAATTAGCACCAGATGCGGTGCGAACCGAGGCCCGGATCGTACGCACCGGCTTGCGGTTGCCGGCGGCACCTCCGCCCGGCCCGCAAGCCGGATTTTTCAGCAAGATCCCGGGACGTGAATTCGCGCGTCCGGAAAGATCAGGCTCACGAGTAGTCGTCCCGCAGCGGTTCAAGGAAAACAAAAATCGCGGGATAGAGGAGGCCGGCTGAGCCGCCGGCCTCCGCATTTTGATTTCGCCGCTACTTGGCCGTTGGCACGCCGATGGTCCGCTTTTGCACGAGGCTGACCGGAACGCACGATCGAGGCGCTAGTAGCGACCCGAACCGGGTGCTCGCGGCACTGGCGCTGGCGCGGTCGATTGCTTGCGCGACGGTGCGGCCGGCGGCAGCGGCGGGGGCGGCGGGGGCGCTGGAACCCGACTTAGGATTTCAGAGTCGGCGGCCTGCAGCGATGTAATCCGTTGCGCCATCTGGTCTTGCGCGGCGGCGAGTTGCTCGACGCTTTGCTGAAGCCTGGTCAGACTGCGCGTTATCTGTTGCACTTGCTCGGGGTCAATAGCGGGGGCAGCCGGCTCTTTGGGTGCGGCCCCCTCCGGCGCGGTCTGGGCAACAGGTATTACCCGTATCCCCTGCGGCGTCTCTGCCACAGGCGATCGTGCAGACGAGGTGTCGCGAGCCTCTGAGGGTTTCGTCAAGCCAAGCTCTTGAACCCAACTCGCGATCATTAGCTTCGCCGCGGGAGACCAGCCGAGTTCCGGCGCTCTTGTCGCCACTATCTGTTTGGTCGCCTCGCCGTACGACTGCCAGGCCAACGTGCCGGCGACGGCAAGACAAATCACCACGAAATAACGGCCTAAGGCCCGCAACGCGCGCCTTTTAGTTTGGCTCTCTATCCGCTTTGCCTGAGCGTCGATCGCCAAGAGACGATAATAAATTGTCGATCGTTCCGAGGTCTCGTAATCGAGGTGATGGCTGATCCGCAAAAGCAGACTATGCAAATCTTCCACGGGCCGGCTTGCGGCGCCAGGATCCGAAACAGAGGAGCGCTCGTCTAATTTGTGACCGAAATCGGCCGGAGCACTGGTCGACTCCGGCGCCTCTACTTTCGCAGGCACTTCATCAGCAGGATTCATGGACTTCCCTTTAATCAGTCATTGATCAGAACGGGCGCCACGGCTTTCTTCTTCGGCTGGGTGGTCGCAGGCGTTGCCTCCGGCGGCGCCGCGTTCGACACCACAGGTGTGGGCGCCGGCTCTGCCGGCCGGGGTCGCGGCAATGGTGGTGGTGAAGACGTTACCCGGTGGTGATCAGGGCTGCTGCCAGTAACGTGGCTCAGCCAACTGGTGAAATCGTGCGCGATTTCGGACAGCGGTGATCGTGTTTCGCCGGGTGTTGGTTGTGGCGCCTGTGAGCGGACCGCTCCGGCGGTCAACAGCAGAAATGTTAGGGCAAGCGTTGCCGCCCCTGTTGCTTTCGCCCGCACGACAGTCCCCGTTCGGCAGCGTGCACTTGCCGCATGCCGATGCGAGGTTACTCGCAATTAGGGCAGTGCTTAGGCATAGTCCGGGCAAAACTGGAATTTCGGCTGGTTCCAGCCCTCATAACACCGTCTGCCACTCGACCGGCACGTGTTCGTAACCGGTTGCAGTCTTGATCAAATGGCCGCAGGCGGGGAAGGGGAAGTGATAGCCGGTAACCAGCATGCGGTCGGCGGCCGCGCGATCGAAAAGTTTTTTGCGAGTTGCGACCGCGGCGGCGCCGTCGATATCGAAGCTTGCCTGCCAATCCGGATGGCGCGCGAACACAGCCGGATGCTGAGCGGTGTCGCTCAAAACCAGCAAGGATTGATCGCCGGAATGAATGGCAAAGACGGTGTGGCCGGGCGTGTGCCCCGCCGCGGGAATCGTGACGATACCGGGCGCGACTTCCTTGCCAGACTCGAATTGCGTCACCTGCTTGGCGATGTCGGCAAAAATCCGCCGCTGGTTGAGAAACACGACTTTCAGATCCGCAGGCGCGGTGTTGAGATTGCCGTCGTCCATCCAATAGTCCCATTCCGGCGCCGGGACCATGATCTCGGCGCGCGGAAAGATCAGCGCGTTATCCTTGTCCTTGATGCCGTTGATGTGGTCAGGATGAAAATGCGAGATGACGATCGTGTCGACCTCTTTCGGATCAATCCCTGCGGCCGCGAGATTATCGCGCAACACCCCGGCTGACGGCGTGATTTGTCCGCCGGTGCCGGTGTCGAGGAGCACAAGCCGTTTACCGGTATTGACGATCAGCGTAGTAAATGGCGTTGCCAGCTTGTCGTGCGGCATGAAAGCAGCGTCGAGCGCCTGCTCGACTTCCGCGAATGGCGCGTTGGCGATGAATTTATCGTCGATCGGACGATACCAGATGCCGTCGTAGAGCGCGGTGAGCTCATAGGAGCCGATCTTGTAGCGGTAGACCCCCGGCGCCGCGGCATTACGGACCGGCGCCTCGGCCCGTGCGGCGTCGGCCGAGGCAGCAAGCGTCGCCGCCGCGGCGGTCCCGAGAAGATTACGCCTCGTTACATCCGGCATTTCGAAATCCCTTGCTCCGCGGCCGCCCCGATGCGCATTGCATAATAACCAAATCGCCGCGCCGATATTCCCCATGCTTGCGGCCAAAGCGCGCGGCCGAGGTCCGCGCAGCGGCGAGAATCGTTCTGCCCAGCCCAACGCCAAGCCTCACAGTGTCTTGCGCGTCGTCGCTAAGGTGGTGTTTCGGCAAAGCCCGGCGCAGCAGCGTGCCAAGAAAGATGCCGCCCAGCGTCAAAACAAAAATTATGCCGGAAAGGGCCAAAGCGCTCATGGCTTGTCGCGGTATTATGGGCAGCGAATAGGTCTTTAAATTTTCGAACGATCGGCCCATCGCCACGCGATCTTGGCCAAGGGGTCGTACCACGATATTGACGATTTGGGTTTTCTCCGGCAGCGATGCGCTGGTGCAAAGCGCATGCACTGCGTAGTTCATACCGGCCGATCCCGACGTCTGCACGATGAAGCGTACCGCGCAGCTGCCGGCGCCGTCGCCATATTTGGCGGGCGCGATCACGATATTGGATTTGTCTTTTGCGGCGCACTGTTCGGCCGTTTCGGCCCAGGTGCCCAGCATGACGTTTGGGACTACGTCGGCATGGGCCGCCTGAACGATCAGCCCAGATATCGCGATGAGGCTCGCAGATCGCATGTTGTTAAGCTCCCTCGCTGTGTGCCTCCGCCGGCGCCGCATCAAGCCTTCGGCCCGGCTCGAAGAAAAGGCGAAGCAATACGCGTGCGCCGACAACATCGGCAAGCGAGCGAAAGGCAAATAAGGGAATCAAGATCAGCAGCATGATGACCGACGTTGCGATCGCTTGATGAAGTGTGCCCCGCCAATTTCGGCGATGGAATTGGCGAACGCGCGATGTTGCAAGTAGCCGATGGTCAGCTCCTCCAGCACGGCTCTGGTTTCGAGCCCGGCTTGCGCCCTTTTGCTTTTTGCCACGGCCGCCACTTCGTCGGCCGAATGTTGATACTTGTTTCCAGATCGGCATTGATCCACTCACCGGCATTCGTTCGTCTGCAGGGAAATGGAAGTATAATCGTGGATGCGCCGTCCAGCAGTTTCAGCTCGAGGTCGTGGTTGGCGGGCGCCGTCGAGATCGGGTGCCAGAGCGACAAATGCAGGCGCAAAAGATAGTCCTTGATCTTGCGATCCGCAGCTTCAATCGCCTCTGCCAGGTGGCGCGATGAACTGGACTTGCGCTTTCGCTGCTTTTTCGCGTTCATAAAAGTCATTAAGCGCATGGCCAGCGCTGGTTTCTTGATTTGAATCAAAGACCGGGAGCAAATCTGTCGGCAACTGCAGGTCTTTGGTCCAAAAAAAACCTAGACATGCGACCGATTGGGGTACCGATATTAGTAATGCTGTGCGCCGCAGCCTTTCTGCTGGCTGCGATCAGCGGTGCGTTGGCGCAAGACGCCGACAAAGGCCAGGCGGCGTACATGGAAAATTGCGCCGGGTGCCATGGCGCCGACGCCAAGGGCGCGGGCCCCCTGAGCGCCAAACTTAAAACCAAACCGACGGATTTGACCTTACTGGCGAAGCGCAATCACGGGAGCTTCGATAGTGCCGCGGTTTACCAAATGATCGACGGAAGAAATACGCGGCCCACTCACCGCGGCGCCGAAATGCCGATTTGGGGTTGTCGGCACGAAGCTCCGGCAGTCCCAGTGCTCCCGCCGCCGAGCAAGGCCCATCGCAAAATCCCAAAAAGAGTCGTGTCGGCGATGAAAAGGCGCGAGAGCGAGCTCGATACCCTGCTCGATCTTCCCTGCGGCTCCGAGGAGGCGGTGCGGGACCGCATCCTGTCGATCGTCGATTATTTGAGCCGGCAGCAGGCGAAGTAATACGGTAAACGACGCACAATAAAAATGGTCAGGTCGCCTGTCCTGGTCTTGGCGAAGCGGGCAGGGGCGTAGTTACTCCGCTTCATCAAACTTCCCGGCAACAGTTCATAAAGGTGTCGTCGATTGCAAGGATCGGAAACCCCAATGAACGACGAAGCTCTGGACGGCACGGCGGGCGCGATCAAACCCGAACGCTCCCTGGCGAAGGCAAGCGGCAAAGCTCGTCTTATCGCAAGCGCTGAGGAGGAAGTACTACTCTCCGGCGACCGGTCCGCTTGGTCGGCACGCTGGCAACACCCCCTCGCGCGGTCCATCGACTCGAAACGAGGAAAAATCTCCCGATTGTGAGCTTCGGGCTATTCGCCGAGATACCTCTGGCGCGATGGACCGTCACGCTTGCAGCATCCGCTGTGCGATCGACACTCGGCGACGAAAAAATTACCACGCCGAATAGTTCCCGACGAAGCCGTCTGTGTTGAATCACTCCGGCTTGATGCCGGCGAATTTGATGACCTTGCCCCACTTCTCGGTCTCGTCGGCGATCAAGTTACCGAAATCGGCAGCCGACCCGGCAAGCAGCGACGCGCCGAGGTCGATAAACCGCGCTCTTGCCGTCGGATCGGCCAGCATCGCGTTGACCGCTGTATTGAGCTTGTCGACAATTGCAGCGGGCGTTCCCTTCGGCGCGACCAGGCCATACCATGCGCTCGCCTCATAGCCAGGCACGAAATCGGCCACCGTAGGCAAATCTGGCACCACCGGCGAACGTTGCGCCGTTGTCACCGCCAAAGGCCGAAGCTTGCCGGCTTTAATAAATTCCAGTGAGGTGGGTAAGTTGTCGAACATCAGTTGCACGCGCCCGCTCATCAGATCGACCAGTGCCGGACCGCCGCCGCGATAGGGCACGTGGACGATATCGACGCCCGCCATCATCTTGAAGAGCTCGCCGGCGACATGAAGGGTCGAGCCGATGCCGACGAGGCGAAGTTGAGCTTGCCGGGATTGGCTTTCGCGTAGCTGATCAGCTCGGGGATCGTATGCACCGGCACCGACAGGTTAACGTCGACGACGTCAGGAAAGCGAATAATTCCAGCGACTGGCGTGATATCGCGCATGAAGTCGAAATTGAGCTGCGCGAACAAGGCGACATTGGTCGCGTTCGCCGGCGCGGCGAGCAACAGCGTATAGCCGTCCGGCGCCGCGCGCAGGACTGACTCGGTGGCGATATTTGTCGCCGCGCCTGGCCGGCTTTCGGCGATGAATTGCTGGCCCAGCCGCTCCGACAGCCATTGGCTGGTCAGCCGTGCGGTCAGGTCAGCGGATCCGCCGGGCGGATAGCCGATGATCAAATGCACCGGTCGCGTCGGATAATCGGAGGCCGAGGCGACATGCGCGAAGCCGGAACCAACGGCGGCGCCCGCTGCGGCATGCAGGAATTTG
>Ga0126373_10001758_pt1 | contig 15564 bp, 13 predicted proteins | sample PanSoiMetPlot_11_FD_92545 | JGI IMG/M metagenome (GOLD analysis project Ga0126373, IMG submission 92545) | Tropical forest soil microbial communities from Panama - MetaG Plot_11 | ecosystem: Environmental > Terrestrial > Soil > Tropical forest > Bulk soil | place: Panama | collected 2016-02-17 | reverse complement strand
TTCAATTTTGCTGTCATCGACGAGAACGGGAATGGCCTATCGCCGGACTCGGTTCTGATGGCCTTGAGCCAGTAATTACAGGTGGTGCGCACATGCCGGCATCGCAATTTGATCAGATGGCTGCTGAATTTGGGCGCGATTTTGTGGCGCGCTCAGCTCCTCAGGAACTTCCGCTCTATCGTGCCCTCAGCCAATCCTATTTGAGTAATCCCGATGAGCCCGCGAAGGCGGCCAAAGGCAAAGACGAGATGCTCGGCTTCGGAATGGCGGAGACCGTGACCTACTTGACCCCCTTTCTCCTTCCGGTCTTGAGCAGCGTGTTCAAGTTCCTCGCTGGCGAGTTGAAGAGTTCGATTCACGATCAGCATCTGGTTGGAGACCTGCTCAAGAAAGTCCTCGGTAAGCTCCAAACTCCCAACGCCCCGGATGCCGGACCGAGTCTAACGCGCGAGCAACTCGCTCAAGTTCGCAAGCTCGCGTTTGACCGGGCCAAAGAACTGAAGCTCGAAGACACGCAAGCCGCTGTGCTAGCCGACTCGATCGTAGGACGGCTGGCGATCGGCGCCGCAGGCTGATGTTATGGCAACGCCGGCAGCAAGTCTGAGCCCGAAGCCTCGTCTGAACCCCTTCTGCCTGCCTTCCGACACGGGTTGCCGCTTCGTTCTGCTCATCGTGATTGTCCTGGCTGCGACTCTCTTCGTATATGACAGCATGTCTATGCGCGGCTTCAGTGCCCAAGTCCAACTCTACAAGGATTGCCTCAGCCTCGAACCCAGGACTGCGGATGTGTTGAGCAACCTCGGGAATCCCCTCCAGGTGAGCGACCCGTCGGAACTGGTCGCCAAGAGCGCCGCATTTTCCAGATGCGTGATGCAGGCGCAGCGCAGAAATGCCGAGTGGATGCTGGCAGGAGTCGCGCTGGTCGGCTTGGTCAGCTCCGGCATTTTTTTCCTGTTGCCAACGATCAAAATCCGTCGGGGCCATCTCGTGCGTCTGCAATCGGAAGATGCCCCGGAAGTGGTCGCTACACTGGAGAGCCTGACCGCCCAAGCTAAGCTGCGCGAGCAACCGACCTTCTTTTGGAATCCTCTTAATTCTGCGGTCAGGGGACTGGCTTTTGGCAGGCCCCGCCGGCACTATGTGGCGCTCAGTGGCGGCCTGGTCACGAAGTACTACACCGATCCGAACGCCTTCCGTGCCGTCGTGCTACATGAGCTGGCGCACCTTCGCAACGCCGATGTCGATAAAACCTATTTTGCCGTAGCTGTCTGGTACGCCTTCCTGGCGGTTGCGCTGGTCCCTTTGTTATTCACAGCGGAATGGGAAGTGATCTCGGCCGTAGCCTGGCGCTTGGTTGCGTTGACCGTATTGGTTTACGTGGCCCGAACCTCGGTGCTGCGGATTCGTGAGAACTATGCCGACGTGCGCGCCTCGGTATGGGACGACCCGGCTAGCCTGCGCCGAGTAATCACCGCGCTGGCCGACAACAATCAGGAGAGCTTCTGGCGAAGGTTGTGGCGGATGCACCCGAGTGCAGCCGACCGGTCTCGCATCTTGGAGAACACAACACCTTTATTTAATGTTGGCTTCTGGGAGACGCTGCTCGCGGGACTGACTTGCGGTATCGCACTTCCCATCTTGAAATTGCTTTTAGCGACACTGATGACCGGCGCCGTTCAGATCGGAATCCTGACAAGCTCCATCTTCGCCGCCCTTGTCGCTGGAATAGTCGGCACGAAAATCTGGCGGGCTTCCCTGGCCTCGACTGCTGGCCAATCTCAACCCCCACAAATATTTCGATTGGCGCTGGCGCTTTCTGCCGGTTTCGTGGTCGGTTGGCAGTTGTCTCTTTCCGCCGCGATTGACCTTAATGTGCTTCCCCGTAGCTCAGGAGCCAGTGTTTTCCTCTGGAATGTCTTCGCGATTCTTTTCCTGATCGCCTGCCTGCTCGTCTTCTTGCGCTGGGAGATCACTTCGGCCTCCGTGTGGCTCCAATCGCAGGCCACTGCTCATTCGCCGACAAAAACCTATCTTGTCGGACGCGTGATCAGTGCCGTCTTCCTGGCTGTCATTTTGGGGACGCTCATGACTGCCTGGGAAAGCGGCCAAACCTACTTAGCGTCCGGATTGCCGAGCTTCCTGACGCTGGTGCTGACTGGCCTCATGGTGTCGGTCACCCAGCCGTTGCTTTCTGCCGTGCTGCTCGCGCTTTGGGCGTTTCCGCTGGCCGCCTGGTTTTGGCGCAGGCAGCCGGATACGTTTTCGACTCCCTGGCTCTACTTAGAACAACCTGCTGCCTCGCCGCTTGGATCACAGCCGCATTCATTTCTCCCCCTGACGGCACTTCGTTTCGCTTTACAGGGAGGAGTGGCATTTCTCGTTCTGCACCTGGTGATCCGTTTGCCTTGGCATTACATGCAGCCGAGCACCGGGGCCTCCGATTTCTCGAAGCTGGCCTTTTACTATAGCCAGGTGCTGCTCGCGATGCTCATCCAAGGGGCAATCGCGACGGTGGTGGCGATGAAAGTTCGCACTCTCCCCGTCGTACATGGACTTTTTGCCGCGTTCGTTGTCGGTGTTCTTAGCACGATCATTTTTCTCGGAACCGCGATGGTGTTCGGCGGAGGCCTTAGGTTGAAGTTCGTCGCTGACCTGTTCCAGACAATCGTCAATACCGGGTCCGTTGCCTCCCTTGTGGTTTTAGCTGCTGTGATTTTGTTCAGGCGAGAACGGCAACCACTTCCCGCAGCCGCGTAAGCTCGCCCGCGCGCTCACCGCCGGAACAAGTACACACTTTCACAAAGAACTGCCGTCCATCGTTTATGAACGTATCGGCGCGGTGAGCAAGCCGGTGACTTCAAGTGCGAAGAGCGTTTGCAAGGTGTGGGAAATATTTTGGAGGCATGAGCCGGAGGGTCGTGATTGCCGGTGCGGCTCTCAACCCCGAGACCACGCACGTCGATCATTTCGTGCCGTGGGCGCGTTACCCCGTTGACCTCGGTCACCATTTCGTTCTTGCTGATAGCAGGTGCAACGGGAAAAAGCGTGAGCGGTTGCGTGCTTATCGGCATTTGGCGACGTGGACTGAGCGGAACGTCGTACACGGCAAGCAGATAACCGATGCTCTGAAACAAAGCGGGATTTCAACCGAACTGGCAATCTCAAAACAGATCACATATTGGGCGTATGCCCAAACCGAAGCAGCAGCGGGGCGACATGGCTAAAGGGAGACGAGATGGTTCCTCTTGAAACCCGTTGGCGGGATCTGTTCTGATAGGGCGCGCGTGAAAGCACAAGGTACTAGACCGCCAGCCAAAGTATTGACCCAGCGCAGATCCGTGATATGCGCTTCGAGGCGAGTAACACTTACGCGCTGTTCAGAAAAACGGGCAGCGTCGGGTCTGGAAGCAAACAAAAGAGTGCAGTCATGTTAGGTCTAGGGTACAACCGTCGCTTGGTCTCGCCTGTGATGAAAGCACGCAATAGCGTTAACTCGAGAATCAAATAACATCACACTCGACAACAAATCTGGTTTCAGAGCTTATCGGCCCACAGTGCACTTCGTTGCACATTGACTCTCCACAGCTTATAGCGATACAGTCCGGGCCGCGCTAGTTCTTGGTTCTAATGTGCTGGATCTGGCGCAGGCCTGCGCTGTCCCAGTCTTCAAACCAACCAGGGAAAATAAACACTAGCCATGGAGGGTAACTTGACCGACAACTCTCGCACAGTTTGGTGTTCCATCATTGCTTTCACGCTGGTCCTGCTCTTCGCACCACTGTTGAATGCGCAAAACCAACACATCTTCGACAAACCCTACTCCGGTGGCTATCTCGCGGCCAAGGCCTTTAAGGCTGGCCAACTTCTTCCGCACGGCGGCACACTGAACCGCATTGCTCCCCCTAGCCTCACCTGCAGCCCAGCGCCTTGCGCGTTCACGCCCGTCGATGCTGCCGAGGGTGGAACTCTTCCGGTGAACGAAGATCCCATCGCGGTCAATCCCAACAACTCTTCGCAGATCCTGACCGGCGGCAACGACTACAATTGCGGCAACATTCAGGGCTTCTTCGCCAGCGGCGACGGCGGCACGACCTGGACCCACGTGTGCTCGCCCGGCAGCGGCGGCGAAGGCGACCCCATCGTCGGCTACGACTTGAACAACGTCGCGCACGCCGGCGGCATTCAGAATGGCAGCGTTGTCGGCTTCACCTCCACCAACAACGGTATGACCTGGAGCGCTCCAACCACCATCATCACCGCGAAGCTCGGCTACCTCGCCGACAAGCCCTGGATGCAGATCGACACCAACTCCAGCAGTTCCTTCAAAAACAACATCTACGTTTCCACGACACAGTTTGGACCGTTCAATGGCAGCAGTCAGCAGAGCCAGATCTGGGTTTCGCACTCCACCGACGGCGGCAAGACCTGGACCAGCAAATCCGTGAGCGCCGTAACGACCACTACGGTCAATCAGTTTAGTGACCTGGGGATTGGAGCGGACGGAACGGTGTATGCCACGTGGATCAACTGCCCTGCGAATGGCTTTCTCTCGCCTTATTGCGGTGGGCAGAAGACCAACATCATGTTCTCCAAGTCCACTGACGGCGGAAACACATGGAGCAGTCCCAGCACGGCGACCACTGTGACCCTGGTGACGGACAATGGCTGCTGCTTCTATGGCCAGCTGCCCAACACCAGCGAGCGCGTCAGCAACATCCCAGCAGTCGCTGCTTTTGGTAGCGGTTCGACAGCCAAGGTATACATTTCCGTGTACAACTGGACGGGCACGCAGATGCAGCAGGAAGTGGTTACGTCCACCAACGGTGGGAGCTCGTTTGGCTCTGCCGTAATCGTGAATCCCACCTCCACCAAGGGTGATCAGTTCTTCCAGTGGCTCACCGTTAACTCTGCGGGCACCCTGGGCGTGACCTGGCTCGATCGCCGCAATGACCCCTCCAACCTGAGCTACCAGCCGTTCTTTGCTTTCTCGAAGAACAGCGGCGCGAGCTTCAGCAAGGGCCATGCGCTCTCGAAGAGCAAGTCGAATCCCAATAACGACGGCTTCGGCGGCGGCTTCATGGGCGACTATACGGGCAATGCCTGGAACGGCACCAAGACCCTGGTTCAGTCGTACATGGACACCACCACCGGCACCTCCCAGGATTTCGTCACAGGCGTGCTGTTCCCGTAAACGAGTCTCTCTTGCGATGGCGACCCGCTGGCTTGGGCCAGCGGGTTTTTGATAACGACGAACCCGGGGAAAACTTCCTGGGCACCTTCTGACATCTTGCACACGGTTCCACGTCTGGCATTATTCCAATACCGAATCAATCCATGGCTGGCCCGCCCGAATAAGAATCACTCATGGCGCGGGCCTTTTTTTGATTGGACCGATCAGTGGTCGAATGGCTGGTTCTGCGAAAAAGCCATTAGGTCTCGGAGCGACTGCTGAGGTTGTGCAGGGCCAGAGTCTGAAATGTGAATCATACGTTCGAAAGCGTCGTCTAGCGTGCTGCCGCAAGCGCAGGCTCCACACCGTAAACCGGTCGGGAGCGATTGTGGCGCTCACGTCAGGATTGTAATAGTCGAACAGCGTGTGAGGTGCTGCTTGCTGCATCCACCGCCATTCGGGGTGTGAAGCTCAGCGAGAATTTTGTGCCACCAGCCCGCGGCCAAACGTAGGCGACGATCGGGTCTCGGAGGACATCGAACGACGACAGAAGGACCCGAATCAGCATATCTAGGAAAGGCCGTCTCTCCCCGCACGGAAAAGACGGCCTAGCGCAAGCCACTACCTAGTGGACTTGCGGCCCTTCGCTTTTCTGTAACACTGACGTTGCCACAGCTCCGATAAAGATCCACCAGAACACTCTCTGGTTCAATGTGATGGCAAAGGCTGCCATTGCAGCAGCCATCAGCCAGATCATCAGTTCGAGGAGAATTGCCGGAGACCAACGCAGTTCACTCCCGGACGCCGGTACGCGCGGCCTGAGTGAAGGCACAAATCGTGAAACTGTGGCGCAATAACGCCTATATGATTTCCCCTGAGCGGTAATCAATTCGTTCTCTTCCCGCAACACTAGGCGGAAGACGATCACCGTCATGCCCGCAATCAGGATCACGATGCCAAGCGGACTAGCCATAAGCCCAATTCCAATTGCCATCAGGATGTTTCCTACGTAAAGCGGATTGCGCACGTGCCGATACGGCCCATCGGCTAGTAGGTGCTCCGTGTGTATGCGTGAGTCGCGTACCACATCCGGTCGCAGATATCCGGTGCTCCAGGTTCGAAGCAGTGCTGCCGCCAGGACCAGGACCGCGCCAGCGCCGAACACAAATCGGTAATCGTTTTCGGTCGTCGCTCGTCCCATGCACCTGGCAATCCATTGGGCTAGCAACGCGCCGCTGTTTCCGCTGTCAAGGAGATAGGTGGAGAATGCGAGCCAAAACAGAAAGAAGATGATCCACCAGCGGTGGCGAAACTCGAACGAGGTTGCCGCCATATGCCGTGATTTTGCCACAAACTTTCCTTTCTATCCGGGTTCAAGACGACCATGCTGTGGAATGATCGTTGATCTCCGCACAAAGCCTGAGTAACGCGGCCCGAATGTCACAATATCGCTCAACCACCGCTTCGATCGAATGATGAGTCGCCCTTGTCTCTAGTTCTGGGCCGCCTAACGATGTCAACGACCCTGCGAAACGATGCCCCGACCACGACCACGCAATATGTCGAAGAAGGGCAATGCTCGACGCCAAACGATGGACCGTTCTAACGTCGATTGTGATACCCCCTTCACTCAATCCCTTCGTATACGCTGCGATCGTTGGCCGCCATATCTTTACTGCATCCGCGACAGACCACGCAAAAGCGAGGCTGTTGCCGAATACTAAGGGGCCTAAGTCGGAGCCGATGGTGTCTATGCCGGAATGGCCCCAGCCGACGAGTACGAAACACTGGCGACAGTGATCCAGCGTCTGAACTATGCAATTGCGAAACAGTAGGTTTCGGTGTGCGAATGCTCGTGGGATAGTGACCATTGCCTGGAGAAGCTCGTGGCGTGACCTCCACAGCCGCAGAGTCCATTCCCAATCCGCTCCCATCGTGATAGGAGCCAGTGCGCCGGAACGGCGAACCAAAGTGGGCAAAGCGCGTGCGGCCGGTTCAGCCTCCCGCATGTACAATTCGAGTGTTGATGCGGGAAGCTTTGCTGTGCCCGTGTCCTGCATCTGGCCCTGCAACTTGCCTAGCGAACGGGCAAAACTCAAAACATCGCTGTAGGTTAGATAACGGCTTCCGGATGTCCAAACATCCTCCATGAGCAATACGGTCGTGTCCGGTCCCCGATGTGTCGCGAGCAGCTTGGGAGAGCGTAGAACTTCAAGCATCGGATGGGCACTTAGGAATCCGTATGCCTCTACTTCGCTAATATCCGCTCCACCCCGACCCTCAGGGGCAGCACTCCTGATAACCTTGGCGACCGCTCCTCTGCCACCTACAGTCAGTCGCCATAACCCCGCTGTATTACCCACATCTTCATTCATTCGGAATGCACTCCAGAGATATGGCATACCATTGCTGATAGGCGGCCTCAGCGCTTCAAGAAGTTCTTGTGGGGGTATGAATGTTCTCTGAAACCTCCCATGTTTTCTGCCAAGAAGCCCACCTCCAAGTTGCTCGTCATAATTACTAGCAAACATGATCCGCATCAGCAAGCAAGTCTTCCCGATGTCCAGGTTCATGAAACTCCCGAGCGCTACCGCACCGATGCGAGCGTACAGCGCCTCATTGTGTGGCTCAGAAGAGATGATAATGCTTGGAAGATGAAGTTCATCTCGACAGATACCAAAAATCTGCCGATAGAAGGCCGACAAGATACCACTCCCACGGAACTCCTGGTGCACAACAAACTTGCCTACCTCACATTCCTCCCGCGTTGCAGAGATGTCAAAGCCGTTTTCCTCAAGCGGAAGTGGCCCATCCTTGCCGAAAAGTAGCCTGACGTGACCAACGATGCGCCCGTCGTGGACTGCGACAATGTGGCGCGTAGAAGGTCTGAAATCCCACTGGTCCCATTTGCCCTTGCTCTCTCGACAGCTGCGAGTAAGTTTGGAAGGATCGACACACTTTAACTCCTCAACGTAAACGTGATACACGAGGCGAAACGCGGCAATTAATTCCTGATGATTCACAACTTCTCTGACGATAACCCGTGCTCCATTGCATTCGATCTCGACTGGGCAGGGTCGCGTTGACGATGACTGGTTGACAACGCAATTATGGCCTTCGCTTATACGAGGAATTGCGCTTGTAATCGTCATTGCATCTTCGCTCCATGATTGGTTTGTAAGCAATCGGCGCGACACATGACTGGCTGCATTGTACTCGGGAAATCCTTGGAAGTACTTGCGCTCAGATATCTCGAGATGGCCCAAAACAGGACTAGCAACGTGATCGCGGTAAGAGCAAGGGTGAGTATCAACTCGTAACACCAGAGTTGAAGAATGTATCGGAGGCTTATCGAAATATTGGAAGACCACTCTGCTCGCTCCCGATAGGGAGAATCGTCATCATCTTGCATTACTGCCTTGGCAGGTTCTGCCAAATCCAGGCTGGCTACGGTGGATTGCAGAACACTCGTTTCGTTGCTGTTGAGCAGGTAGAGGGCAGGTGCGCACTTGAACGTTAGAGACATAGCCGCTTCACAACCTTCGCTGGTGTCTGAAATGATGGCCTTCTGTGAACTTGATCCGTCCTTTTGAAGCGACGTCAACCGTAGGTGAGTGCCACTAACACGTGTTCGCTCTGCCACGAGAGAGCAAGTTGTTGCCATTAAGAACAACATGACCGGCGTTGTCCACTTGAATGCTTGAGCAAGAGACCCTGGATGGAAATGCATCGGTGATCTTGAAGTCATGACGCACCACCTAAACGCTGAACTAACAAAGGGCGTACTAGGCTTCGATTCAACCGAGAAGCTGCTTAACTCGGTTAGGCTCGAAAGGTACCGCACGCTGAGTCGAACCGCTCTGGCCCTCTGTAGATAAAAGCGCTTTTTTGTGCTCAAAACGGGTCATGCTGGGACGAAACATAGGAGCGAGCAGAGGCTAGCATTCAAGCCTTAAGGTTCATTGTTTAGCAGCGATCCTTGTCCCGGCACCTGTTCCATAGGTGAACAAACCGTTTCAGTTGAAAATCGGGCCGCTATCGATGCGGAACACGACGTGATTGGCGGTCGGAGTAGGGATCGTGATTGCGTGCAGTGACCGAGGTGAAACGTCCTCGACTTTGACGACCTGGCCAACCCTCTGAGGTCCGAATATTTCACCAGGAGACTGGGGATGATCTATTAGCAGGCACATTGTCGCTTTATTAAGCAGCAGATTGATTGGACGAATGGGAGCCACAAATGAAAAGCCAAACCGTTCCGCAGATACTCGGAGCTCACACCCTAACCCTCGTTCCACCGCTCGGCGGATCTCCCGCTCAAGTTGCTTCTGCACGAAATGATCAGACGCGAGCGCAACATGAGGCTCTTTTGCGAGAAGCACAACGTTTACGAGGTGCCATCTATGCCGCCGACGGCGCAATCAAGCTAACCCCGGGAATGCCAGAATACGTGGACCCTCTTGACCGGCTCAGTTGGCATGTTGTGATGCGCGACTCGAGAATGAAGGTCTGTGGCGCACTCAGGGTGACATTTCACGAAGTCAACTGCACCGTCTCGGACCTGGCGATTTCATCTTGCCCGCTGTTCTGTGATGCTGAATGGCACGATCGGGGCTGGGCAATCTTGTCAAAGTTCCTGCATCGAGCCTCAGAGTTGGGCGTCCGAGTGGTTGAAGCGGGAGGCTGGGCACTGGAAGGCTCGCTTCGGGCAGGCAGAAAAGGAGCCTTGCTCGTCTTGTCAGGTTGGGCTCTCACCCGCGTTTTGGGAGGAGCGATGATCATCGGGCTCCTTACTAGCAGGCATGGTGCGTCAAGGATGATGAGGTTCTTGGGCGGACGTGAATTCTCAGACGAATGCGGTCCGGTTCCTGCATATTTCGATGAACGTTACGGGTGCGACATGGAATTAATTCAATTCCACTCTTATCGCGTCAACCCGATCTTCGAAGGAGTCGTTCAAGATTTGTCCAACATTTTCGAACGCGACCTCGCCAGCGCCTGCGCTAAACCGCCACTGAGTCCGGCCATCAGTGAATCAGACATTGCATCGCTAGGTCCGATGGTGTCGCAATTAGAAGTCGCTTTGCAACCTACCGGTTCCTAATTGGCAGGAAAAGAAAGGGACGCGATGATGAAGGAATTTCGCGTGCTAGCGCAACCCGCGGAATTGATCGGTAAACGCCGACTAGGGCGTGCTCCGCGAGTCGAAACAGGCGATTTTGGACTTGGTGAGTATCCCGGAACCTGCGGCGGGCGTCCTGAATCGAGACAGCAATCGCGCAGCAGTTTAGAAAGGAGATATCCGTGCAACCGACACCTGCTCTCTTGGCAGAGTACCCATTGACCCATACCCGGGCTGAACTAGAACGCTTGGAGTCACAGGCTGATATTTGCGCTACATTTACGCGGTCCGTGCTTCTTCAGGCTGGGCTCGCCCCCGGAATGCGTGTGCTGGACGTTGGCAGCGGAGCTGGCGATGTGGCGCTTCTTGCCGCCGAAATCGTCGGTACGAGCGGCAAGGTAATTGGTAGCGACAAGTCAGAGGCGGCTCTGTCACATGCTGAACTTCGCGTCTCTAGACTCGGGCTTGGCAATGTCAGGTTCGTCCATGGTGACCCAACCAATCTCTCCTTCGACGAGCCCTTTGACGCGGTAATTGGCCGTTCAGTCCTCATGTACTGCCGCGAACCCCAACTCGCTTTGAAGCGACTCCTTCGGCACTTGCGGCCCGGGGGAATCATGGCTTTTCAGGAAGTCAACTTCGGAAGCGCTCAACTCTTCCCGGAAGTTATGCTGTTTAGGCTCCACGACGACTGGGTCTCACGAATTCTAAGCTCAACAGGTGTACATCTCAGAATGGGCCTCGAACTTTATTCAGCGTTTCTCTCGGCCGGCGTTGTGCCCAACGGTGTGCGTGCAGATGCGCCAGTTGTAGGTGCAGAGGACGCTCGCGCTGAAAAGGCCTTCCAGGTCCTGGCCGGAGTCCTGGAAGCGCTCTGTCCTGTGGCCAAAGAGTTGGGTGTAATCATGCCACCGGAACTTGACCCGGCCACCTTTGCGGCACGGCTATTAGCACAATTCCGCAGTTCCTCCGGCGTGATGGTCTGGAATCAATTGATCGGCGTTTGGGCTTGCAAATCGGGAGCGGATCCTGGCCGCTAGGTACGTTGCTCGGTTTGACTCCTACCAAAAAGTCATCGTGGCTGGTGCCCTCCAGTTCACCGATCGGAATCCTGCGTCTCTCGAACTGGCAAGAGCCACCAGGGTTGGGCACGGACGCTTCAAACCATTAGGCAAATCAGGAGCAACAACCACGGGAGATTGGACGCGCCGCACAGAGATGAAGGTGGGCAAGAATTCAGCCGGCCCGCCGGGCATACATACGATCGAAAGCAGCGACAGTATTTGCAAGATTTCGTCGACCAGCAGTCCGGGCAGTGCTCTAGCGCACAGATCATCAGCAAGGCCCCAGAGAACATCCGCCACAACTGCACTGGCTCTGCGCGCTTAGCACTCAACTGCCTGCGTGCGTGGTCGATCAAAACCGTTTGCATGACCTGCGAAGCAACCGCAAAAAGTGGTTTTGATCCCGCCAGCTAATGTTGTGGCCACCCACCAACTTGTGATAGGCCTCGTGCACTAAAGCCGTTTGGGGTTAAGGTGTGGTCTTTTCGCTCTCGGCGCATGTAGCTTGCGGCCCGGCGACGCAGATCGAAGTAAATTAATGGGAACAGCTCTTTTTCTGCGCGGGAGTCTCCCTTTCCAAGCTGCCGCAGCAAGACAGTAATGTCTGAAGGCGTGGACCCAACGCGAGCACCCCCTTTGTCGGCAGATCATACGCCCCAATCTGATCGATGTGCTAGAACACGCAAATCCAAATCGGAAGGGTACAACGATGTCCTTATGCGATTGGGGCGCAAGGAGTTACAAGAAAGCCTTCTGGAACAAGCTCAGGTCCCAGAGCAACAGTGATCGGCTCTCAACCGCCCTGGAATCTCGCAGCGGGGCCAAAAATAAAAATGATCATCGTTACACGTTTTTCAAAGATTACGCGCTTAAGAGGTCAGAGAGACAAAATGCGCCTGAAGAGCTGAGACGAGTGAACTGGCAATTCGCTTGTCAAAAGGGGACTATCATGACAACAAACTCAGCCGCAGGCAATCTCTACGGTACTGCCCAATATGGTGGGGCTTTCGGATTCGGAGCAGTGTTCAAGCTCACCCCCTGAGGATCCTTGCTGGAGGTCGCCTTGAGCATATTAGCCGCTCGAGTGCAAGAACAAGAGGTCGCGGATGGAAATGATGCATCGGTGATCTTGAAATCATGACCAACACCTCTAAAGACTGAAGGCGACAGAGCGAATGATGCCTTTCTGCTCAGGCAAGGCAGTGGCCTAACTCGGTTAGGTCTCGCCCTACCGTTAGCATGGTGAATCGAACTGTCTTAGACCCTCTGTAGATGAAAGCGACTTTCTGAGCCTAAACAGCTCATGCTGAGTTTGCTGGAATGGTGTCAGCCTGGATCCGTTATCGGGTTGCGAATGACATATTCCGGCTCACTTGAAGCGATTGGGTCGGCTGGTGGAAGCACTGATGCGCAGCCCGATGTTGACTACCCGGCGGCCGCCTTTCCCCAACACCGCTAGCGAGGGCGACTTCAATGGTGAGGGGAAAATGGGTTCTTAGCCTTGGAGCGAGTCAAGTCCCTCGCTTCTCGGGTAATGGCGACGGGACTTTGAGCCCCTCGGATATCCGACTGGTTTCTGTGCCGTCAAACGTAATGGTCATTCTTGTGGACCCTCCCCGGACTCGACGCCTTAGGGCCACTCAGTTGAATTACAACTGTGAATATGGCACCCTGCTTGCAACAAGAAACCGGCAGCCTGTTTGTTCGAGGATCCCATGGAGACTCCCTCAACCCAAGATGTGACCGGGCTCTTGAAAGAATGGGCCAATGGCGACGAAGCTGCCCTTGGTAGGTTAATGCCGCTGATTTACGACGAATTGCGTCGGATAGCGCGGCGTCGCATGGCGGCCGAACGGCCCGATCATACCTTACAGACGACGGCCCTGGTCCACGAAGTGTATCTTCGTCTAGTCAATGTGGACCGAATCAACTTCCAGAACCGCGCCCATTTTCTAGCGATCGCAGCCCAAATGATGCGGCGCCTTCTTGTGGATGCGGGTCGCGCCCGCCGAAGGCAAAAAAGAGGTGGCAAGTATCCAGTGGTTTCACTTGACGAAGCACTCGTCGTAAGTGCGCCGGCGGGAGCTGACGTCGTCGCGCTGGACGAGGCCTTGAAAGAACTCGCCACAATTGATGCACGCAAAAGCCAAGTCGTGGAGCTGAGGTTCTTCGGCGGGCTGAGCACAGAGGAAACAGCAGAGGTGTTGAAGATTTCGCCGATAACAGTGAAGCGCGACTGGAACCTGGCTAAGCTGTGGTTAATGCGCGAACTGAAAGAGCCGCATTGATGGACTCTGAACGATGGCGTCGAATCGAAGACCTGTGCCACCACGCGCTGGAGCGCGATCCTGCCGAGCGTGCGAGTTTTCTCGAGGATGCTTGTGCCGACGATCACGACCTGAGGAAAGAAGTGGAATCGCTCCTGGCAGGTGAGAGTCAGGCAAATAGCTTCTTGGAAGTGCCTGCATTGGAACTGGCTGGGAAGGCTGTAGCGCATCAGCAAACCCAATGCTTCGAAGAAACTCATGCCAATGGCAACGACGCACCGTCCATCGGCCAGACCATCTCTCACTATCGCATCGTCGAGAAGCTCGGCGGCGGAGGGATGGGTGTTGTCTATAAAGCTCAGGATCTTAGTCTCGCCCGCTTCGTGGCACTAAAATTTCTACCGGAAGACATGGCTCGGGATCCACACGCTCTAGAACGTTTCCGCCGTGAAGCCCGCGCAGCTTCAGCCCTGAATCATCACAACATCTGTACCGTGCACGAAATTGGCGGTTTCGAGCACCGATCGTTCATCGTCATGGAGTTTCTGGATGGCATGACGCTTAAGCATGTCATTGCAGGACAGCCCATGAAGCTGGAACAATTCCTCGCCTTGGCGATCGAGATTTGCGACGCGCTGGACGCAGCCCATGCACAGGGGATTATCCACCGGGACATTAAACCAGCGAACATCTTCGTAACCAGTCGCGGCATCGCGAAGATCCTCGACTTCGGAGTGGCCAAGATAATGCCGTCCGCTCGCCACGCGTTACAGGTGATGGCGAGTAGTAATGTCGGCAATAGTACCGACAATCTGACCAACACCGGATCGGCAATCGGGACGGTGGCATATATGTCGCCGGAGCAGGTCCGAGGTGAGGAACTGGACGCACGCACGGATTTGTTTTCCTTCGGTGCTGTGCTGTACGAAATGGTGACTGGGAAGATGGCTTTTGGCGGAGCGACGACCGGGGTGATTTCAGATGCCATCCTGAATCGAGATCCAGAATCGCCTGCAAAGTTTCGACCGACGCTGCCGGTGCGGGTGGAAGATATTATTAATAAGGCACTAGAAAAGGATCGTGAGGTGCGCTGCCAGTCCGCAGCGGAGATACGAGCGGACCTAAGGAGACTTAAGCGCGAGATCGAGTCAGGCACTAACCGACCTGTTATAAGGCCCTCCAACACGCGTTGGTCGTCGCGCTCTATGGCCTTTGCTGGCATTGGACTACTTGCGTTGTTTTCGCTCCTGTGGATCGCCCTCGATTGGTTAGCCTTGAGGCATGAACCGTTTCATCGCGTAGAAATCAGGCAGCTAACAGAATCGGGCCGAGTCACACGCGCAACAATTTCCCCAGATGGCAAATACGTCGCCTACATAAAGTCAGATTTTGCGGCACAGCTTTGGGAAACCGCCCCACGCGAAAGCCTTTGGCTGCGGCAAATTGTGGGGGGCGATGTGCAGGTCATCGCCGCAGCAGCAGTCAGTTATGAGGCGCCTACATTTTCCCGAGATGGAGATTTTCTCTACGTAGTCCGATTCGAAAATGGCTCTGACACTGGAACTCTTTATAGAACCCCAACCCTAGGTGGAGCCCTTGAGAGATTAACTACTGGTGTCGATTCTTCGGTATCGTTCTCTCCAGACCAACGCCAAGTGGCTTTTGTGAGCAATTCGCATCACCGCGTTATCGAGAAGCTAGGCAGCGGCGGGATGGGTGGAGTCTACTCCCAGGCGAGGAATCAATCCGCCTTGATAGTAAGAAGCGAAACAGGCGAGGAAAGGCAGATCGCCTCCCAAGCGTTACCGGATAATTTTTACAGCGTTGCGTGGTCGCCCGATGGTATGACGATTGCGGCCACCGTCATGCGCTACAGTGAGAACGGCGCCTATACTGAGCTTGTGGAAGTCCCATCCGGGGGAGGATCAGAGCGAAAGCTAT
>Ga0126373_10001757_pt1 | contig 15586 bp, 13 predicted proteins | sample PanSoiMetPlot_11_FD_92545 | JGI IMG/M metagenome (GOLD analysis project Ga0126373, IMG submission 92545) | Tropical forest soil microbial communities from Panama - MetaG Plot_11 | ecosystem: Environmental > Terrestrial > Soil > Tropical forest > Bulk soil | place: Panama | collected 2016-02-17 | reverse complement strand
GAAACGACCATGCTGGTGGCGGGCGAGCGACTGCTCCGCAAAACAGAGCCCTTCGCCGGTGACCTGGTCGGGAATTCCTTCCAGCGCGCCGGCATCGACGTACGTCTTGGCCGCTTCGTCACGAACGTCGAGCGTCCTGTCCCGGCGGGTCCCGTCACCGTTCACACCGACGACGGCTCGAGGGTAGAAGCCGACGAGATTCTCGTCGGCACCGGCCGCGAGCCAGTCGTGCGCGGCATAGGCCTGGAGACGATCGATGTCGAGGTGGACGGCCCGATCGGGGTGGACTCGAGCATGCGCGCGATAGCGGTGCCCGACGGCTGGCTCTACGCGATCGGAGATGTCAACGGTCGTAACCAACTGACCCACATGGGCAAATACCAGGCCAGAATATGCGGCGATGTCATCGCTGCTCGTGCCAAGGGGCTGCCCGACGACGGGACGAGGCTTCATGACATCGCTGACGACAAGGGCGCTCCGCAGGCCATCTTCACCGACCCGCAGGTCCTCGCCGTGGGGCGCACAGAGGCGAAGGCCAGGGCGGACGGCTTGAACGTACGCGCCGTGGAATACGACGTGGGCGATGTCATTGGTGCCCAGCTCCAGGCTGACGGCTACACCGGGCGGGCGAAGGCCGTCGTCGACGAGGACAGCCGTACCCTCGTCGGCTTCACCCTCGTCGGGCCGGCGGTCGTAGATCACCTCCACGCAGCCACGATTGCAGTGACTGCCCAAGTTCCCATCGACAGCCTGTGGCACGCCGTTCCGGCGTTTCCGACTGCGAGCGAGTTCTGGCTCAAGCTCATGGAGACTTACGGCCTCTAAGGGGAACGGAGGATTTGCCATGACAGCGCCCGCAAGCCCCCCGAAGATCCTGGATATCCCGGTCGGGTTGCGCGCTACCGGGATCCGGCACGAGCATGACAGCCTCGGTGATGTCGAGGTGCCAGCCGACCGCTACTGGGGCGCGCAAACCCAGCGCAGCCTGGAGCACTTCAACATCGGGAACGACCGGATGCCAGCGGAGGTATATCACGCCTACGGCTACGTGAAGAAGGCGGCGGCCATCGTGAACACGAGGGCCGGGCGGCTGCCGGACTGGAAAGGCAAGCTGATCCAGCAGGTCTGCGACGAGGTCATCAGCGGGGCACTGGACGAGCAGTTCCCCCTGTACGTTTTCCAGACCGGGTCGGGGACCCAGTCGAACATGAACGTGAACGAAGTCATCGCCAACCGTTGCATTCAGCTGATCGGCGGAACACTCGGTTCCCAGCAGCCGGTCCACCCGAACGACCATGTGAACATGGGCCAGTCGAGTAATGACACGTTCCCGACTGCCATGCACATCGCAGCACACAAGATGACTGCGGAACGGACGATCCCGGCGATGCGGCAGCTTCGGGACGCTGCCGAGCGCAAGTCAAAGAGCTGGGCCAACGTGGTCAAGACCGGCCGGACGCACCTGGAGGACGCGACCCCGCTGACCGTCGGCCAGGAGTGGTCCGGCTACGTCGGGGCGCTCGACGACGCCATCGCAGAGGTCGAGCACGCCAGCCGGGGCTTGCTGAAGCTGGCCATGGGCGGCACTGCGGTAGGAACCGGGCTGAACGCTCCGGAAGGTTTCGGCGAGCAGGTTGCCGCCGAGATTGCCAGGATGACCGGCGCGTCTTTCAAGACCGCGGACAACAAGTTCACCGCTCAAGGCACGCTGGACCGGATGGTCCGCGCGCACGCGGGCCTGAAAGCTGCCGCCGTCACTCTCTTTAAGATCGCCAACGACCTTCGCTGGCTAGGCTCCGGTCCGCGCACCGGCATCCATGAGCTGATCCTGCCGACGAACGAGCCCGGATCCTCGATCATGCCGGGAAAGGTCAACCCGACTCAGGCCGAGGCGATGCTGATGGTCGCCATCCAGGTCATCGCTTCCGACGTCGCCGTCACCATGGGCGGCGCCGAAGGCAACTTCGAGCTCAATGCCTTCCGCCCGATTCTGATCAGCAACTACCTGCATTCGGCACTGATCCTGGCTGACATGTGTGACCACTTCCGCAGGTTCATGATCGACGGCGCGCAACTGAACGAACGCAAGCTCACCGAGAACATCGACCGGTCAGTCATGATGGTGACCGCGCTGTCCCCGGTCATCGGCTATGACGAGGCCTCGGTGATCTCGCACTACGCCATCGATCACGACCTGACACTCAAGCAGGCAGCGCTGGCAAAGGGAGTGAGCGAGGAACTGTTCGACCGGGTCGTCAAGCCGCTGGCGCTGACTCGCGGTGGCTCTGCCGATCTGTCAGATGGCAGCAAATCAGACGGCAGCAAATAGGCCGCCTGGGCTATCCCGGCCGAGCTAATGGCGTGCTTTGCGGTGGAACCGAAGGTATAGCCCCGTCCGGATAGACCGGCTGCCACATAGCGTCTTGCACGGTCTGTACCGTGTTGTCGACTTTCTTCATGGCGACGCCGTCCGCCTCCGCCGCCTTGGCAACAGCGATCGCCGAGGTCGCCGACGAGGCCCGCAGGTTCTCCACCGCCGGCAACAGCGCCGCCCCGGGCTGACTGATGTCGACCTGTCCCGCGACCGCCTCGGCCGCCGCGTGCAGCATCCCGTCGGTCACCTTGGTCGCACCGGAGACGATCGTGCCGAGGCCGAGCCCCGGATAGACCAGGGCGTTGTTGGCCTGTCCGAAGTAATAGGTCATGCCCTTGTATTCAAAGGGCCCGATCGGCAGGCCGGTGGCAACAAGTCCCCGCCCGCCAGACCAGCTAATGATGTCGGCGGGCATGGCCTCTATCTTGGAGGTCGGATTCGACAACGGGAAGATCACCGGCCGGTCGGTGCCGGCGCTCATGGCTTCCACGACCTGCTTGGTGAAGGCGCCATGGGCTGTCGAGGTGCCGATCAAGATGGTGGGCTTCACTTTCTGGACTACGGTCTGCAGGCTGATGATGCCTGATTCGGCGCGTGCCTGCTGCAGGGCAGCCATTTCCGGCCAGCGCACCGATGCTGCCGGATCAATCTGGACTGGCGATTTCTCCCAGTCCGCGGCCTCAGCGGCAGTGCGGACGTAGGGACGCTGGTAGTCCAGCATGCCGTCAAGCATGTCGTCGGTCAGCAAGCCGGGCAGGTCGACGATCCAGATCTGGCGGGTTGCCTGGCTCGGGTCCAGCCCATCGCGGACCATCTGGTCGTGAATCTGGTCGGCGATGCCGATCCCGGCAGTGCCGCCACCGAAGACAACTACTCGCTGGTCCCGCCACCGCGTGTCGGCGGCCTTCAGCGCGCTGAACAGGCCGGCCATGGCGATTACGCCGGTGCCCTGCATGTCGTCGTTGAAGATGCGGTACTTGTCCCGGTAGGTGACCAGGATCCGCCGGGCGTTATCCGCGCCGAAATCCTCGAAGTGCAACAGCGCGTTCGGGAACCGCGACGACGCCGTCTTCAGGTACTTCTTGATGAACTCGTCGTACTGCGGGCCGCGGACGCGCGCATGCCGGTTCCCCAGGTACAGGGAGTCGTTCAGCAGTGCCTCGTTGTTGGTGCCGACATCCAGCGACACCGGGATCACTCGTCGCGGGTCGATGCCGGCCGCCGCGGTGTAGACAGCCAGCTTGCCGACGGAGATCATGCTGCCGGCTACGCCCCAATCACCGATGCCAAGGATCTCCTCGGCGTCACTGCAGACGATCAGGTCCACGTCCTCTGGTCCGAGACACAGACTGGCGAAGGCCTTGTCCATGTCGTCTGGCCTGTCGATCGACAGGTACAGGCCGCGCGGGCGGCGGTACTCGTGCGAGTAATGCTCGATGGCGTCGCCGATGACCGGGTCATAAACGATCGGCAGCAGTTCGGCCAGGTGGTCGGCGAGCACGCGGAAATACAGCACTTCGTTCCGGTCGTGCAGTTGCTCCATGTAGATGTTCTTGGCCAGCTCGTCGCCTTGCCGCTGCATCTGCTGGTAAGCGCGCTGCGCCTGCTGGTCAAGCGTCAGAACGGCCGAGGGCAACCGCCCGGTAAGTCCGAGAGCGTCACGTTCTGCCTCGGTGAAGGCCGTGCCCTTGTCCCGGAGCGGGTCTTCGAGTACGTCCGGAACGGCCGGAACGGGCTCTGCGCGCATGCTCATGATCTTGATCTCCCGGCTTCGTCAGCAACCCCACGTGACGGTCCAGATCGTGCCCGCCAGCCCGCAGAACAAGCCTCGGTGTGCGAGGAAGGCGGGTGCAGACGGAGCCGCGCGGCCGAGTGCGGCTGTGGGCCCGGGTGCCTGACGGGCCTATGCTGAATGTTTGGGGGGAATCGGCCAGAGGACGGGTCTGGCTGTTGATCATGAGCGTGACCAGCACTTATGCGACGACGCGCTTGCGCGGACGGCACCGCGAGTTCGCGGCGCTTGACGAACTGCTGGGCAAGGCCAGGGCGGGCACCAGCGGGGTAGTGATTCTGTGCGGCGAGCCAGGGATCGGCAAGACCGCGCTGCTTGACTATGTGGCTAGCCGCGCCAAGAGCTTCCGGGTTGACCGGATCTGCGGTGTTCAGTCAGAAATGGAACTCCCGTTCGCAGGTCTGCACCTGCTGTTCGGGCCGCTCATCGACCGGCTAGAGCGGTTGCCTGGCCCGCAGCGCGAAGCGCTCGAGGTGGCTCTCGGCGTCCGCGAGGGACGCGCTCCGGACCGGCTGCTTGTCGGCCTGGCCGTGCTGAGCATGGTGGCCGACCTGGCCGAGGAGCAGCCGCTGGCCTGCCTGGTCGACGACGCACAATGGCTCGATCAGTCATCACGTCAGGCACTGGCGTTCGCCGCCAGGCGGCTGCTGGCCGAGCGCGTAGCCGTGGTTTTCTGCCTGCGGGATTGCAGTGATGTACCTGAGTTGGCTGGCCTGCCCGCGCTGAGAGTGACAAGGCTCCACGATCCGGACGCCCGCGCGGTGCTGGCGTCCGCTGTGCACGGCCGGGTCGACCCGTCGGTGGAGGACCGCGTCATCGCCGAGACACACGGCAATCCGCTTGCGCTCTTGCAGGTCCCGCACAGGATGAGCCCGGCCGACCTGGCAGGCGGCTTCGCCCTTCCCGGCGCCGGGGCCCTGTCGGACCGTATCGAGGATGGCTTCCGCCAGCAGGTTGAGTCGCTTCCGCGCTGCACCTCCCAGCTCCTGCTCACCGCCGCGGCTGAGCCGACAGGCGACGTGACATTGCTTTGGCGTGCCGCAGCATCGCTAGGGATCGAGACGGACGCCGCGGCGCCCGCTGAGGCCGCGGGGCTGGTCGAATTCGGGGCTCAGGTGCAGTTCAGTCATCCGCTGGTTCGCTCTGCGATTTACCAGTACGCCACGCCGGCTGCGCGGCGAGCGGTGCACAGGGCCCTGGCCGAGACCACCGACCCGCGCGTCGATGCGGACCGCATGGCGTGGCATCGCGCGCAGGCAGCCACCGGCCCAGATGAGGAGGTAGCCGCCGAACTGGAGCGCAGCGCTAGCCGCGCGCAGTCGCGGGGCGGTGTTGCGGCGGCGGCCGAATTCCTGCGGCTAGCCACTGAGCTGACACCCGAACCCGCGCTCCGCGGTGCCCGCGCCCTGGCTGCAGCTCAAGCTAAGTTCAACTCGGGTTCGGCGGACGCGGCTTACGCGCTGTTGGCGACGGCGGCGGGCGGGCCGCTGGACGCTCTGCAGCAAGCGCACCTCGAACGGCTCCGCGCACGGCTCGCCTTCGCCTGGACCCGCGGCAGCGACGCGCCCGCACTACTGCTCAACGCCGCACGGCGGCTCGCCCCGCTCGACGCAAGGCAAGCCCGTGAGACATACCTTGAAGCGATCGAAGCGGCCATCTTCGCCGGCCGGCTCGGCAGCAGCCGCGGACTGTCGGAGGTCGCCACTGCAGCCAGGAATGCGCCGCCCGCGCCGCATCCGCCCCGTGCGATAGACATCCTCCTCGACGGCATGGCAGCCCGATTGACCGGCGGCTACTCGGCAGGTCTGGCCGCGCTCAGGTCCGCAGTGCAGGCACTGGAGCGAGATCGAGCGCGGCGCACGGAGGATGACATGCTCTGGTACTGGCTCTGGATCGAATGCTCGCTGACGCCAGAGCCCATTGCGCCAGAGGTCTGGGACGACCGAGCCTGGGATGGGCTCGCGACCTACGCGGTCGAGGTTGCCCGCGACGCCGGCGCGTTTACCGCTCTCCCGGTAGCGCTGAGCGCGAAGGCGTGCTCTGAGCTGCACGCTGGGGAGTTCAGTGACGCCGCGGCCCTGACAGACGAGGGGCAGGCGATCTCAGAGGCAATGGGCAGCGCCGCGATCACATACACCGACCTGGTTCTCGCTGGATGGCGTGGCCAGGAAGCCCCAGCGCTCGATTTGATCGAGGCCGGTATCAAGGATGCCATCGCACGCGGCGAGGGACGAGCGATCGGGGCGGCCGAGTATGCGACGGCGGCGCTTTACAACGGCCTGGGCCGCTACGAATTGGCGCTGGCAGCCGCTCAGCGAGGCTGCCAGTACGACGACCTGGGCTTCTACGGCTGGTCGCTCACTGAGCTGATCGAGGCAGCCGCTCGTTGCGGCGACCGGGAGGCCGGCGCGCAAGCCCTCGCAACGCTTGCCGAGAGGACACAGGCCAGTGGCACCGACTGGGCACTGGGAATCGAAGCGCGCTCGCGGGCGCTTCTCAGTGACGGGAAGGCCGCTGACGATCTCTACCGGGAGGCAATTCAGCGGCTCGGGCGCACTCGCGTCGCTCTTCAGCTGGCCCGGGCTTACCTGGTGCACGGGGAGTGGCTGCGCCGCGAGAACCGCCGTCAGGAAGCGCGCGATGCGCTCCGGCAGGCCGACGAGATGTTCAGCCGGGCAGGCGCACTCGGGTTTGCCGGGCGCGCTCGTCGCGAGCTCCTGGCCACCGGGGAGACCGTCCGCAAACGCACTGTCGACAATTTCGCCGACCTGACCGCGCAAGAGGCTCAGGTCGCCGATCTGGCCAGGGAAGGCCTGACAAATCCCGAGATAGCTGCCCAGATGTTCATCAGCCCGCGCACCGTCGAGTGGCACCTGGGCAACGTCTTCAGCAAACTCGGCATCACCTCGCGCAAAGGCCTGCGGTGAGCAATGGCTGGTGGCAGTTCCAGCCGCCGGCGGGCCCGGCGTCTCCTGGCCCCAGGCTGGTTGTCCCCGAGGCAAGCTCCCAGGGATCCGACCCCAGGGGCCCCGGGCACGGGTGTTCCCCCGGGCCGATGTGCTCCGCTGGGTGCGAGAGTAACTTCGTAGCGCGTAGACGGGGGGAGAACCGCCTTCATGAATGCCACCAGTAAGGCCTGGCAGTCGGCGGATTCGTCGCAATTGCCGCGCGGATCAGAGGATTGCGAGTGGGTATCAGACCTTTTGCGCGGTGTCGCCGACACCGAAGACGTCCGGCACGCCATCATGAGCACGCTTTCCGTCGCTGATCTCTGGTGCATCTGGCGCGGCACCAAGCAAGGTGCCGCGGAGCGCGACAAGCGCTCGCACCAGTCCGCCAGGAGGGAGCTGGAGCGGCGCGGCCTGCTCGACGCTACGGGGCAGCCCGTGGCGGCAGAATGCCAGGACTCAACTGAGCTGGGAGCATCACGTGGTTCGCGGGGGTAAGGGAAGTCGCCCACCGCGGAGGACCTACATGCAGCCGAACGGGATCGGTCAAGCTCCGGTACTGGTGCTCGGCGCAACCGGCGGCCAAGGCGGTGCTGTCGCCGCGGCGCTCATACGTGCCGGGCGGCCGGTGCGCGCCCTGGTCAGGGACCCGCAGTCAGCATCGGGGCGCAAGCTCGCGGCGGCGGGTGCGCAGCTGGTCGCGGGTGACTTTGCTGACCGGGACGCTCTCGCGGCGGCCATGCGCGGGGCAATTGCCGCGTTCGCGTTGACGACACCTTTCGAGTCCGGCCCGCCTGCCGAACTAGCGCAGGGCGAGGCGATCATCGCGGCTGCGGCTGCGGCCGAGTTGCCGCACATGGTGTTCTCTTCTGTCGCAGGGGCCACTGCACACACCGGGGTTCCGCATTTCGAGAGCAAAGCACGGGTGGAGCAGGCGCTCGCGGCTAGCGGCCTGGCACACACCGTGGTTGCGCCTACTTACTTCTACGACAATGCCCTCGGCGGTTACCAGGACCTGCTGGCCGGCGCGCTGGAGCTCCCGCTCCCGGCAGACCATCGCCTCCAGCAGCTCGACCGTACCGACCTCGGCTCATTCGTCGCCATGGTGCTCGCTGACCCGGCCGCCTACAGCGGCAGCCGGTTTGAGTTGGCGAGCGACGCACCCACGCCGGCGCAGATGAGCCAGGAGCTGTCAGACGCGCTGGGCCGACCAGTCAGGTTCCGCGAGACACCGATGACTGACGTCCGCCGTCGCAGCTCTGACATGGCGGCAATGTGGGATTTCCTTCGCGGCCCTGGTTACCAGGCCGATATCGCCGGGCTGCGTCGTGACTATCCCGCCGTAGGTTGGACCTCGTTCACCGAGTGGGCACAGCGCACGCTCAAGGCAAAGGCTCAGGCGACGCCGCGCCGAGTCTGACCGGCAATCGGGGAAACGAGCACACATCGTCCCCCGGATTCCGTCACGCTGATCTAGCCGGCCTCGTCCACCACACCGTTCTGCGGCAGATGGCCGAGAAGGCCGGGCTGACTACCGGCTCGGCCGCGAGCGGGCCGGCGGCCAGGATGAGCAGCTGGCCGGCTTCCGCGAGGGTGTCAAGGCCGGAGACCGGAGCGTCCACGAACAGCACGTCGGGCCGGACCCGGTCGAGTCGGCCCACGATTTCGGCCGTTGCCGCGCCGCCGATCGTGCTCATCTGTGCCCACACGGCGCCGGGAACGAATGCCCCGGCCACGCCGCCGTCGAAGATCACCGACTGCACCGCGCGTGCCGTCGGCAGCATGGTGATCACAACTCTCGCATTCTCAGCTGCCTCCGCCGGTGATGCCGCAACTGTTGCGCCCGCATCGACCAGCGCTGCGGTCGCCGATGGCGAGATGTCCCATACCGTCGTGTGCAGTCCCGCCGCCACGAGCTTTCTGGACACCGCGGACCCGACGATGCCAGCTCCGAGCACCGCGACTCGCAAGTCGCCAGGTTGCCCGTCGCCAGTCTTCACTGCTGGTCCCTTCGGGCTCTGGGGCGTGCGGATCTGCGACCGTCGCGTTCCTTCCCGGATTCACGCCATGGATTCTCTGCGCTCACCAAAAACTGAACAAACATCGCCATCACGGCCATGGTGCACCGCCTTGGCTGCGGGGTGATCGTGGGTGATGACGCGAGCGGCTGCGCTACCCGCCGGAACCCCCGCCGGCGGGAAGCGCAGCCGCTGGTTGCGAGACACTAACCGGTAAGGGAGCTCGCTATGGCTGATGAAAAAGTCCGGGTGCGCCGGGTCTATGACGATCCGGAACCAGCTGACGGTATCAGGGTGCTTGTCGACCGGCTCTGGCCTCGTGGCCTGACGAAGTCCAGAGCGGCACTCGATGACTGGTGCAAGGACGTTGCGCCGTCAGACGAGCTACGCAAATGGTATGGCCACGATCCCGGCCGGTTCGCCGAATTCTCCCGTCGCTATCAGCGGGAACTCGAAGATCCCCAGCGAACAGAAGCGCTGGCGCACCTGCGCTCGCTGTCGCAGGGCCGGCGGCACCTGACGCTGCTCACAGCGACCAGAGACCCTGCCGCCAGCGAGGCCGAGGTACTGGCAGGCCTGCTCCGGACCTGAACTTGTCGAGATCAGGGCGGCGCATCGGTGTCGGCTTGCCGCCACTGTCAAGCTCCGACAGGGTCTTCCGCAGCGACCTGAGTGATGCTTCGCGCATCGCCAGGGCTTCAATCTCCTGCCGGATTCGAATGTTCTCCGAGGGCTCGGCATCCCTGGCTTGGTCAGCTCCGTCGAGGACTTCGATGCCGAAGCGGGACACTCGCTCAGCGTCGTCCAGCGTGGTTTTCATGAGTGCGAGTTCAGTTCCGGTCATCGTGACCTGGTACCCGCCCCCGGTAAGCCGCATCACCCGTGCCACTTGAGTAACCTCCAAGTCGAAGTGACTCATCGTTCTGGTGTTATTCATGTTGCCTTCTATGGGCGTCAGGGACATCGTGGCGAGCCCCCGTCCTCGGGTACGGGTATCCGGAGCCATGGCCTACCCGCTAGCCGGAAGAGGATCGGCAGCCGTAGCTGAGCTGGCCGCCGGTCAGCGAGCCTCAAGGAATGTCACCACCGCCAGGACACGGCGATGGTCGTCCTCGGCCTCGGGCAGGTTCAGCTTGGTGAGGATGCTGCGGACGTGCTTCTCCACGGTGCCCTCGGTAACCCACAGGCGCCTGGCGATACCGCTATTGGACCGCCCCTCGGCCATCAGGGAAAGCACCTCGACTTCCCGCGCGCTCAGCACCGCAAGCGGGTCGTCGCGACGGCGAGCCGTCACCAGTTCCTGGACCAGCGCAGGATCTACGACCGAGCCACCCTCGGCGACGCGATGGACCGTGTCGAGGAAGTCCTCCACGTTGGTGATCCGGCTCTTGAGCAGGTAGCCGATCGCGCGACCGCTGGCTAGCAGTTCCATCGCGTGCTCGACGTCGGCGTAGGCCGACAGCAACAGAATGGCGATCTCTGGCCGCTCGGCACGGATCACCTTGGCAGCCTCAAGCCCTTCGCTCGTGTTGCTCGGCGGCATCCGGATGTCGGCGACCACCAGGTCGGGCACGGTTTCGCGGACTAGCGCAAGGAGCTGCGGGCTGTCACTTGCCTGGCCGACAACCGAAAGGCCAGAACGTTCGAACAGACTAGCCAGGCCCTCGCGGAGCAAGATGTCGTCCTCGGCCAGAACGACCCGCAGCCCGGCCGGGTCCGGCTTGTCGGAGTTCGATCCGGGCTGTCTGAGCTCGGCGCCGCTCGTCATTCCTTGAAAATATCGGCTGGCACGAAGCCGCCATCGTCGCGGGGCGGGCAAGCACGCGTTAGTTGCCGGAGGACGTTCTCAGCGGGTCAGGGTTTCTTCCCCGCCAGACGGCTTCGCGCGGAGGCGCGACCGCACTCCGAGACGATCTGGCGGATCGCATCCGCTGACAAATCCGACTTCGGCAGAAATCCCGCGGCGGGACTGGCGGCGATGAGCTCTGCGACGTCGCGCGGCGAATACGCAGAGATCAGGATGACCACTGGCGAATCTGCGCAGTCACGCTCGGCCAGCAACTTGGCAAGATCGAGACCGCACTCGTCACCGAGCGCCATGTCGACAAGGACGACATCCGGTTGCATTTCGGTGACAAGCTTCAGCGCCTCAGCGGATGTGTAGGCAACGCCGAGGACGCGCTCACCCTGCCGCTCAAGGTGAAGACGCACGCAATCAGCGAATGACCGGCTGTCATCCACTACGACTAGCCCGAATCCCATCCCTCTAGGATTACAGCACCCGCCCGCGCCGCGCATTGCGGCTAGCCGGAAGCTCGGCCAGAACTCCAGGTGGCCTGGTCAGGCCGCCAGCGGCAGGTCAGCATCCAGGCTCGTACCTTCGCCGGCCGGACTGCTCACGGCGATCGAGCCGCCAAGTGCTTCGACGCGGTCCTTCAGGCCCATCAGCCCTGAGCCCAGCGCCGGGTCGGCACCACCATCTCCGTTGTCGAGTACGTGCAGGTGCAGCGCGTTACCGGCGATCTCGGCACCAATCTGGACCACCGAGGCGTTTGAGTGCTTAGCCGCATTGGTGAGGGCTTCGGAGATCACGTAATACGCGGCAACTTCAACCGGTTCCGGCAGCCGCTCCATAGCCCGCACGTCAAGTTCGACCGGGACGATGCTGCGACGAGCGAGGGTTTTCAGAGCGGGCCCAAGGCCACCTTCAGACAGGACGGTGGGGTGGATGCCGCGGGCAAGCTCCTGCAGGTCATCGAGAACGCTGGCCAGCCCGTCAGCCACGCGGGCCAGCTCGTCACCCAGGGGACCAGACACGGGCGGCACCGCCGCCCGCGCGGCTCGAACCGCGAGAGTGAGGGACACCAGCCGCTGCTGGGCGCCGTCGTGCAGGTCGCGTTCGATCTGACGGCGAGCTTCGTCAGCAGCTGCCACCACGCGTGCCCGCGACGCCGTCAGCTCGGCCAGATTCTCGGCGTTAGACACGGCGGTCGCGACCAAGTCGGTGAACGAGCCGATGCGCGCCTCTGTGTCCGGTGACAACGTGCGCTTGTCGATCGAGGCGGCAAGCACAACGCCCCAGAGGCGGCCCTGGACCATGATCGGCGCCCCGACCGCAGCGCGAAATCCGGCCTCGGCGAGGCGTTCCACCCGCGCGCCGGAGACGCCGTCACAGTGGTCCAGCCGGGCCGGACTGGAGGTCTCCGAGATGATCGTGACAAGGTTTTTCCCGCCGAGCGGTTCCCGATCGCCGACTGGCAAGCTGGCCTTGGCGCCTCGGCCCCAGCTAGCGACGACAGTAGACGTGCCGTCTGGCTCGTAGCGGACCATCGAGGTGATCTCGACCTTGAGGAGCTGACCGGTCTCCTGAGTGACGGCCGTGAACACCGCCTCGGGGGGCGCCCCGCGTGCCACCAAGGTCGCTACTCGGCGCAAGGCCATCTGCTCGTCGGCAAGGTGGGTGATGCCCGCCCGGCTCTCGGAGCTGGAGATCGCCGCTCCGAGCAAGTCCGCGAACCCGGCCACGCACCTTTCGAGGCACGACTGCGCTGCCCATTTCTGAATCGAGCCGGCGAGCATCACGCCCCAAGGGCGCCCGCTGGCCATGATCGGCGCGGTGGCCGCAAACTGGATACCGTGGGCCTGCGCGTCCTCCGCTAGCTGGCTGTATGCGTCCGCAAGGTCGGCTATCCGGCCGTGGTGACCGGACGCGATCAATGATCTGGCGAACCCCTTTACCCGGGACCACAGGCCGGTAACGGGGAGGTGTCCGGCGCTCCGGTGCCAAGCTGCGATGCCGACCAGATTGCCGGACTCATAGCGACCCAACCGGACATAATTGGCGCCGGACAGTCGTCCCGCCTCCTCGGTGGCCGCCGCGAACAGTTCCTGCTCGGGGACGGAATGCGCTGCGAGGGTCGCGACCCGCCGCAATGCCGCCTGCTCAGTGGCGAGCCGAGCGAGCCGGGCAATGATCATCGAGATGGCCACCCCGGATATCACGAAGCATGGCAATTCCACCATGGCGGCCATCACGCCGGCGCCCTGGTTCGTGAAGGGAGGGGTGAAAAAGAATATCCGCGCTAGGACGTTGAGTACCAGCGCCGTGAGGGCTGGCCGTGTGCCTCCGACGACCGCGATCGCAATGACCAGCAAAAGCGCGCCAAACAGGCACCCGCCCTGGAAGAGGGCCGACATGCCCGAGTGCAGTGACAGCGCAGCCAGCGTCAGCAACGCGGGGCCGGCGACGGCAAGAATCCACGCCGTCGCCCGAAGCGCAGGCGGCCGCTGCCTAACCCACGCGCTCGTCTGACCTCCCGGCACCACCACAACGTCGAGGCTAACCGACGGGCGCAACCATTCACGGTGGTCAGAACCGGGAGGGCTGGCGAGGCTGGCGCATCCGGCGTCAATATACGTCGACGTACTGCACTTCGACGGCATTGTTGCCATAGCCCAGGCGATTCCAGGGCGGTACTTCCGGCTGGGTGTTGCCGGCTGCGTCGGTAGCGCGGGCGCGCAAGGTGTGACGGCCCGCCGTGGCCGACCGCCATTCGATCGACCAGTCCTGCCAGTGGTGCGGCCCGCGCGGCGGATCGAGTTCGGCTGGGTTCCACTCGCCTTCGCCGGTGAAGCTAACGTCGACGCTCGTCACCGGGCCGGTTCCCGACCATGCCTTGCCGCGCACCCGGTAGATGCCGGCCTGAATGGCCGATCGGGGAGCAGGGTCGGAGATCCGGGCGCGCACGTGGATCCGCGTCACGGGCTCACTGGATCCGTCGTGATGGTACATATAGTGACGGGTTTGAAATTCGCCCTCATAACGGTCGGTGATCACATCGATCCGCTTGAGCCACTTCACCGACGCCATTCCGTACCAGCCCGGCACGATGAGCCGGAACGGAGCGCCGTGCTCGGTGCTTAGCGGCTCGCCGTTCATGTCATAGGCGATCAGTATGTCGGCTGCTGGGTCGCTCGCTTGACTGAGCGGCAGCGACCTGACGAAGGCGATGTCCTCGTGATGGCCGTAGCGGCCATGGTCAGCGCCCTCGAATGTCACCTCGAGACCGTTCGGTGATGGCGCGGCCTGCGACAGGATCTGGTGGAGCGGCACGCCCCGCCACCTGGCAGTCGATACGGCAAACCGGCCCCATGGCTCGCCCTCGGGCAGCGGAGTCTGCCCGAGCCGGCCGTTGCCCGCGCATTCGAGAGTGACCGTCCGCTCACTGGCTGGCATGGCGCGCAAGTCGTCGAGTGTCAAGATCATCGGGTTGCGGGCGGCGCCGCCGAGCGTGAGTCTGCCGTCGTGGGCCGGGAACGGGAAGTTGCTCCGGACGTAGTGCAGCGGCGTCGGAGTTACCTCACCGGCAAGAGCAGCCGGCGGAGCCTCAGCGTTGAACGGCATCGGCGAGATCATAGTCAGAGCGCCCCGGACGTCGGTAATGCTCGTTGACATCGCATCTTCCTTCCGTCGGCTGTTATGCCGGGTTCAAGATCAACGCCGACCGCACTGCGACTCGGTCTGTTGACTCATACCCTGCGACGGCGGAAGATCAGCAGGACCTCTGCTGACGGGCATCATTGCCAGGATTGCGCGGCCCGCTACGGTCAGCTTTCAGTGGCCGCGGCCTCCGGCTGCTTTTCGACAAGTTCGCCCTCGATGGTTATCTGGATCTCGTCGCTGACGACGAACTTGCCGTCGAGGACCATGTTGAAGTTCAGGCCAAAGTCTTTGCGGTTAATCTGGCTGCTCGCGCCATAGGCGATCCGGTGACCCATCATCGGGTCATTGAATTCCCCGTATTTGCGTAGCTGCAGGTGCACTGGCCTGGTGTTGCCCTTGATGGTCAGGTCACCAGCAACCGTGTAGCTATCGGCTCCCGTTGGCTCGACGCTGGTGCTCATGAACGTGATGATCGGGAACTGCGCAGCCTCCAGGAAGTTCGAAGACCGCAGGTCGTTGTCCCTGGCCTCGTTGTTCGTGCGAATGCTGTCGGTCCGGATGATCACCTCGACTGACGACGATTCCGGATGGTCTGGGTCAATGTCGCCGGTAGCGCTGACGTCGGCGAAGTGACCGCGAACAGTCATCATCCCCAGGTGCTTGGCAGAGAATTCAACCTGCGTGTGATACGGATCTAACTGCCAGTCGCTCATCGGAGTCTCCTTAGCCGCTGACCTGTCTCGCGGGGCACCGGGCGGCCACGCCAATGACGAGCCTAATGACGGCAGGCGGCAGTCGTAGGAGCCTTCCAGCGGATGGGGCTGCCTCCCTGGTCAGGCTGCCTTCAGCGGAGTAACAGCCGCTGTCGGAAGGCCCCGCCGGTCCCGCCGGGCGACCGGGGGTGGCTGTCAAGGCTGCGGGGCCGTCGTACACTAATAGCTCGTAGCCCGGCCGCAATGAGGCGGCAAAGCAACGGACGGCTGCAGTTCGGTCGCCCCGCACCGACCCGCG
>Ga0126373_10001755_pt1 | contig 15595 bp, 11 predicted proteins | sample PanSoiMetPlot_11_FD_92545 | JGI IMG/M metagenome (GOLD analysis project Ga0126373, IMG submission 92545) | Tropical forest soil microbial communities from Panama - MetaG Plot_11 | ecosystem: Environmental > Terrestrial > Soil > Tropical forest > Bulk soil | place: Panama | collected 2016-02-17 | reverse complement strand
GCGAGCAGCGCGATCGAATTGGCGAAGTAGCCACCGACCGCTTCGATGATGGTGAAGGTGCCGAGGATCAGGAGCGCGAGCAGCAGCCGGCGCTCGCTGCGGCGCCCATCCTGGTCCGGCGGCGCGTGGTCGTGCCCGGCAGCGTGGGAGTGATCGTGGTGCGTCATGCCCGAAGAAACATGTATAGGGTGGGGGGTATGGTATAGAGAGCTTTACTTTGTTGCCACTGCGGCCTATCCTCGCGCGCCTTTTGCCACTGGCGGATCTGCGCGCCCGATGAACCCTGACCCTGAACCCTGCGTTACCGCCACCCGGCAAGGGCTGGCCACGGGAGCTGTGCGCGCAAGACGCTGAGCTGCCGCCGCCGACTCTCCTGGGGGACGTAGCGCCCCGACCGGAAGGAGAGTGTGTCATGAAAAAGCTGTTGTTCCCCATCGCACCGGCGCTGCGCACCGCGCGCGAGCTGTTGCTCGCGTTGTGGGCGCTGCTGGCGCTGGCGCTGTGCGGCGTGGTTGCTGCCGGGTTATTGATGTGAGTGCGGGCGGACGCTAGACGAGGCGCAGCTCCGCCGGCGGCGCCTGGGGGAACACCTGCGCGCACTGCGCGCTGGACAGGCCCCACAACCTGCTAAACAGCCCGCCGAGCAGCGCGCGGTAGTCGTTGAGCACGGGGTAGTCGCGGTCCTGGAAGAGGTTGGCTCGCTCGAGGGGCTGCTGCTCGCCGGCGACCCGCCCGCCGCCGACCTGGCCCCCGAGCACCCAGTAGACGCTGCCGTGTCCATGGTCCGTGCCGCGGTTGCCGTTCTCGCGGAAGGTGCGCCCGAATTCCGAGAGCACGACCACCACGGTGTTGTTCCATTCCGGGCCGAGCGACTGCGCGAAGAGACTCAGGCCGCGGCCCAGGCCGGCCAGGTTGCTGGCGAGCGTACCCTGTGCCGCGCCCTCGTTGACGTGCGTATCCCAGCCGCCGACGTCCACGAATCCGATGCGGTAGTCATCGCGCATCAGCCGCGCCATGCGCTCCGCCTCGAGCTCGAAGCCCTTGATGCTCAGCGCATCGCGGCTCGAGGCGCGCATCTCATCGCTCATGGCCTGCATCTGCTGCGCCACCTGGCGGCGCAGCTCCAGGCCGCTGGTGACCGCGGGCTCGAGCGGATGTCCGGCGTACATGCCGCTGAGGATGCGCACCTGACGGTCATCGAACGCCGGCTTGCCGACGTTCTTCATGGCGATGTTGGGCACCGGATCGGGCCCATGGAACACCACCGGCAGCGCGTCCGTGAAGGAGATCGCACTCGGCGCCGTGGAGCGCGGCGCCCCGAGGACGCTATGCAGGCGCGCCAGGAAACCGGAGCGATAGTCACGGGTACCCGAGAGCGGCTGGCCGAGCTCGATGCTGTCCTGCGTTTCGAAGTGACTGCGCGAGAGATCCGGGGTGCCGGCGAACGGCACGAACGCCACCTGCCGCTGCTGATAGAGCGGGCCGATGGAATCGCGCAGCGCCGGTGCCAGCGCCCAGTCGCGATCCAGGGCCAGTGCGCCGCTCGCGGACTGGGGATCAGGGCGGGCAATGGCGAGCGTCGGTCGTGCCTCGTAGTAGAAGCTGCTCGAGTAGGGGATGAGGGTGTTGGCGGCGTCATAGCCGCCGCGCAGGAACACCAGCAGGAAGCGCGGACTTCCCGGCGGCGCGGCAAACAGCCGCCCGGCACTGCAAAGTCCGGCGAGCGCCGCGGTGGTGAGCTGCAGGCAGCGCCGCCGGCTCAGCAGCCGCCTAGTCATAGTTCATCTCCGGTGAGGCCAGGAGAAAGGTATTCCACTCCTGGGGCGAGCTCGCCTGTTTCAGCGCGCTGCGCGTGCTGGCGGCCAGGGTCGGCTCGATCGCCTCGTAGTAGAGGCGGTTCGAGAGCTGCGGGAATCCCGTAGCACTCGCCGCACTGCCGTCCTCGCGATCGAACAGATGCGCGTTGCCGGTGCCGATGGCGCGCGCAATCTCGAAGCGCCGGCTCATCTGCCCCGGGCTCTCCCAGCTCGCGGCGTTGAGCGGATAGCCATCGGGGGTCTGGCGGCCGAACGGCCCCTCGCCGAGCGCGTTCAACCAGTCGAGAAGCGGTCGCACGTTGGTGATGGTGCGCCCGTCATAGGCGAGGCGCACCGATGACAGCACGTAGCGCGCCGGGTCCTTGAAAGTCGGCCGGGCGGCACTGAACTCTGGCGCGAGGAGCAGGGTACGCAGTGTCGCGGCGATGTCACCGTCGCTCTGCTGGAAGGTCTGCGCCATCGCCGCGACGAGACGCGGCGGCGGGTTGTCGCCTATGAAGTAACTGGCGAGCTCGCGTGAGATGAAGCGCGCGCAGGCGGGTTGCCGCACGATCAGGGTCACTGCCTGCTCGACCTCGGCGAACCCCCGGGCGGTGAGGGGCTTGCCGAGCAGCACTTTGGCGGAGAAATCGTGGCGCGCGGGATTGAACTCGAAGCCGCCACGGCGCACGTACAGGGCCTGCCACTCGGCTTTCAGATGCGGCGCAGGGCCGGCACTGACGCCGACCCCGGTAAGCACGCGGGCGAGCTGCTGCACGTCCTGCTGCGTGTAGCCACCGTTCACGCCCAGGGTGTGCAGCTCCATGAGCTCGCGTGCGTAATTCTCGTTCACGTGACCGGCGGCGTTCTGCGCGTTGTCCAGGTACTCGAGCATCGCCGGATGCTCGAGGGTCGCCAGCACCAGCTCACGGAAATGACCGAGCGCGTGCGCCCGGATGCCGCGCTCCTCGTAGTCGCCAATCAGCCAGCGCAGGTCGGCCTTGTGCTGGAAAACACTGAAATGATTGAGCCAGAACCACACCATCAGCTCGCGCAGCTGCGCCGGGGAGTACAGTGCGCGCAGCAGCTGCAGGCGCATCGCCTGGTAGGCCTGGCGGTTGCCCTCATCGTTGAGCACCTTGCGGGCCGCGTCCTTTTCCGGCCCGTCGGGGAGGGCGTTGATGGCCTTGCGCTGCTGGTGCAGCGCGCTCAGCAGCTGCCCGGAATCCGGCAGGGGGGCGGCCGGCGGAGCGACGTCCGCCGGCAGGGGCGCCTCGGCAGGGTGCAGTTGCTCCTCGACGTAACGCTCACGCCCTGCGCGGCGGTAGTCCGCGAGGATCTGACTGTCGAGCCCGAAGCTCGTGCGCTCGAGCCATTCGCTGTCAGCCCGGCTCACCGGCGCGAGCGCGCCGGGCACGGCCGGCGCGTTGCGCGCGGCCGGCGCCGTGCAGGCGCTGACGCCGAGCACGATGAGCGACGCCACGGTGCCGGAGAGCCCGGCGAGCGAGGAACGCGATACAGCCGCCGGCTCCGCCTCAGGGGTCATTAAGTAGCCCTAACGGGCCGGCCGCAGTGGCGTTGACCCCGTCCGCCCGCACCCGCGTTGCTCCGCCGGTGCCACAAAACGGTACGCAGCGCACAGTTTTTTCCCTCTGCGAGAACTGCGTCACGCCCCGGGTTTTTCCAGTGGCCGCAGGTGCGAATTAGCCCCAAATTTGTCGTTCGGGGCCGATACATACTTATAACTCCAAGTGGACGCGAACGTAACACCTGCGCACTCAGACCTGCATCCGGCCGCGGCGCGCTGGTTGGACGTGCTGTTTGCGGCCCTCGTTATCTACTGCATCGCCGTCACCGTGTGGATGCTCACCGGCTGGGGCGGCCCCACGGTTACTCACTACGTAGGTCTGCTGTCGGATTCGCCGGCGGCGCTCATGGGCGTGATCATCGTCTCCGCGACCGCCTACCGCATCAGTCCCGGCCCGCTGCGTACCGCCTGGATTGCGCTGGCGAGCGCGCTGGCGATGTACTTCGTCGGGGTCCTGATCGGCACTTTTTCCTGGCTGCACGGCAAGGATCCCTTTCCCGGCCCCGCCGACGTCTTCTACGTGCTCTTCTACCCCACGCTGATCGTGGGGGCGATGTCCCTGATCCGCGCCGCCGCCATGCGTGTGCCGTGGCTGGTGCTATCGCTCGATGGCGCGATCGTCAGCGTCGGCTTCGGTGCCTTCTTCTGGTTCCTGGTCATCCGGCCCGAGGCGGCACATGCGCAGGTGGGACTCCTCAAGGAGACCCTTACCCAGGTGTACAACAGCCTCGACTGCATCGTGCTGCTCATGTTCGGCGTGCTGCTGCTCGCCGGCGCCGGCAACACCGGCGGCCGTCGCGTGCCGCTGTTGCTGCTGAGCGGCTTTGCCGCGATGTTCCTCGGAGACATCCTCTGGTCACTCGCCAAGGTGCGCGGTTACTACCTGCCGGGGCAGTTCCAGGACGTGCTGTACCTGTGCTGCAACGTGCCGCTCGCGGCCGCGGCGCGCGAGCAACTGCGTACCATTGCCACGCCGGCGCGCGAGAGCTCGCATACCTCGGACGCGCTGGCGCGCGCGCTGCCGTACGCGGCGATGCTCGCGGCCTTCCTGGTGCTGGTCTATTTCAGCCGCGGCCAACTGGGCGGGCCGGCCTCGGTCATGACCATGGTGGTGTTCGTCCTGACACTCATGCTCATGGTGCGCCAGGGCGTGGTGCTGCGCGGTGAGTCACTGGTGCGCGAGCGCAAGGCAGCGCGCATCGTCGAGGACCGCTATGCCTCGCTGATCGCCAACGCTTCCGACATCATCATGATCGTCGCTGACGACGGCACGGTGCGCTTCGTCTCGCCGGCCTCCGAGCGCATGCTGGGACTGAAGCCGGAGGCGATCACGGGCAAGAGCCTGCCCGAGATCTGGTCGGGCGGGGACGCCGACCGGGTGCGCATGTTCCTCGCCGAGGTGGCGGCAACTCCTTCCGGCACGGTCGGCCCGGTGGAGCTGCGGATCGATCGCGGCCCCAACAGGCACGTGCTGGAGAGCGTCGGCAGCAACCTGACGGGCGACCCGGCAGTGCAGGGCCTGGCGCTGAACTTCCGCGACATCAGCGAACGCAAGGCGCTGGAGGAGCAGCTGCGCCAGCTCGCCTTCCACGATCCGCTGACGCTGCTCGCCAACCGCAATCTTTTCCGTGATCGGGTGCAGCACGCGCTGGCACTGGCGCATCGCGGCCACAGCTCGGTCGCGGTCATGTTCCTCGACCTCGACAACTTCAAGAACATCAACGATTCGCTCGGCCACGACGCCGGTGACCGGCTGCTGCAGGCGGTGGCGCAGCGCATCATCAAGACCACGCGCGCTTCCGACACGGTGGCGCGCCTCGGCGGCGATGAGTTCGGCGTCCTGGTGGAGGGCATCGACGGTGTTGGCGAGGCCGAGGCACTTGCCGACACGCTGATCGCGGCCCTCGACCAACCCTTTCCCATCGGCGGCATGGAGATGCACGTCGGCGCCAGCATCGGTGTGGCCTTCTCAGCGTCCGGGGCGAGTGCCGAGCGGCTGCTCAGCAACGCCGACAATGCCATGTATCACGCCAAGGCGGCCGGCCGGAACCGCCACATCACCTTCCAGCCGCAGATGCAGGACATGCTGCACGAGCGGCTGCGGCTCGAGGCCGACATCGGCAGGGCGCTCGCGAACGAGGAGTTCTTCCTCGAGTACCAGCCGATCGTGGATCTCGGTACTCGGAGCCTACTGGGCGTGGAGGCCCTGGTCCGCTGGCGTCATCCCGAGGCAGGGGTGCTCATGCCGGCGCGTTTCATCCAGGTGGTGGAGGAGTGCGGCCAGATCGACAAGCTCGGCCGCTGGGTGCTGCGGCGCGCCTCGCGCGACCTGTGCGCCTGGCGCAGCGCCATCAGCGCCGGCGCCGGCCTGCGGCTCGCCGTCAACATCTCCGGACGCCACCTGCAGCACGGCGAGCTGGTGCACGACGTTGCCGCGGCACTGCACGAATCCGGTCTCGAGCCGGCGAGTCTCGTGATCGAGCTCACCGAGAGCACCATCATGTCCAACACCGACGCCAACCTCGAGCGCTTCCACCGGCTCAAGGCGCTTGGGGTGCACCTGGCAATCGATGACTTCGGCACCGGTTATTCCTCGCTCTCCTACCTGCACCGCTTCCCGATCGACATCCTCAAGATCGACCGCTCCTTTGTCAGCCGCCTCACCAACTCCGACAACGGCCCGGAGCTGGCGAGCGCGGTGATCACCCTCGGCGAAACGCTGGGGCTGGATACCGTCGCCGAGGGCATCGAGGTCGAAGCCGAGGTCACCGCGCTTCTCGGACTGGGTTGCGTCGCCGGGCAGGGGTTTCTCTTTGGCAAGGCCGGCCCACTGGAGGCCCTCACCAAGAGCCCTCTGGTGGCACGGCGCGCAGCGCTGTGGTCAGCGCAGTCGGCCTCGCGTGAGGAGCTGTCGGCCACGGGGCGCTTCCGCGCCCTGAACCGCATGGGCCGGCGCAGCGCCGGCGCGGCCTGAGGCGACGATCCGTTCACGTCGCGACCCGGGCGATTGCCGCCGTCCGCGCAGTCGGAGTAGATTGGATTCATAAGAATAATTCAGGGGGTCGCATGCGGCGCGCTTCGCAGGTTGCTGTTCGTTGGTTGCACGCCTTGGTCTTCGGTGTTGCAGCGAGCTCCATCTCGGCTGTCACGGCCGCCGATCCCGCTGGCTTTGACGCCGCGGCGGCCTTCGGGGCGCGAGAGGACGTGCTGCAGCTCAGCCTCTCGCCGGACGGACGGACGATCGCTTATGTCACGCCGCTCAATGGCCAGGGAACGGTAGTGCAGACGCAGGCGCTATCCAAGGACTCAAAGCCCAAGGTTGCCCTCTACGCGGACGGTAAGAAAGAGCACATCACCCGGTGTGACTGGGTTGCCAACGACCGCCTGGTGTGCAGGATCTACGGGATTCTCGACTACGTGCCGCCGTTACCGTTCGAACGCCTGGTCGCCGTAAATGCAGACGGCAGCAATCTCAAGCTGCTGAACAAACCGCAGACGGACATTACGTACGGGTTTGAAACAGGTGGGAGCGCGGTCATCGACTGGCTTCCGGACGAGAACGGCGCGGTGCTCATGAGCCGTGCTTACGTGCCGCAGAACCATGTCGGCAGCCACATCGGCAACGATCGAGAGGGTATCGGCGTAGATCGCGTCGACACGCGCACGCTCGCCAGCAGTCCAATCCTGCCCCCGAGTGCGCGGGTCGACGGCTACGTGTCGGATCAGCATGGAACGGTGCGCATCGTGGAGCAGAGCGACCTGCGGGGCGCCGCACGGGCGAGCACCGGCACCCTCAAGTACTTCTACCGCGCCAAGGGCAGCGACAACTGGCAACCGCTCAGCACCTGGAATTACATGGATCGTGAAGGATTTGTGCCAGTGGCCGTCGACCGCGACCAGGATGTCGCCTATGGATTCAAGAAAAAGGACGGTCGGCTGGCGGCCTACACGCTCTCGCTCGATGGCAGCGCTCGCGAGACGCTGCTGTTCAGCCGTGACGATGTCGACGTGTCAGGGATCGTCGAGATCGGCCGACGCCACCGCGTCGTCGGTTTCTCATACGCGACGGAAAAAGGTCACATCAACTATACGGACTCTTCCATCGAGTCGCTCGTGAAGGCACTGTCGGCGGCGCTGCATTCCGAGGCTGTGTGGATCACCGACGAGAGCCTGGACGAGGGAAAGCTGCTGGTCTTTGCCGGCAGCGATATCGACCCTGGCACCTACTATCTGTTCGAAAGAAGCTCGCATCAGCTCGGCCCGCTGCTGCCGGTTCGCGCCAAGCTGGAGGGCGTCAAGCTCGCGGGCATGCGTCCCGTGACCTTCGCCGCTCATGACGGCACGACCGTGCCCGGTTACCTCACTCTCCCGCCGGGGAAAACAGATCCCAAGGGACTGCCGGCGCTGGTGATGCCGCATGGGGGTCCCGGTGCTCGCGATGAATGGGGGTTCAACTGGCTGGTGCAGTACTTCGCCCACCAGGGATTTGCCGTTCTGCAACCCAACTTCCGCGGCTCGGCCGGCTATGGTGACGCCTGGTTCATCAACAATGGCTTCAAGTCCTGGCAGATCGCGATTGGCGACGTGCTCGATGCCGGCCGTTGGCTGGTCGCGCAGGGCGCGGACCCGCAGAAGCTGGCGATTTTTGGCTGGTCGTACGGCGGTTACGCAGCGCTGCAGTCGGTAGTGGTGGATCAATCTCTCTTTAAGGCTGCGGTTGCCGTGGCGCCGGTAACCGATCTGCCGACCCTGGCGGAGCAGTTCCGCGGGTGGAGTAACTACTACCTCGAGCGGGACTACATCGGCGAGGGCCCACACCTTCACGAAGGCTCACCGGCGGAGAACGCGGTCAGGATCAAAGTGCCGGTGCTGCTCTTCCAGGGGACCAGGGACCTCAACGTCAACAAACGTCAGGCGGAGCTGATGGATCAGGCGCTGTCCGGCGCCGGCGTAAAGCATGAGGTGGTTTGGTACCAGAACCTGGACCACCAGCTCGACGACTCCACCGCGCGCGCCGACATGCTCAGGCGCAGCGATGCCTTCCTGCGAGCAGCGTTCGGCGCCAACGGTGCGCCCGCGGGCGGAGCCGCTGCTAGCGCAGCTGCTCCCTGAGGCTCAGGAGATTTTGCGGCACCACGTGGATGAAGCCGCCGCGCGGACCGTCGATGTCGGCGATGAGCGCGAAAGCGATTGACAGCACCAGCGGCAGCAGCACCAGCAGTCGCCAGCGGGGCTTGAGCCGGTACGCTGCATAGCCGACCATGACATTGCACATCATCGCGATGAGCAACATAAGCGACCACGCTGCCCTCGGGATTCGGTTCCACCACGCGGCCTGCGTGGAGCTCTGAGAATCAAACACGTCGTTGATGCCGGCGATCACCTGCGCCACGATCGGGGTGGGCTGTGCGGCAGCCGCCGCGCTCACTTCCGACCAGAGTTGGGTCTGCAGGCGGCTCGATTCGGTAGCGATCCCCGGCAGGCGGCCCGGGTCGGTCGCCGTATAGAAAAGCACCCGTTGTTCGAGGTAGTCCTTCAACAGTGCGCGGGTACGCGCCGCCGCATCAGCCGGCAGCAGCCCGGCGCGCAGATACGCCGTGCCAATCGCATTGGTCTCCGTCTCTTCGTAGTTCTTGCGCTGGTCGTAACGGCTCACGGCCATTGAGAAGCTGAAGCCGATGATCAGTCCCAGGAGCGTGAGCGCTGCGGTCAGAACCAGGTTGAATTCGTCGCGAACCTCGGCAGATCGGCTCGCGGTTCCGCCGGCAATGTTGGCTCCAAGCCACGCACACAGCGCGAGGGCCACCAGTGAGGACGCGAATATGAGTAACGGATTGTCGGCGAAGTGGCTCATGTGGGATTCCAAGTTCGCTTGACGCGCCGCAGCACCGGTAGCCGGCTGCGCGTCAACCGCATAACATAACGCACCCGTGAGGTGGTTTCGCGCAGGGAGGGGCCATCATGAAACGGGTGCTGCTGGGATTGCTGTTGGTGTTGGCCCCATTCGCGGCGCCGGCTGGAGACGAGGCCGGTCACTGGTACGTCAATCCCTACATCGGTGGGATCTCGCCCGATAAAACCTGGGCGGGCAGCACCAACAGCCAGCTGTTGTACGGAATCGACGTTGGCACCAACCTCTCGGCGGCGTGGAGCCTCGAGCTCGATTTCAACTATGCGAGCCTGAGTAACCACCTGGGAGCCGGCGGGGGTCACGTCAACCTCTCGGGCGGCTCGCTCGATGCATTGCGCGTCTGGAACCGCCAGTCACGGTTCGCCCCGTACATCGTGCTGGGTGTCGGCGCTACCGGCGAGCACCCGCCTGCGGGGCTGGGCCTGACGAGCCGCACGGACTTCATGGCACAGGGGGGAGTCGGGGCTTTTATCAAGCTCTGGGAGAACAGCGACGCCTCACAGAGCCTGTTGCTGCGTCCGGACCTCAAAGCGCGCTGGACCGACGCCCACGGCAATCCGGTCGACGTGCTGTACGTACTCGGGCTGACACTGACGTGGGGCCCGGGCGTGAAGCCGATGGCCGCGGCCGCACCGGTGGCCGCAGCGCAGCCGTCGCCCCCACCACCACCTCCGCCGCCACCCGTAGTGCCGCCGCCACCCCCGCCACCGCCACGGGCCGATGTGATTCTCGAAGGCGTCACGTTTGCGACGAATTCAGCGGTCCTGACGGAATCCTCCAAGCCCATCCTCAACGACGCCGCGAAGGGCTTGCGGCAAGATCCGAAACTCGTGGTCGAGATCCAGGGACATACCGACAGCACCGGGTCCCCCGGCTACAACCTGGGGCTATCGCAGCGCCGCGCCGAGTCGGTACGCGAGTACCTCATCAGCCAGGGCGTGTCCGCGAGCCAGCTGACTGCGAAGGGCTACGGGCAGACCCAGCCGATCGCCAGTAACTCGACCGCTGCCGGGCGCGCGCAGAATCGCCGTGTGGTGATGCACGTGCTGCAGAACCCGGACGACGTGGTGGTGCACAAGGAAGGTCAGACGTAGCCGCCGTAGCCTGATGATGGGATCGGCTTCGCGGCCGACCCCATCATCGCGTTTACGGGCTTGCCGCGGCGGTAGAGAGCGGCTCAGCTGCTCACCTTTTTGAAGGTGAACTTCTGCCCCGCGACGGCCGCCTCGAACATCGCTCCGCCTTTGACGATGGTGAATACCGCGAAGCCCTTGTAGTACTTGCCCGCGGTGCGCGCGTCCTTCTGGCCACCGCTGGCGTTGGCGCTCGCGCCGGTGGTGCCCGCGCCGGCTCCAGCGGCGGCGGTAATGGCCACCGCGCTGGCGTCGGCGCCGAACTCGAAATTCCCGGAGGTGAACTCGTTGAAGGCGCGCTCATCCTCGAAGAAGATGATCTGACTGTAGGCCTGGCCGCCGGCCTGAAACCCGACGCTGAGCTGCGTCATCGTGGTGTCGCCCACATGGACATCGTGCACGAACACGCGCCCGGTGCCGCGGGCGCCACCGACAATGAGGCCACCCTTGCCAATGCTCGGGAAGATCGCGTAGCCGTAAGATTTATTGAAGAACGCGGCGCTCTCGCCGGCGTTCCTGAAGAGTGCCACCGCATCGGTATACTCATCGGCGACGCTGAGGGCCGCTGCCCATACCAACATGAAACCTGCCAGCACCGAGTACACGCGTCTCATTGTCCTGCTCCCCGCGGTTGCGACTGTGGCCGGGAGTATACGCTGCGCGCTTCGCGGCGCGTACGTCCAGGCTCGCCCGCTTCGCGCCGCGCGCTCAGGTAGAGTCCGCCACTGAGGCCGCCGGGGCGTCCATCGCGTCCGCAGCGACTTCGTCGGCATCAGGGACAAAGCGGCCCTGCGCGTCGAGCTCGGCGAACACACCGCCGAGCTTGACCAGCTCGTCATAGCGCCCCCGCTCGACCAGCCGCCCATCCTTCAACACGAGTATGGTATCGGCGCCGCGCACCGTCGAGAGACGATGGGCGATTACGAACGTGGTACGTCCCTTCACCAGCGCGCGCAGGGCGCGCTGCACACGCGCCTCGGTGACGTTGTCGAGCGCGCTGGTGGCTTCGTCGAGAATGAGAATGGGCGCATCCTTGAGCATCGCACGTGCGATCGACAGGCGCTGCCGCTCACCGCCGGAGAGCGACTTGCCGTGCTCGGCTACCACCGCGTCATAGCGCTCGGGCTTCCCGGCCACGAAGTGATGCGCCTCGGCGGCGATCGCCGCAGCCTCGAGCTCGGCGTCGGTCGCGTCCGGCTTACCGACGCGCAGGTTCTCGGCGATCGAGCGATACAGCAGGCCGGGGTTCTGGAACACCACCGCGATGTGGGCGCGCAGTGAGGTGAGGCTCACGGACCGGATGTCGATGCCGTCGATGGTGATGCGTCCGGCAGTGGGGTCGTAGGCGCGAAACAGCAGCGACAACGCGGTGGTCTTGCCGGCGCCGGTAGGTCCGACGACCGCCACGGTGCTGCCGGCGGCGATGCGGAACTCGAGGTCCCTGAGGACGGGATGCGCAGCGTCGTAGCCGAAGGAGACGCGCTCGAACGCCACCTCGCCGGCCACGTCCTGCAGCGGCGGCGCCCCCGGGAGCTCCTCGAGCCCGCTGCGGGTGTCCAGGACTTCGAAGAAGTTCGCGAGTGCCGGTGCCTGGTAGGAAAGCTCGGAGATGAAGCCCGCGAGCTGTTCCATGCGTCCGATCATCAGCATCGCGAAGCCGACGAAGCTCACGATCGCCCCGACGGTGATCTCGCCCTTGCCCTGCAGCTGCACGCCGAGGGCGAAGAGGCCGATGACGGTGAGCGTGCTGGCCGCGCGATTCGCGACCGACACCCAGGCCCAGCCGCGCAGCACCGGGTACTGCGCGGCGAGCACCCGGGCAGCCAGCCCCCGCAGCGCCGTCACCTCCGTGAGCACCCGAGAGAAGCTCTGCACGACCACAACGTTGCCGAACAGATCGCCGGTGCGCTCGGAGATTTGTCGGTTCAGCCGCTCGACGGCGCGCTGCGCCTCGTTGGTATGGCGCACCACCAGGGTGTTGAACAGTACGAAGGTCGCCATCAGCAGCATCATGAGCAGCGCCAGCTTCCAGTTGGCACGCAGCGCGAGCGGAATCATCACCACGATGGCAATAAGGGTGCTGAGGTGGTTGCGGAAGAACGCCAGCCATATGGCGAAGAGGTTGCTGCCGCCAGCGTGCAACGTGCGCAGCAGCCGCCCGGTGTGCTGCCGATCGTGGAACGAGAGCGGCAGCGCCAGCGCATGCTCGAAGAAGTCCACGATGGCCGCCAGGCGACGCCGGTGTGCCAGGCGATCGGCGTACAGCGCCACCAGCACACTGGCAGCGACGCCGAAAAAGCCTACTCCGGCCCACCAGCGGATGTAGTGCCACGCGTCGGAGGCGCCGCGCGTAGCGAGCGCATCCACCACGCGGCCGAAGAGCCAGGGCTCGAGGAGAAACACCGCGGCCAGCGCGATGTTGGCAAATGCCAGGCCGATCGCCAGCCACTTCTCGGGCGCCAGCAGTGTCAGCACCCGCAAGTAGATCGTCAGCAGCGGCATGTGGGCCGGACGTTGAGGTCCTGCTGTGGGTTACAACATGGGCAGCGCGCGCGAGGGCGACAACGGGAAGGCGCGATCGATACGCGCCAGCTCCGCCTCACTCAGCTGCAGGTCGCCCGCGCGTGCGTTCTCTTGCGTGTGCTCGAGGTTAGCCGCCTTCGGGATCGTGAAGAGCGATCGTCGCCGCAGCAGGAATCGCAGCGCGACCTCACGTGCGGTGGCGCCATGCGCCTCGGCGATCTCCTGCAGGAGCCGCCCACCGGTGCTGCGTGGGCTGGGAAAGCCACCACGATGCCCAAACGGGCTGTAGGCGACGACCGCGACGCCATGCTTCTCACACCACGGCAGCACCGCGTGCTCGATGGCGCGCTCCTGCAGGTGGTAGAGCACCTGGTTGCAGGCAGGATGGTGTGCGCCGGCGATGATGCGTACCTCCTCGAGATCCGGCACGTCGAAGTTGCTGACGCCCCAGGCGAGGATCTTGCCCTCACTGCGCAGGTGCTCGAACCCGGCGATGGTTGCCTCCAGCGGGTGGTCGCCCCGCCAGTGCAGGAGATAGCAATCAAGGTGGTCGGTGTTGAGTCGGGCCAGCGAGGCCTCGCAGGCTGCAACGACCCCCTTGCGCGAGGCATTCACCGGCAGCACCTTGGAGACGAGAAACACCTCATCGCGCCGTCCCGCGATGGCTTCGCCGACGAGTTCCTCGGCCGCGCCGGAGCCGTAGAGCTCAGCGGTATCGATATGGGTCATGCCGAGATCGAGACCGCCGCGCAGTGCGGCGATCGACGCCGATGCGTCACCCTCGTCGAGGTACCAGGTTCCCTGTCCGATCACTGCGACTTCACTGCGCGTCGGTCCAAAGGGTCGCTTCTGCATCTTCGGTGATCTCTTAAAGCGCGAGCTTGACGGGGGTGCTGCCGGTATCGACGGTGAGGAGCGTCATGCGAATACGTTCGCCTAAGCATATTGCAGGCGTAGAGTTGTCACCATTCGGGCGCAGCCTCGCGGCCGTCGGCGGGGAGCGCGGCCGCGCGGTAACGGAAGCAAGCACGGGGAGGGGCTGGCATGGACGCCGAAGTCTGCGTTGTCATTCCGACGCATAACCGGCGCTTCGAGCTCGCAGGCGCGATCGATTCGGTGCTGGCCCAGACCTGGCCACGTTGCCACGCGCTGGTAGTCGACGACGGCTCCACCGACGGCACGCCGCAGCTGATGGCCGATCGCTACGGCTCGAACCAGCGTGTGCGGTACGTGCGGCAGGAGCGCAACCGCGGTGCGGCGAGTGCGCGCAACCTCGGCCTGGCCCATGCGCGCGGCAATTACATCGCCTTCCTCGATTCCGACGACCGCTGGAAGAGCTGGAAGCTCGAGCTGCAGGTAGCCTGCCTGGCGCGACTCGCCGGTGATGGGGTTGGCATGATCTGGTCCGATATGGACGCGGTGGATGAGCAGGGGGCGCTGGTGCAGGAGCGGGTGATGCGCAGTGTTTTTCCCGCCTATCAATGGTTTGACCAGCTGGAGCTGTTTCGCCACGAGGAGCCGCTCACAAGCCTCGTGCCCCAGGCCAAGGACCCCGGAACGGCCACGATCGTCCGCTGGGGAGACGCTTATTCGCAGTTCGTGCTGGGCGATCTCTGTGAGACTTCCTCGGTGCTCCTCACGCGGCAGCGTCTGCTGCTCACCGGGCGCTTTGATGAGAAGCTGAGCTGTGGCGAGGATCACGAGTTCCACCTGCGCTGCGCGCGCGCCGGTCCCGTGGCACTGCTGGATATCCCCGCCGTGCTGTACCGGCAGGGCAACGGCGACCGGCTCGATGCCTGCCGGCGCCTTCAGGTCGCGGAGAACCAGCTGCGCACCATCCTGCCGGTGATCGAGGCGGATCGTGAGCGGATCCACATCCCGGAAAAGCTGCTGCGGCACAGGCTCGCCGAGGCGTACGCCTGGGCTGCCGAGGAGAACCTCGACTGCGGCAGCGCCGCGCGTGCGCGCCGGCTCTGTGGGACGAGCCTGCGGTACCGCCCCTGGAAGGGACGCACCTGGGCGGTGCTGCTTGCGGCATCACTCGAGCCGCAGGCACGCAGCACGCTGCGCCAGGCCTACCGGGAGCTGAAGAGGTCGGTGAAAGGCGTGCACTGACCGGGTAGTCTCGCGAGTGCGAGGTAGTCTCCCAACATGTGTATTGGCGTATACCCTTGATGCTATGGGGGCTGACAAGCCGGCGAACGGGCGGCGCACTCGGCACCGTGACCGTACTGATCGCGTGCGGCTGTGCGGCCTGGGCTCCGCGATCGGCCGAGCATGTCCAGGCGGACGCAGCCACCGCCGCGCGAGTACACCGGCAGTGGCCAATGCGATGGAGCTGACTTCGGGGCGCCTATGATCACTCCGCAGATGGCCGAACAAGCAATCCGCGAGCGGCTGGCGCCGCTAGCCACGGAAGAGCGCCCGCTGGAGCGATGCGTCGGCCGCACACTGCGCCAGGACGTGTACGCCGAGCGCGACAATCCGCCATTCGACCGCGTGTGTATGGACGGGATTGCGATCGCGAGCAACGCAAACGAGGGGCGTGCCTTTGCCGTAGAAGCCATGCAGCCGGCCGGCGCCCCGGCTCTAGGCCTCGCCGATCCCGCCAAGGCGATCGAGGTGATGACCGGCGCCATTCTTC
>Ga0126373_10001754_pt1 | contig 15595 bp, 14 predicted proteins | sample PanSoiMetPlot_11_FD_92545 | JGI IMG/M metagenome (GOLD analysis project Ga0126373, IMG submission 92545) | Tropical forest soil microbial communities from Panama - MetaG Plot_11 | ecosystem: Environmental > Terrestrial > Soil > Tropical forest > Bulk soil | place: Panama | collected 2016-02-17 | reverse complement strand
GCGCGCGGGAGCCTAAATAGCCTGACGCACTGCGCCGCCTCCAACGGGAGGCGGCGTTCTGCTTTGGGGGCGGCAGCCAGGCACCCGCGAAAACGCAGCGGGGCCAGCTGGCTGGCAGCACCAAAACCACAGAACCCCGGTCAGGTCGATGCACTGGTGATGCTTGCTGACAGCGCGGCCGCGCCGCGCTCCTCCGCAAGCACAGGCGCGCCCAGCCCGGTTTCCTCAAGTTCGTGCTCGCCAAGTGGAAGCTCAACCAGGACTCTCGTGCCGCCCCCTACGCGCGGTTCGATCTCCAGGCGGCCATTGAGCTCGGTCAGCACCAGCGTCCTGACGATCTGCAGGCCGAGGCTGGCAGTCGACTCGAGATCGAAGTCGGCCGGCAGTCCGGCTCCATTGTCCGACACCGTCACGGTGAGTCGGCCAGGGCCGCGTAGAGCAACTACATCGAGCGAGCCGACTGCCGCCTTAGCTGGATGGCTGAGGCCGTGCTGGAGCGCGTTCTGCAGGAGTTCTGTCAATACCAGCGCGAGCGGGGTAGCCACAAGACCGGGAAGCAGTCCGAACTCGCCGATCAGCCGCGGCGCGACGCGCGCCTCCGGAGCGGATACCTCGCCCGCCATCATGGCGACCCGGCTCGCGATTTCGTCAAAATCCACAATCTCGTCTGGCACATGTGAGAGCGTCTCGTGCACCATCGCGATGGAGCCAACTCGGCGCACCGCCTCATCCAACGCCGCCCTTGCTTCCGGCGCGTGCAGCCTGCGCGCCTGAAGCCGCAGCAGCGCGGCGACGGTCTGGAGGTTGTTCTTCACCCGGTGGTGAATCTCCCGGATCGTGGCATCCTTCGTCAGCAGCTCGCGTTCCCGGTGCCGCAGCTCGGTGACGTCCCTCAGCAATATCAGCGCTCCGGCACGTTCGCCGTCAACGACCAGCGGGATCGTGCGCAGCTGCACGACGGACCCGTTAGCTTCCACCTCGGTCTCGGCGTGCGACCGACCGCTGGCCGCGACCATCAGCGAATCGTCACGCGGCGCGCGCTCGCCCGCGCACAATCTGGCCGTCAGCGGGCCAAGCTGCTTGCCGACCATGTCCGCCGTGAGGCCGAGCCGCCGATAAGCCGAGAGCCCGTTCGGACTGGCGTAGGTAACCTTGCCTGACCGGCTCAGCCGCAGCATGCCATCGCCCACCCGGGGCGACCGAACCAGCGCCGGCTCCTCCCCCGGTGCCGGGAAGATGCCGGCCGCGACCATCTGAGTCAGGTCGTCCGAGGCGCTCAGATAGGCAAGGTCAAGCCGGCTCGGGGTGCGCGCGGAGCTTAGGTTCGTGGATCGCTCGATGACGGCAATGACCCGGTCGGCGCGACTGACCGGAATGGTCTCGTGCCGGACCGGAACGCCGCGCGTCCACTCGGGATCGCCTTCGCGGCATACCCGTCGTTCCAGAAACGCGGCCGCCAGCAGGGGCTGCGGCCCACTGGGCCGCACTGAGCCCACGATGTCGTCTGGCAACGCCGTCGGTGCCGTCGTCGGCCGCATCTGGGCCAGGGCGATCCAGCTGGCCCCCTCCGGCCAGTTCTCGCCATCCTGCTCACCGCGCAGTGGCGCCCACAGCAATAGATCTGCGAATGAGAGATCGGCAAGAAGCTGCCAGTCGGAGATCAGCGCGTGCAGCCACTCCAGATCCGCGCCACGGATCCCGGCGCGGCCGGCGAGGTGAGTCAGCGTTGGCACCTAGCCATCATCGCAGCCTGACCGCGGTGATCGAGCCGCCCGATGGGCACATCACCTCGTTCCCGGCATTTGGCGTCCGATGGTCAGGGCTACCTGCTGGTAGCGTGCCGCCATGAGCCAGGACCAGCCTTCTCTACACGGCGGCGCCCAGGCAGTAGCGGCTGCCAGGAAGCACGGCGTGACAACCATGTTCACGCTGTCGGGCGGCCACGTGTTCCCGCTGTATGACGGGGCGGTAAAAGCGAGCCCGCCGATGCCGATCATCGACGTGCGGCACGAGCAGACCGCAGTGTTCGCCGCTGAGGCGACGGCTCGGCTGACCCGCACCACTGGCCTAGCCGTGCTGACCGCCGGACCAGGCGTGACCAACGGCGTAAGCGCCGTGACGACCGCGCACTTCAACGGATCCCCGGTGGTTGTGCTGGCCGGGCGGGCTCCCGACAGCCGCTGGGGGTCGGGCAGCCTGCAGGAGCTCGATCATCCGCCGCTGCTCGCACCCGTGACCAAGCGGGCCTGGACGGTGCATTCTCCGGCCGAAGTCGGGTCGGCTGTCGACGCCGCGTTCACGCTTGCGGCTGCCCCGCACCGTGGTCCCGTATTCGTGGACGCGAGCCTTGAGGCGCTCTTCGGGTCAGGGGAGGCAACGGCCGCGGAGCCCCCCGAGGCGGCACCTGACGTCGCGCGCAGTCTCGATGCGGACGCGATAAGCCAGCTTGCACGATTGCTAGCCGCCTCGACGAGACCGGTTCTGATGCTCGGTTCTGATGTCTGGCTCGACGGCGCGGAAGCCTCGGCCCGGGCTGCGGCCGAGCGCTTGCGGCTCCCGGTCATCGCGAACGGCCAGGGGCGGGGCATTCTGCCGGCCGGCCATCCGCTCCTCGTGACACGCGCGCGAGCCGTGGCGCTCGGCGAAGCCGACCTGGTAATCGTGGCGGGGACGCCGCTCGACTTCCGGCTCGGGTACGGGCGTTTCGGCGGCAAGAACGACACTCCCCCGGCGCGCGTTGTCCACCTCGCCGACGCCGTCGACCAGGTTGCTCGGCAGTGCGAGCTGGCCGGATCGGCCGCCGGTGACCTCAGCACGATCTTCACCGGCCTCGCGGCGGAGGCCGGGCGGGCGGGCGTTTCGGGCGTCTGGGCTGAGGACTGGCTCCCCCGGCTCCAGCATGTTGCCGCTGAGTCGATCGAGGCGGACAGGGCGCTGCTGTACAGCGACGCGAGCCCCATCCACCCGCTGCGGGTGTACGGCGAGCTCGGCGCGCTGCTCGCGCCGGATGCCGTCGTCATTGGCGATGGCGGCGACTTCGTGAGCTACGCAGGCAAATACGTTGAGCCGCAGCAGCCCGGCGGCTGGCTGGACCCCGGTCCCTACGGATGCCTCGGCACGGGCCTTGGGTATGCCATCGCGGCGCGGGTGGCGCGCCCGGCCAGCCAGGTCGTGCTGCTACTCGGCGACGGCGCGGCGGGCTTCTCGCTGATGGATGTCGACACGCTCGTGCGGCACGGCCTGCCGGTGGTGATGATCTGTGGCAACAACGGCATCTGGGGCTTGGAAAAGCACCCGATGCAGGCCCTGTACGGCTATGACGTGGCAGCCGACCTGCAGCCCGGGTGCCGGTACGACCAGGTGGTGACAGCGCTGGGGGGCAGTGGCGAGCTAGTGACGCAGCCGCAGGACATCGGCCCTGCACTGCGGCGCGCGTTCGAGTCGGGCGTCCCGTACATGGTTAATGTCGTCACCGACCCTAAGGACGTCTACCCGCGATCAACGACCGGTCTGTGAGAACCAGCTAGTCGATCACGGCGATAAGGTCGCCCTCCTGCACGACATCGCCCTCGGCAACCGCGAGCGTGCTCAGCGTGCCCGAGTCCTCGGCGAGTACCGGGATCTCCATCTTCATGGATTCCAGTATCACCAGGGTGTCGCCGTCCGCGACCGCGTCGCCCTCGGCCGCCACGACCTTCCAGACGTTGGCGACCATCTCCGCGCGCACTTCGCTCATTTACCCTCCTGTCTGTCGGCCGCAGCCGGCCTGTTGCGCTCCATCATGGCCGTCTGCCTCGCCGTCAGGGGCGCAGTCGGCCAACCACTGAGGTGTCGTAGTCCCCGCTGGAGAACTCGTCTGATGCGAGCAGGTCAGCATGGAACTCCAGGTTGGTCTTGAGCCCGGTGATCTCGAATGCTTCCACGGCCGACCTAGCGCGGGCCAGCGCCTGCGCCCGGTCCGCGCCGTGGACGCATAGCTTGGCCAGCAGCGGGTCATAGAACGGCGTCACGGTGTTGCCCGCCTGGTAGCCCGCGTCGACCCGGACGCCGGGCCCAGTCGGCTCCGTCCAGGTCATGATCGTTCCCGGGCTCGGCAGGAACCGCTTGCTGTCCTCGGCGTAGATGCGGAGCTCTATCGCGTGCCCGGCCGGGGTCACGCCGTCGGCCGCGAAGCTGATGTCCTCGCCGGCCGCGATCAGGAACTGCTGCTCGACCAAGTCGATGCCGGTGACCAGTTCGGTCACCGGGTGCTCGACCTGGAGCCTGGTATTCATCTCCAGGAATACGAAATCGCCGGCTTCGACATCCACCAGGAACTCGACGGTCCCCGCGCCGCGATACCCGACCGCCTCACCAGCCGTCACGGCCGCGGCCAGCATCCTGGTCCTTAGCGCGGGGCTGACGCCTGGGGACGGGGTTTCTTCGGCCACTTTCTGATGGCGCCGCTGGACCGAGCAGTCACGCTCCCCGAGCGCGAGGACGCGGCCGCCGGTGAGGCCAAGGATCTGGACTTCAACGTGCCGAGCACGCGGGACAAAGCGCTCGAGCAAGATGGCCGGGCTGCCGAAAAACCGCTCGGCCCGCGACCTGGCCGTCTCGAAGCCTGCCGTGAGCTGTGCCTGATCGGCGGCAGCGCTCATGCCGATTCCGCCACCGCCCGCGGATGCCTTGATCATGACGGGGTAGCCGATCTGATCGGCCGCTGCGAGCGCGGCCTCGAGGTCCGCGACCGGCTCCCGGGTCCCGGCTGACACTGGCACGCCCGCTTGCTCCATCAGGTTGCGGGCGTTGATCTTGTCACCCATCCGGGCGATCGAGTCCGGCGCCGGGCCTACCCAGGTAAGGCCTGCCGCGACCACGCTGGCGGCGAATTCAGCGTTTTCGGCGAGGAAGCCGTAGCCAGGGTGGATAGCGCGGGCCCCGGTCTGTTGCGCCGCCGCTAGCACGGCCGGCCCGTTGAGGTAGCTCGCCGCCGGCTGGGCCGGGCCGATGAGCACCGCGGCGTTGGCGTCGGCAACGTACGGCAAGCCGGAGTCTGCTTCCGAGTAGACCGCGACGGAGCGGACGCCGAGCCGCCGGGCGGTGGCGATGACGCGTCTGGCTATCTCGCCACGATTGGCGACAAGGACCGATTCGAGCACGCCCGGCAGCCTACAGCCGGGACGGAACCCGGCGTCCCGCGACCTCAGCGAGCGCCTCGACGACGCCTGCGCTGTACTCGGTGGGGTCGAGGCGCAATCGCTCGAGCGCGGCGGCCGACTTGTCGCGGTCGATAGATCCGCCGACCATGTCGTCGAACGCATTGGCGGCTCTGATGATCATGCTTCCAAGCGGCGGCGCTGGGTCGTGGCCGATAGCCGGCCAGCTCTGGCACCGAACGAGCTCGGCCACGTGATCCAGTACGCCGGCGACGCTGATGACGTCGGCGCCGAGTTCGGCGATCCGGTCCTGGTCTGCCGCTGAAACCAGGACCGTGGCGCCGCCGGGGATGGGGTCACGTAGTGACAGCTGGCCGATGTCGTGCATGAGGGCTGCGTACTCGAGCGCCAGCAGGTCGGGTTCTGGCATGCCGAGGCCACGGCCGACGGACACGGCGAGCCTGCTCACCCGGCGGGAATGGCCAGCTTCGACGTAGCCCGCGACCTCGGTGACCCGCGCCAGTGACCTGACGGTCTGCAAATATGTCGCGCGGATGCCGGCGTACCGGCGGAAGGCGATCTGCGTCACCAGCAGCGGCCCGATGAACACGGCAAGTATCCCGATGCCAATCGTCTTGGTGCTGAAGGCGGTGATGATGACGGAGGCGCCGACGGCCAAGCCGAGCGGCCACTGCAGGCGTATCTCGTCTAGCATCGCGACGGAGAACTTCGCGCCGACGTCGTCGGCCCGGATGAGGGCACCGACGAGCGCGTCGACGAGCCAGCCGAAGCAGACAAGCAGCGCCATGATCGAGAAGGCCAGCTCCCACGGCTTGGTTGCGACATCCGAGACCAGCGGGCGGAAGATGAACGCCACGCAGGCGACTGCGACGATGCGCGCGCAGATGCTTGTTACGCCGGCCGGGCGCCCGGCTGCGATGTGCGGAAGGGCGCCGACGATCATGCCGACCGCCGCCACGGCGATGACGAGCAGCGCTGACTGATGGGTGATTTCGAAGTGAGGCTTCGCAGAGTGACGCGCCGGCAGCTCCAGCAGCAGGGCGTACGACATCGCACCCACCATGGCGATGGGCGCCGACTCACGCCCGCCCGGCAGGGCGAGCCGCAGCAACTCGCCGAACGCGATGAAGCCGCCGAACGCTAGCGCGGCCGTCCAGTCGATCGTGGGATGTGCGGACGGGCGAACTTCCACGGCCGTGACCGCGAACGCGGCTGTCACCAGCGTCGCCGCCGCTGCCATCAACAGCAGCCGCCCAGAGTCAATCGCTTGCAAGTACGCCAGCCGGTCCGGCGGCTGGCTTCCCGCCATCGCGCTACCGGTCACGGAATCACCACTTGCAGCGGCGCCGTCGGGTCATCGTGGTCCTGGACCGTGACAATCGTGAGGTCGGCTGGCGCCCGGGCTGGCGCCGCCAGTGGCCACTCCTCAACCTCGAGCGCCTTGATGAAAGCCTGGACGACCAGCTCGTCGAACTGGGTGCCAGCGCCCCGGCGAAGCTCGTCGATGGCCATGGCGATGCTCTTGGCCTCGCGGTACGAACGAGTCGACGTCATGGAGTCGAAGGCGTCAGCGACAGCGATCACGCGCGCGAACTCCGGGATCTCGTGGCCGGCCAGCCCCATGGGGTAGCCCCGGCCGTCGATCCGCTCGTGATGATGCATGATGCCGTTCAAGGCCTCGTACAGGAAGCCGATCTCCCGCACTATCTCCAGACCTCGCATGGGATGCAGTTGGATGGCCGCGTACTCGTCTTCCGTCAGCGGCCCGGTCTTTTGCAGCACCTGTGTCGGCACGCCGAGCTTGCCGACGTCGTGTAGCATCCCGGCGAACCTGATGGCGTCGGTCCGGTCTGAGCTCATCTTGATCTGGCGCGCGATCATGACCGCGCCGCGTGACACCCGGTCCCCGTGGCCCCTGGTGTAGTAGTCCTTGGTCTCGACAGCCTGGCAGAGCGCGTTCATGGTCGCCGCGTACGCGCGCTGCTGCTCGGCGAACTGCCCCATCGCCCACCTGGCCACGAACAGTGGGACGAGTACCAGCACCGCCGAGAACGGACCCATGATCATCCACAGCGACGCGATGACGAGCCCAAGGCCCGCGTACCCAAGGTCCGAAGCCAGCAGCAGCGTCAGGCTGGACTCCAGTCCCTCGCGTCGCAGCATGCCGCTGCCGCGATTCAGCCGATACACGCCCCAGATGAGCGAGTGGTTGGCTAGCACGTGCACGGCCGCCGCCGCCGCGAACGCGATGGCGATCGGCCAGAACTGCTTGTAACTGGGTATTCCGACAGGCCCCGGCCCCTTGAGCTGGACGTAGGCAGTACCGGCCGCGAGCCCGCACAGCGCGTACATGGCGCCGTTGAACAGTCGTTCTGCGGCCAGGAGCTGGCGGCGCAGGCTCAAAAGCGCGACGGCACCCACGAGCGCGGCGGCCACGGGCCCCAGCAGGACGACGGCCGCCAGCGTGGCTGCCGAGCTAGGCGACCACTTCGTCTGCCGTGACGTCAGCGGCGTCTTGGCCGAGTCGCAGACAAGGAAAAGGGCCTGAAGGACGAGCAGGACTATTAATTGGTGCGGAGTCTGCGATGGCTTCGGGTGAAAGTGAAACGGCGTTGTGTGCGTGCGCGCCACGAGTATCCCGGTGATGGCCACGACGACGACGATGTAGAGCCATGCGGCCCTCGACACCACGCCATGACCCCCTCGTGACATAGGCGCCGGCGCAATCGACCGGCGTCGCCACTTAGGGTAACGCGATTACTCGAATTGCCGCTGGCTCACGCAGAATGCGAGCTAGGAGGCCTGCGACAAATTAGGCGACGGCGCCATTTCCGAGTTGAAAACTTCGGCCAGGACTAGTCGGTGGTCTCTAGTTCCTGCCTGACCGCTGCGATCCGGGTGAGCACCTTGGCGCGGAGCTCACCAGGTACCGCTTCGTGACCGCAGCACTTGTGCACCAGCTTCTTGACGAGTTCTTCCAGGCCGTACTCCCGCAGGCAAGGCCCGCATTCGTCAAGGTGCTCCTTAATCTGGGCGGAGCCGCTGGCCTCCATCTCGCCGTCGATGTAGGAGTACACGAGCGCGAGCACCTCGGTACAGGGCACCTCGTGCGGCTTACCGCAGCTCATTGCGCGTCCTTCCGTGACGCATCGCCATCGGCGCGCGCCTTGGTCGGGGCTGACGGCGTGATGGCAACCACGCCTTGCTCCGCCGCATAGTCCTGAAGCAGGTCACGAAGCTGCCTGCGGCCGCGATGAAGCCGCGACATGACTGTCCCGATCGGAGTGCCCATGATGTCGGCGATCTCCTTGTACGCAAATCCCTCGACGTCGGCGAGATAGACGGCGAGCCGGAAATCCTCGGGTAGTGCCTGTAGGGCGGCTTTGATGTCCGAATCAGGCAGGCGCTCCAGCGCCTCGGATTCCGCTGACTTCAGGCCTGACGAGGTGTGCGACGCGGCCCTGGCGAGCTGCCAGTCCTCGATCTCCTCGGTGCCCGACCGCTGCGGCTCGCGTTGCCGCTTACGGTAGCTATTGATGAAGGTGTTGGTCAGGATCCGGAAGAGCCACGCCTTCAGGTTCGTGCCAGGCTGGAACTGGTGGAAGGACGCATAGGCCTTGGCGAATGTCTCCTGCACCAGGTCTTCAGCGTCGGCCGGATTGCGCGTCATCCGCATGGCGGCCGCGTAAAGCTGATCGAGGTACGGCAGTACGTCGTGCTCGAACCGCTGACTGCGCTGTTCCAGTGTCTCTGTCTCGGGGACCGGACCCACCCCTTCCGGAAACGAGGGCCTCAGCCGAGCGGGCTGAAAGCCGCCTCGCCGGGAGGATACAACGCCCACGGTCAACACATCGCGCGAGACCGCCCTGGACGGATCCGCCCTGGTCTGGGAGCTGGCAAGAGACACGTGTGCTGGAACACGCGGTCTGGCGGCTTCATTCCGCCGGGCGACGTACCTGACCAGCTTCGATCAATGCGTCAAAGAACTGCCCATAGGCATTACCGGCGCAGCCGGTCGCGCTTGCCCTGGCAGGCCACGCACCTGGCCGCTTCGGGCTTGGCCTCCAGGCGCCCTTCCGGCACGAGGGCGCCGCAATCAACGCACAACCCGTACGTGCCAAGGTCAATCCGGTGCAGCGCGGCCAGCACGTCGGAGCGCTGTCGCCGGGCGACGGCGAGTACTGCCTGGGATCGCTCATTTTCCGACAGATTGGCGCCCGCGTCGGCCGGGTCCTGGGGATAGTCACCGATGCTGGGATGCTGGCCGCCCGCGCTGTTGAGGACCGTGATTGACCTGTCCAGCTCGAGGCATATCTCTTCGAGCCGCTGCCGCGCCGTCGTGACGTCCATCTGATCCCCGCCTCCTTCTGCGACATGGCCGACAGCACCATCTGGGGGATCTTGCGCTGTCTGGCCACCGAACTGGCCTAGAACAGCACTCCGGTGCCACCGTTGCTGCGGGGCCCGGAACCTTCCCGCGCACCGCTCCGCGTGTTTACCCCGATGCCAGCTAACGGGGCGGCCGGACCGCGGCCGATCGGCTGTATCAGCTCCGGCCCGTTGTTACGGACCGAGTTCACTTCGGTCGAGACCGGAAAGGTGGTCAGGCCGCTCGCAGCGGCCGGCGCCAGTAGCGCACGCAGGTCGGCGACCTCGTTGTTCGCCGGGTCGAGCCAGTCTGCCCAGCTGCCGGGATCGATGATCATCGGCATCCGGTCGTGGATCATACCGAGCTCGTCGGGCGCGCTGGTGGTGATGACGGTCGCCGTCCAGAGCCAGGCGTCCGGGTCGTCACGCTCGACCGTCGGGTCGCGCCACAGCTCGTAGAGTCCGGCAAACGCGAGCGATCGACCGTCGGTCCGTGTGATGTACATCGGCTGCTTCGGCGCGTCGGCCAGCGACTGCCATTCGTAGTAGCCGTCGGCCGGCAGCAGGCACCGTCGCTTGGCAAAGGCCCGGCGGAACGCCGGCTTCTCAGCGACAGTCTCGGCCCTGGCGTTGATCATGCGGCTGCCGATCTTGACGTCCTTCGCCCAGAACGGCACCAGGCCCCAGCGCACCACGCGCAGTTCCCGCTCGACGCCAGCATCGGCGCCGCTGCGTGCCTCGGCCCTGGCCGCATCGTCGCGGGTATCGACACCGCTGCTTGCTGCACCGCCGTTTGCTGCACCGCTGTTTGCCTCACCGTCCGCGGGCGCCGATTCGACCCGGTCGAGCACGGCATACACGGGCTTAGTGGGCGCCACGTTGTAATCGGGCTTCAGCGGCTCGGTCACAGCGTCACGCTGCACACTGAACTCCTCCAGGAGCTCAATGCGCTTGCGCGTTGATGCATACCGACCGCACATAGCCTCACCAGACAAGCCTTCAGCAACGTAACTCAGCACGGAATGTGCCCATTCATAACCCGGATTCGGCTATGCCAAACCTTGCCGAGTTATCCGGAATCACTCCGGGCTCTCAACGTGGCAGTGTTTGATTGTCGCTCCGCACGGCCGGCGCCGTCTAGACGTGCCGCCCAGCCAGTAGTGTCAGGAAGCATGGGAGCGCCCGAGCAGATCGACACCGGCCGGACTGACGGCGACTGGGCGCCCCCGGTCGCCCGTGCCGCCGTTGCTGCGACCGTGCGCCTGCCCGGCTCGAAGTCCATGACCAATCGCGCGCTGATCCTCGCTGCGCTGGCGGAGACGCCCACCACGATCATCGGTCCGCTACAGGCCCGCGACACAAACCTGATGACCTCGGCGATCATGGCGTTGGGAGCCACTATCCTGCTGCGCCGTGCCGACGCAACCAGCGCAGATGCAGCGAGCCCGGCCGGCGACGGAGTTGCCACCTGGACGGTAACGCCAGGTTGCGTCAGCGGCTGGGCCAGCGTCGACGTCGGCAATGCCGGGACGGTCCTGCGCTTCGTTCCGCCGATAGCCGGATTGCAAAAGGCGGACGTCGAGTTCACCGGTGATCCGCGCGCGGCCCACCGCCCGGTGGGTGAGTTGCTGGCCGGGCTGCGGCAGGCCGGCGTGGATATCGACGACGACGGACGCGGCGGGGTGCCGTTCACGGTTCGCGGCAGCGGCCAGGTCACTGGCGGCATGGTGACGCTCGACGCCTCGGCGTCATCGCAGCTGGTTTCAGGTCTCCTGCTCGCCGCGCCACGATTCGATGCGGGCCTGGAGATCACCCACCGCGGCGCCCGAGTGCCGTCGGCACCGCACATCGCCATGACAGCGGCCATGCTGACGGCCGCCGGCGCAGAGGTGGAAGCCGAAACCGTTAACGGCGGCGCCGTTCCTGACGTCTGGCGGGTGCGGCCCGGCCGACTGGCTCCGGGCACGATCGCTATCGAGCCTGACCTGTCCAATTCGGCCCCGTTCCTGGCGGCAGCCCTGGTCACCGGCGGGCGTGTCACGTTTCCGGCTTGGCCAGCCACCAGCCTGCAGGGGGCCGACCAGATCATGGACGTGCTCGAGCAGATGGGCGGGCGGTGGGAGCGCGACGGAACCGGCGTGCGCATCGAGGGCCGTGGCGCCATCCATGGCATCAAGGCCGACGTTCGCGACGTCAACGAGCTTGCGCCCGTGCTGACGGCCCTGGCGGCGCTGGCCGACTCGCCGTCGGAGCTGACTGGCATCGGGCACATGCGCTTCCACGAAACTGACCGACTCGCCGCGCTCGTGGCTGAGATCGGGAAGCTCGGTGGCCAGGTGACCGAGCTGCCCGACGGGCTGGTGATCCAGCCGCGACCGCTGCGCGCGGGCGCTGTGCCGTTCGATAGCCACGATGACCACAGGATGGTCATGGCCGCGGCTGTGCTCGGGCTGGCCGTGCCCGGACTGCGCATACGGAACGCGGCCACCGTCGCCAAGACGTTCCCTGAATTTCAGGTGCTCTGGCAGCAGATGCTCGGGCAGGCACGCTGACCAGGCCAGTCAGCCACGCACGGCTGGACGAGGATGACGTGCGGATCAGGCCGGGGAAGGGCTCGCGGCCCCGCACCCGGCGAAGGCCAGCGCATGAGGACGCCATCGACGCGTTCGTGACGGGCGTCGACCGTGGCCGGTACCGCTGCTGGACCGGCGAAGGCATGGTCACGGCGATGAAAGCAAGGGAACTGGGCCGTCGTGGCATCGTCGTCGGCGACCGCGTCCGCCTGACCGGTGATGTCTCCGGGCAGCCGGGTTCGCTAGCTCGGGTCGTGCGCGTCCAGCCGAGGACGTCGGTGCTCCGGCGGTCGGCCGAAGACGACGATCCGACCGAGCGGATCATCGTGGCCAACGCCGACCAGCTCGTGATCGTTACGGCGCTGGCCAACCCGACGCCCAGGCCGCGGCTAATCGACAGGTTCCTGGTCGCTGCCTTCGACGCGGGCCTGGACACGCTGCTGTGCCTAACCAAGGCTGACCTGGCCGCGCCTGACGATCTCATCGCCGCCTACGAGCCGCTCGGCGTCCCCTGGATCACGCTCAGCAAGCCGTTCACCGGTCAGCTCGACGAGCTCCGCGACCTGCTGACCGACCGGATTAGTGTCCTCGTCGGCCACTCCGGGGTTGGCAAGTCAACGCTCGTCAACGCGCTGCTGCCGGACGCAGCGCGGGCTGTCGGCGCAGTCAGCGCGGTCACGGGGCGCGGTCGGCATACATCGTCCTCGGTGGTCGCGCTGCCGCTTGGCGGTGACGGCTGGATCATCGACACGCCCGGCCTGCGGAGCTTCGGGCTCGCACACATCGCGGCTGACCGAGTCATATCAGCGTTCCCTGAGTTTGCCGAGGCGATCTCTCAGTGCCTGCCAGGATGTAGCCACCTGGAGGCCGGGTGCGGGCTGGACGAGTGGGTGGCCGAGCACGGCGGCCCGGCCGAGGCCGCCAGGTTGAACTCGCTGCGCCGACTGCTGCGCAGTCGCGAAGGCCTGGACCCCGCTGATGCCACGGGGGCGGGCGAGGGTTAGCACGCCGGGACGTATCGTCGGCAGCGGGCCGAATAGTCGGCAGCGGGCCGAATCGTCGGCACCGGGCTGAATCGCCAACGGAGGCAGGAATCGCCGGCGTCGGGCACCGCCCGAATCACCGACGGCGTGCACAATCCCCGGCGGGGCCATTTCCAGTGCGCGCTTGTTGCCGATACCGTTGCGCGGGATGGCAGGTTTCGATGGCGACCTCGGTTTCGCGCACGTCCTCGCGGACGCTGCGGATGACATCACGATGCGCCGGTTCCGGGCGCTTGATCTGCGAGTCGAATCGAAGCCAGATCTGACGCCAGTGAGCGATGCCGACGTCGCCGTCGAGGAGTCGCTACGGAACGTGCTGAGCCGGTCGCGGCCACGGGACGCAATTTTCGGCGAGGAACTCGGGCACACCGGATCTAGCCGACGGTGCTGGGTCATCGATCCGATAGACGGCACCAAGAACTTCGTCCGCGGTGTCCCGGTCTGGGCCACCTTGATTGGGCTAGTGGACGAAGACGAGGTGGTCGTCGGCGTGGTCACCGCGCCGGCGCTCGGGCGCCGCTGGTGGGCAGCCCGCGACGGCGGCGCGTGGACCGGGCGCAGCCTCACGAAGGCTGCGCCATGCCGGGTGTCGCAGGTGTCGAACTTGTCCGACGCCTCGCTGTCCTATTCGAGCATCGCTTCCTGGGAGGACGCCGGGCGGCTGACTGAGTTCCTCGGCCTGACTCGCAAGGTGTGGCGGACCCGGGCTTATGGTGATTTCTGGTCTCATGTGCTCGTCGCCGAGGGCGCCGTCGACGTTTCGGCGGAAACAGACGTCAGCCTCTGGGACATAGCCGCCGTCCAGATCGTGGTGACCGAGGCCGGCGGCGAGTTCACCGACCTCTCGGGTATCCCGCGGCCCGATCGCGGCAGCGCGGTGTGCACCAACGGGCTCTTGCACGCCGAGGTACTCAGCCTGCTGGCAGCCGCGAATCGGGGGTTGTCTTAACTGCCAATCGGGCGGATGCTGGACAGCACTGGCAATCACAAGCGCACAAGCGCGCCTGAACAGGTTTCGCTGCGGCATGCGTCGCCACGGCCTTCCGGGCCGCCACCCAGGCTCCCGGTGCGCGGTCCGACGCGACGATGCACTGCGGCAGCTCAACGCGAAGGGAGCACCAGATGTTTGTTCGGGACGGCATGACGAAGGTTGTCCTCAGCGTCGGGCCAGCGCATACGCTGCGGGAGGCTGCCCGGCGGATGTCCGCGCGGCGGGTGGGGGCAGCCGTTGTCGTGGACCCTGAACACCCAGGAATAGGAATCCTGACAGAACGCGACATTCTCGACTCGATTGGCGCAGGACAAGACCCGGACACCGAGATGGTGGCCGACCACCGGACATCGGACGTGGTATTCGCCTCGCCCGAATGGACGCTGGAGCAGGCGGCGTCTGCGATGTCCTCCGGTAACTTCAGGCACCTTGTCGTCGTAGAAGACGATGATGTAGCGGGCCTGCTGTCGATGCGTGACATCGTTCGCTGCTGGGCGGAAGCGGGCGTCACCGCGTCCGCGTCGGTCTAGGCGGCGCGCTGTTTGTCACTGCGCAATCTCGCCCATCTCGCCAGCGGACCTGAAATCAGCGGGGTCTTCGGTCGATTAGCTCGGGCAGCGTCGACCGAGCAACCCTGGCGCGGCCAACGCTGCGCGCGAGGATGGCCGCGTCTCAACGTCAGGGGCTGGCGAAGATACTGTGTCCGCGTGGCGCAGGAGAAGCGGGCCCCATGCGGCTAGCGGGCGCGGTCGTGCTCATCACTGGTGCGTCATCGGGGATTGGCGCAGCCACCGCCGTCGCGTTGGCGCGGGTAGGTGCGCGGCTCATCCTGACCGGACGCGATAAGGAACGCCTGCATGCCGTGGCGGCGAGCACCGAGGCGCTCGCGGTCCCGGCAGACCTGGCCGAGCCGGACGGGCCCGACCGGCTCATTGAATCTGTCCGTGCGCAGGTCGGCCGGATCGACGTTCTGATCTGCAACGCGGGTGCGGGGTGGGCTGGTCCGATCGGCGACCTGCCCGCCTCCAAAGCGGCCGAGCTGCTGACGGTCAATCTGCTTGCGCCGATCCAGCTCGCTCGGCTTGTAGCTCCAGGCATGGCCGAATGCGGGCGCGGTCGGCTGATCTTCGTGTCGTCTATCGCTGGCGTGACCGGCGCGCGGCACGAGGCTGTCTACGCCGCGACCAAGGCCGGGCTCAACTATCTCGCCGAGAGCCTCGGATACGAGCTGGCCGGCACCGGCGTCGGCGTCTCGGTCGTGCTGCCCGGCGTAGTTGACACGCCGTTCTTCGGCCGTCGCGGTCAGCCGTATGACCGGCGCTTGCCCGCGCTCATCCCGGCGGAGCAAGTGGCGCGCGCGATAGTGGCGGCCGCGGAGCGCGATCTGGACGTCGTCTTCGTGCCGCGCTGGCTGCGAATACCGGCCTGGCTGCACGGTACTTCGCCGCGAACCTTCAGACG
>Ga0126373_10001753_pt1 | contig 15596 bp, 14 predicted proteins | sample PanSoiMetPlot_11_FD_92545 | JGI IMG/M metagenome (GOLD analysis project Ga0126373, IMG submission 92545) | Tropical forest soil microbial communities from Panama - MetaG Plot_11 | ecosystem: Environmental > Terrestrial > Soil > Tropical forest > Bulk soil | place: Panama | collected 2016-02-17 | reverse complement strand
GTGTCGGGCTTGGCGCGGGTGAGCAAGACCCCCGGCCGCACCCGCCTCCTTAACCTTTTCGAGGTGAGCCCGGGCATGCGCTTCGTAGACCTGCCTGGATACGGTTACGCCAAGGTTCCCCAGGCTGAGCGCGACCGCTGGGCGAAATTACTGGAGGGCTATCTGGAGGGCCGTGCCTCCCTGGCGGGGCTCATCCTGGTCACGGACGCGCGTCACCCGCTGAACGAATTTGACCGGCAGCTCCTGGGCTATGCGCAGGCCCTACGGCTCCCGGTCCACGTGCTGCTCTCCAAGGCCGACAAGCTCGGGCGCGGCGCCGCCCAGAAGACCCTCGCGGAGGTGAAACGCGCGCTCGGCCACATGGGCGGCGTGCAGCTCTTCTCGGCCCACTCGGGAGAGGGCGTGGAGGAAGCCCAGCTGCTGCTCGCCGCCTGGCTCGGGCCGAAAACGGACTGAGGGGATGCTGAAAAGGAAAGGCCCCGGTTCCATCAGGTAAAACACCGGGGCCTTGGACGCTTCCAACCGATGTCAGGGGCGGTTGCGCGTCTAACCGCGACGCGGCTAGTGGGGCGCGGCGGCGACTCTTCGTCAACGATGAGCACTCTGAATCACCCCGGATTCCCCACAGGCTCTCGAATCGTGTGTAAGACGATGATGCTGGGGCGGGAAAAAATAACCCCGGCGCCAAAAGGGGAAAACGCCGGGGTTACAACATCAGCTGTCCGGCTTGGGGAGACCGGACCGCCGTCCCCGCTCAGGGAGGTGAGCGGGATGAACACCGTTGCGGCGTTCAGGGCATAAGACCTGGTCTAAGGGAAATAATTCCGTGCCTGGCAAAAAATCTTTTATGGAGGCTGGGGAGCCGCTTACAGACATGGAGTAGGGGCGTTTATTAATTAATCATACGATTAATTAATATCAACAAGTTGTCCACAAAATGGCCATCAGTGTGCTTCTTCCCAGTTCGCTCCCACCCCTACGTCGACCACCAAGGGTACCTTGAGCTTGGCGGCGCCGGCCATGAGCTTGGGCACTTCCGCCTGCACCGCTTCGAGGGCCTTCTTCTCCACCTCGAACACCAGCTCGTCATGCACCTGCATGACCATGCGGGTCCCGCTGCCGCTTTCCTTCAGCCAGCGGTGCACGGCGATCATGGCGCGCTTGATGATGTCCGCGGCGGTGCCCTGCATGGGCGCGTTGACGGCCGCCCGTTCCGCGTATTGGCGCAACTGCTGGTTGCGGGAGCCGATGTCAGGCAGGTATAGGCGCCGCCCGAAGACGGTCTCCACGTAGCCCTGCTCCCGGGCCTGGAGGCGGGTCTCGTCCATGTAGCGCTTCACACCCGGGTAGCGGCTGAAGTAGAGATCCACATACTCCTGAGCGTCGCCGCGGGGGATGCCGAGCTGCTTGGCTAGGCCGAAGGCGGACATGCCGTAGATGAGGCCGAAGTTGATGGCCTTGGCGGCGCGGCGTCGCTCGTCCGTGACTTTGTCGGGCTTGAGGCCGAAGACCTCCGCGGCGGTGGCCCGGTGGATGTCCTCGCCGCTTTCGAAGGCCTTGAGCAGCCCTTGGTCGCCCGAGAGGTGCGCCATGATGCGCAACTCGATCTGGGAATAGTCGGCGGCGAGCATCACGCAGCCCTTGGGCGCCACGAAAGCCTGGCGGATGCGCCGCCCCTCCTCGGTGCGCACCGGGATGTTCTGCAGGTTCGGGTCCATGGAGGACAGCCGGCCCGTGGCCGCCACCGCCTGGTGGTAGGAGGTGTGCACCCGCTGAGTCTTCGGGTTGATCTGTTGCGGCAGCTTGTCGATGTAGGTGGACTTCAGCTTGTTGAGGGAACGGTATTCCAGGATCACCTTGGGGAGCGCGTGCTCCTCGGCCAGTTCCTCGAGCACGTCTTCCGCCGTGGAGCGCTGGCCCTTCTGGGTCTTGCGCACCGGCTCGATCTGCATCTTGTCGAACAGGATGGTCTGCAGCTGCTTGGGAGAGTCCAGGTTGAAGGGCGCTCCGGCCAGGGAATGGGCTTTTTCCTGCAGTTTGGCGAGCTTCTTCGTGATTTCGGCGCCTTGCTTCTTGAGCAGTTCCGCATCGATGAACACGCCCGTGTGCTCCATGTCGAGGAGCACCGGCACCAGCGGCATCTCGATCTCGTCGAACACCTTCTTCAGGGCCGGTACGGCTCGCAGGCGCGGCCAGAGCGCCTGGTGCAGCCGCAGGGTCACGTCCGCGTCTTCGGCAGAGTAATCCGCGGCCACGTCCACCCGCACCTCATCGAAGCCGATCTGCTTCGCACCCTTGCCGGTCACGTCCTCGTAATGGATGGTCTGGTAGTCCAGGTATTTCTCCGCCAGCGAGTCCATGTCATGGCGGCTCGCCACGCTGTCCAGCACGTAGGACTCCAGCATGGAGTCGAAGCGCATGCCCGTCATCTCGATGCCGTAGTTGCGCAGCACATGGGCGTCGTACTTGATGTGGTGGCCAAGTTTGGGGCGCTTCGGGTCCTCCAGCAGCGGCTTGAGGAGCTTCAGGGTCTTGTCCCGGTCGAGTTGCGGGGGCGCGTCCGGGTAGCGGTGGGCGAGGGGTACGTAGGCGGCCTCGCCGGCCTTGACGGCGAAGGACACGCCCACGATTTCCGCTTTCATGTACTCGAGGCTGGTGGTCTCGGTATCGAAGGCGAACAGTTCCGCTGCGGCGAGCCGCGCCAGCCATGCATCCAGCGTCTTTTGGTCCAGCACCGCCGTGTAGTCGCCTTTGGGCTTGGCCGGAGCCGCCGCCGGGTTTTTCGCGGCAGGCTTTTCCGCGGTCGGTTTCTCAGCCGGCCCCTTGGGTTTCGGCAGGGCCAGTGCGTCGCCACCTTCCTCAAGAGCCCGCAGCCAGCTCTTGAATCCGAAGCGCTGATACAACTCCCGCAGGTGTTCCGCTTCCGCCGGCCGCATGGCCAGGTCCTTCGGCCCCATGGGCAGCTCCACGTCGCAGCGGATGGTGGCGAGCTTCTGGGAGAGGAAGGCCGCGTCCTTGTGCTGCTCGAGTTTTGCCGGTAACTGCTTGGCGCCGCGCATCTCAATCTTGGGCACATCCGCGAGCTTGGCGTACAGCTTCTCCAGGCTGCCGAAGTGCTGCAGCAGCGGCGCCGCGGTCTTGGGGCCCACGCCTGGCACACCGGGGATGTTGTCGGAGCTGTCGCCCACCAGTGCCAGGTAGTCGATGATCTGCTCCGGCCAGACCTCGAACTTCTGTTTCACCCCGTCCCGGTCCAGGCGCGTGTCGGTCATGGTGTTGATGAGGGTGATCTGCTTGCCGTCCACCAGCTGCGCCATGTCCTTGTCGCCGGTGGAGATGAGCACGTGCATGCCGAGCTTGGCGCCCCGCTTGGCGAGGGTGCCGATGACGTCGTCCGCCTCCACACCGGTGATCTGCAGCATCGGGAAGCCCAAGGCTTGCACCAGTTCCAGCAGGGGCTCGATCTGGACGGAAAGGTCGTCCGGCATGGGCGGGCGGTGCGCCTTGTAGTCCTCGAACATCTCGTCCCGGAAGGTCTTGCCCTTGGCGTCGAACACCACCGCCACGTGCTCGGGAGTGAACTCCTGCATCAGTTTGCGGAGCATGTTGGCGACGCCGTAGATGGCGCCGGTGGGTTCCCCATCCGGCCCCGTGAGCGGAGGCAGTCCGAAGAAGGCGCGGTACAGGTAGGAGGAGCCATCCACCAGCACCAGCGGCGGCTTTTCCTTGGCGCTCATGGGCGCGTGACGGGACTATGGGTGGCGGCGGCTGGGGCCTCCAGGCTGCCCGTGCCGGGCGCGAGGGTCGCGGCGGGCGGCGCCTGTATGGTGACGTTGGAAGGCGCCGCGGTGGGCGGCGTAGCGGGGAACACCACCGGCGGTTCCCTGAGATAGAGAGAGCCTTTGAGGCCGCAGCCCGAGAGCAGCAGGCAGAGGGCGAACGCTCCCGCAGGGACGGGCAAGGCGAAGGGCTGGCGCATCCCGCGGAGTATAAACGCTCGCGCCCGGGGCCCCTAAGCCCGGTGCTAGAGTGTGCCGACGAGGAGGGGCCATGAACGGTCAACTGCATCTCGCCCTCTGGGGTTTTTGTTTCGTGGTGGTGCTGCTCGGCATCGCGGGACTGGTCCTGCTGCTCGGCGGCTTGAAGCGCTTCTTCCACGGCAAGCCCGTGGCGGGCGGCGGCCGCACGGTGTTCGGGTTGATGCTGTTGTTCGTCTTCGCATTCGTGGCGGCGGTGGCGCTGGATCTGCGCACTTACCTGCGCCTGACTTACGAGCAACCGGTGGCGACCTTGAGCTTTACAGCCCTGGGTCCCCAGGACTACAGGGTCACGCTCAAGGACGCGGGCGGCCAGACGCGCGTCAGCGAACTGCGCGGCGACGACTGGCAGTTGGACGCCCGGGTGCTGAAATGGAAGGGTTGGGCCACGGTGCTGGGCCTGGACGCCGTGTACCGGCTGGACCGGTTGGAAGGGCGCTACCGCAGCGCGAACCAGGAGCGCAACGACTACCACAGCGTGGTGGAACTCTCGGCGGATGCAGGCCTGGACTTCTGGAGCCTGGCGCAGAAGAACGCCGCCTGGCTGCCCTGGGTGGACGTGGGTTACGGCAGCGCCACCTATCTGCCTATAGCGGATGGCGCCCAATTCAGCGTCTCCTTAAGCCCCACGGGGCTGCTGGCCCGGGGGGACAATCCCGCCGCCCAGCAGGCCCTCAGCCATTGGTAGGGGGCTTTACATAACGTTATTATTATGTTAAATATTCTCCAGGCAGTTTGTCAGGGCAAGCTGCAGTAGGAGGGAGCCATGGGCAGGAAGAGTGCCGCGTCCGCGGACATGTTGCCGAATTTTGTGCGCGACATTGCCACCGCCACTTGCGTGTTCTGTCCCTACGGCGCCGACGCCCAGCCGGGCGACCGGCTCTACGTCTACGACGAGAAGACCGTCTACGGACGCCAGCAGCGCGAGCGCCTGGTGGAGGTCACCGCGGTCAAGCGATTCCGCTCTACCGGGCGCGTCATCACGCTAGACCTCAACATGATCGGCGCCGATGAGATCGCCCACATCGCCGAGGACAGTGAGACCACGGTGGAAGCCCTCTTGGACCACGCCCCCGGACATCCCACCTTCGATGCCAAGCATCCGCCGGTGGTGGTGTATTTCGAGCCGGTGAGCGAAGACGACACCACAGGCTCCCGCACCCGGCCAGGCCAGGCGGTGGGGCTCACGGCGAAGCCCAAGAACAACCACGATTCCCGCCTGGGGCGGATCTGGTCGCGCTTCGTGCCGCGGTGACATAAGTCCAGGTCACACCGAGTTCCATTGGTGATGCGCTTCTCGTTTTGATTTTCATGCCCGTGTTATGAATCCCGAAGGTTCCCGGTGCCGCGCCAGGCGATATGCAAAATCGCCGGCCTGACGGGACCGGATCATAGACAGGGGTGAGTCGATGCCCAAACGCAGCAAGAAATCCAACGCCAAGCGCCTGCCGCATTTCGTCCGCGACGTGAGCACGGCCGACTGCGTCTTCTGCCCATATGGGGCCGACGTGAAGGTGGGCGACCGGGTCTACGCCTACGACGAGCGCACCGAGTTCGGCCGCCGCGCCCGCGAGCGCCTGGTGGAAGTGACCGCCGTGAAGCCGTTTCGCTCCACCGGCCGGGTCGTGACCCTGGACCTCGAGAAGATCCCGCTCGCCGAGCTCGCGCGCATCGCCACCATCAGCGAGCTCAGCATGGAAGCGCTGCTCGGCCACCATGCCGGCGCTCCCAATTACGACCGGCGCCGTCCTCCCGTGGTGGTGTATTTCCAGCCCTGCGACGACGACGACACCGTCGGCACTCGCTTCCGCCTTCCGTCCGTCCCGAAGCGCGAGTCCCGCTGGCGGCGGTTCTTGTGGCGTCTGGTACCGGGCGCCTAGCGCATCGAAGCTCTGTCTAGTACCGCCATGGTGATGCGAGAGACGCATACCAGGCGTCCCTGCCCGTCGGTGATCTTGATTTCCCATACCTGAGTGGTGCCGCCGATGTGCAGCGGCCGCGCCGTGCCGCGCACCTCGCCGCTCTTCATGGCGCGCACGTGGTTGGCGTTGATCTCCAGGCCCACGCAGAGCTTCTTCTCCCCGTCGACTACCAGGTTCGCGCCGGTGCTGCCCAGGGTCTCGGCCAGGGCCACCGAGGCGCCGCCGTGCAGGATGCCCGCGGGCTGCTTGGTGCGGGCGTCCACCGGCATGCTGGCCGCGATGAAGTCCTCCCCCAGCTCGGTGTAGCGGATCCCTAGGCGGCTCACCAGAGTCTCCTGCTGGTAGGCGTTTAAGTCTTCCACGCTGAAAGGCCTGAACCAGATGCTCATGCGCGCTCCATGGGGTGGAATAGCCTGGGACCGCTGCTAGTTTACTGCCGGATGGTCCTGATTCGAATCGGCTATCCTCAATCTCCACGAGCCCAGGGGAGATTTCCATGACGCGCCGCCCTCTGCTTTCCATGTTGCTCTCTATCCTTATCGTGGCCAGCGTGGGTTTCGGCCTCTATATCCGCTTCCATCCCCGTGAGGTGCCCCTGCAGGCCGCGTTCATGGACGCGCACGTGGCGGTGTTCCACCCCTTCGCGGGTTTCCCCCTGCCTGCGGGGATCGAGGACGGGGATCGGGCAGACCTGCGCCAGCAGTCGCTGGACACGCGCATTCTTTGGACCCTGCCCACCCGGCCCCTGGGAGAGACAGTGGACCTGGTGGTGCAGCACGGCAAAGAGACCCGTATCGCCAAAGTTGGGGCCGTGGACACCAGCGGTTTGCCCGGGATCCTCTGGTTCATCCTCTCCTGGAGCTGTAGCGCGGTGCTCGTGGCCGCCATCGCGCTTCTGCTCGTCTGGCGCGGCCGCGACCGGGCGGCCTTCGGGATGGGTCTCTGGGCCAGCGCCTACGTGTTCAGCGCCCAATGGGGCCAGGTGCCGCTGGGAGGCCTGTTGGGTTTCGGCATCTTCAGTCTCTCCGTCCTCTGCTTCCTGACGGCGCGGGTGGGCTTCTACATCATGGTGGAAACGCGGGTGCGCGAAGCCCTAAGCCCGGCCCAACGCCTGGGTTTCAGTCTTTGCTTCTGGTCACTCATGGTTTTGGGCACGATCTATGGCCTCGTGGGTCCGGTGCTCGAGGCGTTCTTCGGCTGGGCGGGACTCATCAACAACGATTACGGCCTGGTGCTCACGGCGAGCTACGGAGTGCCGGTCGTGATGTTATACGTGGGTTACCTGCGCGCCGCGGCGGCGGAGCGTCAACGCCTGCGCTGGATGCTGACGAGCGGCATCCTCTGGGTGCTTGGCATCCTGTTGATCAACACGCCGGTGCTGGGCGTGGCGTCGGGCGTCATCAGCAGCTTCCTCTTGATCAGCGCGCTTGCGGGTTTTCTCTACGCCGTGCTGCGACTGCGGGTGGTGGACGTCTCTGTGTTCATCGACCGGGCGCTGGTCTACGGTGGAATGACCACGCTGGTGGTGGGCGTGATGGCCGCCCTCAACAGCTTGGCGCTGCGGGAGACGCTGGTGCCCGGCGCGGGCTTCGCCCTGCAGGTACTGGTGCCCTTGTCCCTCGGCATCGTGCTTGGCAAGGTGCGCAGTTACCTGGACCGCATCGTCGAGCGGGTCTTCTTCCGCAAGAAGTACCTGGCGGAAAGGGCGCTGCGTACATTCGCGCGGCGCGTGGGCCACATGGAGGACACGAGCGCGCTCTTGGACGCCGCGGCAACCGAGATCCGAAAGCGCGTGGACACACCCGGGCTGGCCATCTATTCCGCCGAGAGCGGCGGCTATCGCCGCGTGCGGCTGGCGGGTGAAGCCACGTTTCCCGAGTCCTTGGTGAACGACGACGCGGCCTTCGTTGCGCTGCGTGCCGACCGCAAGGCGGTGGACCTCGGGACGGTAACGAGCGGGCTGGGGGAGGACGGCTGCGTGTTCCCGATGCTGGTGCTGGGCAACTTGCGGGGCGCCGTGGTCTGCCGCAACCGTCCCGGCGAGCACTTCGCCGCGGACGAGAAGAAACTGCTCACTCAAGTTTCCCGGGAAGTGGGCGCCGCCTGGCGCATCCTGCGGGCCCGGGATAACGAAGCCCTGGTGGAGGCGCTGGCGGCGGGGAAGGAACCGGCGGAGGCACTGCGGGAGAAGGCCCGCGCCTTGAGTTGGGCCGGAGCCTGACTAGTCGGTGTGTTACGACCTCAGGTAAGACGCCCCATTTATATCAAGGATGCAGCCCGTCGCCGCCATCATGCCGTCAGCAGCGAGGCGCAGCACCGCCTGCGCCACTTCCTCTGGCGTCGTCACCCGGTTCAGCGGACTCTGTTTCTTGATGGCCTCGCCCGCGGGTCCGTCCAGGATCTCCACGGCCATGTCCGTATAGACGAACCCCGGGGCCACCGCGCCCACGAAGATGTTGTCCGGCGCGAGAGCCTGGGCGAGCGATTGGGAGAGTTGATTGAGACCCGCTTTACTGGCGCCGTAGGCGGGGGCGTCCGGCTCGCCGCGGAAAGCACCGCGTGAGGAGACGTTGATGATCTTGCCGCCGCCCTGGCGGCGCATCACCCGGGCCGCCAGGAAGCAGAGATTGGCAGGGGCGATGAGGTTGGAAGCGAGGGTGCGCTGCCAGGTTGCCTGCCACTCGCCGTAGGGCAGGTCCTTCAGGCGCCTCACCTCGTAGATGCCGGCGTTATTCACCAGCACGTCCAGGCGGCCGTAGTGCTTCGCCACCGCATCCACCAGTTTCTCGCAGGCCTCGGGGTCCGTGAGCTCCGCCGCGAAAGGTAGGTGGCCGGAACCCGGCAAAGTCTTCGCCAATTCCTCGCCAACTTTGACGTCTTTCCTCACGTGCAGGGCCACCCTTGCGCCGGCGGCGGCGAAGGCTTGCGCCGTGGCGCGGCCAATGCCGCGGCTCGCGCCGGTAATGAGCACCACCCGGTCCTTAAAGTCCATGACTGCCTCGTCGCAAGGGAGCGCAGGGATGATAGCAAACAGCCTTTGCTATCATCGCGCCATGACGCAAACCATGCAGGGCGTGGAACTCGAGACCGGCGCCTCTCCCACGGCCAGCATCATCTGGCTGCACGGCCTCGGCGCCGACGGCCACGACTTCGAGCCCATCGTCCCCGAACTGAAGCTCCACGCCTCGCTCTCCCTGCGCTTCATCTTCCCCCACGCGCCGGTCCGGCCCGTGAGCCTGAACGGCGGCATGCCCATGCGCGCCTGGTTCGACATCGTGAAGATCGGCTTGCACCAGCCGCGGGACCTAGCCGGCATGGAGGCCTCCCGCGCCGCGGTAGAGGCCCTGATCGCGCGGGAGAACGGCCGCGGCGTGGCGACGCAGCGCATTGTGCTGGCGGGTTTCTCCCAGGGCGGCGCCGTGGCGCTGTACACGGGGCTGCAGCAGCAAGCGAAGCTCGCGGGCATCATGGCGCTTTCCACCTATCTGCCGGTGGGCGAGGGCATGGACGTGAACGTCAGCGCCGCCAACCGTGCCACGCCCATCTTCTACGGCCACGGCACCCAGGACCCGGTGGTGCCCATCCAGTTGGGCGAGCACACCCGCAATTGGCTGACGCGGGAAGGCTGTACCGTTACCTGGCATACCTATCCAATGCCGCACTCTGTGAACATGGATGAGATCACACACATTCGAGCATGGCTGATCTCGGTCTTGGGTACAGCTTAAAGTTACAGCTTCGGCACCGGATCCGCCGGAGTGAATCCCAACAGAAGCCCATAGAACGCCAGCTCCGCCGAGAGCACCGCCTGCAGTGTTTCTCCACGCCGGAAGCCGTGGCCTTCCTCCGGAAAGCTGAGCGACGTGCACGGCACATGACGATCCCGCAGCGCGTTCAGCATCCGCTCCGTCTGGTCCGGCGGCACCACCTTGTCCTTCAAGCCCTGGAAGAAGATCACCGGCACCTTGATCCGCTCCGCCGCATAGAGCGGCGAGCGGTCGTGGTAGAGCTGCTTCGCTTCCGGCCAGGGCCCAAGCAGCGCGTCGCCGTAGCGGGCCTCGAACTTGTGGGTGTCGCGCATGGCGCTTGCGAGATCCGCGAGGCCGTATTGGATGGCGCCGCCCCGGAAAGCCTGCTTGAAAGTGAGCGCGGCCAGGGCCGTGTAACCGCCGGCGCTGGAGCCGGAGACAGCGGCGCGCCTAGGGTCCGCGAGCCCACGGCCCACGAGATGGGCGAGGAGCTGTACGCAATCCTCCACGTCCTTCACGCCCCATTGGCCCTTTAGGCTGCGGCGGTAGTCCCGCCCATAGCCGGTGCTGCCGCGGTAGTTCAAGTCCGCGTAGGCAAAGCCGCGGCTGGTCCAGAATTGGATGCGCGCCTCCAGGGCGTTGCCGTTCATAGCGGTGGGCCCGCCATGGCAGCGCACGATGAGGGGCGGTGGTTCGCCCTGCGGTACCCTGAAGTCAAGGTTCACCGGCGGGTAATAGAAGGCGTGGGCCGTTTCGTCGAAGGAGGTGGCGAAGTTCACCGCCTCGGCGCGGCTAAGATAGGCCGGGTCCATCTCGAAACCGGCTACGCTCAGGCGCCGGAATGTCCCGCCGTCGTGCTCCACCACCCCCATGGAGGTCTCTGGCCCGCCGCCCAGGAAGGTGAGCTTTCCCGCCTCCGCATCCAGGTGCTCTATGTGGGTATAAGGGGACGGGATGGCCGTGGGCTTGCCACCGGCGATGCGCACCAGGCTTGAACGGCCGTTCTCTATCCGCACCGCGGCGATTTCCTGTTCCGACAGGAAACCGTAGCTCGACATGCCCAACACCCATTGGGCGTAGCCGTAGTCCGCTGCATCAGGGCAAAGGGCTTCGATTCCGTTCGCCCCATATCTATATAGGTTCCAGTAGCCACTCCGATCCGAAGCGAAGTGCAGCACGCCGCCGGGCGACCAACGAGGCTGGAAGATGGATTCCTGAGACCCGCCGGCGACAAGCCGCGGGTTGTTCAGACCGCCAACCATATCCATGTCCGCGAGCCAAAGCTCGCAGCCATCCCAGGGCATTTGCGGGTCGTCCCAGCCGAGCCAGGCAAGCTGTCGCCTGTCCGGCGAAAGAGCGGGCGAGCTCACGAAATCCCGGTCCGTGACGAGGGGCGTGACGCTGCCGTCCGCTAAGGAGACCGCCGCCAGGAAGTTCTTCACCGGCTTGTCGGGACGATGCTCCTCACAGACGCAGAGGAGCCTTTGCCGCGCCGCGTCCAGCACCATGTCCCCGTAACGCCTGTCCGAAGCTACGGTGAGCGGCCGGATCTTCCCGTCCTGCAAGCAGTAGAGGCACTGGTCCGCGTCGTTGCAGAAGTAGACCGTCTCCCCAGCGATGAGAAAGGCACCGCCGCCGTATTCGTGCACCTTGCTGCGCACGTTGTAGGGAGGCGGCATCAGGTCTTCGCATTTGCCGTCTTTCGACCTCACCAATACATTGCGGCCCTTTTCCTCCGGCCGGCTCTCCACCCAGTACACGGCGCCCGCCTGCAGGCGCGGCTGCAGGAAGCGCCGCTGGGCGGCGGTCACGCGCGCCACATCGAGTGGGGAGGCCCAGCTCCCGCAGGGGGCGGCGCGGCTCACGCGGGATTTTCCGGGATCTGGAAGCGGCGCGTTTCCAGTTCCCGGCCGGCGGCATCGAAGCGCCGCTCGGCGAAATCCAGGGCGCCGCTACGGTGGAGTTGCATCAGGGTGGAGCAGCGTGTGCCATACACGGGATTGAGCACGAAGGGCGAGGATACGCGGCGCTCCAGCTCCGGGCCGATGCCCGTGTCCGGCAGTACCGCCTCCGCCGCCGGTGTTGTGTCGTGGAGCAGGCGGAAGAGGGCGTCGCTGGTGAATGCGTCCTGCTCCAGCAGGAGCGAGAACCGCGCCTTGGTCAGGGTGACCTTGGGCCAGGGCGTGTCCAGGAGATGGTTGCTCAGGCCGTGCACACCGGGCGCGACGGGGGAGGGTTCGCCGCCGCGGTTGGAGAAGTAAAAAAGCTCGCTGCGGTCGCCGCAAAGGAAGCTGAAGGCGCCGTACTCGCCGGCGCGGCGGCGCAGGTCCGCGAGATAGTCCAGGGGGCGCCGGTTTCCCTTCAGGAATTCCGCCGGCAGCTCGCCGCGGGAGCGGGGGCGCTTGGGCGGATCGAGGCCCTCGCGGTAATTGGTGACCACCGCGAAGCGGCCCGCGGTGCTGACGCCGAGCCAGGTGCCGCCCGCCTCCAGGTCCCGGCCGCCCAGCACTTCCGGCGCCTCCGGCCAGAAGCCTGCGGGCGCCGAGGCTCGCGCATGCCGTTCATCGCGGTTGCCCGCGAAGACCAGCGCGTGCGCCGGGTGCGCTTTCCAGGCGAAGACCAGCAAGCACATGAGGGGATTATAGCGGGGGCTTATTTCGGCTTTCTTGCGCCCGCGAGGCTCAAGAGCAGCAGCGCCGCGAACACCAGCAACATGCCCAAGCTCTCCGCCGGCGCGGGCCGCCCGCCCAACTGCAGCCAGCCGGCCAGCACGCCCACCACCGGCGTCGCGAGGGAGGCGAGCCCGCTCAAGGTGGCGGACAGGCGTCCCACCACGAACAGCCACAGGGTCCAGGCCAGCGCGTTGCCCGGCACCACGTTGTAGAACAGCGTCCACGCGAGGGTCCCGTTCCATTCCGTGGCCCTGCCCGGCAGCAGCCAGGCGATGAGGATGAGCGGCAGCGCGCCGAAGCACATCTGCCAGGCGGTGAGGGAGAGCAGATCCCAGGCGCCCTCGACTCTCGTCTTCTTTGCCACCAGCACCGACAGCGCCCAGGCCACGCCTGCGCCGAGCGCGATCAGGCTGCTGGCCAGATCGGGCGCACGCTTCCAGGGGGCGAAGATGAGCAGCAGGCCGCCGAAGGCCAGCGCCACCGCAAACCACTGCAGGCCCTTCAGGCGCTCGCCGAGCGCGAACGGCGCCAGCAGGATCACCCAGAAGGGCATGGTGTAGGCGAGCACGGCGCTCTTCCCCGCGTTGCCCTGCTGCAGCGCCCAGGCAATGAGCCCGATGAAGAGCGTGGTCTGGAAAAGGCCGAGCAGGAGTGCGCGCCCCGGCATACGCGGCCAGAAAGGTTTGCGCGCCGCGAGCAGCACCGCCAGCAGCAGCAGCCCGCCCAGGGCGCTGCGCCACGCGGCGAAGCTGAACGGCGCGGCGTATTGCAGCGCGAGCTTCATCACCACCCAGTTGTAGCCCCACACCAGGGTGAGAAAGGCGAGCGCCGAGAGGGCGGCGCCGTCCAGGGCCGCGGGGGAGGAAGCGTGCTTGTTCAACGTCCCGCCTTGTTGGGGTCCTGGTGGCTGAGCGCGTCGAACGAACGGCCCGGCTCCTCCTCGAACCAGCCGCGGATCAGGCGGTAGGAGATGGAGCGGCTGGGCGGCATCATCAGCCCCGAGTCCACCGAGTGGGCGATGTCCTCCCGGGAGAACCAGGCGGCGTGCTCCAGCTCGCCGTCGTTGCAGCGGATGGCGGTGGTCCCGGCCACGGCGCGGAAGCCGAGCATCAGCGAACCGGGGTAGGGCCAGGGCTGGGACGAGACGTAGCGCGGCCGGTGCACGCGGACGTCCGTCTCCTCCTGCACCTCGCGCACCACCGCGGCTTCGAGCGTCTCGCCGTGCTCCACGAAGCCCGCGATGGTGGAGTAGCGTCCCTTGGGCCAGGCCGCCTGGCGTCCCAAGAGGCAGCGCTCGCCGTCCGTCACCAGCACGATGATGGCGGGATCGAGCCGCGGGAACACCGGCGTGCCGCAGGCGGGACACGCGCGCTCATGGCCGCCGTGGCGGCTCTCGCTGAGGGTGCCGCAATGCCCGCAATAGCGGTGCTGCCGGTGCCAATGCACCATGGCGCGGGCGTAGCCCAGCAGCGCCAGCTCGTCCGCGGCAAGCAGGGCGCTCACGCCGCGCAGGTCGTCGTGCCGGACCTCCGGCAGCGCCGCGGTCTCCTCGAGCCCCAGGGCGAAGCAGGGCCGGCCGGCGACTTCGCCCAGCAGCACGCGGCAGAACGCGTCTTCCACGAGCGGCGCCGCCGCACGAGTGTCGAGCACGAGCGCCTTGGGCGCGCCGTCGTTCCAGAGGTAGCTGTTCTTGCCGGCGCGCACCGGCACGAAGCAGGTGCCGGGGTCCGCGAGGGCCGCGGCCAGCCAGGTTTCTTCGCGGCGGCGCGCACCCAGACGCTCGGCGTGGAACAGGAAGGGGACGTCTTCGTGTTTCATGCGCCGTGCAGTGCATCCCCCAGCAGATCCCGCATCAGCGCGTGGAGCTTTTCCGCTTCCGCGCCGTAGTAGGGCTTCGCCGGCTGCCGGCCCCACACCGGGTTCGGCCACGCGGCATCGTGGGTGTAGCGCACGATGTGGTGCACGTGCAGTTGTGGCACCTGGTTGCCCAGCGCCGCGATGTTGAGCTTGTGGGGCGCGAAGCCCTTCACGAGCGCCCGCGACAGGAGCGCCGATTCCTCCCACAAGCGTGTCCGATCCGTGTCCGCGAGCTCGTGCACTTCACGCACCCCCTCCCGCTCGGGCACCAGGATGAACCAGGGGTAGTGGGCGTCGTTCATCAGCAGCAGGCGGCAGAGGGCCAAACGCCCCAGGTCGCGGCAGTCCTTGGCGAGTTGCAGGTGCAGCTGGAACATGCGGTATATGTTGAATTTCCGGCGGGAAACGGCCTTTATATATGCCGTCTTTATGCGCGGGTCGCCTCAGGATAAGCTTTCCGGCTCACGTCTGGCAACGAATCGAAGGGGTAGACAAAGGGCCATGCGCGGCGTCTATAAAGCCTTGACCTATGCCGCTCTCGCCGTGGTGCTCACCGGCGTGTACTTCGTGGTCAACTACGCCGGCCTCTACCTCAAGTTCCATTTCAAGGGCGTTTCGCCGTTCTGGCCCGCCTCCGGCATGGCGGTGGCGCTGCTGTGGTTGTTCGACCTGCGCTGGTGGCCGGTGATCGTGGTCGGCGAACTCTTGGGCGCCGTGTTCGGCGGACGCGACTGGTTCGTGGGCATCACCGACAGCGTGGCGCAGATGTCCGAGGCGCTGCTCGCCACGGTGCTGCTCAAGGGCTTCGACGTGCGCGCGGAACTCAACCGCGGCCGCGACGTGCTGGGCTTCCTGGGTCTCGGCGTGCTGCTGCCGGCGGCGGTGGGTGGCGGTCTGGGGGCCATGGGCCTGATGCTGAACGGCGTTTTGCAGGAACGACTGCTGCCGGCGGAGTGGGGCAGTTGGGCGCTGGGCGACGCCATGGGCATCCTCATCGTCACGCCCTTCATCGCGCAGTGGCGCCGCTGGCCTTTCAAGGACTCCATGGATCTGGCGCAATGGCTGCTGGGGATGCTGGTCCTGGCGGCGGCGACCACCGGCATCTCGCTGTTCCCCGGCGACCTGCAGACCCGTTTCTATTTCCTGCTGCTGCCCTTGGTGCTCCTGGTCGCGACGCGCAGCGGCAGCACCGGCGCCAGCAGCGCGTCGCTGCTGCTGGCGCTGCTGGTGCTGGGCTTCAATCTCAACGAGTCCCAGTCGCCCGTGCTCGCCGGCGTGCGCATCGCCTTCATCGGCGCCACCGCCTTCACCGCCTACCTCGTGTCCGCCGCCTTCGCCGCGCGCAGCGCCGCCGACGAG
>Ga0126373_10001752_pt1 | contig 15603 bp, 12 predicted proteins | sample PanSoiMetPlot_11_FD_92545 | JGI IMG/M metagenome (GOLD analysis project Ga0126373, IMG submission 92545) | Tropical forest soil microbial communities from Panama - MetaG Plot_11 | ecosystem: Environmental > Terrestrial > Soil > Tropical forest > Bulk soil | place: Panama | collected 2016-02-17 | reverse complement strand
GGCGACGGCGGCTCGGCGAACAGCAAGAAGACGCCGGTGAAGAACCCGGTCACGTTGCCGTTCCCGACGGTGGAGTGGCCGGCGTCCGACCCGCTCGTCACCGGAGTGGGCGGAACGTACCTGTGCACCAACCCGTTCACGGGCATGGGCGTTGACAACACGGACCCGCCGACCGAGTGCCAAGGCCAGCCCAACCGTGAGTTCGCCTGGATCGACGCGGGTGGCGGGTTCAGCCACGTGTTCGCCAAGCCCGACTACCAGAACAGCCTGCCGGCCGGGTCCACCCCGATCGGTGCCTCGCGCGGCGTCCCGGACATCGCGTACCAGGCGAGCTCGCACACCGGCGTGCTCGTCTACGACACCGCTCCCGGAGACGCAGAGGGCGGCGTGGTCTGCCCGGGCGGCACCCCGTGCAGCGCCGGCTGGTACGTCGTGGGTGGCACGTCAGCGAGCGCCCCGCAGTGGGCCGGTCTAGTGGCGATCGCCGACCAGATGGCCGGTCACGGCCTCGGGCTGATCAACCCGAAGTTGTACTCGCTGGCCTCCGGCCCGAACTACGGCGATTACTTCTACGACGTGACCACCGGCAACAACCAGGCCGACCCGACCATTCCGGGCTTCAACGCCACCACGGGATGGGACCCGGTCACGGGTCTCGGCACGCCCAACGCGGCGATGCTGGTACCGGCGCTGGCTAGCTAACGCGAAACGCAGGCACCGGCCCCCGCACTCGTTGTGGGGGCCGGTGTTTGCACGTGAGCAGCTGATGCGTCCGATCGGAAGTGCCTCGGCAGATCCGGGGCAGACTCCCCGTCGTAGACGCTGGGCCAACGCGCGGCGCGGTGCCGCCCTTTTTCCGTCTGCCCCCGGATCGTGCCGTCCGGGTTGCCCCGGTGACGTCAAGTCTTGTCGGCGGGCGACGAGTGCGGCAGGGACGATGGTCCCGATCTTGCTGGCGATGCCGCTCAGTGGTGCTTGACGGCGCGTGATGAGCCGCCGCCGAAGAGCGCGCGCACCATAAACGCCAGAATGGCGATCGACGGACTGGCCATCACCAGCAGCACAAAGGCAACCGGACCGCCGCCGATCGCGAGCATGCCGAGCAGGGCCAGGAATGCAATCCAGAGGATCGGCGGGTGGTTTCGCTTCATGACGCTCCCCTCCTCTGCAGTACGGGGACGTCTAGACCATGCGACCGAGCTGGATCCCGTGCCAGGGCCATACGTCCCGATGACGGCGGTCGAAGGTCGGCGCTAACCTCGGGCCGGCGAGGATCGCCACATGAGGAGGTTGCAATGACCGGTATCCGACCCATCGTGGTCGGCGTCGACGAGTCGCCGGGCACCGACGCGGCACTCCAGTGGGCGGTGTCCGAGGCGCGCGCGTGGGCATTGCCGCTGCGGCTCGTGTACTGCTACCACTGGCAGTACAGCGCGTCGACGCTCCCGCCCGTCGACGGCACCCCGCAGGGACCGGACTCGGACGTCGAACTGGCGCTACGCGAGATCGACGATACGGTCGGGAGGCTGGTGGCACGCGCGCGCCAGCTCGACGAACATGTCGAGATCAGCAGCGCCGCGATCGACGGCGACCCCAGCGACGTCCTGGTCGACGAATCGCAGCGGGCGAGCCAGCTGGTGCTCGGCTCGCGGCATCTGAAGACGCTTGGCGCGGCGGTACTCGGATCGGTCGCTCACGCCACCATCGGCCGCTCCGCCTGTCCCACCATCGTGGTGCGCGGCACTCCCGGCTCGCAGGAGGGCGCCGGCGTGGTCGCCGGGGTTGACGACACCGAGACGAGCGAACAGGTGCTGGCCTTCGCGTTCGCGACGGCGAGCCGGCATGGTGTGCCGGTGCGTCCCGTCCTGATCTGGCGCGCGGACCCGCGCGCACTCATTGGCTGGCGCGCGGAACCGCCCGCCCCCGCCAAGGTGGAGGCCTGGCTCTCGGAGGCCGTCGCGGGCTGGCGAGAGAAGTTCCCGGACGTCGAGGTGCACCCCGAGGTGGTGCGCGAGCAGCCGGTGGCCGGCCTGGTCCTCGCGGCGACCGACCAGAAACTGCTGGTCGTCGGCCACCGTGGCCGGCGCACGCTGGGCTCGCTCGGCTCGGTGAGCCAGGGCGTGTTGCACCACGCGACCTGCCCGGTCGCCGTCGTGCCGACCCACCGATAATCGCGCGGCGCCGACCGGCGGCGCACGCTGCCAGACTTGCCGCGTGCCGACCTACGCGAATGCCCGGGTGGTGACGCCGCGGCGGGTGCTCGATCCCGGATGGGTGGCCGTCGATGGCGGCGTGATCGCCGGTGTAGGCACGGGCGATCCGCCGCCGCACGCGCCGGAGATCGTGGACGTTGCGCGGCGGTGGTTGCTGCCCGGATTCGTCGACATGCACATGCACGGGGGCGGCGGGGCGCAGATCACGACCGACGACGCCGGCGAGATCCGGCAGGCGGTCGCCTTCCACCGCCGGCACGGCACGACCACGACGCTGGCCAGCTTGGTGACCGACCAGCTCGACCGGATGGCCGCAGCTGTGCGCACCATCGCCGGAATCATCCGTGAGGAGCCGGGCCGATCAATTGCAGGCGTCCACCTTGAAGGGCCGTTCCTCAACCCGGCCAAGAAGGGTTCGCACGACGCGTCGCACCTGCGCGCGCCCGATCCGGTCGCGCTCCAGCACCTGCTCGACGCCGGCGACGGGACCGTCCGGGTGGTCACGCTCGCGCCCGAGTTGCCCGGCGGCATGGACCTCGTGCGGCTGCTCGCAGCATCCGGTGTGCTGCCGGCGGTGGGGCATACCGACGCGACCTTCGCCGAGGCGCGGCTGGCCTTCGCGTCCGGAGCGCGCATCGCGACCCATCTGTTCAACGCGATGCGCCCGTTCCACCACCGCGAACCCGGCGCAGCCGGCGCGGCGCTCGCCGACGACGCGGTCACCTGTGAGTTGATCAACGATGGCTTCCACGTGCACGACGACGTGGTGCGCATCGCCGTCGACGCGGCCGGCCCCGACCGCATCGCGTTCATCACGGACGCCACCCCGGCGGCGGGCATGACCGACGGCGCGTTCCACCTCGGTCCGGTCCCGGTGTTCGCCCGGGACGGCAAGGTGACCCTGGCCGACGGCACGATCGCGGGCAGCACGCTCACCATGGACGCCGCGGTGCGCCACGCCGTGCGCTGCGTCGGCCTGCCGATTGTGGCCGCCGCCCGCGCCGCGGCGACCACCCCGGCCACCCTGCTCGGCCTGGGCGAGCGCACCGGCCGCATCGAGCCGGGCAAGGACGCCGACCTGGTATTGCTGAGCGAGGCGCTGACCGTCGACGCGGTGATCAGCCGAGGCCACGACTCGCGGAATTGACCGGAGCCCGGCCGGATCAAACAATAAATCCAGCTAATGCCTGGCCATGCGGAATCGAGCAGCTGCCAAGCATTTACCTTCGTCGACGGGCAGGAGGCCGGGCCGGACGTGATCGGATCAGACGGGAAGTACCGCGCCGTCCAGCTGCTGCAGCGCTTCGTCATCAACCCGCCCGTGCGGCTGGCCTGGCAGGTGGGACTCGCCCCACCCGGCGACGCCCAACTGGAAACGATCGGACGCCACTCCGGCCGGCCGCATCGCACCCCGATATGCAACGGGTTAGAAGGTGCGACGTTCTGGCTCATCGCCCAACACGGCCGTCGAACCGACTACGTCCGAAACATCGAAGCCAATCCCCGCGTTCGCATCCGCGTCGGATCTCGCGACAGCTGGCGAACCGGGACGGCGCGCGTCCTCGGCAGCGACGACCCGAGCGAGCGGCGGCGCGTGCTGAGTCAGCACGACTTTTGGCGCCGGCTTTGCCTGAGCGCCTCCCACGCGATGAGCACAAGCCCGCTGACGATCCGCATCGACCTCGACTCGCCCTGACACCAGCCGTCGCGCCGTCGCTGCGTGCTGAGACGTGTCAGAGCGTGAACCGTCCCCGGTTGCGGGCCAGCCATGTCGCGAAGCTCTGCAGTTGCGGATTGAGCGTCCTGACGAACTCGGGATCGCGAGCCCCGGCGAACACATCATCGAACTCCGCGTAGAAGTGGAACATGTTCGCGATGTCGTCGGCGCCTGGAACGTCGAGCGCCCGCACGTCGTCCAGGCTCATCGGCCGGTAGACGACCTCCTCGCCGAACTCCTTCCCCATGATCGCCGCGTACTCGGCGCCGGTCAGGTTCTCCCCCGAAATGCTCACGGTGGAGCCGATGTATTCCCCACTATGCTTGAAGATGCCGAGTGCGGTGCGACCGATGTCCTCGGCGGCGATGCCCGGCAGCCTGCCCTCGCCCATCGGGAGCGCGATGAACAGCTTGCCGTCATCACCACGTAGCGGCCGGAAGAAGTCGGTGAACGCCTCGAAGAAGAACGTGGTCGACAGGTTCGTCGTGGGCACCCCGGCGTCGGCGAAGAACTGGTCGGCCTCGCCCTTGCCGTCGAAGTGCGGCACCTTGTACTTGCCGAGCAGGGTCGGCACCTGGTCGTCGTCGAGCGGCATGTGCTTGCGGGTGTCCGGCAATGTCGACCAGATAACGTGCCGCAGGCCAGCGGCCTTCGCCGCGTTGGCTGCCACTCGGGCCTGCGCCTGCTCCCGCTCGGCCGAGTTGTACTCCCAGAACGCGGTGACGACGAATGCCCCATAGGCGCCGTCGAGTGCCTTGCGCACACTGTCCTCGTCGTCGAGGTCGGCCCGAACGACCTCGGCACCACGTGCGGCGAGCGCTTGTGCAGCGTCGGACGACGGGTTGCGGGTGAGCGCCCGCAGTGTGTATTCGGCGTCCGGGTCGTCGAGGATGGCGTTTGCCAGGCCGCCGCCCTGGGCGCCGGTAGCGCCGAATACCGCGATTATCTTCTTGTCGGCCATGAGTCTGACTCCCTGCATCGGATATCGACCGGCCTACCCGGTCTCAATTCGATGGAAGGTCTTCCATGTTGACGCGATGTATATGGTCGATCGACGTCCGACAAGCCACGCCAGATATGCCGCGCATCTAGGTCGAGCCGGACGATCCAGCAGCGTTCATGGCTCGTCAGTCAATGTGGCTCCGATACCACCGGAGTGCCGGATCAGCCGGCGGATACGGGAATCCCGTCGAGTCGTAGCCTCCGGCGAACGCGTTCGGCGTCAGGGTGATCAAGGCCCTCGTACAGCACGAGCGCTTGACGCCAGCGGTGCTGCGCGGACAGGGCGTCGCCTTGCGCGTGGTGGCTGTCGCCCATGTGTACGAGCGTGTCTGCTTCGAGGCTGTGGTCGTTGATGACGCGGTAGATGTCGATCGCGTTACGAAAGCTCGCCAGCGCTTGCTCGTATCGGCCGAGGTGATGTTGGGCGTAGCCGAGACTGTCCCAGGCTGCTGCCTCGCCGCTGCGGTCGCCAATCTCTTGGTGCTGGGCGATGGCCTTTTCGCATTGGACGACGGCCCGCTCGTACTGACCCATAAGAAGATAGGTCCAGCCGACCTCGTTCATTACGGCGGCCTGTCCGCTGCGGTCGCCGATCGCTTGATAGCACTCCGAGGCCGCGCGGTAGTGGCCGAGGGCACGGTTGTGGTCACCTGTGGCGTTCGCGGTGAACGCGCTATAGCGATGCGTCCTGCCCTGCCCCACGCGATCGTTGAGCTTGCCGAACAGATCGAGCGCCTCGAACAGGCACCGAAATGCGTCGTCGTAGCGACGGAGCCGGCAATTGACGAGTCCCAGGGCCCGCAGTGCAGTTGCCTTGCCGCGCACCTCTCCGCTCCGGCTCGCCGCCTCGAGCGCCGTGCTCTGAATATGCAGCTGATCCTGCCAGCGCCCGCGCCGGTCGAGGAATTGTTCCATCGCCGCCGCGAGCTGCCAGCAATACGCGCGCGACTCCGCTCCATCTCGCCCGGCCTGCTCCACGACCGCCGTCAGGACGGGCCGCTCTTCCTGGAGCCAGTCCGCTGCTGCTCGTTGATCGGTGAGCAGCTGCCCGAAGACGTCGGCAGGTGCGGGCGGAAGGGCTTCGCGGTCGCGATGCGGTGCAAGCAGCTCGTCGGCGTGGTGCGCACTGCGCAGGTAATGCTCAAACATGCGACGGCGCGCGGCGGACCGGACGTTCTCGTCGTCCTGGTCGGCGCACCGTTCGGCGGCGTACGTCCGAAGCAGGTCATGCCAGCTGAACCGGCCGGGCACGCGCGCGGTCAGCAGGTGATGTTCGACGAGTTCGCCGATCTGACGCCGTACGTCTTCCGGCCGAACTCCGGCGAGACTGGCCGCGGCGGGGACAGCTATATCGGGGCCGGGGTGGAGACTGAGCAGCCGGAACAGGCGGGCGGCGCCAGGGCTGAGTGCCCGATAGGACCAGGAGAAGACGCTGCGCATGTCCGTGTGGCTGTCGAAGCTCGTGAATGCGTCGAGGCCGCCCTGGCTCTCCCGCAGTTCCGCCGCGATGGCGGCGAGCGGGAAGGTCGGGCGAAGTACCGCGCGGGCGCTCGCCAGCCCGAGAGCAAGCGGCAGCCGGCCGCACAGGTCAACGATCGCCTCTGCGGCCGGGAGTTCGGCGAACACGCGGTCCCTGCCCACTCGGCGGATGAGGAACTCGATTCCCTCGACCTGCGTCAGCAGCCCCAGGGGAACGAAGCGGGCATCCTCCGCCACGAGAAGGCCGTCCAGGCGATTGCGGCTCGTGATGATGGTCAGGCAGCCCGCGGCTCCCGGTAGCAGCGGACGCACCTGCTCGGCGTCTTGCGCGTTGTCCAGGACGAGCAGGAAGCGGCGGCGGGCGAACAGGCTCCGGTACAAGGACGCCAGACCCTCGGGGCTACCCGGAACACGGTTGGGCGGAACACCCAACGAGTCGATCACGTCTCGCATTGCTTTGGCCGGGCTCAGCGGCTTGTCCGCATCAAAGCCTCGCAAGTTCAGATACAGCTCCCCGTCGGGAAAGCGCTCGGCCATCAGCCCGGCCCAGTGCACGGCAAGCGTGGTCTTGCCCACTCCGGCCATGCCGCTGATCACTACCGGCGGGTACCTGCCGTCGCTGTCGCTCAGGAAAGACGACGCAAGTTCGTCCTCCCGCCCGACGAATGACGTGATGTCTCCGGGCAGTTGGGCGGGGCGGACCGGCGCCCACGGCGTGGTGTCGGTGCGGCGCTCGGGATCGACATCCGTCCCGAAATCCTTCGGCTGCTGTGCTGAGAAGTCCGCGAGTTCCTCCGGGTCCGTGGCCGGCGTTTGGCGGCCGGCCGACGTGCTCGACCGCGGCTGCCACGCGAGGTCAGGGTCCGCGCCGAGTATTCGTTGATGTACCGCCTGCAGCGCCGGGCCCGGTTCGATGCCGAGCTTGGTGATCAGTACGCGCCGCGTGTCCTGGTACAGCGTGAGCGCGTCGGCTTGTCGGCCCGAGCGATACAAAGCGAGCATCAGCAGTTGCCGGAATCGCTCGCGCAGCGGGTATTCCGACGTCAGCGCGGTGAGTTCCGCTGCGGCCCCTTCATGGCGGCCGAGTTCGAGGTCGATCTCGAACTTGGTGCCGAGCGCGGCCAGCCGCACCTCCTCGAGCCGATCTCGTTGTAGTTCGGCGAACGGGCCGGGGACCCCGGACAGCGCGACGCCGTGCCACAGCTGCAACCCAGCGTGCAGCTGGGCTGCGGCGGCCTCGAGATTGCCGGCGGCCCGCTCGGTTTCTGCGGCTGCGACACGACGCTGGAAGACCGTCAGGTCGAGTGCGCTCTGCTCCAGTCGCAGGCGGTAACCCTCGCCAACCGATTCCAGCCGGACAGCTTGCCCACCCTCGCTGCGCCGGAAGGCCGCTCGCAGTCGTGAGATATAGGTTCGCAACGTCTGAACGGCGGTTCTCGGCGGATCGGTGCCCCAGACCGCATCGACGAGCTGGGACAGGGTTGCCGGATGGCCGTCTCGTAGCAGTAGCGCTGCCAGCGCCGCCTGTTGCTGGGGAGTCCCGAGTGCGAACTCGGTGTCGTCTCGCCATCCGCGTAACGGCCCTAGCACAGCGAACCTGAGCGGTTCAGCCGTCTCCGTTGGCTTCACCAGGATGTCTTTCATGAGGCTTTGCCGCGAACTATCGAGCGTCGCGCGACGTCACGATAAGAGTAAGCGTCCGGCCGAGTGACTTTCGCCACGAACGTCGTCCGCTCTGCATGTGCAGACGGATCACGTCCCCGCGACTAGTCGTGCGCAACCGCGTTTCGGCGTCAGCGCGCGGCAAGACGATACCCCTCACTGCACGACTCACGGACGAGAGTCACTGCCCGGTCAACTGTTGGTGCTGTCAATTGTCGGCTGGCGCGATGTCCGGTGCCGGAACCAGGCGGTCGAGGCAACTGCAGCGAGTTCTCGACTGTGATGGTCGGCACTTACGCCTCCAGTACGCTGCTTGCGCAAGCAAACGTATCAACTTGAGCTTGCGTCGTCAAGCAACTAAGTTGGCAGAGTGACGAAGCGTTCTTCCGCACCCGCCGCGACGAAAGCGGGAATCAGGCCGCTCAACCCGGCGGAGGAAGCCGCCTGGCGCGCGCTCGCCCGGGCGATCCTCGTCGTGCCACGCACCCTCGAGGCGGAGCTGATCGAAGCCCACGGCCTCAACCTCGCGGAGTACAGCGTGCTCATGAACCTGTCGGAGCACCCTGATCGGGCCATGCGTATGAGCGAGCTGGCCGACGCCGTTGCGCTGTCGGTCAGCGGGCTAACGCGGGTCGTCGAGCGGCTATCCAGGCAGGGCCTGGTCACGCGGGTGCGCTGTGAGACCGACGCCCGCGGGCAGCTTGCGCACTTGACCGATGCCGGATTCGCCACCCTTGAGGCGGCCTACCCTCGGCATCTGGAGGGCGTGCGCAGACACGTGATGGATCACCTCGTGGACGTGGACCTCGCCAAGTTCGCCGACGCGGTCGGCAATATGGCGGCCGCCGAGCCTGGACCGCCGGCCCGCCGCAGCGCCGGGCGCCCACCGTCCGTGCCAGCAAAGCGGGCCGGCCGATAGCCAAGGGGGCCGCGGCCAGGATTCCGCGTCCCGCGCGACGGCGCGCGCTCACCCGTGGACGGCCCTCGCGCTATAGCTGGCTGCCCGTGGGCCGGCACCGTCAGCCAGCCGCGCAAGCAGCTCACGAAAGGTGCGCTGCTCTGCCCCTGTCAGGCCATAGAGCAGCTGATCCTCGGCTCGGCGAAGTCTCAAGTCGACCGATGCGGTCAGTTCGCGTCCCTTTCGCGTAGCGACGACCCGACGGTTGCGACGATCCGCGGGATCGGCTCGACGCTCAACCAACCCGGCTTGCTCGAGGTCGTCGAGAACGTGGACCAGGACGCTGGGATCAACGCCGATCTGCTCAGCCAAAGCGACCTGGCTGCCCACGGCCTTGTGCGTTACCGCGGCCAGGATCTGATGTCCGCGGGGACCGGCCGGGATCTCGGCGATTACGTCGTCGGCTGCCCGTGCATAGGCGCGAAAGACCACCCCGAGGTCAGTCCCGAACGATGGCAAGTCCTGGCGTATCGGAGCGTGGCTGGTCATGCGGGATACGGCGTGCACCGAAGGCCGTGTCGCGGCTGCTGGCTGTGTCATGATCAATCCCCGTACCAGGTCGGCCCGCTCGAAGCGCGCGCCATGTTGTTGCTGTGGCGCGGCGCAGGCGTGTCAGACCGCGTGAACCAGCCTTCTGGCGGAGGGGCGGGGTCGAGCGCAGGTGTGCGGCGGACAAGTCTCCCCAACTGCCACCCATTGACGGCCAGGATCGCGACGTTCAAGGCCACCATCGACCACAGACCGATCACAGTGTCGAACACCAGCAGCACCACCGCGGAGGCGAGGTTGAGGACGCGGAACGGGGCGGGCCGGCGCAGCATCAGCGAGGCGACGATCAATGCCGAGCCGAACCAGCCGAGTGCGTCGATCATGTCGCCGCCTGCCTATCCCGCGAACTCGGCCGAAACGAGAACTGCGTGGTCGGCGGGCACATCCAGGTTGCTTCGTCGGGATTCCACCAGCAGGAGTCGTCATGAACGTGCCCGGGCAGGTCCAGGTCTCGATGTGTACGGGGCGTATGGGGATGGAGCGCCGCCGTCACGGCGACTTCCACGGCTGATAGGTGGTTCGATTCCATGTAACCCAGCAAAGCCGCCTGCGGTCGACGCGCCGTCGACGACGGATTGACGCGCCCCCGAGCGGGTCGACGGCGTCAATCCGTCATGGACGGCTTAGCAATCGCGGCTTGCTCAGCCGCCCGCGACCGTCAGCGGTGCGTCGGGACGATGGCAACCGGGCACGTCGCGTGGTGCAGCACGCCCTGGCTCACCGACCCGAGCAACGTTCCGGCCAGCGCGTGCCGTCCGCGCCTTCCGACTACGAGCAGGTTCTGCTCCGTCGAGGCGCCCACCAGCCCAGCGACGGGGTGTTCGCGAATGACCTCGGGATGCACCGCGACATCCGGGTACCTCTCCTGCCACCCGGCCAGAGCTTCGGACAGCCACGCCTCGACGCGGGCAGGCGCGGGTGCTTCCGCCCGCCGGCTCTTCAGCGCCAGCAGGTCAGGGTGCCAGCACAGCACGGGCCGGACCGGCAGTTCGTGCCAGGTGGCGTAGTCGAACCCGTACGCGAGCACCTGCTCCGACGTGTCGGTGTCGTCCACCCCGATCACGACGCTGGCGCCCGGCCCCGGATCGGACGGGCCACGCACCACTACCACCGGGCAGGCGGCACGCGCGGTGACCGCCGCACTGACCGAGCCGGGCACCGCCGACCCGAGGGCCTTGCTGTGCCGCGACCCGAGCACCAGCTCATTGGCCTGCTCGGACTCCTCGATCAGGACGCGCGCAGGGTCGCCGTCGGCGGCGTCGCCCGAGACGTCGACGCCCGGCTCGAGCTCCACCGCCTTGTCGATAGCCGGTTCGATCACCTTGTCTGCGACGCTCTGCGAGGCGCGCACCTGGAGGTCGGTGCCTTCAGGAACTTCGTAGTAACGGGGAACGCGGGTTGCTTCCCACCGGAACGCGTAGACCAGTCGCAACGGGATGCGGCGCACGCGGGCGTCGTCGGCCGCCCACTTCAGGGTGCGGTCTACCGCTGGCGAGCCGTCGACCCCGACCAGGATGTGCTGAGGCATACCGCGCTCCTCGGATGGGGCCGGAGCGGTGATCGTCGCAGCGCCGCCGCCCCGGCGACCAAGTGTCGAACGTCCAGATCGGCGAGAGCCTACGCCCATAGGTACGGGCGACCGTTGAGCTCGGTGGCAAAGATGATCGCCCTGATTGCTCAGGTGATTTCGTCCGATAGGCGCAGCCTCATGACGTCACGCGTGGCTTGGGCCTCGCCTGTTTCGGGCCTGGGCGAGCGCGGGTGTTGTTAGCATCCGGACCGTGGCGGTCGCCATTGTCGGACGGGGAGCGGAGCAGGCTGCAGTTCAGGGCCTGCTCGACGGTGTGGGTGCGGGCCCGGCGACGCTCGCGCTGTGGGGTGAAGCCGGCATCGGTAAGACGACAATATGGGCGGCGGGTGTAGCTGCTGCGGATTCGCAGGGCTATACGGTGTTTCAGTGCCGGCCGGCGATCGCTGAGATCCGATTGACCTATGCCGGACTAACGGATCTTCTGGCGCCCGTTGATGCGGCGGTTCTCGACGATCTCCCCGGACTGCAGCGACGTGCTCTGGACGCAGCGTCGTTGCGCGGCGCCGAAGGGGATCCGCCGCCCGACCCGCGTGCTGTGGCGGCCGGTCTGCTGTCGGTGTTCGATCGGCTGACTGCGGCCGGGCCGCTGCTCGTGGCGATCGATGATCTGCAATGGCTCGACGAGCCGACCCGCCGCGTGCTCGCCTACGCGACACGGCGCGCCCACGGACCGCTGGCAGTACTGACGGCAGAACGCGCGGACCGCGTGCCCGAAGCAAGCAGCTCGCTGTACCCGGCCGACGCGACACGGTTGCGATACGCGCAGGTCGGGCCGATGAGCGTCGGCGCGCTGCACCGCGTGCTGTTCCGGGAGGCAGGCCGCTCGTTCTCGCGGCCGACGGCGAGCCGCATCGCCGAGCGATCGGGCGGCAACCCGTTCTTCGCGCTCCAGATTGCGCGGTCGCTTCCCGAGTCGGCGACCAGTGTTGATGTTCTCCCGACCGGGCTCAAACAGCTTGTCGCGGGCCAGGTTGACGCTCTGGCCGGGCCGGTTCGCGAGGCATTGGTGCTGGTCAGCGCGACGGCCGACGCGCGGGTCGAACTGATTGAGCGAGCGCTCGGCGACAACCAGATCGTGGAACATCTGGCGGCAGCCGAGGACACCGGCTTGATCGAGATCTCAGCAGGTCGGGTGCACTTCACGCACCCACTCTGGGCGAGCGCCGTCTACGACAGTGCGTCACCGGCGCGCCAGCGGACGGTGCACCGCAGACTGAGCGAGGTCGTCGAGGATGTGGAGGAGCGGGCTCGTCACCTTGCACTGGCGGCGACCGGCCTCACGCAGGAGACGTTGCGCGCCATCGCCGCCGCGACCGACCACGCGCGCCGTCGTGGCTCTTCGTCCGCGGCCGCGGAGCTGGAGGAGTTAGCCATCCGGCTCGGCGCTGCCGATCCCACCCTGCGCGTACGCGCTGCCCACGATCACTTCGACGCCGGCGATGCGACGCGAGCGAAGCAGCTGCTCGAGGGTGTGCTTGCCGAGCTCGGCCCTGGCGTGCTGCGAGCCGATGCGCTCGGACTATTGGGAACCCTCGTGTACGAAGGTGAGGACTACGCGCGCGGCATCGAGTTGCTTGAACGCGCGCTGACCGAAGCCGGTGACGACCCCGCCATGCGCGCGTCGATCGCCCTGGAGCTGGGCATGGCGGTGGCGAACGCCGGTCGCTTTGCCGACGTGCTTTCCTACGCGGCGGTCGCGAAGGCCGAGGCGGAGCAGGCCGGCAACGACGGGCTGCTCGCGGAAACCTTGGCCGCATGGGCCATGGGCAACTACTTGCTAGGTCGAGGGTTGGACGAGCAGTGCCTCGAACGCGGGCTGGCGCTCGAGGACCCGGATCGCCGCAGTCACGCCGTAATGTGGCCGTCGCTGAACGCCGCGGTCGTGTACGAATGGACGCATCGACTTGACCGTGCCCGGGCCGGATTCGTCGACGTGTACGGGCGCTGTGTCGAACGCGGTGCCGAGAGCGACCTGTGGTTCGTCCTGGCTCATCTCGTTACGACTGCGTTGTGGCGTGGTGACATCGAGGCCGCCGAGCAGCATGTGGCCGAGATGACCGAGCGAGCGCACATGTCGAACAGCGACAACCTCCTGGCACTTGCGGCAGCGTGGAAGATCGTGGCCGCGGCGTGGGAGGGCCGGGTCGACGAGGTCCGCTCGCACGCAAGCGAAGCGCTCGATGCGCTGGCCCGCTCCCAGTTCGCGGGTGCGAGCCTCTACCTCGTCGCGGCGCTGGGCCGCTTCGAGTTGTCGGTCGGCAACGCGGCCGGAGCCGTGGAGTACCTCGAGCCCGTACAGGCGATGCTGGCGGCCGCGTCGATGGCGGAGCTGGCTACGGTGCATGCCGATGCCGCCGAGGCATTGATCGCGTTGGGCCGTGTGGATGAGGCCGAGCCGATAGTCGAACTGCTTGCCGCGAACGGTCGCCGGCCGGGCGGTGACTGGACCGCGGCACTCGCTCTGCATTGCCAGGGGCTGCTGTTCGCCGCACGCGGCGAGGTCGACAGAGCGCTCGACGCCTACGACAGTGCCCAGGCGGGATACGCCGAATTCGCCGACGCACGCTTCGAGCGGGGACGGACGCTGTTGGTCGAGGGCCAACTGCGCCGACGCCGCAACGAGCGTCGCCTGGCCCGAGCGTCGTTCGAGAACGCGGCGCACCTTTTCGACGAGGTCGCCGCCGCACCATGGGCTGCTCGGGCGCGAGCCGAACTCGACCGGCTGGGTAACCGATCGGGCGCCAGCAACCAACTCACGGCTCGGGAGGCACAAATCGCTTCGCTCGCTGCGTCCGGCCTCACGAATCGTGAGGTGGCCGCCGCGCTGTACATCAGCGCGAAGACCGTCGAAGCGAGTCTCGCCCGCGCCTATCGCAAGCTCGGTATCCGGACACGCGCGGAACTCGGCCGATACATGGCCGCGGCAGACGCGGCGATGTAGGGAAACACCCGATGCGGCGCCCGACGAGAACGTCGGACCATGACGTTCGCCGCAGATCTACCTCCTCGAGTGCAATCAGCCGCACCTCGCCAGGACAGGACAGGTGGAATCGGCGGCTCGCCTCGACGCGGCGGTCGCGAGCCATGGGGGGGAGCGGCCGTCGCGTCGAGTCGCCGGCCAGTTTGAGCACGGCAACAACGCCGAGCCTCGGGCGGATGAAGATGCGGATCAGGTGTTCGTATCGATCACGGGTTGTGTCTTCCCGCGTGCCGACGTCAAGCCACTGCGCGATCCGACGGTCGAGCATGATTGCTGTTTCGGGGCGACGGTCGTCGTGTACCTGGGCCTGGAGCTTTGGTCCGTGCAATCTCAGCCTGGTCATACGTCTTCGCCGTCTCGCGCAAATAGCGTGGCAGCTTCGCCGTGGGGTTCGATGATCGTGACGCCGGTCGGGGAGGTCGATCCGAGGGCCACCAGTGCCGCTGGCGCGTCGTCCAGCCCGATCGTCTTTGTGATCATCAGGTCCGGCCGGAGCCGGCCGGCGTTGATCAGGTCCAACATCGGCGGGTAGTCGCGCGCGGCCATGCCGTGGCTACCGAGAATGGTTAGTTCGAGGCTCATTACTCGCTGCATCGGGACCGATGGCGCGTCGGGCACCACCCCGACCTGGATGTGCCGGCCGTGCGGGCGCAAGCAGTTGATGGAGGCCGTGCAGGTCGTTTGGCTACCCAGCGCGTCGATCGACACGTGGGCTCCGCCGCCGGTCGCGGTGATGATGGCCTCGGCGACATCGGTGGTCGCCGAGGCGTCTGTGGTGACGGCGGCGCCGAACCGCCGGGCCAGGGCGAGGGCGGGTTGTGCGATGTCGACGGCGATCACCTGTGCGCCGGCCGCAGCCGCGATCATCACCGCCGAAAGGCCGATGCCGCCGCACCCGTGCACCGCGACCCACTCGCCCGGCGCTACCTGCGCCCGTGCGACCACGGCTCGAAACGCCGTCGCGAAACGGCAGCCAAGGCTGGCCGCGGCGCGCATGGGCAGGGCGGCCGGAATGCCGACCAGGTTCAGGTCCGCATTCTCGATCAGCACGTACTCCGCGAACGAGCCCCAGTGACTGAAGCCGGGCTGAGTCTGCCGCTCGCAGATTTGCTGCGCACCTGCGGCGCAGGCGGCACACGTGCCGCAGGCACAGACGAACGGCACCGTCACCCGATCACCCGCGCGCCAACCGGTGATCGCGGCGCCCACGGCGTCGACCGTTCCAGCGAGCTCGTGACCAGGCACGTGAGGCAGCGGGATCGGCACCGCATCGTGCCCCTGCCAGCCATGCCAGTCGCTGCGGCACAAGCCCGTGGCCTCGACCCGGACCACCGCCCCCTGCCGTGACGGAACGGGATCGTCGACGATTCTGACCTCCGGCTCCTGACCGAACTGGTCGTACACAACCGCTCGCATAGCTTTCCTTCACTGTGGCGTGGTTGCCTCCGCTGG
>Ga0126373_10001751_pt1 | contig 15608 bp, 9 predicted proteins | sample PanSoiMetPlot_11_FD_92545 | JGI IMG/M metagenome (GOLD analysis project Ga0126373, IMG submission 92545) | Tropical forest soil microbial communities from Panama - MetaG Plot_11 | ecosystem: Environmental > Terrestrial > Soil > Tropical forest > Bulk soil | place: Panama | collected 2016-02-17 | reverse complement strand
TGCCTCCGACGCGAAAAACGCTCCGCCGCTAGTCTGGAATCAGGATTTCGCGATGGGGATCAAAATCGCCTGACAGAAAGAAACGGCCCGGCTCCCCGGACCGCTCCATAACATTCGCGGAAAGGGTGGCAGGCTCCGCGATCCTTTATATGCCTTGGTTGAAGATGAGAGCTTCTTTATTGTGCGTGAAATCAATTTCTCGCAACATGTTCTGGCTTGCGACCTGCTGGGTCACGACGTCGTTCTGGGTTACTTGCGCATCGTCGGTTTTCAAAGTGCCGGGTACGGTGGCAATAACTTTCTTTCCTTCGAGGAAGCTTACGTTCACATTGGGGCCGGCATTTTGCCATTCCACTTTATATCGGCCGGGATTCAGCTTCACGTGGCCGACCTGAACTGGGTTTGTAATGTTTACCGTCTGCTGCTGATCTTTGTCGCGGGCCGCGGCTGACACCGGCAGCACCACTGCCAAGGCCATTAAGCAGGCGAAATATTTCCAGTAATTCATGTCTATACTCCTCGCCAGGAGCCGCAAGCCGGCGGGTGCGCGAACCCAGGCGTCGCGGCTCCTAAAATTAGTCCTCATATTAGGACAGATGCAATGTCTACAGCCGACGGTTGTGCACGGCTTGGCGCGGGGGCGCCGCCGCTCCATCCAGAGTCTCTGCCTGAATTTGCGTCGTCAAAGAATTAGAGGATGAAAGTGAGGGAGTGAGCAGGCTCCGACTTACTTCGGTCCGTGCGCCTGCTGTTCCGCGGTGAGCCGCTCTACGACTTCTCGTTCCCGGGCACCGTCCTGTGGACGATGCAGTGTGTAGTAGAGCGACGCGAGCTCGACATGGGGGTCAAGCCATGTTGGATCATCCTTAATCACTCCCTCGAGCTCATGGGCGGCCGCTTCGTACTCGCCGGAAGTGCTCTCCAGCATGGCCCATTCATATCGGGCTAAGGTGTTCGAGGGTCTCAGCTTTACCGCGCGATCCAGCAAAGGTTTGGCTTCATCGAGTTGGCGCTGCTTGTAGAGAATTGTGCCCAGGTAAAGATTTGCATCGAAATCGTCTGCATTGATCTTCAAGGCTTCTCGAAACGCCGGCTCCGCGTCCTTGGCGTCGCCGGTCTTATCACGCGCGGTTCCGACCAGGGTGTAGATGTTGGGAAGTTTGGGATTGAGACGCAGCGCGGCTTCCAGATCTTTGCGTGCCAGATCGGAATCCTGCATCTCGAGGCGGATTGCGCCCGCCAGCAGGTAGGCGTCCGCAGCATCCTTGGCTTTTGCCACCTTCTCGATCCGCGGCACTCCATCGCGTCGGCGTCCGGCGTCGATCAGCGCCGTCCCGTACACATATTGAAAATCCATGTCCTCGGAATTCGCTCCGTCGAGAGGCTCGAGAGCGGCAACGGCTGCTTCGGGTTTTTTCAGTTTGACGTCGGTGTCGCCGAGCAGAGTTGCCACCCTCGGATCGCGCGGCTCGGCTTTGTGCACAGCCTCAAACTGTTCCTGGGCCCTGGCGAAATCGCCTTTTTTGTAATAAGCCAGCCCGAGATTTAACAGAACCGGATTCTTGTCCGACATAGCCGGAAGCGCCGATCGGTACATGGCGATGCCCTCGTCAAATTGCCCCACATGAACCAGGGCCGCGCCCAGGTTGACCTTGGCTTCGACATCATCCGGATGCTGTTCGAGGAACTTACGGTAATCGCGGATCGAGGCGGTATATTCCCCGTGCTGCTGTTCGCTGATGGCAGCTCTTAAAAGCTGGTCTGGATCGGCTTGTTGCGCTGCAACGCTGGCCGCGAACAAAAGCAGAGAAAACAGGGCGAAAACCCGCATTGCACCTAGAATACCGCAGATTGCGGCTCCCCGGCCTCTGGGCCCTGAAAGCGCCGCAGCCTCTTGCGCCAGCACGCGCATTGCGAGACGTTCCCAGCGCTGTAGTGTTGCCGCTCGTGATCGAGCGGAAACTTGTGGCCAAGTGGATTCCGGACCGTTAACACCTAGTTCCTCGGCTTCCAGGCCGTGGTATGCTTTCTAACCAAACTGAGCCATCCTCCCCTGGCCGGTCTTTGTCGTGAAATCACTGTGAAGATAACTCTGCCCACTGGGACGAGCCCGGGAGGTCCTGCCTGTGTCTGTCAAACGAATTTCCTCGTTTCTTATCTGGCTTTGTGCGTTCTCCTTCTGCACCCTGCCGAAGTCTTTGGCATCGGTGGGCTTTCAGCCCGTCAATCCGGATGAACTGAAAATGACCAGCGATCCGCTGGCCCCCGGAGCACCCGCGATCATCTTGGAGCGCGACGTCTACCGTGACGACTTTGGACGGCAGTCACACGGAGGTGCGCAGGTCAACTACAACACCAGCACCCGCTACGAGGACAACTACTTCCGTATCAAGATTCTTACGGAAGAGGGGCGAAAGTATGGGGACGTGGAAATCCAGCTGCTGCCATTCTATCGCGATGTGACGGAGATAAAGGCGCGGACAATCCATCCGGATGGAACCATCGAGGAGTTTCACGGCCAGATCTTTCAGAAGACGCTTGCCAAGAAACAGGGATATGGGCCGGTCCAGGCCAAGGCCTTCACCATACCTAACGTGCAGGTAGGCAGCATCGTTGAGTACTACTACACGGTCGAATTCAACGGGTACCTGATCTTCTTCTCCGACTGGATTGTCAGTCATGAACTCTTTCAAAAGCATGCCAAGTTCAGCTTGCGGCCTTACACCGTGGAAGGTTCCCACGTGAATATGCACTGGACCCAGCACCTTCCTCCCGGAGTGCCGGAACCCAAGCAGGGGCCGGACAACATCGTCAGACTCGAAGTATCGAACATCCCGGCATTTCGGTCCGAGGAGTTTATGCCGCCTGAGGACGAGCTCAAGGCCCGTGTCGATTTCATTTACAGCTACGAAGCGATCGATCCCGACATGAACCATTTCTGGAAATCGGTGGGAAAGAAGCGCAATGGCGAACTGGAAAGCTTTGTTTCAAAGCGCAACACCTTGGAGGCAGAGGTGGGGCAGATTGTTTCGCCGGCGGACGCACCGGAGGTGAAGTTGCAAAAAATCTACGCTCGCGTCCAGAAGCTGCGTAACACCTCTTACGAGGAAGAGAAAACCAAAGCAGAGAAGAAGGAGGAGAAAGAGAACGAACTCCATAATGCCGAAGATGTCCTGAAAGCTGGATACGGAAGCGAAGAGCAGCTCAACTGGCTCTTTCTCGGCCTGGCCCGTGCCGCGGGATTCGACAGTCACGGACTTTCCGTTTCGGACAGAAGCGAATTCTTCTTTAACCCGCAACTCATGGATGTAAACCGTCTGGATCACTCGGCGGTGGTGATCCCACTGAACGGGAAGGACACCTATTTTGCGCCGGGCGCAGCGTTTGCCCCATTCGGGATGCTGCGCTGGCAGCAAACCGGAGTCACAGCCCTGCGTCTCGATAAAGACGGAGGCAGTTGGGTACAAACCGGAGTTCCCGAAAGCTCGCTCTCTCAGGTCGAGCGTCGAGCCGAATTCAAGTTGAGGGATAGCGGCGACTTAGAGGGTAAGGTCACGGTTACCTATACCGGCCTCGAAGGACTCAAGCGACGGGTGGAAGAACGGAACGAGGATGAAGTCGCTCGCAAGAAATACCTCGAAGACGAAGTTAAGAATTCGATTCCCGCCGCCAGCGAAGTTCAGCTCTCGAACACTCCCGAGTGGGCGAATACGGATCGGCCACTGGTCGCCGAATTCAGCGTGAAAGTTCCGGGCTGGGTTGCCCGCGGCGGTAAACTTGCGATGTGTCCCCTCGGAGTTTTCGGGGCGAACGAGCGGCATATCTTTGATCCTGCCGATAGAACCTACCCGATTTACTTCGCCTACCCCGCCCAGCACCTTGACGACATCTTCATCGAATTGCCGGCGGGGTGGCAGGCGACCAGCCTCCCGAAGCCGCTCAACTACGATTACCATGTGGTCGCTTACAGCGTGGGAGTCGAAGACGGCAAGACCAAACTTCACCTCAAGCGAAAACTCGATATCAACATCGTTCTTCTGGACAGTAAGTACTACAGTCCGATCCGTAGCTTTTTCCAGGGGGTCAAGGCCGGTGATAGTCAGCAAATCATTTTGCAGCCGGGTACGGCGGTCAGCAGTAACTGATCCGAGAACTCTCGCATTTGTAGCAGCCAGCGTCCTCGTCTGGGTCTTGGCTACGCAGCCTGTCATGGCAGCCCACGAGGCGCCGGACTGGGTGCATACTGCCGCCCAAAAACCTCTACCGCCGCACGACGAAAAAGCCACTGCGGCTCTCCTCTATTCGGATACAAGTGTGACTGTCCTATCGAAGGACAAGGTACGCACTCACGTTCGAGAGGTTTACAAGATCCTTCGCCCGGAAGGCCGCCACTACGGCAATTTTTTCGTCTATACCTCGGGGCGGGAAAAAGTCACATTCATGCGCGGCTGGTGCATTCCGCTCCAAGGAAAGGACTACGAAACCCAGGACAAGGACATTCTCGACCAGGCCCCCATCGCGATTCCGGGGATTGAGCTCATCACTGACCTGCGGCGCAAATTTGTGCAGATCCCTGCGCCAGATCCGGGGAACGTCGTCGCCTACGAATACGAAACCGAAGAGCAGCCATACTTCCTGCAGGACCGATGGCATATCCAGGAGAGCGAGCCGGTGAAGGAGATCCACTACCGGCTGGAGTTGCCCGAGGGATGGGAGTATAAGGCGTCCTGGATTCACCAGTCAGAAATTCCCCCCCAAAAGACCGGAAACAATCAATGGGAATGGTCGGCGACGGATGTTCCGGGCATTCGGCACGAGGAACAAATGCCGCCGGTTGCGGGGATCGCCAGTGGAATGATCATCTCCTTTATCCCCCCGGGCGGCGCATCCGATCACAACGACTTCCTCACCTGGAATGATATGGGCAAGTGGTATGACGGGCTGACGGGTGAGCGGATGGCAGCCACCCCGCCCATCAAGCAGGAGACTTCTTCGATCACCAGCGGGCAAGCGAACACCCTGGCCAAGATGCAGGCCATCGCTGAGTACATACAAAATCAAATTCGTTACATCGCGATTGAACTCGGTATCGGAGGCTGGCAGCCCCATTCCGCTGCCGATGTCTTCGCTCACCGTTATGGAGACTGTAAAGACAAAGCCACGCTTACCATCTCTATGCTTCATAGCATCGGCATTGAGGGATACTACGTCATCATCAACGCCGGCAGAGATGCGGTCGGAGGAGACGATCCGGCGCACAACGGCTTCAATCACGCGATCGTTGCTATCAGACTGCCCTCGGGCCTGGACGATCCGTCCTTAGTGGCGACCATGGTTCATCCGAAGCTGGGCAGGCTTTTGTTTTTTGATCCGACCGACGAAGTAACACCATTCGGCCGGATCCGTGGAGCCTTGCAGTCGAACTACGGGTTACTGGTTGGCCCGGACGGCGGTGAACTCGTCGAACTCCCGCTTCAACCACCCGTGATGGCGGGGATCAAGCGGCTGGGGAAACTCGAACTGGATGCAAATGGAACGCTCTATGGAGAGATAACCGAAAGCCGCATCGGGGACCGCGCGGCTGAGGTCCGATGGAGCCTGCGCAGCGCGAGTGCCGACAAAGAAAAAACCGAGATCATCGAAACTTTGCTGTCAGACTCTCTGGGAAGCTTTCAGCTTACTGGCTTTAACTTCAACAACGTGGCCGACCGAAAACAGCCGCTAGGCATGAACTATGCGTTCGAGACTCGCGACTACGCCAAGAACGCCGGAGATATGCTGCTGGTTCGGCCGCGAGTGTTGGGAAGCAAGTCGAGCGGCCTACTTGAAACCAATGAGCCGCGCAAATTTGCGATCGAGCTTGATGCACCGGTGCGTGACTTCGACAACTTCGAAATTACTCTGCCCAGAGACTATGAAGTTGCCGACGTCCCCTCCCCGGTAGATGTTGACTTGGGATTTGCGGATTACCATTCCAAAACCGAAGTCACCGATAACACCCTTCACTACACTCGGACCTTCGAATTCAAAGACGTCAGAATTCCCGCCAGCAAAGCAGATGAATTGAAGAAGTTCTACAGAATTATCGCCACTGACGAACGCAGCACGGTGGTTCTGAAGCGGCGGATCGAGCCATCCCCAGCGGGTACGACCGCGCGCCAGTAATTCCGAAGCTACCCTCGCCTGCCCGGGTTGGGTCTCCTTCCGTGCAGGCTCTGGCAGCGGAAGGGCATCGGTCGGTACAACTCTATTCCACCTTGACGGAAATACTCGACTGCGCCATTAACGTTCCCTGCTGCGCGGTCACCAAGATATCGCACTGTCCTGGTTGCGGGGAAATTCTAAGCAAGACCGGTACGGAGCCGTCGGCTGAAGCCGGAGGCAGAGTAAGTGGTTTACGAGCGATCTCTTTTCCATCGTGAAGCACCTGCAACACGACTTTGGGGTTCCCGCCGGAAGTGCTTTTCGAAGGATAGACGACGAAATACAAATTTACCGGCTTCCCGGACGAAATCGAATCCGTCAGGGTGGGAAGAATCGAGGCGCTACCATCGGATACATCGGAGCTTCCCGATGACACGGGCTCGTGTTCTCCGACTAGCTCTATGGAGCTCAGTCCAAAGTCATGTCCGGGGCTTACATAGAACGCAAGTCTCCTGACCGAAGTCTGTCGCGATTCCTCATCCGTAACCGCCGCATCTATGACATAGTGGCCGGCCGGAAGTTGTACCGGCTCCGCGTACAAGATGCGGTTGGTGGAACTGGAGGCTGCGGAATTCTGCACTTGCCGCGTCAGCTCGCGTCCGATTTTTCCTACCACTTCTCCCTGGGCATTGCGGATCAGAGCAAGTAATGAGGCTTTGACTCTCGCGTTCCCAGATTTCGGAGTGGAGCCTGCGTGCAAAGCTGACAGAGGAATCTCAAATGCTATTTCGTGCTCTACGGTCTCCTCTCCCGGTCGGAAGCGCATGACAGCGATGTGATAGGGGAACGGAGGCTTAGCCGGATGAGCGTTGATTGCCGCCAGTGCGACTGCTTCAAAGGGTTGTAGTGGCTGCCCGTTGATGTCGGGCAGAGCGAAATACCCCTTGCGATATTGCGGTGGCGAGATATGCGGCCGATTCACTTTTACTTCAATTTTTCGAAACCGCCCATCATAGTTGGTCGCCGCAGGCGTGTAGGCCACTTCGTAGTGCGACCGTATATCTTCCATGACGCGCTGCATAGGGAGCGCGATTTCGTTCGTATCGGTCACCACGAATCCGCCAGTAGATTCCGCCAGCTCGCGGAGAGCTAGTTGTTTGTTGTTGCTCACCGAAAGTTGGATGTCATCATCCTCTTTATGTCCGTTGACGGGGTCGTTTCTCTGCGCTGAACTCACGGCTGCCGTGCGTTCCAGCTCCGAGAGCGATCGCATCATAGGGTCTTCGACGTTCAACCCCCGGGTATCAACGCCATAGAAAGACACGCCGGAGCGGTTCGCATAGCTGATCAGGTTATCCACGGCGTCACGTCGGTTCATGGGGAAATCCAGACCGTCCGCAAGGTAGAGGACAACCTTGCGGCCGGGAAGGTTTTCCTGGCTGCGCACAATCTCGCGCAGAGAGTCGAGCGCGCCCATGCCGTCGGCAAGGCTGTTCGCGAAACGGATGCCATCCTGAATCCGGGCCTGGGCCAGAATGGCGTTGCCGAGAGTGACAGATACGTCTTGCGCCGCGGCATCCCGCATGAATAGAGGATCCGAGGCTATGACCGGTAAAGGATTCAAAAGCACGTTGCGAACCGCCATAGCCGTTGCCTGATCGGTCCGCGGTGAACTCAGGATATTGGCGGCCGCGGCCTGCAACGTGGAAAATCCCGCGCCCACCACTTCGCCTCTCGTGTCATCAGCGTTGTAATGCGAAGTGCTGAGGGCGCTGTTCACTGCCTTCGCGAGGATGTCTTTATCGGAGGTGTAGTACTGCACCACACTCAAGGTGCGAGTCTGGCGATAAATGGAAACGTAAGTGTTGGGCAGGTTGTCACTTTTGAGAAACTCTTCGACGGCATCGCGGGCAAATTTGAGGTTCAGAGGTGCGATTTCGGCCAGGACGATCGAGACAAAGTTTATTTGTCGCAATGTAGCGACCGGGTTAACCTCGTTCGTAGCCCTCGCCTCGGCTATTTCCGCTTTCTGCTGGCTGCGCTCGGTTTGCAATTGCTCCGCACCGGCAACGTTGCGAAAAGCATTGATTTTCTGCAGCACGCCATCCTCGTACACTTCGACTTCTTCCGGTCGCAGGTTGGTGATGAGCCGGTGATGCTTATCACGCACCACCAGGTCGACGAGCACCTCTCGACGGGTGGAACGAATCAACGGTGTTTGCGGGTTGGCTGTGGATGGAGACTGCGCGTCCAGGATCTGGCCAGCCAGCGCGATCAAAATCATCGCAAGAGTGCTACGCGCCGACATCGTCCACCTCCCACAACCGCATGCCCACGGAGCTCAGCGTCATCTTCCCCACCCGGATGAAGCCTAAGCGGTTCGCCTTCGAGATCAGAATTCGCGCGACATTGTATACTAAGTTCCGGCAGCGAATTGTCATTTAGACAGGATTTCCGGTCAAGCACGCCCTCCTTGCGACGCAGGATCCCGAGAAAAGGTTTGCTGTCGAGTGAGGTGGTTCATGATCGTAACCCTACCTGCCTCCATTATTCTGTCTTTTCTCCTGATGGTTGGCGTTACTGCTTCCGCACAGCGGACGATACCAACTACTCCACCACCTCCGCCCAATGAATTGCCCGGGCCCACGCGTCCCGAATCGATACAAGACGCAGGGTTATACGGTTATTGGACTCATATCACGGACCAGGATCGCGCCGGCGGTGCTCTGCTGGGCAAGATCGCAGTGGAAGGCGAGATGCTTCCCTGGCAGCCGATTCTGGTTACCCTAAGCTGCAAGGATGCAACCATATACACGACCCAGAGCGATCCCAAAGGCGACTTTGCGGTTATTCCGAATCGCATTCCCGGCGCCCTGAGCTTGCAGGGCGATCGGCAACGACAAATGCAGACCTACTTTGAAGGGTGCGTTCTGCAAGGTTTCCTCACTGGATTTCGCTCCACCAAAATCACCCTGACCCAACACATCCTGCGAGACGACCCTAACGTTGGCACCATCACTCTCTCCCGCGACACCCAAGCCCGGGCTACGGCCATGAGCGTGAGCAGTCAGAACGCTCCTGACGGCGCCGTCAAGCACTGGAGAAAGGCCGGGGAGTACATGATGGCGGAGAAACCCGACAAGGCGCAACGGGAACTGGAGAAAGCCGTCCAGGCCTATCCCGGATTTGCCGACGCCTGGTACGAGTTGGGCAGGCTCGAAATCGAATCGAGTCCCCGCAATGCTCGTGCCTGCTTTGAAAAGGCCTCGGCGGCGGACTCGAATTTCATCCCGCCTTACGAGCAGCTCGCGGCTCTCGCGGCGCAACAGCAAGACTGGCAAGGCGTAATCGATAACACCAACCATTTTCTTCAGTTGGATCCGAGCGGGTCCATAGCAGTCTGGTATTACAACGCTCTCGCCAATTTTCAGTTCGGCCAACTCGACGCCGCCCAGGCCAGCGCGGAAAAGCTGATGAAAGCCGACCCGCTGCATAACGTTCGCAACGGGGAACAGCTGCTCGCTGCCATTCTGGCCAGGAAGGCGGATTACGCGGGCGCACTGGCGCATTTACAAAATTGCCTGACCTACATCGCAAACGGACCAGACGCCAACCTGCTGAAGGAAGAGATCGCACAGTTACAGAAAAAAATTTCCACTCCCGGTCAATAGTTGGCTGGGCGCTTAGTTAAGCTTCGTGCCGCTGGTTGGGGTAACCAGGTGAGGTGTCGGATTCGTGGCGCGGACCGGCGGCTCTGGGGCCAAGGGCAAAGCGATCTCCATCGCTCCCACCCGGTCGGTGGAGGTGTCGCGAACGGCTAGGCGGATACTGGTGGCGTTCAGCGGGACATCCAATTCCTGCCTCGCGCGGTAAACCTCCTGATGGCTCGGCTCCCAATCTTCGGGCACGGCGGATTGCACCCCGGAGAAGGGATTGGACGAGCTGTCGTCCACCACGTTCTCAACCACCGCGTTCGTTATAAAGCCGTCAGAATCGTAGGCCACGGCGGCAAATTCCAGGGGAATGGCGCCATCGTGGGGGATTTTGATCTGACTGGCCACAACCACGTAGTAAATCGCATAACCCTGAACTTGTAGCGCCGGTAAAGCCCGGGGATTCCTTCGCTTGCCATGGGAGAATGTCGGCTGGGCCATGAGCTTCGCCGTCTCCTCCGCGGTGGCGAATCGGGGCAGGCCCTCGGGGTGGATCCGGACCTTGAAAATCAACTGGTGTTCGAGGGGAGCGCCATGTTGCAGACTGGCAAACATGGGACGTTCTTGGGCCTTCGCCTCCATCTCTACCGGCGTGTCTTCGTCGGGAGAATGTGTTTTATGAGGCTTCGGCGCATCCGGGTCGTCGGCAAAATAGGAACGGCGATACGCCAAATGGCTGCCAGGTTGATCGAGCCGTACTCTGATGTGGCGCAAGCTGCCGTCGTAATTCAGATTGGTGGGGGAATAAGTGATGCTGTAATAGTTGCCCCCATCCACGACTGCTGCATCCAGCATTTCCTTGACGCCATTGTCGCTGTAAAAGGCCCGGCCGCCCGTGGCAGTGGCAATATCGTTCTGCATCATATTGTCGTCAGACACGGAATCACCGGTGACCGGTCCCACCGCGGAGTTAATGGGTGTAGGCGCAACCACGGCGCCAACCCCGGTGTGCGGTCCGGCGCCATTCAGCGCCCCTTCCGGGTTAACGATCACACCACGAGTGCTAACCGGATACACCGCTACCTCGGCGCGCGCGAGCGCATTCAGTTCGCTACGTAGATCGTCTCCCAGATCCCGGGGGTCCCCTTCGTGGGCGTAGAGCGTGACCGGGAAATTCCCGGCCATCCAGATCAGATTCTTCTTGCCCGGAATGCCTTCGAGAAATTCGCCAATATGGGTCAATACGCTTACCATGGCGACGGGATCACCGCGGTTGAAATTTCGAGAGTAAAGGAAAGACCTGGGAACATGAGCCTTCGGCTTCTCCGGATCCAAAGCTGCATAGATAAGGTCTCGGTCCTCGGTGAATCCCTGCACGAAATGCAGACCGTCGGAATGGACGTAAACCGCAAAGCGTGCGCCCTCGGGAAGAGTGCGAATGAATTTCATCACTTGCTCGCGCGCGTACGCCTGATCATCCATTTCCATGTTGACCATGTCATAGAGGATTACGTAGAGCGGGCCGTGTTCCGGCGCCCCGGGCACGTTCACAAAGACATTCGACGGCAGAGGCGGTGCGTTGCGGGGAAGGGAAATCGACGGAGTAGCGAACTCGTGCGCTTCGAAGGACGTAATGTGCTGGCCCTTATCATCCTCGGAGATGGAAAAATCCTTGGCCAGCAAGCCGCGCACCGGCTGGTTGTTGGCGTCCCGTACCACGACATCGACGATGACCCGGCGAACGTTCTTGCGCAACACGAATACGGAAGACGGATTTCCGTTCGGAGCGCTAGGGGCGGAGTTCGTCTGCGCTTCCAGGATCGGCATCAGGCTAAGCCCAATTACTAAGAAGTGAAGGCCGTGAAAACCCCTTTGAGCAGTCATAAGGAAATGACCTCACGAGCCTGCGGCGGGGAGGTTCCGCAAGCTGACGTGAGTACAATTATACGATTCCCAGTTTGCTGAGAAATATATAGAAATATAAAGAATTAGCGCTGTTACGTCGTTCGAAGCCGCAGGTAACTTCACCCGCATATGGCGCACCTTGCTTCGACGAGATGGTTCACTCTCCGCTGGCCGAGCCAGCCGTGACCGGCGCCTGACCAGTTACTCTAAGGAGCAAAATTGATCTTAGCCTGCGCCGCATAGCGTCGGTAATTGCGGAATGTCATTTCGTTGAGGTCGGTCTGCCGGCGGCCCCGCTGCAAGCTCACCGTGGCGCGCATGGGCATGAGATAGTCATGCGTGCCCACCGTGACATAGTCGTATTCGACGGTCATGGTGGCCGCATGAATCGAGAAATCACGCGGTAGATCATCCGCTTCGAGCGTAATTCGGCGCACTCCAGCCGTGGCTTTATCGATGTAAACCAGGCCATGGAATCCAGCGGCGACGGTTTTATTTCCATCCGTGAGGCCGATATTGGCATTTTCGCGAGCCACGCGGTAAGCCAGGACGTCGACCATGCTGGATGCGAGCGAGTCCGTTTCTTTCCACTGAAACTCGGTTTTCGCATTGGGTTGGAACACCAGATTCAGCAGCCCTCCAAATTCGCCGACGGAAAGCGGCCACGTCGTATCCAGGTCCGTGCGCTGCGCGGATGTGCGCTCGCCGTTGTACTCGACCATGGTCCGTGTTTCCTGGCTGTCCACATAGCGCAACATCTCGGCAAAGCCGTCTCTGTGTTTCCAGTGGCCGTTGCTCGAAGAATCGACCGAGCGATTGGTAACCTCGAGGCAAATAAAGTTCGGTAGCGACTTCGAATAACGCAGCGCGTGTTTTCGACCCGACGACACGATGGCTTGGACCTCATCGGGGGACGGGGGGGGAACCGAGCCCGGAGGTAAGGCGGTGATTGCCAGGCCGCGAGTTTCTCCCGGCGAAGGAACACTCGAAACCGCGGCTACTTCGACGTCGTCTTTTCCGGTCCCGGGCGCGGTCCCTAGTTTGTCAGACATGGCGGCACTTGCCAGTTCCGGTCCGTCGATCCGGAAACCCACGCTCCGCTCCACCACCTTGGTGCCTTGGGTGAGCGTCTCCATCACGTCATAATTGCCGGGCGGCAACGAAGCCATTTGAATGGATGCCATGTACGGCAGGGCGTCGCCCCCATTGGGTTTACGAAGCTGCATGGGCGCCTGGGCAATCGGCTCGTGATTACGGAGGATGGTCATTTCCATTCTGGGAGGATCCCCCGCTTGCGGGTCCGCATGTACCACCGAAAATAACCAGAGATTCTTCATGCCGCGAACCACGTGCCCGGAAAAATTGGGGACGATTCTAGTGTCGCCAAACCGCAACGGCTCCAAATCATCGGTGGCTTCGGGAAGGGGATCCACGCGGCGTACCAATGCCAGATCGCTGAGAAATGGTCCGCTCCCTTCGGCCGAAACCACGAAAGTCGAGCGTACCGCGCCTGCCTTACCGCTGTTTTGATCTAGAACCGCGGCTTCGAGGGTATATTCTCCGGGATCGGCCAGGAAGTGCCTTTGCATTAACACCGCATCGCTCGGACCGGCCTCCAGTTTCGTGTCGAGAGCGCCATGCCGCGGCACATCTTCACTAAAATGTTCGATCACCTGCCCGGCTTTATTTTTGATCTCCGCAACCATGGACACATGCAGCGAATAGAGATTCGAGTTCAGGTCATCGCGTGTTGTCAGCTCGGAAACCGGTACCTCGATGACCAGGGCATTCGCGTAACCGGTGGTGAATTCACCAAGCTGCAGAATTCCGGAGTGGAACTTCAGGTCCTGAGGCAACGATGGTTCCGCTAACACCTTTAACAAGGGAAGCTCAAACCCCCGTATCCCGGCCTCCTCGTCGGCAGGCAAGGCGTAATAACCGCTTTTGGCGCGAACCTTTAGGCCCGCCCGAAGCGGTTTCACCGTGACTGGCCGGAACTGTCCGTCGTACTCTTGAATGGGTGCAACGTAGGAAGCCTCATAGTAATTCCTTAAATCTTGGACCATCTGCCTCATGGCTTTCCGCGGATTCTCCCCTGCGGCAATGTACAGACCACTGGTGCTCGTGGCGAGTTGGGCTAACGGCCCCTTGGCCTGATCTGCGCCATGGGTTTCGAAGCGGTCGAATTGGCTGTTCATCATCGAAAGCATGCCGGGCGTAGACAGATCGCCGGCTGCGTGTCCAACCGGACCGGTGGGTGCCTGCGGCGCGCTAACTGCATTGGCCGCGCTCGCATGCATGGCGTTGCCCATCACCATGGTAGTGATCAGCCCCTGGGCTACCTGCTCGCTCAGCGAATTCGCGTCCATCGCGTAGATGCTTACCCCCGAACGATTCGCCGTTCCGATGATGGAGCTGAGCACGTCACCCGCCCCCAGGCTAACCCGCAGTCCCTGGGAGAAATAAATGACCACTTTCCGTCCCGGGAGTCTCTGTTGGCTGCGCGCAAGCGCGAGCAGTGCGGCCAGGGCCGAGCTGCTGTGCTGCTCTTGCACTATGCGTTGGGATTGCTCGAGAGCCGTAAGTGTGACCTGTTGGAGCATGCGCTCGGGAGGGCTGAGTCTCGCTCCCGTTTCATCCGTGCCCGTGCGAAGGGTAGCGAGCAGGTGTTTCTCCGCCGACTCCACGCCGGGTTGGGTTTTCTCGGGATCAGGCTGGGTGGCCAAGGCGATGGCGCGACCGAGCAGGTTACGGTCGCGGGTGAATTCCTGGTAGAGGCTGAGCCGGCCTTCGACCTTCAGCACAGAGACGGAGAAACCAGCGAGTGGAATTTCTTTCAGGATTTTGGAGGCCTCACTGCGCGCATTCGCGCATCCGGCGGAGTCAAGCTGGTCGAACAACAATGTAATCGGCCGGTCAGCTCCCTGCTCGGCACCGACCAAATGGAGATGGGAAATCTTCACCGCAGTCCCGCCATCGGTTACCGCCAAATCCTCCGGTTTTAAATCTAGAATCGGCTTATTCTTCTTGTTCTTCACCACCAGGTCGAGCGAGACCTCATCGACGTTGCTGATGACGGCTGTCGCTGCGGTTTTTTCGGGAGTTACCTGCGCGGTCGCAAAGCCAGTCAAAAGAAAGGCAAGAAATAGAGACCACATTAATAAGGAAGAAAAAGAATGGAAATGCCGGCGAGCACTACCCCTGCACATGACGATCCTCCGGAGGCCGTCTGACTTTCGACACCACGATTGTCCCTTGCTAAATCGTTTCTGTAAAGCGCCGCTGTCCGGACCTGACGATTCTTTACAATCCTCAGAAACGAAAGGGTGAAACCAAGGTCCGTTCGCGGCAAGCTCAGTGCTGGGATTGCGAGGCAGCCAGGTCCTGGCGAAGCTGCAAGGCTTCCGAATTCTTAGGCTCGAGCTTCAACGCGCTATCGATCGCCTGTTGCGCTTCCTGAAACTTCGATTCCATGCCCAGGGTTGCCGCCAGGTTGATCCAAGCTTCGGTGTAAGCTGGCGCGGCGCGAACTGCCTCGCGGAAGTGTTTTTCGGCAGCGGCCACATCGCCACCACGAGAATCCAGGTACCCCAGTTGGTTTTGCGCAATCGCCATGTCCGGATCGATCTCGACGGCTTTCTCCAAAGCCTCATGCTCACCCGCGGCGTCTCCTGCCTTGTCGAGGGCAACCGACAATTTGTAGTTCATCAGGGCGTCCTTGGGTGTGGCTTCGACCGCCTCGCGATAGAGAGCAGCAGCCTTGCGAGGGTCTCCGGAATCAAGTTCCTTCTCGGCCAGCGTAGCTTTGGCTTGCGCAACCGACTGGTTGGATTGCGCTTGCGAGGCTTCGCGATAGAGCTCGAGCTGTTTTTGAGCCGCTTCGTTTTCCCCCAGTTTCTTTAACAC
>Ga0126373_10001750_pt1 | contig 15614 bp, 15 predicted proteins | sample PanSoiMetPlot_11_FD_92545 | JGI IMG/M metagenome (GOLD analysis project Ga0126373, IMG submission 92545) | Tropical forest soil microbial communities from Panama - MetaG Plot_11 | ecosystem: Environmental > Terrestrial > Soil > Tropical forest > Bulk soil | place: Panama | collected 2016-02-17 | reverse complement strand
TGGCTGGCGGCCAGCTCAGCATAACCATCCCCGAGCGCGCCTGGCCCGCGCTCGTACGGGCGGCCACGTTCGAGAACATATCCCGCAACGCCGACCAGCTGGTCCCTGCCCCTGGCCTGTCCAAGAGCAACGCCGCGTTCTTCCGCCGGGGCACCTCCGGCGAGGGATGCGAGATCCTCAGCGGTGCCGAGTTCGCCGGCTACCGCGCCCGCGTGGCGGGAATGGCACCCCTGGACATGCTGGCCTGGCTGCACTCGCCCCGCCCCGGAGCCGCGACTGCAATGCCGTAACCGCGACTGACCCCGCGCGCCACCGACCAGCGCATACTCGGCAGGGATCGATCCGGTCGCGCGCCGGACTCGAGGTCCGACCACGGTAAGTGATTGGAGCTGGTCGGCAGCCTGCGCGCAAGTATCCGCCGATATGCCCGGCAACCTGGTCGCCCAGACGGTCGGCTCGCGCCATGCCGAACTGGATGTTCTGCGTCCGGTCATCGGCGCAGCCTCGCAGCCCTGCCAACGCCCGGATCTGCATGATATGCCGAATAGAGGGCGTTGCTGGAGCTGTGCTCATGCGCTGGTTCGCGGTGGATAAACTGCGCTGATGCCCAGCCGAGCCGAGATCGTGTTGTTCGACGACTCCCCGCCACCGCCGGGAGCCGATCCTTGGGTGGCCGGAGGCGCTCCGGCCACCGGCATCGACCTAACCGATCCTGACCCTTCCTGGCCGCGGCAGTACAACCTTCTCGCCGGCCGGATCCGGGAGGCGCTGGGCTGGCGGGTGCTGCAGCTTGATCATGTGGGTTCCACCTCAGTCCCGGGACTGGCGGCCAAGCCCATCATCGACATCGACCTGACGGTGGCCGACCCCGGCCGCGAGCAGGACTACGTGCCGACGCTGGAGACGATCGGGTTCCGGCTGACGATCCGCGAGCCGTGGTGGTACGGTCACCGGCTCCTGCGGGCGGATGAGCCGAGCTGCAATCTGCATGTCTTCGGGTTCGACAGCCCCGAGCTCGTGAAACACCGGATCTTCCGCGACTGGCTGCGAGGCAATCCCGGCGAACGCGACCGCTACGCCGCCGCCAAACGCGAGGCCGCATCGAGGGCTAACGCGGCCGGAGAGCACGTCATGCAGTACAACGCGCGCAAGCAGCAGGTCATCCGGGAGATCTACCACCGGGCGTTCGTGGCCGCGGGTCTGCTCGAGGAGTGATGTTGTGACCGGTCATGGCTCATCACCACACTGCGCCATTGCCACGGCACTCTAGCCGTCATGCGCAGGAAGCCTGTGCCGCCTTTTCCCCCGGCCGAGGCGGCGTAGGGCGTGAATGATTCGGCGTACCTCGTTCCTGCTTTACTCGACCAGGTGCGCTGCATCTGGCTCGAGACCGTGATCGTCGCCCCGATCGGCGACTGCTTCGACCTGTCACTATCGGTCGGCGCGCGCACCGCCTCGATGCGCGGGTCGGGCGAGCGCGCGATCGGCGGAGTTACCAGCGGAGCGATGAAGCTCGGAGCGGCGTTGGGGACGCCGATGGAAGCGTGAGACTGCGCGACCTGGCCACCATCACCCGCCGCCTGTGCACCATCGCCGGCTGCCGCTAGTACGCGGCGGAAAAGGACTTGCTCGATCATTCCCCGGCCGCGCACGTCCGGCGTCCGCGCCTCGACTATGAGTCGCACGCCACCGGGCTAGACCGCAACGAGCTCGGCGCGATCCTGGTCGCCGCCAGGCTCGGGATGGCAGGCGAACACGCAATGATCTCCCTGCTCGCGCTGAGCGGCCTGCAGGTGTCTGAGGCCACCGGCGCGGACATTCAAATCGCTACCATCGCGCTGGCGCCGCGCGCCGGCTTCCTTCGCGATCAAGGTGCGGTTTGATGGCCGCTGCCGGTGTGCTGGCGGAGGAAGCTGGTGAGTGGCGGGAGTGTCTGGTCGGTTCGCCAGAATGCCTGCAGGTGCCAGAGGCCGGGCAACACGACAGCCGTGCCATGGGGCATCGCGGCGGCGGCCAGCTGTGCGTTCCGTGCCGCAGAGGGTTCTTCGTTCTCGCCGCATATCACCAGGGCCGGGGCTCGCACATCGGGGAAATCGGGCCAGCCAGCCGGTTCGTCGGCCCAGGCTTCCAGGAGCAGCGAGAACATTTCCGCTTGGGTGCCAGCCAAGTTGTCCACCAGCCAGCCCGGCGCCGGCTCGGGCTCCTCGGCCGCTATCTCCTCCATGGCGGCCCGCATCCCGCCTGCCCGCACCCGGGCGGCCGTTTCGGCCCAGTCGCTGGGGTCATCGCAGGGCGCGCCCACGGCGCCGATCCCAGCGACGGCGCTGACCCGGTCGGGATAGGTGCGGGCGACCGCATATGCGATCCTGGCGCCAGCCGAATACCCCACCAGCGCCGCGGTGCTCACCCCGGCCGCATCCAGCACCGCGATCACGTCGTCCACGTACTCGCCCAGCCGGTGCGCGGGCACGCCCGCCGGGCAGTCGCTGCTGCCGTGACCACGATGATCCAGCACCAGCGTTCGGTATCCCGCCAACGCGGTGGTATACCCGGCCAGGTCCCACATGCGGCCATCACCGCCGCCGCCGGTGTGCAGCAACACCGCTGGCCCGGACCCGGTATCCACATAATGCAGCCGGACACCCGCCCGGCTCGTATACGCCACCCCCGCCCCCATGCTCAGCGCCATCGCGTCCGGCATAAGGGACCTATTCTGGCCCCGTGCTTGACCTGAGCAGCCTCGACCTGGAGGAGATCGCCGACGCGCTGGCCGACCAGACCGACTACGAACATCGCTGGCTAATCAGCCCAGAGACCGGGGAGATCGCGTACTGGAAGGCTGACACCGGTATCGATGGGCAGACACTGGTCGACCTCGACGAGCTGGATCTGGTCTGCATCGACCCGCTGACTTAGAGCAGCTGTCCGGCTGTGACGCTCGCCTAAGGTGGGCAGGTGTCCGCAGCCGAACTGGCGCTTTCGGGCGGGCAAGGGGCTGACCGCTGACGAACCTGCCCGGGCGGCCGGGGCCGCCGCGGGCGTCGCGCTGACACCAGCTAGCCTGCGGCCATGGGTACCTTGTCGATCATTAATGCTGGCGTGTTCGACGGTGTGTCTGACGGCCTGGCTGACGGGCCGGTGCACGTCGCCGGCGGCCGCATCGTGTCGGTCGGCGGGCCGCCCCAGCCAGCCGACCAGGTCATCGACGCGCGCGGCGGCACAGTGCTGCCTGGCCTGATCGATGCGCACTGCCACGCCTATGGCATCAGCCTGGACATGATGGCAACTGAGTCGCAGCCGCTTAGCTACGTCGCGCTGGCCGCCGCCCGGCGGCTGGGCCGGGTGCTGGCCCGCGGGTTCACTACGGTGCGTGACCCGGCAGGCGGGGACGCGGGACTGGCCCGGGCCATTGCCGAGAACCTCATTCCCTCGCCCCGTTACCTGTGGACCGGCGCAGCACTGAGCCAGACCGGCGGCCACGGCGACGCGCGCGGCCCCGACAGCGAGACCTGCCCGTGCTATGCGCACGGCTGTGAGGTCGTCGACGGAGTCGACCCGCTGCGCAGGGCGGTCCGGGAGCGGTTCCGCCGCGGCGCGCACGCGATCAAGATCATGACTTCGGGTGGTGTCATGTCGCCGGCCGACCCGATCCGGATCCCGCAGTACTCCGCCGAGGAGATCCGGGCGGTGACCGATGAGGCGGCCCGGCGCGGCAGCTACGTGGCCGCGCACGCCTATTCTCCGGAGGCGATACGACACTCGATCGACAGCGGCGTGCGCAGCATCGAGCATGGCAACCTGCTCGATGCGCAGACGGCGGCGGCGATGGCCTCGGCCGGGGCCTTCCTCGTGCCAACCCTGGCCGCCTATGACGCGATCGAGCGCCGCGGCGAGCAGATCGGCATGCCGGTGGTGTCCCGGCAGAAGAACCGGGAGGTCCTAGAGTCCGGGCAGCAGGCCGTCGAGCTTGCCCGCGCCGCCGGGGTGAGCGTCGGCTTCGGCACCGACCTGATGGGCTCGCTGGAGGACGAGCAGCTCAACGGCCTGCGTCTGCAGGCCGAGGTGGACGGGATCTGGACCGCGCTGGCCTCGGCCACCTCGGTCAACGCTGAGCTGATCGGCCGGCCTGACCTCGGCCGGGTCGCCGAGGGCTGCACCGCCGACCTGCTCATCCTCGACGGCAACATCGGCGACGACCCATCGGTGGTGTGGTCACCGGACAGCCAGCGAACGATCGTGCAGGACGGCCGAGTCATCGCCAACTCTAGAGCGCCCCGTTAGCAGACGCGCGAAGAGCCGCCGACCTGCACGATCTCGGGCGCTCCGTGGCATGCCGCAAACGGGCGCAGAACTGGGTGCTCGGCGAGCGTAGCCACGCTGGGGACGGTCGAGTCGACCTCTCACCCGCTAGCGGGGGGCGGGTCTGGCGCATGGTCAAAAGCGGGTCCAGACCAGCAGGATCGTGGATGCGGCCAGCAGGGCCGCCATGGCGCCGTTGACGACGCGCTGGGCGCGTTGTCTGCGAACGAGGCGCTGGAGCGCAGCGCCGAACGCCAGCCAGGGCAAGCAGCTGGGGATGGCAACCAGGGTAAACACGGTCGCGAAGATGGCAGCCTGGGCCAGGGCACTGCCGGCGCGCGGGTCCAGGAAGGCGGCGCTGGCGGCGACGCCGACCAGCCACCCCTTGGGATTAACCCACTGGAAGGCTGCCATGCCGAGGAATCCAGCTGGCGCTTTGGTGGCCTGCCCGGCATGTCCCGAGACTGCGATCCGCCAGGCCATCCAGCCGAGCATCGCCGCCCCGCCCCACCTCAGGACCTGCAGTGCCAGCGGATGAGCAAGGAGCACCCCGCCCAGTCCCAGGCTGATAGCGAGTAGCATCGCGCCCATCCCGGTCACCTGCCCCAGCGCGCTCGCGAGACCTCGCCGGATCCCGACCCGCGCCCCGGCCGCGGCCAGCAGCAGATTGCTGGGGCCGGGGGTTGCGGCGACGACTGCCGAGAACGTCACAAACGCGATCAGCCGGCCGGGGTCATGTACGACGTCCACGCGCCGCTCCGTAGATTTTGACTCATGGGCCCCAGCCTGGATGGTGCAGCCACCGCTGGTCTTGAACGTCCGTGCGGCCCGCAGGAGTGGGTAGACGCCACGCGGCCGGCGGACGGGGTGGAGCTATTCCGCGCCCGTCTGCGCGGCCGCCCGTTCAGCCGCCACCGGCACGATGTCTACGCCATCGGTGTCACCGAGGAGGGGGTCCAGGCGTTCGGCTACCGGGGCACGGTGGAGCACAGCCTGCCGGGTCAGGTGTACGTGCTGCATCCTGATGAGCTGCACGACGGCCGAGCCGACGGGCCGGGGCTGTTCGGCTACCGCCAGATCTACGTCACCCCAGACCGGATCGCCTCCGCCCTGCCAGCCTTCACGGGTCGGCCGGCGCCGCTGCCCTTCGCTCCGCCGGTGAGCGACGACCCGGCCCTCGCCCGCGTGGTACGTACCGCGTTCGCGCTTGCACCCGAGCCGCTGGCGCTTGACACTCTGATACTGCAGCTGGCCGACGGCCTGCTACGGTCCAGCGCCGCGAGACTCACCAGCACACTGCGCTGCCGGGTCGACCTGCCCGCTGTCGAGCGTGGCCGCGACTTCCTGCTGAGCCGGCTGACGATCGTCCAATCGAGCGAGGTCGAGGCCGTCACCGGCCTGGACCGCTTCCAGTTCGCCCGCCAGTTCCGAGCCGTCTACGGGACGAGCCCGTACCGGTATTCGGTGATGCGGCGTCTCGACGTGGCCCGGGGCTGGCTCAGCGACGCGCGGCCCCTGGCAGAAACCGCGGCCAGCGCCGGCTTCGCCGACCAGGCACACTTCAGCCGCACATTCAAAGCCGCATTCGGCATGACGCCCGGCCGCTATGTGAAACTCTGCGCGGCCCGTGCCGGTGATACAGCTGCCAGTCAGGACCACTCCCAATACAGATAATGGTGAGTCGGAGAGCGAGAGTAACGCTGTCCGGGGGGCTGAGAACGGGCTGCTACCGGGACGAGGCGGCCGCGGGCAGTACCGTCAGGCCACCATGCTCTCGGTCCGCTGGCCGGTGATTCGGGACTTCGGGGTGGGGACGGAGGAGGCGAGGCGGGCGAGCGCGAGGCTGGTGACGAGCACGGCGAGGCCGGCGGCGACTCCGCCCGTCACGCCGGTCCTGGGCACCTCGCCGAGCAGCCCGATGCCGACGGCCACGCTGGTCACCGGGGTAACCGCGGCGATGACCGGCAGCGTGACCATGGGCCGGCCAGCCTGGTAGGCGGTCTGTGTCAGCAGCACGTTGCCCGTCCCGCACGCGACCAGGGCGTAGACGGTCCACGACGCGGGCAGAGCGGTCAGGCCGTGGCTCGCAGCGCGGGAGAACGCCATGGTCACCACCGCCGAGCAGGAATCTGCCAGGCCGGCCGCCACGGCCAGCAGGACCGCGCGGCGTCGCCCCGCGGCACGCAGGCCGGCGGCGGCGGCCGCCAGCGCGCCGGCGGCCGTCGTGGCGGCGCCCAGACCCGCCGCCGCGACGTAGTCCCGATGGCTAGCAGCGTGACCATGGCCAGGCGAGGCCAGCGCCAGGAACGCCGCGACGCCCGCGACGACGGTCAGCGCTGCGGCCCACGAGGCCCGGCCTAGCGGGCGGCCCGACCAGACGCGCAGGATGACCACCGCTACGACGAGCTCCGCGGACACCAGCATCTGCACGGTCGCCAGCGGCCCCGACCGCAGCGCGGCCGCGTGCGCCGCGAACCCGCCGATCTGCACGGCGATTCCCAGCAGCCACAAGGGCTGGCGTCCCAGCAGGAACAACAGCCGGGGCCGTCCCGCCGCCGAATCCGGCGCCGCGGCCGCCTGCCGCTGCTGCACCGCCGCCCCGGACCCGTACAGCACGGCGGCGGTCAGCGCGGTCACGATCATCGTGATCACGCACATCACGATAAACGCGATGTATCGCGTCAGGCCATCCGGAAGGTCCCCCATTCCGAGGTAGGGTTAACCCCCATCCCACGCAGGCTCAGCCCGGCTTGCGGCTTCCACCTCCTGACATCGCATGGCTTCCGAGAACCCAGGGCCGGCACGGAGTTGCCGCACGCGAGCGTTCGAGCCGGTGGCCTAGGGGACGATGATCCTGCCGGTTGCAGACGAGGGAGAAGGGCCGCGCCGGGGATCCCGGCGGCCGTGATCGCCTTTCCGGCGGCGCCGTTTGGCGGTGTGAATGGGTACCTGATCGGCGCCTGCGTGCCGGTGCCCTTTGCTCATCCGCGGCGTCGGCCCGGCTACGCAGAAATGAGTACCCGCTACTCAGGCGCGGCCCAGACGGCGCCGGTTTGAATGGCTCATCCGCGCGCCACAGCGGTGCGTGCGATCACGGACAAACGTCTCAGAAAGGAACGGCCCATCATGTCCAGACTCTTCAACCGTCTCAGACCAGGCGGCCTCGGCGTCATCGTGGCCGCGCTCGCCTTGGCGGCGCTGGGCTCCGGCGTTGTCGCCGGCGCGCCCGCAGCCAGCGCCGCCCCGCTCACCGCATCAGCAGCGCCCAACGATCAAGCCTGCTGGGGCCAGGCCACCAAGGTGTTCGCCGCCACCGGCGAACTTGGCCAGCATGCCTCCTCCGAACCCACCCCCCGCCTGGGTCTCGCCAATCTGGCCCAGGCCCTCTTTGACCAGGGCGTCATTCCCGCCCCCACGCTGCAAGCGCTCGGGGCCTTCGTCTCTGCGCAGCTGGGGTTGTCCATCGAGGCCTGCATGTAGCCGATCGATCTTGTTTCACCAAGAACCACGGAGCCGGTCCCCAGGGACCGGCTCCGTGACTGCGCCTGGCGGCTTTATCCTCTATCAGCGTGAACGGGGCGCGCGGCAGAGCCGATTTTACTGATGGCGGGGATCCCGATGCGCTTCGTTACATTCGGCTGAGCGCCATGGCCTTCCGGGGCCCCAGCCTGCACCTCGGCCTCCACGCCTGCGCAGACCCGGATTCACGAGCCCGGGAATGGCACCAGCGATGGCAGACCTCCAGCCAGGTCGGTCATGCGTTCAGTCGAGCCACCCCATCGTCGGGCTGGGCCGAGCGTGCGGCCAGCTAGCCCAGGCGAGGCCCACGCCGGTTCAGGGCCGCGCGAGCGATGATCTGTTCCACGATCGCGGTCTTAGCGTCGGCATAGTGCTGCACGTGCCGCCAGGTCCGCTTCGCCAGGTCGCGCTTGACCTCCAGGTAGGTGTCACGATCGGCGTCATTCGCCCGGAGCCAGTCCCGGAACAGCACCATCCGGTCGATCTCCGCCGCTCCGACGGTGAACACGTGCAGGTTGACATCGGTGTCCGGGCCCTTGAACATGCGATGCTCGAACCAGCCCGGCTCCCGGGCGCGCAGCACGTAGCCAGCCGCCTCCAGCACAGGGACATAGGCTTGCTCGTCCGATGAATCGGGCACCGCGAGCAGGATGTCAATGATGGGCTTGGCGGCCAGCCCTGGCACGGAGGTCGAACCGACGTGCTCGACCTGGACGGCGCGGCTGCCGAGCGCGGCGCGGATGCCCGCAGCCTCGCGAGCGAAAAGCACCGGCCAGTCCGGATTGTAGTCGGCGAGAGTGATCGGGGCGTTGTGCGGCGTGACCTTGTCCAGCCGGAAGCGCTGGACGTCCTCATCACTGAGCGAGCGCGGGCCGTTCGCTTCCGACGGCGGCTGCATGGCCTGATCATGGCATCAGCCCACAACTACCTCAACAGGCCGGAGATCCTGGCCAAGCCGGCTCTCAACAATGGTTCGCTGTGGGCGCGGTTCCTCTCGCCGTCCGGGCCCATCGTCCGACCCCAGGACCGCCTTATCTGGCCGGCAGCTTGGACGCTAGGTGTGTCTTACCAGCTGTGCAAGTGACGTGGCCTGACGGTGAGCCGCAGGAAAGGCGGCTCGCGGAAGGACGCGTGATGACTGACACTTCGATGGTGCCCCGCAAGCGCGACGGTGACCGGCCGGCCTCTCCGCCGCTGATCGATGAGCAGCTGGCCGATCAGCTGCTGGGCAAGGCCCAGGCAGAGGCGTGGAGCTGCCGCGGCGGCCCGGAACGCGAGCGCGGCGAAGTGGTGGGCATCCGTGCCGAACACGGATCGCACCGCAGAACGTGAGCCCGGGTTGGCCGCGTAGAGCAAGCGCACGGCGCAACGAGCTCACGTGGCGGGCGACGCGGCGTCCTGGTCGGCGGCGCCGATGGGGGAGTGGGTTACTCCACGACGCGGTTGGGACGCCCGCCCTGGGCGACGGTTCCTACCCCATCTGGATCAGCCGCACCGCGGCTGGCGGCAAGGTACCGGTCGGGATCAGGCCGAGGAGCGCTGGCCGGCCAGCAAGTGCCACGCCAACGTCCGCGATGGCCAAGCTCGATGCCGCCCCTTTCGCCTTGAAGCGACAGCCCAATCCGCTTCAGGGCTTGCCGCCCGCAGTGGCTTGGAAGATCCAACCAGCCTACGCGCGCTGTGGTTCGTACAGCTCAGCGGGTGACGTGCGTCGCGGGATTCGCCCTTCCCAAGCTAGGCAGAACTGGGCCATCGCGTGCGGGTCGTCTCGCGCGGCCGCCCGGGCCTGGAGGATCTCCGGCGTCGGCGGGCTGAACCGCGCGGCGCGGAGGTTTGCCTCGTACTCGTCCATCGTGGCCTGGTTGCGGCGGCGCTCGTACTCGCTGAGGGCCTGTGCTTCAGCCGACCCGCCAGAAAGGCTTGCCGTCAGCGAATCCGCTAGTAGCTCGGCGTCGCGGAGGGCGTCGCAGATCCCGAGCGCGCGGGCTGGGTCCTTGTGGCTGCCGGCGTCACCGACCAGTGCCCAGCCGGGCCCGTATGGCTTGCGCAAGAAGTTCGGGAGTTGCGCGGCGCCGTAGATTCGCTCCTCGCGCCGTCCTGAGCGGATGCGCTGGGAGAGGTCGGGCACGCGGTCGAGCACCGTCATCATCTGGGCTTGGATGTCTGACCGTACGGCTGGCAGCTCCGCGATCGGCCAGCCGACGAACACGGCGAACAGGTCGTCGTTGGTGGGGTGGGCGAAAATCATCCGGTGACCGCGCCGGTACATCTCAAGCCCGTCCCGCGCGACCCCGCTCCAGTAAGCGAAGTACCAGCACGCGAGCGTCGGCTGCTGCGCGTAAGCCGGCGCCTTGACTCGTTTGGCGACCCGCGAGTTACGCCCGTCGGCGCCGATCACGACACGGGCACGCTCGGTCATCCCGCCGCGGCCCCCGATGCCGGTGACCCGATCGTGGTCGAACGTGAGGTCGTGGACAGGGAATTGGTCCCGGAACTCCGCGCCGGCTTCGATCGCCGCGTCGATGAGCACCTGGTCGAGGGCCGCGCGCCGTGGCGCGACCCCGACCGGGACGCCGTCCACGACCAGGTCGCGTCCGGTCAACGGGAAGTCGCCCAGATCCATGGTGATCGAGGTGATCGGCGGGCAGCCGGTCGCGAGCACCCGGTCGAGCAGCCCCCAGGCGGCCAGCCTGGGCGGGCCGTGCATATGAACGTAATGTCCGTGGGGAATCTCGCTGGGGAATCGCGCCCGGTCCACCAGCAGCACATCAAAGCCCCGGCGTGCCAGCAGCATCGCGGTTGCGGCCCCGGCGCACCGAGCGCCGACGACGATCACGTCATAGCGGCGCCGGTGGCCGACGCCGGTCATCTTCGCATCTGTCCGCCGGGGGCCCAGGTTAGCGCCTGGGGTGGATGCCATCGGACCGATAACAGGCCCTGGGCGAGGCCCAAGCTGGACCGGCAGACGCGTCGCCAGCTCGGGCATGTGCTCGCGATGGTGCTCGGTGGCGGCCCGAACGTCTACCGTCACGGGTTCACCCCGCTTCGGATTTCCCCGGCAGCATTAGCGCGCCAGACCTGTGGTCTGGCCTGTGAACGTGGGGCCAAGGCGGTGAGCCACAAGCTGGCGGGCCTGCCGAGGTAGTAGGCGGGCGCGCCATGGGGACGGTTTGGCTCTGGCCGGGATCGGGTCTTCATCGTGTTCTCCATCGAGTGGTGGCTGGTGGCGTGGTCGCGGGGCAGGACGTCGTGGCCGCGGTCGCCGGCGCATTGCGCCAGACGGTCTGGTGTCTCGATGGTCACCGGGGCCGGGCCGGGTGCGCATCGTGGTGGGGACCACGATGTTTCGCGGCAGAGGGCCGGTGGCCGCCGGGTTACGGTGGCTGGGTGCGCACAGAGCTCCTGGACAGGGATGCGGAACTGCGGGCGCTGACCCGGCAGGTGGCGGCTGTGCGAGGTGGCGCCGGCCGGGTGGTCGTCGTGGATGGGCCGGCGGGAATCGGCAAATCGAGCTTGCTTGCCGTAGTTGCGCGCGGCGCAGAGGCAGATGGGGTCGTAGTGTTGCGTGCCCGAGGCGGTCCGCTGGAGCAGGACGCGCCGTGGGGGGTGGCCCGTCAGCTGCTCGAGCCGTTGCGCTCGCGGCAGGTCTGGGGCGAGCTCGCGGTGGGTGCTGCGGGGCTCGCGATGCGGGTGCTGGATCCGGAGCTGGCCGAGCCCGCCAGCGCGGGCGACGCCATGTACGCTGCCGCCCGCGGTCTGGTGTGGCTGGCGGTCAATCTCGCCGCGCGCGGGCCCGCGTTGCTGATCGTGGACGATGCGCACTGGGCGGACGCGCCATCGTTGCGCTGGCTGGCGCAGCTTGCCCCCGACCTGGACGGGCTTGCCCTCGGGGTGCTGTGTGCGGTGCGGTCCGGTGAGCCGCCCAGCGATCCGGGGCTACTCGCGGAGCTGCTCGCCGCGGCGCCGGAGCCATCGGTGCGGCCGCGGCCCCTCGGCCCGCAAGCCGCCGAGGCGCTCGTGCGCGAGCAGTTGCCGCAAGCCAGCAGCTCGTTCGCGCGCGCCTGCCACGCGGTGACGGCGGGCAACCCGTTCCTGCTGCGGGTGCTGCTCGGCCAGCTCGCCGCCGACGGTACCGCGCCCGGTGAGGAGGCCGTTCACCAGCTGGCTGCGCTCGGGCCTGAGCAGGTCGCGCGCCTCGTCGGACGCCAGCTGGCCAGGCTGCCCGAGGGCGCGGGCGGGCTGGCCCATGCGGTTGCGGTCCTCGGCCGGGGTGCGCCGCTGCGCCATGCCGCCGACTTGGCCGGTCTCAGCCTGTCCCGCGCCGCCAGGGCCGGTGACACGCTCCGGGCAGCGGGGCTGCTGGAGCAGGGCCACGACCTCACCCTCACCCACCAGCTAGTGGAAAGCGCGTTGTATGCGGCCATGGCTCCGGGAGAACGCGGGCTGTGGCATGCGCGGGCCGCCCAATTGCTGCAGCGGGAGCGAGCCGACCCGGAGGCCATCGCCTTGCACCTGCTGCGCGCCGCCCCCGCTGGCGAGCCGGCCAGGGTGACGGTCCTGCGCCAGGCAGCCGCCCGGGCCAGCGCCCGCGGAGCGCCGCAAAGCGCGGCGACATTCCTGCGCCGGGCGCTGGCCGAACCTCCAGCCAGCGCGCGGGCCGACGCCGATCTGCGCCTGAACCTCGGGCTGGCGCTGGCTGCGCACCTGAACAGCGAAGCGCCGCCGGTGCTGCACCAGGCCGTCGAGCGCGCCGACTCCCCCGGCCAGCGCAGCGCGATCGCGCTGCGCGGGGCGCGGGCGCTCGGCCTGGCCGGGCACTTCGGCGACGCCGCAGGGCTGTGCCGGACCGCGCTGGCCGACCCGGCCGGCACCTCACCGCAGGTGCTCACCAAGATCGAGGCCGAGCTGGTGATCAACGCGTGGCTGCAGGCCGCCACGCACCCCGAAGCCCACCGGCACCTGCGGGATCCCGTTGTCGACCCCGCGCCATCCGGGCTGTGGCGGGTCAACGCCGCCATGGCGGCGATGCTGGCCGGCCGGCCGGCCAGCGAGACCGCGGGGCTGTTGCAGCCGGTCCTCGACAGCGGTGAGCTCGCCACCGAGGAAGACTCGCTCACGGGCACCTTCGCCACCCTCATGCTGATCGCCGACGACCAGCTCGACGCAGCGCGCAACCGCTGCGAGGCGGTCATAGACGCAGCGCGGCCCCGCGGATGGCTCATCGCGCTCGCTCACGGCAGCCAGCTGCGCGCCATGGCGCTCACCCGCGCCGGGCAGGCTCGCGACGCCGAGGCAGACGCCCGCCTCGCCGTCGACCACAAGCTTCCCGTGACACCCCCCGCGGCGATGCTATTCGCGCTGAGCTTCCTGCTCGATGCCCTCGTCGAGCTTGATGAGCTTGACGCGGCCCAGGCGACCCTGGCTGCGGCCGGGCTCGGCGACGACCCCCCCGCTGGGGCCCTGGCCGCACCGCTGGTGCTGCAAAGCCGCGCCCGCCTCAGGCTCGCCCAGGCGCGCCCCGCGGACGCCCTCGCCGACCTATTCGACGCGGCGGCGCGCTGGCGGCAACTCGGCTGCCGCCACCCGGTGCTCGCCAGCTGGCGCGTGGAGGCCACCGAAACCCTGGTCCGGCTCGGAGACCTGGCAGGCGCACGCCCACTCGCCAGCGAGCAGTGTGATCTCGCCGACCGGCTGGGAACCCCCGGCGCCCGCGGCACCGCGCTACGCGCCATGGCCCACGCCGCGGCGCCGGACCAGCGCATCCCGCTGCTCGAGCGGTCCGTGAGCCTCCTGGCCAGGTCACCTGCCGGGCTCGAGCACGCGCGGGCCCTGGTCGACCTGGGCGCCGCGCTGCGGCGCGCCAATCGCCGTGGCCAGGCCCGCGAACCGCTGAGTCGCGCGCTCGATCTAGCTCAGCGCGGAGGCCTGCGCCTGATCGCCCGGCGCGCCAGGAACGAGCTGACAGCCGCAGGCGCCCGGCCGCGCCGCGACCTGCTCACCGGTCCGGGAGCGCTCACCCCGGCCGAGCACCGAGTCGCAGCCCTGGCCGCAGCAGGGCACACCAACCAGCAGATCGCCGAGCAGCTGTACATCACCCTGCGCACCGTCGAGACCCACCTCACCCACGCGTTCCAGAAACTCCGGATCACCGGGCGCGGCCAACTTGCCGACAGCATGGCCACCACTGCAACCTGACACCTCAGCCGTCGTCCCCCTCTAGCAGCCAGCGGGCCCGGCGGCGGAGGGGCCAACTGCGGGGACGGCGTGTTACAGGAGGACAGAACTGGATGATCCGGGCGCCGGAAGGTGCCCGCCTTCGTGGCTGAGCTTGACGCCTACTATGCAGACGCTCGCCAGCGGGCGCGAGCCGGCGCGGAGGCGAAAGAGAGCCTCCTGATGTCCTTCAACCCCCCGGTTCCCCCCGCACTCTTCCCGCTGAAACTAGTGGCCCCCGCCGTGAACGCCCTGGCGTTCGCAGCGCTGCCCCGCTGGGCCCGCAAACTCTACGGGGCGCCAGGAAGCCCCGTGACCGACACCGTCACCACCGCAGCGCTGCACGGGCTCTACCACGCCACGCGGGCGGTCCCGGCCCGGCTCCGCTACTCGCCCACCGTCCGCCACGCCAGGCAGATCATCCGCGAGTACGAGCGTTACGAGACCGAGCCAGCTGGCGAAGTGCGCCCACAGTCCTGACGTGACCCTGGCATCCCGCCGGCCCCAGCCAGAACCCAGGCGCGCCGCGCGCGAGTTGCCCGTTGAGGTCCGGGGGGCTGACAGGCATAGACTTGTGCTACCTCGAAGGTAAACGCGCGTAACTCGAACAACGCGCCGAACCCGGGATGGGAGGGAGACCCCTGGACCCGGTCAGCTTGGACCCGCTGATCCGGCCGGCGGGGCTGATGAAGGACCCGCGGGGCGTGGTCATCTTCGACATCGAGCTACGAATCGTCTGGGCTAACCCGGCCGCCGGGCGTCTTGGTGGCGGCATGCCGGTGGCGCGGTGGCCCGGGCGCCGGCTGGGCGAGGTGCTGCCCGGCCTGGACGCCGGCCTGATCGAGCGGTCGCTGCGGCGGGTGCTGGCCACCGGCGTGCCCGCGGCCGACTTCGAGGTGAGCAGCTACGCCGACGGCGACCCCGGCGGTGAGCGTTTCTGGAACTGCACCCAGTTCCCGCTCACGGGCACCGGCGGTCAGGCCTCCGGGGTCGCCCACGTCATGCGGGAGGTCACCGAGCACGCTCTCAATCTGCGCCGGCTCGCGCTGGCCGACGAGGCCAGCGCCCGGATCGGGACCACGCTGGACATCACCCGCACCGCCAAGGAACTCCTCGACGTGGCCATCCCGCGCCTCGCCGACGCGGGCGCGGTTGACCTGCTGGTTACCGTCATCGAGGGTGACCAGCGCCCACCACGCGCACACGACCAGGAAATGCGCCTGCAGCAGGCGGCGGCGCGGTTGCCGGCTGGCTTGCCGCCCTATCCGGGATACCTCCCGTATGCCTGGAGTGAGGCCGACCCCGCGAAGCTGATCCGCCAGCGCCTGGCGGCAGGATTGCCGGTCTACCTGCCGGCGTTCGGGGCCATGACCGAAGAGCAGGTCAGGGCGCTGGGATCCGGCACGGGCTTCAGCCCTCTGCTGGCCGCGCGCCAGGTAGGCGCCCATTCGGTGATGATCATCCCGCTGGTCGCCCGGGGCGTCATCATGGGCATCGTCGCCTTGTGCCGCCTGGCCGACTCGAGGCCATTTACCACCGCGGACCTGTCCCTGGCCCGTGACTTTGTCTCCCGGGCGGCGGTG
>Ga0126373_10001749_pt1 | contig 15615 bp, 14 predicted proteins | sample PanSoiMetPlot_11_FD_92545 | JGI IMG/M metagenome (GOLD analysis project Ga0126373, IMG submission 92545) | Tropical forest soil microbial communities from Panama - MetaG Plot_11 | ecosystem: Environmental > Terrestrial > Soil > Tropical forest > Bulk soil | place: Panama | collected 2016-02-17 | reverse complement strand
GCGCGCTGGACGGCGCGGACGATGTTTTCGTAACCAGTGCAGCGGCAAAGGTTGCCCTCCACGCCCTCCCTGATCTGCTGCTCGGTCGGGTGCGGATTGTCGCGGAGCAGGTCGGTGGCCGCCATGATCATGCCGGGTGTGCAGTAACCGCACTGCAAGCCGTGCTCCTCATGGAAAGCGCGCTGTACGGGGTGCAGCTCGCCGTTCGACAATCCTTCGATGGTCGTGATGTCAGATCCATTAGCTTGCACGGCCAGGACCGAGCAGCTCTTGACCGAGACGCCATCCATCAGCACGGTGCATGCACCGCAGTTGGAGGTATCGCAGCCGACCGGCGTACCGGTCTTGCCTACGACTTCCCTGAGGTAGTGGACGAGGAGCAAACGAGGTTCGACTTGATCTTCATAGTTGACGCCGTCAACCGTGACGGTGATTTGTGTCATGCGCTGACACCTCCGGGACATGTCAGATATGCCTGATGCAAACCTAGGACGGCAAACCCCGGCGCACCAGTCCCTACTGTCACGTCCCCAGCTGGAGTCAGCCGGTCTGCAGGACCTGGAAGACCTCGGCTACCCTGCCTTCCGGCAGCCCACCCTGCGCTGCCACCTGGCCGAGCCAGATGCGCAACCGCTGTTCCAACCCGTCAGGGTCGCTGATCTGGCTAGCGTGGCAGCGCAACGCTGCGATCTTGCGGCCAAAGGTCTCGGTGATGTCGACATAATTCGTGGGCGTCGGTCCGCCAGAGATCCAGACCTCGCTGACGGTCCAGGGCTCGAGCTTCTCCTCCGACAACAGCTCCGGGAACGCGAACATGTTGCGCGAATCCGGGTAGACGGCGTCCAAGGCCGCGGAGCCGACAGCCCTGTGGTCGGGGTGACTTGTGCCAACACGCGCGTAATTGCGATCCGGCGATGGGCTTACTACCCGCTGCGGCTTCAGCAGCCTGATGATCCTGCTCAAGTCACGGCGCAGCCCGATAGTGGCCTCGACCTGGCCGTCTGGATAGCCAAGGAAGTGCAGATCGTGCACGCCGACCTGTTTGGCAGCTGCCGTCTGCTCTGCTTGCCTCAGCGTTGCCATCTCCGCGCGCCCGATCGACGGATCGCTTCCACCAGCGTCTCCGTTGGTCACGATGCAGTAGCTGACGTCGATCCCGGAGTCCGTCCATTGCGCGATCGTTCCGGCGGCGCCAAAGTCGACATCGTCTGGGTGGGCGGTAATCACCAGAATGCGGCTGATCTCTGCTTCGGAAGGCATCACCCGATCCTACGGCGCACCGACAACCTGCTTTCCAGCACCAGAGCGAAGCAGGATCATGCGTGTAGTTAGCTGGGGCCGAAGGAGGGTACCCGGTCACCGCAGGGTTGGCGAGCCTAGGGTGGAGCTGTGACGACTTTCTCCGCAGATCGGGCATATGCCGAGAGCCTGGATGCCGCCGACCAGCTTGCGTCATTCCGCGACCGGTTCGTACGCCAGGACCGCGACCTGATCTACCTGGACGGTAATTCCCTGGGTCCACTTCCGGTGCGCACTCAAGCGCGCATTGCCGAGCTAGTCGACCAGGAATGGGGCGTCGGTCTGGTCAGGTCCTGGGACAGGTGGATCGAACTCCCTCGACAGGCAGGGGACATGGTCGCTGAGCACCTGCTGGGCGCCGCGCCCGGCCAGGTCGCGGTCTGCGATTCGGTCACGGTCAACCTCTACAAGCTTGCTTGTGCGGCTTTGGACGCACAGCCTGGCCGAAACGTGATTATCACCGACGACGACAACTTCCCCACCGACCGCTACGTGCTAGAAGGAGTCGCTGCGCAGCGTGACTGCGAGTTGCGGCTCATTCCTGCAGACATCGATGCGGGCATCAGCCAGCAGGCATTGGCCGATGCTCTGGACGAGCGAACGGCCCTGGTGAGCTTGTCGCATGTGGCCTATCGCAGCGGTGCCCTTGCCGACATGGCGGCCCTGACCGAACTCGTACACTCGGCAGGCGCGTTCATGTTGTGGGACCTGTGTCACTCAGTCGGCGCTGTGCCTATCGAACTCGACAAAGTCAGTGCCGACATGGCCATCGGTTGTACGTATAAGTACGTCAACGCCGGTCCTGGCGCACCAGGCTTTCTGTATGTGCGCGAAGAACTGCACGACCGCCTGCGTCAGCCAATCTGGGGCTGGTTCAGCCAGCGCGATCAGTTCCAGATGGGTCCGCGCTACGACCCAGCCGCAGGCATCGACGCGTTCCTGACCGGTACTCCCAACATCATTGGCACGGTAGCGGTCGAGGAAGGTGCCCGGCTTCTTGGTGAGGCAGGCATGCCGCAGTTGCGCGATAAGAGCATTGAGCTGACCAGCTACCTGATCACGCTCGCCGACGAGTGGCTGGAGTCGTATGGATTCTCCGTGGCCACGCCGCGGGTTCCCGCGCGCCGCGGCGCGCATGTGAGCCTGCGCCACGACGATGCCTGGCAAATCAGCCAGGCACTGATCCGGGCAGACGTCATCGGGGACTACCGGACGCCGGACCGGGTGCGGCTCGGGCCGGTCCCAATCACCAGCAGCTTCACTGATGTCTGGGACGCCATGGACAGGTTGCGCGACATCACGGCTAGTAAGTCGTACGTGGACATCCCAATGACGCAGTCCAGAGTCACCTGAAAAGGTGTCTCCTGCACGGCCCGAGTCGGTTATTGACATAGGGACTGCCAAATACTTACCGTCCTCTCGTGCCAAGGTATGGACAGATCGACGGGGAATACGGCGCGCGTATGACCGCAAGCGAGGCTGCCGAGCCCATATACGTACTGAGCCTCATGAAGTACCTAACCGAGGCCATTGATGATCCGTGCGGCGAGTGCACGATTGATGACTTCGAAGCCGACGGCCGGTTCGCGCCGATCCCCGTCCTGACTGCTGTGCGGGCGAACCTGTGCTTTGCTGCCGACGTAGTCGCGGGCTCCGGCGGCTGGGATCGTATTTACGTCGTGGCTTACCCGAGCCGGCGGTCTTTCATCGACATGTCAACCAGGGATGACTTCCAGACTTGGCACTCACATAAGCAAGCGTGGCTGGATAGAACTACCGTGATGGCTATGCTCGCGCCGCAGACCATGCCAACCCGGTCAAGTACGGGCATGATCTTGCTCGAGACCTGGGACGGGCCGTCGCCAGACGCGATAGCCGACGGCGAGTTCGTTTCCTTTGATGTTGAGGGCACAGTCATCGGCGATGGCCGCGAATGGAGCGGCACTCGCTTCACCGGCATCGAACCGGGCACGCCCCTTCCATTGCAGGAGCCTCGGTTCGAATATGAAGCCATGCTGCTTAAGCCCACCATCGAGCGCTGGCGATGGCCGAGCTAGCGCAGCAACAAGTCGACGGCCGGAGACTTCGTCGGGAGAGCAACCGCGAAGCCGTGATCGATGCGCTGCTCGCATTGTTCGTCGAAGGAAACTACGAGCCCAGTGCCGCCGAGGTTGCTGGCAGGGCTGGCCTCTCGCCAAGGTCACTGTTCCGGTACTTCAACGATATGGACAACCTGCACCGGGCCGCGGCCCAGCGGCAGCTGGAAGTTACCGGGCCGCTGTTCGAAGTGAATCTCGACCCGGCTGCACCAACGGCAGCGAAGATCGAAGCATTGCTAGCAGTGCGCACCCGGTTGTATGAGCTGGTCGGTCACTCGGCACGAGCCATGCGCGCTTCGGCGCAACGCAATCAGCTACTCACTGCCGAGCTGACGCGCCGACGCGTATTTCTCTCCGATCAGATCGCTGAGATCTTCGCACCAGAGCTAGCCCAGGCCGAAGACTCGGCCCGCACCGCAATCGACATCTTGTGCTCGTTCGACTCCTACGACCTGCTCCGCAACTATCACGGCTTGTCCCAAGCGCAAGCGATTACGATCCTTACGGCGGCTGTGGCCGCACTGCTTGGCCCGACCACATGAGCCCTGCACTCGCGTCCGTCGATTTCCACTTTGATCTCATGTGCCCGTGGGCCTATCAGGCTTCGATCTGGATGCGCTCTGTCCGCAGCGAGATCGGCACCAACGTCGGCTGGCGGTTCTTCAGCCTGGAGGAAATCAATCGCGCTGAAGGTAAGAAGCATCCTTGGGAGCGCGAGTGGTCTTACGGCTGGTCGATGATGCGCATCGGCGCATTGTTGCGGCGCATCGATCCCCAGCTACTCGACCGCTGGTACTGGACTGCCGGGACCGCACTGCACGTACAGGGCCGCAAACCCCATCGCCGTGAAGTCGCCGAGGAACTACTCGAGCAGATGGAACTCGATCCAGCGCTCGTCGGTCAGGCCATCGAGGACCCGAGCACGAGCGACGAAGTTCGCGCCGACCACGACCGCGTCACAGGCCTGGGCGGCTGGGGCGTGCCTACCCTGGTTTTCGACGGCGACAAGGCACTGTTCGGACCGGTGCTGATCGAGCCGCCGACGGGCGCGGCGTCCGTGCGACTCTGGCAGCTGATGACCGGCTGGCTAGAGTTTCCGCACCTGTATGAGATGCAGCGTCCCAAGCGAGATGCCGATTTGCAGCAGGTAGCTGCAACTTTCCGCCCCTACCTGGAGGCGCGGGACTGGATCACGATTCAGAAGGAGACGCCGTGACTGACCTCGCCACGCTCCGTACCTCCCTCGAGCACAGCTATGACGCCATCGAGACTCTGTGCGCCACCATGGACGACGGGCAATGGCGGATGCAATCGCTGTGCCCTGCTTGGACGGCCCGCGATGTGATCAGTCACCTCGGCATGATGGAACGGGTCATGACGGGCTGGCTGCCAGCCGATGTGAGCGAGCTTCCGCCACTGGACCGGATCGCCGTGTACAACGAGCAAACCGCGGACATGGACAACAGCTCGTTCGCGGCCCGTATCGGCGAGATATTCGCCGACCGCCGCACTGACCTGGGCAAGCTGCAGCCTGAGGACCTGACCCGCCTATCCTGGACCCCGATCGGGCCGAAGACATACGGCCAGTTCCTGGAGATCCGGATCTTCGACTTCTGGGTGCATGAGCGTGACATCGCCACACCTCTTGGCCTGCCGACGGACAACACCGGCGCCAGCGCAGAGATCGCGCTTGGCCAGGTCGAAGGATCGATCGGCTACATCGTCGGCAAGAAGGTCGGCATCCCAGACGGCTCAAGCATCGTGTTCCACTTGACCGGCCCCATTAAGAGACACATCTCAGTTCTTGTCGATGGCCGCGCCAAGCAAGTTGACGACCTAGCCAACCCAAGCGTCGAGCTCACAACCGATACGCTGACCTTCATCCAGCTAGCTGCCGGCCGAATCGACCCGCAAACCCAGATCGACTCCGGTCTCGTCACTTGGACGGGCGACCGCGAGCTCGGTGAACGCGCCGCCCGCAACTTGGCGTTCACGATCTAGCCGAGCGGGCAACCGCGAACTCAGAAACCGAGCCGCCCGGAATCTGCATCTCACGATCTCACTGACAGGTCGGACGGGCGCGTGTGAGGCGGCCATTTTCTCTGCCTATGGCCGCATCACATGTGTCCCGGTTGGCCTGTGCCCGCGAGTCGGCTACTCCCATTCGATTGTGGCTGGGGGTTTGCTCGTGATGTCGAGCACTACTCGGTTGATCTCGGGAACTTCGTTGGTGATCCGGGTCGAGATCCGGGCCAGCACATCGTCAGGTACGCGGGCCCAGTCGGCTGTCATGGCGTCCTCGCTGGTGACGGGCCGCAGGACGACGGGATAGCCGTAGCTTCGGCCGTCTCCTTGCACGCCGACCGACCGGACGTCGGCTAGCAATACCACCGGGCACTGCCATATCTGGCGGTCCAAGCCAGCGGCCGACAATTCGGCGCGGGCGATCGCGTCCGCGGCTGCGACGATGCGCAGCCGGTCTGCGGTTACTGCGCCGACGATTCTGATCCCCAAGCCTGGGCCCGGGAAGGGCTGCCGCCAGACGATTTCAGCCGGCAGCCCAAGCTCGGTGCCGACCTGGCGCACTTCGTCTTTGAACAGGTCGCGCAGAGGTTCGACCAGTTCGAACTTCAGGTCCTCGGGGAGGCCGCCAACGTTGTGGTGTGACTTGATGTTCGCCGTTCCGGTGCCGCCGCCCGACTCGACCACGTCCGGATACAGAGTGCCCTGGACGAGGAACGCGGCTTCGCCCTTGTGTTCGCTCGCGATTTCGCGCGCGGCTTGCTCGAACGCGCGGATGAACTCGCGGCCGATTATCTTGCGCTTGGCTTCTGGGTCGGTGACGCCGGCCAGCGCCGCGAGGAAGTCGCCCGCGACGTCGACGACCTTGAGATCTACTCCGGTTGAGCTGACGAAGTCCTTTTCAACTTGCTCGGCTTCGCCGGTGCGCAGGAGTCCATGGTCGACGAAGACGCACGTGAGCCGGGGCCCGATGGCGCGCTGGACCAGTGCGGCTGCGACGGCAGAGTCGACGCCACCGGACAGTCCGCAGATGGCTCGGCCGGCTCCGACTTGGGCAGCGATTCGGTCGGTCTGCTCCTCGATCACGCCGCGCATCGTCCAGGTCTGTTTGCAGCCGGCCGCGATCAGGAAGCTGCGCAGCATGGCCATGCCATGCTCGGTGTGCAGCACCTCAGGGTGGAACTGCATGCCGAACAGGCCACGGTCAGGCGACTCTGCGGCCGCTACGGGCGTGCCAGCCGTTGTGGCAGTGACGGTGAATCCAGGCGGTGCTACAGCGCAGGTATCGCCGTGTGACATCCACACTCGCTGCTGCGACGGCAGATCTTTCAGCAGCACGGCAGGAACATCAGCGGTGTGGAGTGCGGTTGCCCCGTACTCCCCCGTTCCGGTACGCAAAACCTGTCCGCCAAGGTCGCGGACCATGAGCTGGAAGCCGTAACAGATGCCCAGGACAGGTACCCCGGCCGTGAGCAGGCCGGCCGGGGCGGGCGGTGCGCCCGGCGCGTATACCGAGGACGGTCCGCCAGACAAAATGACCGCCGACGGGTTCAGCGCCAGCATCTGTTCAGTAGTCATCGTACTCGGCACGATCTGCGAGTAGACGTCGCATTCGCGGACTCGGCGCGCGATTAGCTGGGCGTATTGGGCGCCGAAATCCACCACGAGGACCGGGCCAGACTCCAGGCTGCCCTGTGTCGCTGCGTGCTCGTCCGCCATGGCTAGCAATCGTAGTCGGGATGGCTACTAGCCAGCCGGCGTCGCCGGGTCTCGCTGCTCAGCGGCCACTGCGACGGCAGGACTGACTCGAACACGCGAGATCCGGCGGCCATCGAGCTGGGTAACCGTGAGGGTGCGCCCGTCTACCATCGCCGACTCGCCGCCCTCGGGCAGATGCCCTAGGGCCGCCAGCAGGTAGCCGGCCACGGTCTCATACGGACCTTCCGGCAGCACTAGCCCTGTCTGTTCTGCGAACTCATCCAGATTCAGCAGACCGTCGACTTCTAGCTCACCCCCATGCAGCTGACGGGGATGCGAAGCCTCTTCGTCGTACTCGTCCTGGATGTCGCCGATGAGTTCTTCGACCAGGTCTTCCAGGGTCACGATTCCCGCAGTGCCGCCATATTCGTCAACCACGATGGCCAGGTGCGCCCTGTCTTTGCGCATCTCCGACAACGCGGACAAGACCATCTTGCTGATCGGCAGGAACTTCACTGGCCGGCACACTTCGCCGACCTGCCTGGGATCGCCGTCGGCCCGGTTGTCGAGCAGGTCTCTGGCGTGCACGAAGCCGATCACGTCGTCATATGACTCCTGGTACACCGGGAACCTGGAGTACCTGGCCTGCTCAACAACAGAAGCCGCCTGGCCAAGCAGCATGGAGGCCGGGAGGAACTCCACCTCTGTCCTTGGCACCAGAACCTCGCGAATCTGGCGCTTGCCTGCATCGAAAACCTCGCCTACTATGTGCCGTTCGTCCGGGCTCAGCGCCTGATGCCCGGCTACCAGGTCACGCAGCTCTTCGTCGGTCATAACTCCGCGCGCTGTCCCAGGGTCACCGCCAAGGAGCTGGACGACCAGGTTCGTGCATTTCGACAGCAACCAGACCAAAGGCCGGGCAAGCGTTGCCAGCCGGTCGACGACTGGAGCTGCGAACAAAGACACCCGTTCGGCTCGTTGCAGCGCGAGTCGTTTCGGCGCGAGTTCCCCGAATACCAGGGTGAAAAACGAGATGACGAGCGTCACGGCGATCAGCGCAAGAGTGTCCGCGACGCCGCGCGGCATCAACTTGGCGAGTTCGTGGCCCAGCCGATCGGACAACAACGCTGCGCCGAAGGCACCCGACAGCAGCGTGGCCAGCGTGACGCCGATCTGTACCGAGGACAGGAACCGGTTCGGGTCCTGGGCGAGCTTAGCCGTCCGCTGACCACGTTTGCCGCGCTTGCTCAGCGAGCGAACCTGGCCCTCACGAAGCGAGACCAGCGCCATCTCCGCACCGGCAAAGAATCCGCCGATCAAAACCACAGCCAGGACGAGGAGAATATCCCAGCCGACGCCATTCACGTCTGGATCCCCGACCCTCGTCGTTGGCCGACGGGAGCGCTGCCGGCCCCCGCGTTTCCGGCAACAGCCGGAACTCGGCCGCGCGGTATTTTGGAATAGTCTATGCAGTCTGCCCGGCGTCGCGAGCCGTACTCGCGCAGCCCATCTATGCCGACCCTAGTCTGCGGCTTTAGTATCGGTTTCTGGCGTACTGCCGGTACTGAGTCGTGCGCCGCAAATGATCGAAGGGATAGGTGGGCTAGTGGCCGGGTTGTACGACGAGGCAGTCGCAATCTCAGCTGAGCTGACCGAGCTACGCAGATCGATCCACGCCGAGCCGGAAATTGGCCTGGACCTGCCGCTAACGCAAGCCAAGGTGCTTGGTGCCCTGGACGGGCTGCCGCTGGAAATTACCAAGGGCCAGAGCCTGACCTCGGTCACCGCGGTGCTGCGCGGGGCTAAGCCAGGCAAGACCGTACTGCTGCGCGGCGACATGGACGCGCTGCCCGTTACAGAACGGACTGGCCTCCCCTACTCCTCCCGTATCAACGGTGCAATGCACGCGTGCGGCCATGACCTGCACACCGCCATGCTGGCCGGGGCGGCCAAGCTGCTTTCGGCGCGCCAGGCAGACCTGGCGGGGAATGTGATTTTCATGTTCCAGCCAGGCGAGGAAGGCCCCGGCGGCGGGCGGATCATGGTCGAGGAAGGCGTTCTGGAGGCGGCTGGTGAGCGCCCCGTGGCCGCATATGCCTTGCACGTTGCTTCCAGTTACCTGCCTCCGGGGCTGCTCGCCAGCAGGCCGGGCACGATCATGGCAGCAGCCGACCAGTTGCATGTCTCGGTGCACGGACGGGGCGGCCACGGATCGCAGCCGCACCGGGCTCAAGACCCTGTGCCAATCGCCTGCGAGATCGTGCTCGCCTTGCAGACGATGGTTACCAGGCAGTTCGATGTATTCGACCCTGTCGTTGTCACGGTTGGCACTATCCACGCCGGTACCGCGGACAACGTCATTCCTGACGACGCTCACTTTGTAGCAACGGTCCGGTCGTTTTCGCCCGAGGCCCGTGCGACGGTGCAGAAAGCCGGACCGAAGCTCGCGCGCGAGATCGCGAGCGCACACAATCTCAGGGCCACGGCCAACTTTGTGGACGGCTACCCAGTGACGGTTAACGACGCTGCCGAGATGGCTTTCGCCGAGCAGACCGTTGCCGCCGCTCTTGGCGACGGCAGATACGTGACCGCCCCGGACCCGATGACAGGTTCTGAGGACTTCTCCTATGTGCTGCAGGAGATACCGGGCGCGTTCCTCATGCTGGGTGCATGCCCGGCAGACGTCGATCCTGCCACGGCGCCGTTCAACCATTCAGCCGAGGCGGCGTTCGACGACGCGGTCCTGCCAGACGGCACGGCGGTATACGTGGAACTTGCTCTGCGCAGGCTCGCTGCCGCGAACGAAAACTAAGCCGGTCTTAGAGGCTGGCCACATCGGACTGCTTGGCCCGGACGGCCTCCGCCGCCTCGCGCAGTGCGGCCAGCTCAGGGTCAGTCAGATCGCGCTCCACTACCCGCGTGATGCCTGCTGCGCCGATCTCGGCTTCGACGCCCAGGTACACGCCGGAGATGCCGTACTGGCCATCCACCCAGGCACAGACCGGCATTATCGCGCCAGTGTCCTCGGCGACAGCCCTAGCCATCCTGGCCGCAGCCGCCGATGGTGCGTAATAGGCCGAGCCAGTCTTCAGCAGTCCGACTATTTCCGCGCCGCCGTTGCGGGTCCGCTCCACCAACTGCTCAACGTCGGCGGCCGACAGCAAGTCAGCCAGCGGCTTGCCGTCGACCGAACAGGCTGATGGCACGGGCACCATCGTGTCGCCGTGCGATCCCAGAGTCAGCGTGCGCACCGAACCCACTGGCACGCTCAGCCGGTCAGCTACGAAGAAGGTGAACCGAGCCGTATCGAGCATGCCGGCCTGGCCCATCACCCGGTGAGCCGGGAAACCGGAGACCTTAGCCGCCAGAGCGGTCATCTCATCCAGCGGGTTGGAGACTACGATCAGCACGGCGTCTGGGGCATGCTTCACGACCTGCTCGGTGACGCTCCTGACGATCTTGGCGTTGACGCCGATCAGGTCCATCCGGCTCATGCCAGGCTTGCGCGGAAGTCCGGCAGTCACGACCACGATGCTCGAGCCCGCGATCGCCTCGTAGCCTTCGCCCGCTGGTCCAGTCGTCTGGCCCGTGACCTTGGTTTCGAAACCCTCGACCGGGCGCGACTGACTCATGTCGAGAGCCAGGCCTTCCGGCTTGCCTTCGACGATGTCGGTCAGGACCACCTCGTCGAAGATGTCATACTCGGCCAGCCGCTGGGCTGTTGTCGATCCGTAAAAGCCGGCGCCGACAACCGTTACCTTCCCTGTACGGGCCATTCCCGTGGTCTCCTTTGAAGCTCACATGACGGTCGAAATGTTGCGCTGAACTCGGCTACCGGGCTGGTCAGGACGTGCCCATCGCGGCACGAAGGTTCTCGTCGAGCGCGGCCAGGAACTCCTCGGTAGTGAGGTAGGGAGTACCGGCGCCAACGAGCAGCGCGAGGTCCTTTGTCATCTTGCCGCTAAGGACCGTCTCGACGCAGACCCGCTCCAGGGTGTCGGCGAACTTCGTGACCTCTGGAGTGCCATCAAGCTTGCCGCGGTGGGACAGGCCTCTCGTCCAGGCGAAAATCGATGCGATCGGATTGGTCGAGGTCGGCTTGCCCTGCTGGTGCTGCCGGTAATGCCGTGTCACCGTCCCGTGTGCGGCCTCGGCCTCGACTGTCTTGCCATCTGGCGTCATCAGCACACTAGTCATCAGGCCGAGCGAGCCAAAGCCCTGTGCGACGATGTCGGACTCAACGTCACCGTCGTAGTTCTTGCAGGCCCAGACAATGCCGCCGTTGCCCTTGATCACCTGCGCGACCATGTCGTCGATCAGCCGGTGCTCGTAGGTGACGCCAGCCGCCTCGAACTCGGCCTTGAACTCAGCCTCGAAGACCTCCGCGAATATGTCCTTGAAGCGGCCGTCGTAAGCCTTGAGGATCGTGTTCTTGGTCGAGAGATAGAGCGGATATCTGCGGTCCAGCGCGTACCGCATCGTTGCCCGGGCAAAGTCGCGGATCGAATCATCGAAGTTGTACATCCCCATGGCCACGCCGCCAGCGTCGAAGTGCGCGACTTCGAAGTCCATCGGCTCGGCGCCTGGCTTGCTCGGCACGTATGAGATGCGCACTGAGCCAGCTTCTGGCACCACAAAGTCAGTTGCCCGGTACTGATCCCCATGCGCGTGCCTGCCAATGATGATGGGCTGGGTCCAGCCAGGTACAAACCGCGGAACGCTCGATACGACAATCGGCTCGCGGAAGACCACGCCGCCCAGGATGTTACGGATGGTGCCGTTGGGCGACCGCCACATCTTCTTCAGGCCGAACTCAGCGACCCGGTGTTCGTCCGGAGTGATGGTGGCGCATTTCACACCGACGCCATGCCGCTTGATGGCGTTGGCAGCATCCACCGTGACCTGGTCGTCAGTGGCATCACGGTGCTGGATGGACAGGTCGTAGTACTCCAGCTCAATCTCCAGATACGGCAAGATCAGCTGGTCCTTAATGAACTGCCAGATGATCCTGGTCATCTCGTCGCCGTCGAGTTCTACGACGGGATTGAGCACCTTGATCTTGGACATGCCGCTGCGTTCCCTTCATCGCGCCGGCGCCATTGCCATGGCGAAACCTGACCGGGGGTTTTGAGGTGCCCGGTTTAGTGCGTTGTGCCAGCCCGGATCTGCCGAAGCGGCCGGTCAGCCTGGGATCTGGACGATCAGGCCCGCAATCAGCAAGCCAACGCCCAATACTGTCAGCACCGCGACGTCAGCCAGCCGCCGCCGCGACCCAAGCATCCCGGCTCTGCCTTCCGGCAGCACGATCCGGAGCACCGATCCCGCCAGCAGCGCGCCCGCTATTACCAACGTACCGCCCCGGACCGCTTGCCCACCGCCCCGCATGGTTGCCAGGCCAGCGATAATCCCGGTCAGGACAATCCAGTACGGAAGCTGGCTAAGCGGCCGACGCCGATTCTCCCGATTCCGCCCGGCTTGATCCCTAGCCTGGCGGGCAGCAGCCCTAGCCGAGTGCTTCACCGCGCCTCGAGCGGTACCCAGGTGAGCCCGCTCTCGCCGATGTACTCGCTATCGGGCCGTATCAGCCGGTTGTCGGCATGTTGCTCGATAACGTGCGCAGTCCAGCCGGCCATGCGGCTAACCGAGAACACCGGCGTGAAAAGGTCTGTTGGTATACCCAGGTAGTAGTAGACGGTGGCGGCGAAGAAGTCGACGTTGGGGTACAAGCCCTTCTCGGTGAGTACGACCTCCTCCATCCGCCGCGACATCCGGTAATAGGTGTCATCGCCGTGTTCCGCAGCAAGTTCGGCTGACATCCGCCGCAAGTGCGTCGCCCTCGGGTCTTCGGTCTTGTAGACCCGGTGACCGAACCCCATGATCTTCTCGCCGCTGGCCAGACGCTGGGCGACCTGGCTGCCAACTGCCTCGACCGGATCACCGCCGCTGTCTCTGATCGCCTCGAGCCCGCGCATGACTTGCTCATTCGCGCCACCATGCAACGGGCCTGAAAGCGTGCCTAGCGCTGCGACCACCGCCGAGTGCATGTCGGCCAGCGTCGCCGCGCACACGCGCGCAGCGAAGGTCGACGCATTCATCGTGTGATCAGCGTGCAAGACCAGGCATATGTCGAATATTTCGGCGGCCCGCTCCGTTGGCTTGGTCCCAGATAGCTGCAGCAGGAAATTGGCCGCGATGCCGAGGTCTGGGTCGGCTTCGGGCAGCTTCTGCCCCGACCGGGCTGCATGGTAGGCAGCTACGAGTACCGGCTGCTGCGCGGTCAGTCTGGCCGCCTTCCGCAGGTTAGCGGCAGGCTGGTTCGAGCCGGCATCTGGGTCGTCAGCACTGCCGAGCGAAACCAGACTGCGCAGGGCTTCCATCGGATGCTGCCGTTGCGCAACTCCGTCCATCGCGGAAGAGGCAAGCGAGCCAACGCCTCGGCCATTAGCAAGCTCGCCGCGATAATCGTCGAGTTGCTGCCGATCCGGCGCGGCGCCCCGCTGCAGAAGGAACGCTATTTCTTCGAAACTGGAGTGGCCGGCCAGCTCATTGATGTCATAACCGCGATAGGACAAGCGACCCGCGCGTCCATCGATATCGCTCAGGGCCGTCGACGCGGCAACCACGTCCGCCAATCCTCGAGCCGGCGCTTCCGCCATCAGTCCTCCTCGCGCAGTCTCGCACGGGCTGCCTCAGCTGGGCTGTGTCCGCTCGGCTGTGTCCGCTCGGCTGTGTCACTCGGGCTGTATCCACTCGGCTGTGTCCGCTCGGCAGTGTACTTTCCCACCCTCGATGCGGTTCTCTGCGACCTCTCGTCCTAATGTTCCGCGCCAATTAGGTATGCATTAGTCGGGTATCGGCCAGTCGGATATTTGCCAGCCAAGTAATGGCCTGGAAAGGCAATGGCATAGCCGACGCTTTGGCTGGGTAACTGTCAGGTGACATCTCGATAGCTGCCTGGACATGCCGGAGGAACGTCATGGAGACCCCCCACATCCGGATCGAGAGCACGGGCGCGATCGTGCGGCTGCGCCTGGATGTGACCACGATCGGGCGCGGTAAGGCGGTCGACGTACGCCTCGACCACCCCAGCGTGTCGAAGCTGCATGCCGAGATTGTCCGCAGGGGCCCGTACGCCTACGTCAGCGACCTGGGATTATCACGCCACGGCACTCGGGTGAACGGCAGGGTGATCGCCCAGCGGCTGCTGGAGAACGGCGACGTGCTGTCATTCGGGACTCAGAGATGCCGAGTCGGCGGGCTAGCCGACGAGAACCTGGAGCCCGAGACCGACCCGCGCAGGTCAGCGGCACCCGAGCTGACGCGACGTGAAGTTGATGTGGTCGCTGCCTTGTGCAAACCCGCCCTGTCGGATGAAGCCTTCGTGGCGCCGGCGACGGCGCGGGACATCGCCGCGGATCTGGTGGTCACCGAAGCCGCGGTCAAACAGCACCTGCTGCGGCTTTATCAGAAGCTGAAGATCGCCGAAGGCCCCAATCGGCGCGTGCGCCTAGCCAATGAAGTGGTGGCCAGGGGCCTGGTCAGGCCGCTGCCGACAGCGGCAACCGATCCGGGACAGACCCGTCAGCAGCTCGCCAGCTGACTTCCCCGCCGGAACCGCCGTTGCTGGACGTCACCAGCTCACAGGTGGTGGCCGAGCCAGTGCCAGAAGTTGCGCCCTAGAGTGCCAATATTGCCGGGGAAGTGCTTGAGCGTCGGGTGCGTGAACGAAGCACTGTGCAACTGGTGGCCGAGATGACCATCTGGCCAAAAGCCCGGCGAGTGCGTCGCAGCCGCGACGGCCGCTGCCACCGCGACCGCGACGAGCGCGATGGCGCCTACGACTGCCGCCGGAACCGACCGTGTGACCCGGCTGTACAGCTTGTCCAATGGCCTGCGGCATGAAGCCGAGCCGGGCCCGATGCAATAGCACGCCACGAAAGCTCCGACTGCATAGCTTGCCGATCGCGGCAGCGATTCAGTGCCGGCTGCCAGCGCCGCGATCACCACGATCGCTGCTGCGAATAGCAGTGCTACCGGAGACAACAGCACAAAGCGCAAGACCGACCGGAACAGCGCCCACGGGTAGAACGCGACCGCAGCTGCAGGATCGCTGCTGCGCATACCCTGCCTCGACCTCCGCTGCGAGACCCAGTCCGAGGTCACGTCAGTGGCGCGCAGACACATGAGCACGATCAAGGCGGCGGCAGCTCCTGCCACCGGCATGAGGATGCTGATTGCAACCAGTGCAGCTAGCGTGGCGAGAACCAGTGGCAGCCTGCTGCCAGGCTTGGCCGTGCTGGCAGGCCCCGGCCGCCAGCCTTCTCGACCGCCGGCGAGTTGCTCCGGTAGTGCTGCGGCCGACCCATTTGACGACCACGGACCGGGCGATCCAAGAACCGCACCGTTCCCGGCCACAAGCTGGCCGGCACCTGGCCTTTCGTACCGAACGGGCGGGAGCAGGTCAGCAAAGTCATCATGGGCCGGCACGGAGATCGGC
>Ga0126373_10001748_pt1 | contig 15617 bp, 11 predicted proteins | sample PanSoiMetPlot_11_FD_92545 | JGI IMG/M metagenome (GOLD analysis project Ga0126373, IMG submission 92545) | Tropical forest soil microbial communities from Panama - MetaG Plot_11 | ecosystem: Environmental > Terrestrial > Soil > Tropical forest > Bulk soil | place: Panama | collected 2016-02-17 | reverse complement strand
CGGCATGATGCCCTTGCCCCACGACTCGTCGACGTGCAGGCCGGACCAGCCCGCGCGCAGCAACCGGAGCGACAATTCCGCGTCTTCGGTGATGCACCACTCGTCCCAGCCGCCGAGCTGCTCCAGGGCGACGCGACGTATCAGGCCCATGGTGCCCGCAAAGATCGCGCCGTCTCGCTCATTGCGCGATGGCTGCGAGACAGCAAAGAAGTACTGGTAGGAGTAGAACAGCCGACGGTAGTAGCGCGACCTGGCCCAGCCACGGTAATCCTGCGGAGCTTGGGTAAACCCCACCCAGGCATCCGCGAATAGCGGCGCGCACCGTCGTAGGAACCCCGGCTTGAGCTGATAATCAGAGTCAACGACGCCGATGACCTCGGCCCGCGGATCGGTCAGCTCGCGCAGCGCGTAATTGAGCGCCCCTGATTTGTAGCCAGGCCAGTCTTCCAGATGGGCGAACTTCACGGCGTGACGCCGGCACCACGCCTCCACCGGCCGCCAGAGGGTCTCGTCGTCAGTGTTGTCGTCGATAACCACGATCTCGTAACGCGGGTAATCAAGGCGAGCCAGCGACCTGAGCGTGTCCATCACCATGTCGGGCGGTTCATTGTGCGCCGGCACGTGCAGGCTGACGAAGGGCAGCTCGCTGTCGGGCACGCGTCCAGGTTCCGGCCCAAGTCGCCGCCGTCGCCAGTGCTCCGAACCCAGCGCATCGCAGATCTCCCACAAGTAGGCGCAGGCGAGGAGCGCCGCGAACAGCTCGAGCAGCCAGAGCAGCAGACCGCCCGCCGTACTTGCGAGTCCGAGATCGCTGTCGATTGTCCACCTGAACACGAATGCCAGGTAGACGGCGAACAGAAAGATTGTCGATGACCAGCACAGGTGCCCGCGAGCGTTCCAGCGCCTGGTGACCGGCAACCAGACAAGGCTTGCTGCGACGATGCCGAACGCACCGTCCATTGCCAGGTGCTCTGAATCACCGAATAGCCGCAGGGCGCCAACGACGGCGAGGGCCAGCGCGGCGGTGCCGCCGATGGCGAACGCGAACCGGCGGATGGTGGGCCAAGCGCCAGACGTGCGCGTTCGGCGGCGGGACTGGACAAGCAGCGCAGCCGTTCCGATCGGAGCTGCGACGATACCGGCGAGTACGAGGGCAGCGAGCACGATGAGTACCTTTCCGCTGTCTCGAAGGCCGCCGTTGCTGGCAATTGCCGTGCGGAAAACACGATAGTGGCGCCAGGAAGCGGGGGCTGGCCCGGCGCCAGCCATGCCTACTGCCCAACGACGCCGCGGTTATGCGCGCGGCCGCAATCGTCTCAATGCTGGCTCTGCCCAGTCGGGGGACATCAAGGCTCGTCGGCTGCAGCGCCGGCCGCGCCAGCCGGTGGCGGCTCCGGCAGGGCGACGACGACGGTGACCCGCGACCTGGCGGCCTTCCTCGCGTCTATCCACGCGTCGACCAGCGCCCATTGGAGCCGCAGCCAGTTACGCTGGCCGTCTTTGGTCCGGGGCAGGCTACTGGCCGACTGGAACCACCAGCGAACGATCATCGGCCGGGCGGACGCCGGCACCGCCTGCCAGATATGGGCAGGACTCACGAGATCTTCTAGGCCAGTATGGGCAGCGACGGCGATGGTCAGGTCCGGACGCCCCGACAAGCACGCGAGCATGCCCGCCGGCTGCGGCGGCAGGACGTTGCGGTTCGCCGCCGCATCGGCTGCGGCCTGGCGTCGGCCAGCGTGCAGCAACCGGGCGATGGCCTTGCTGTGCCGACCAGGGGTCCAGTTACCGCCTTCGGGAAACAACAAGATGGCGTCGTCGCTGCGCATCGTTCGGGCTAGCGCGGCGAGGCGCGCCGGCGTCTTGCCCCGGTCGCGACGCCCGATAAAACAGGACGGCAGCCGCCCGAGAACCACATCGAGGCCGGGATCCCATCGCAGCGCCTCCTTCAGCACGATCGCTGGCCTGCGGTGGTACCGCGACATCAGCAGCTCTACCAGTGCGAACGAGTCGCCGGGTCCGCCGTGCCTAGCCAGTAGCAATAGCGGCCTGCCGATGATGCGGTGACTGTCAGGTGGCTCCTGCACTTCTACCCGGAAGCCCAGTAGCTTCCTCGCCCCGGTAACCACCACGGACAGTGCCCGGCGGAGCAGTACCACATGGAGCGCTGACCAGCGCGCCTCGTCACGCAGGCTGGCGAGCGGGTAGCGCAGCCAGCACGCCGCGCAGCAGAGCACGAGACCGGCGTTCACCGCCAGGTAGAGCGCCCCGAACAAGAACATTCGCGGTAGCCGCCGTCTGTGGCTGAGGGGCGTGACCAGCGCGGCGATCGCCGCCACCATGGTCAGCACCGCCGCGAGGCTCAACGCGAGCGGAATCCAGATCGGATCCAGCACTGCCCTGCGGATGATCGCGGGCGGCGGCGTCATGCCGTTTCTTCCTGGCTGGAGAGGTACTCGGCGGCTGCCTCGTAGCCACGCTGCATGCGGGCGGCCGCCGCCCGTGCATGCCGGTAGCGCATGGATACCAGTGGCATCCGGTCCTCGCCGCTCGGTAGCACGTGTACTCGCACGTCGGGAGGCAGGCTGGCCATCTCCTCAACGAACCGGTGCCGCCGGGCTACCTCGAAGGAGATAAGGCAAACGTCCCACAGCGAGCGAGGGGCTGACAGGGGCTGCTCGATTCGGCCGACATGAAGGACATAGATCTCTGTTGCGCCAAGCGCCAGCGCGCGGCCAACCGGAATGGAGTGAACGAGCCCGCCATCGAGAAAGTGCTCGCCCTCAAAAACGACCGGTGGCAGGAGTCCGGGTACGGCGCAGGATGCCATGACTGCATCGATGAGGCTGCCTGCGCTGAACCAGTGGGCCACTGACCGCTCGATGCTAGCGGCTACGCACTGGAACGGAAGCGTCAGTTCCTCGAAGGTCGGGGGGAGGTGGCTAGTCAGCAGCGTCCTCAACGGCGCTGGCGAATAGACGTGGGTCCGGTAGCGGGCAAGCGTGCTGGCTCGCGCGAGGACGTTCTCGGTGAACATGCCTGTCTGGCCGAGAGAGCTCCACAGGTCCGCCAAGACGTCGACCCCAGCCGTGGTCGGGTTCGCCGCGATAGCCGCGCCATTCAGTGCGCCAACGCTCGTCCCGATTACCATGTCCGGGCGGAAGCCGGACTCCAGCAGCGCCCGCAGCATACCGACCTGTGTCGCACCGAATACGCCGCCGCCGCCAAGGACGATGGCCGAGCGTCCGCTGGGCAGCGCCGCACCGGCCGGCGCCGCGTCAGCCAGCATGGTTCTCTCCATCGCGGTTCGGTCATCTAGTTCCCGAGGCGGCCAGCCGTAAACCGTGGCGAGCGCAGGCCGCCGGGCAGGTCAGCTAGCCGGGCGCTGCCCCCACGCGCAGTACCAGCATGGTCACGTCGTCGTGCAGCACGTTGTCGCTGAAGTCGAGCACGACCTTCCGCATGTCGGACACGATGTCTGCAGCGCGCCGCCCAGCGAGCTGGCCGAGGCTGTCAGCGAGGCTGTCTTCGAAGTACGTCGACTGAGGGCTGCGCGCATCCGCCAGGCCGTCGGTATAGCAGAAGAGCACATCTCCGGCCGAGAGCTCAAGCTCGATCGTCGCGGGCTCGGGGTCCGGGAAGATCCCCAGCGGCACGCCGCCACCCGGTACGCGCTCGGTTCGGCCATCTGGCCTGATAATGACAGGTGCCGGGTGGCCTGCGCTGGATAGCACGATCCGCAGGTGCTCATCTCCCCAGCTCAGGTGTGCTGCGCTCGCCGTCACGAAGCGGCCGCCGAATTCCTCGGCGAGCATGATTTCGTTGGCGCCGCGCAGCACGTCCGCCGGGTCAGCTGTCGAGTGCGCCAGCACTCTGATCGCGTGGCGCGCCGCTGCGGTCGCGGCAGCGGCGTCCTCGCCCTTACCGCAGACATCACCGATCGCTACGCCCCAGCCGCCGGGTGTCGGATAAACGTCGTAGAAGTCGCCGCCCACCTCCCGGCCACGAGTCGGCGCGAGATGAGCAGAGGCCATTTCGACCCCAGGCACCGTCTTGGGTACGGGCGGGAGCAAGCTGGCCCGCAGCGCCTCGGCCGCATCGGTCCGCTGCCGGAGCGTGCGCCTCGACGCTATGGCTAGACCGAGCAGCCCGCCGATTTCTTCCACCAGTGCCGCGTCGGCCATGCTGAACTGGCCATCGTCAGCACGCCTGATCAAAGTCAGGACACCGAATCGGCGCGACTCGACCGACATGGGGACCGCCAGTACCGATGCGCCGCTCAGCCGCGCCAGCAGCGGCGGGCCGCTCTCAGCCCGGCCGAGCGCCATGTCGTCGTCGGCGTGCGTGCTGAGCAGTGTCTGACCGGACTCATAGACCTGATAAGGGATTGAACCAAAGCCGGGATCTGCGGATGCCACTGCGTGCGTGAGGCCGGCCGAAGAATGATCGTCGGGTCCGGTGACGTAGTGCCGCCGAAGCTCATCGCGCCGACGGACGTCGACGACCGTCCAGGCGGCGAGCGCGCCGCTGAGCAGCCGCGCCGTTCGCTGCAGTAGGACGGACTCGCTGACGGTTCTAGCTTCCAGCAGCTGCCGGGCCGCAGCCGCGAGCAGGTCGAATCGGCGCGTCGCGTTCGTCAGCGCTGCGTCGGCGGTCGGGTCGGCACCGACCCGAGACTTGGCGTGGCCCGCACCATGACCAGGCCAACCCGCATGACTCGCGCGGACGGTCACGAGCAGCCGGTCAGCTTCGCCGCGTACTTGCAGCGGGCGAATCTCGAGTTCGGATCGAACCACGCCGGCGTCAGCAAGCATGCCGCACCGCATGCGGACCGGGCCGGCGGTCCGGGCCGCAGCGGCGAGCTGAGATCGCAACGCCGCCCGGACCGGCGGCTCGACAAGCGCAGTGAGTGATCGCCCCGTGGCGTAGCCGGGTCCGACACCGAGCAGTTCGCAGGCGGCGGCGTTCGCCCGGAGCACGGTGCCCTCGCGATCGACGACATACAGCGGTACCGGCGTGCCGGTGAAGACCGCGTGCAAGAGCCGCCGGTCTGAATGCAGCCCGCTCAGGGCACGGCCGTCATCGCTCGCCTCGGCATTGCCGTTGGCGTCGTTCAGCGCGGCGATCGCGCCGTCCAGTTCGGCTAGCGCCGCCTCGAGCAGCACCGGGGAATCCGCCTGCGGCAGTGATGACGCCTGCCGCAGGGCCGCGGCCCTGGACCTGAGACCGTCCAGATCGCCCGGCAACGGCGTTAGGTCAGGCGCTGTCTGCCGGCGCCCCGCACGATCGCTGGTCATCGTACAAACAGCGTAGTGCGCCAACGGGGAATCGCTAACCGCGCAGCCATCAGTCGACGGCTCAGTTGGGCTTTCGCCGGGCCCGGTGTGCCAGGTCAGCGAGCTCGCTGACGCTGTCGCGGGCGGCGCGACCAGGCCGGCCGCTATGCGCGTCGATAATCCGCCTCGCAACCTCGGTCGCCCTGACGCTGCTGCGCTGCGACACCTCGCGCATCCGTTGCAGCGCTTCGTCAGCCGTACAACCAAGCGCGTGCATCAAGATCCCTTTGGCCTGATCCATTATCGCTCGTGAACTCGCGGCGTCCCGCAGCTGATCCGCAGCCCGGCGAGTGTCTCCGTAATCGGCAACCGCACCCACGAGCGCGCCCCCGTAGGCGACGAGGAGCTCTGCCAGCTGGAGACGATCGGGATCCAGGCCGCGCGGCCGCAGGCCAAGAAGGGTCAGCGCGACGGTCGCCTGGCTTCGGTCGCCCTGGCCCTGATAACTGAGGCAGGCGCTGCTGCGAACGCCCATCCGCAGTGCTGCCGCCGAGAACTCGGGCCACCGCGTCTCGGTGAGGGTGTCGGGACAGACTACCGTCTGCCCCTCTGAGATCGCATCCATAAGGGGACCGCGACCAGCGGCGACCTGCACCTCCACGAGCCAGGATGGTTCCGGATGGCTTGAGGCCTGAGCAGTCAGCTCGCCATTACGCCAGACACTCACGTTGGCGGCGGCGCAGCCCGGGATCTGGACGGCAGCCAGCCCTGTGAGTTGGCTTAATGACCTCTCTTCGCTAGCCGCCGCCAGGCTCAGCAGGGCTGCGGCGCGGCTGGCGAGATCGGAACTCGGCACCAGTAACCTGCCGCTATGTTGCCGTCGTGGCCTGAGCGTCGAGCGCTTCGGCGACAGTGTCATAGAGCGTTAGCTTGTCGGCAAGGCCCGTGATCCACAGCGTCTTTGTGTACCGGTACCTCGCGCCGGCGAGTGCGAGCGTCCCGCCAGCCGCCTCGAGCTTCTTCCAGTGGCCGACGATGACAGCGAGTGCGCTAGTGTCCAGGAAGTCGACGTCAGCGAGATCGAGAATCACGCGCTGGTGCGTGCTCTGCACGCCGGTCAGGCACTCATCAAGCAGTGGACTCGTGATGATGTCGAGGTCGCCGTGGATCGTGATGACCATGCTGTCACCACGGCTCTCGGCGGAGAGCCCGGCCTCTTCCACGTGCCACCCCCGGATCGTGATCCGCACATTGACCCTATACCTGCCCATAGTAGAAGCCCGCATCCGCCGGACCCGCTGCATATACCGTAATCCGGCGGGAAGGTACCGGCCCGGGCCAGTGGTTCCACGGTCGGCACGGCGCGGAGCTGGCGGGCAACAGCTCAGCGATGCCGCCTGTGACCGCTGATATTGCCTGCTGCAGCAGGCGGCTGGCGACGCGTAGGGGTTTGTTGTGAGTTACCAGGCGGCGGATGGCCGACTCCGCCACGAGGCCTGGCTTTATCGCGCCCGCGATGAGTATCTCGCCGGAATCACAGAATTCTTGCGTTCGGCGGTCAACCGCGGCGAGCCGGCCTTCGTCGCGATTCCGGCTCCGCAGATTCCGGCTGGCTGGCTGCCGCCCTACCCTGACGTAACCGTTGCCGACATGCGGGAGCTGGGGGCCAACCCGGCCCGTCTCATTCCGGCGATCCGCGCTTTTGCTGACCGGTACGAAGGACGCCGGGTCCGGTACCTCGCCGAGCCTGCCTGGGCGTCCCGTTCGGAAGCCGAGCTTCGGGAGACTGCCAGGTATGAGGCGCTGCTGAACCAGGCTTTCGGCGACGCCGAGATCACCGCGCTCTGCGCCTACAACGCCGCTGACCTGCCTGCAACGGTGATCGCCGACGCGTGCGGAACGCATCCGATGCTATTCGGTGGCGGGAGCGAGCGGACCAACGCTGACTATCGCGGGCCGGCTGCATGGCCCGACAGCCTGACCACGCCGCTCCTGGCACCGCGCAGTGCGCAGGTGCTGTCGTACGACGGCGACCTGCGGCCGGTCCGGGCCTTCGTTGCCGCCGTCACAGGTCAGGCTGGGCTGTCGCCTGGCCGGTGTACTGATCTGGTGATAGCGGCTAGCGAGGTCGCCGCTAACACGCTGCGGCACACCAGCGGTGGAGGCGTGGTGCGGCTGTGGGCCACCGAAGCTGAGGTGCTGTGCCAGCTTGAAGACGCCGGCCACATCACCGACCCGCTTGCCGGGCATTGGCGCCCACGGGGCGACCTCCCCGGCGGGCAGGGGCTATGGCTCGTCAACCAGGTCTGCGACCTCGCGGAGATCAGGTCGAGCGAGCTCGGAACGACGATCCGCCTGCATATGTACAGGCGGTAGCGCGGCCGCATGTGTCGTCGGCAATGGTCGGCGGCAGCACCATTTGTCGCGGTACCCGTGTTTGTGCGGCGCGAGCCGGGTAGCTGCAATGCGCCGATACGAGGACTTGGAGGCCGCGATGAGCTTGCCGGACGCCCAGCAACGCATCCTGGACGGAATAGCGGACGGGTTGCGGCGTACGGAGCCAAAGCTCGCGGCCATGTTCGCCATATTCACGCGGCTATGCGGCAGCGAGGGACCGCCGATCCGCGAACAGCTAACCCGGCGCCAGGCCTGGCCGTTCTTGGCCGCATTCGTCGCGGTAGTGACCGGCAAGCTGACCGAGCGCGGCCGCCGTGCCCGGCGTCTCGTTCTGATCGCCGGCCAGATCTCGATCGCGATCGTCGTGCTTTCACTGCTCGCCAGCATGAGCTGGCGGCCGTCAACGGGATGCGGCCAGCCGGGACGCCAGCGCGCAATCGCGCCGACCCGCCTGTGGTGCCCGACGCCCGCAGCCGCGTACGGGATGAGTAGCAGGTAGCCCCTATCGCTCGGGTGCTCTGACGAGGAGAGCTACCGGAAGGCGCGCAAGTACGTCGGCCAGCGCGAGCCAGCTGGGATCTGCCCGTGGGCGCGCGCCCAGACTGACCGGGTACGTGCTGCCGGTCAGAACATCGAGCCATCGGCCCGAGGCGACCGGCAACGCGGTGTCGCGCCACCCGCCAGCTCGGCGCAACCCACCGGGCAGCCTCGTCGCCACCGTGATCGCGTGGCCGGCCCGGCAGAACGCCAGCATGTGCGCTGCGGCCGCACCCCTGCCGTGCACTGGCTGGTACTCGCCGGTGAACCAGTCCGGATGGTCGCGCCGGAGCCGCAGGGCTCGCGACGTCACGAGCAGCTTCGCGGCGTCGAGATCCGCTGCGATGTGAGCCTGTGCGGCGTCCGCCCCGAGAACTGGTTCGTCCTGGCTGTCGAGGGTCGCGAGCATCGATCGTCGCCGGGCGAAGTTGACCGGTCTGCGGTTATCCGGATCGACGAGCGCGAGTCCGGCCAGCTCGCAGCCTTGATAGACGTCGGGCACGCCGGGCATCGTTAGCTGGATCAGCTTGGCGCCGAGCGCGTTCACGCGCCCGTCGGCGGCCATGGACGCTGCGAACGCGGCGATACTCCCAACGATGTCGGCGTCAGTCAGCGCGGTTTCGGCAAAGCTCAGGGCATCGGCCTCGTAGCGCGAATCCGGCTCGACCCACGACGTGGTGAGCTTGGCTTCACGCATGGCCTTAAGCAGATACTCAGCCAGTCTGGCGCCGTCGAGAGGCCAGGCACCGATCAGCGTCTGCCAGAGCAGGTATTCGGTCGGCAGATCCGGGGATGTGCCCGCGCTGACCGATGCAGCTCGATCGTGCCAGGCTCTGACCTCGCGTTCGAAGTCGGCCGGTATCTCGGCCAGCGCCGCGATGCGGGCCCGCACGTCCTCCTGGCGCTTGGTGTCGTGCGTCGACAGCGTCGTCATGGTGGCGGGCCAGTTCTCGGCGAGGCGCTGGGCGAACGCATGGAACTCATCGGCGCTCACGCTGGGCCGATCGGGATCGGAACCGACCTCGTTGGCCGACACGAGCCGGGTCCATCGATACGCGGCGGTGTCCTCGACGCCTTTGGCATGAACCGCTGCGCACGTCTGCTGGAACCGCGCGATCAGCTCGTTCCTGACAGTGCGCTGGCTCGCGACGACACCGCGACCGAGCAGCAGCGCCGCGACCGTATCAGCTGCTGCGTGCAGACCGCGGGGCAAGCGGCGCCGTGCTGCCGACGCGGCCGAGGCCAGTTCCGCCGCGCTGGGACCGGGCGGTGGTTCGCCGGGCACGACGTACGCGCGATAGACGCCGAACGCCGCGAGCAGCTCGGTCAGGATGAGGCGAAGGTCTTCGGGCGAGTGGACGCTCACGGCCGGCGTGTCGAGCCGTTGGAGCAGCCGGCTGAGGCGGCCGACTTCGGCGGCCAGGCTTTGGCCGGCGATCTGGCGCTTAGCCGCCTGCGCCGCCTCGGCGAACGTCCCCGCGTCCTCGGTGAACTCGCAGTACGCCCGGCCAAGTCGGTCGGCGCCGACCGGATCAGTAAGCACCGCGCCGACAGCAGCGAGCGAGTCATAGCCCGTCGTGCCCGCGCACCACCAGTCCAACGGGAGCTCCTCGCCGACCGCGAGGATCTTCTCCGCGACGATCCAGCCACCACCCGCCGCGGTCGCAAGCTGCTGGAAGTAGCCGCGCGGATCGGCGAGGCCGTCGGGGTGGTCGACCCGCAGCCCGTCGATGAGTCCCTCGGCCACAAGACCGAGCAGCAGCCCGTGCGTCGCGGCGAAGACGTCTGGTTCCTCGACCCGGATGGCTATCAGCGAGCTGATGTCGAAGAACCGGCGCCAGTTCAGTTTTGTCGCTGCGGTCCGCCAGTCTGCTAGCTCGTAGTGCTGCGCAGCGAGCATGTCAAGCAGTGGCAGTCGCTCGGTCCCTGGTCGCAGCGGCAGAGCATGTGCGTGATACCGCAGCACCGGCCCGTCGTCATGGTCCAGGTCCGGCGGCGCGCCCGGTACCTCCCCGAACCGGGTGATCTTGATATCAGCGAGGCAGGACGGCGGCGGCCCAGCCAATATCGGGAGCAGCATGCGGCCACCGAGGACGGACCAGTCGATGTCGAACCAGTGGGCGCGCGGCGAGTGCTGGCCGTCGGCCAGTACGGACCACAAGGCGCGGTTGAGGTGCTCAGGGGCCGGAATGGCCATGTGATTGGGCACGACGTCCACGACGATGCCGATGCCGTCCTTGGCAAATCGCTCGGCCATTCGCCGGAACCCGTCCTCGCCACCGAGTTCGGCCGAGATGCGCGAGTGGTCCACCACGTCGTAGCCGTGCCGCGAGCCTGGCACCGCCTGCAGGATCGGGGACAGGTACGCATGCGTGACGCCGAGGCTAGCCAGGTAGGCAGCCAGGTCAGCTGCGTCGGCGAAGCCGAACTCAGCGTTCAGCTGAAGCCGGTACGTCGAGGCCGGCACGGTGGGGCTGAGCACGGGCATGGGTCACGCCCGGCGTAGCAACCGGACAGACCGGTTGGCCAGCGTGAGCGTGTCGCCAGGCTTGAGAGTCTCCGCACCGCCGGGCGGGCCCTGTGGGTCGGCCGTGTCGATCACGCTGAGCCACATATCCCCGAAGTCAGCGGTCGGGATCGTGAAGTCCAGGTCGCGCTCGGCGGCGTTGAACATGAGCAGGAACGACTCGTCGGTGATCGGCTGGCCGCGCGAGTCGGGTTCGCTGATCGCTCTACCGTTCAGGAATACGGTGAGCGACTTAGCGAACCCGGCGGCCCAGTCGCTGTCGGTCATCTCGCCAGCGGCCGGGGTTAGCCAGCGAATGTCGCCAAGATGATGTGGCCGGCTGCGCCCGGCTTCGCCGGTAAAGAATCGGCGTCGCCTGAAGACGGGGTGGTCAGCCCGAAGCTGGATCAGCTTGCGGACCAAGGAATCGAGCGACGGCCCCGTTCCCGTCCGGTCGGTCTCGGTCGAGGCAGCTGGTGCAGACTCGGCCGGCCAGTGCACCCAGGAGGTGTCGTTGTCCTGGCAGTAACCGTTGTTGTTGCCGTCCTGCGTACGCCCGAATTCGTCTCCGGCCAGCAGCATCGGGACGCCCTGGGATAGCAGCAGCGTCGCCAGGAAGTTGCGCTGCTGCCGTGCGCGCAGGGCCAGCACGGCCGGATCGTCAGTCGGGCCTTCGACTCCGCAGTTCCAGGACCGGTTGTCGTTGGTGCCGTCTGAGTTGTGTTCGCCGTTCGCTTCGTTGTGCTTGCGGTCGTAGCTCACGAGGTCGGCGAGCGTGAAGCCATCGTGGCAAGTCACAAAGTTGACCGACGCGATCGGGTGCCGGTTGTCGCTCGCGTACAGATCCGCCGAGCCCGTGAGTCGCGAAGCGAACTCGGGCAGGGACGCCGGCTCACCGCGCCAGAAATCGCGGACCGCGTCGCGGTACTTGCCGTTCCATTCGGTCCACAGCGGCGGAAAGTTGCCGACTTGGTAGCCGCCGTCGCCGACATCCCACGGCTCGGCGATGAGCTTGGCCTGCGAAACCACTGGGTCCTGCTGGACCAGGTCGAAGAACGCAGAGAGCCGGTCCACCTCGTGGAACTGCCGGGCGAGAGCCGACGCCAGGTCGAAACGGAACCCGTCGACGTGCATCTCAAGCACCCAGTAGCGCAGCGAGTCCATGATGAGCTGGAGCACGTGCGGGCTGCTCATCAGGAGACTGTTGCCGGTCCCGGTGGTATCGAAGTAATGACTGCGGTCGGGCCGCTCGGTCAGGCGGTAGTAGTTGGCGTTGTCGATGCCGCGGAAGGACAGCGTGGGGCCGAGGTGATTGCCCTCCGCCGTGTGGTTATAGACGACGTCGAGTATCACTTCGAGGCCGGCCTGGTGCAGCGCGCGCACCATGGACTTGAACTCGGGCACCTGCTCGCCGAGCTGGCCCGCCGACGAGTAGGCGTTGTGGGGCGCGAAGAACCCGATGGTGTTGTAGCCCCAGTAGTTCGACAGGCCGCGTTCGGCTAGGAAACCATCGCTCACGAACTGGTGCACTGGCATGAGCTCGATCGCGGTGACGCCGAGGTCAAGCAGGTGCTCGATGACGGCCGGATGAGCCATGCCCGCGTACGTCCCGCGCTGCTCAGGCGGAACGGCGGGGTGCCGCCTGGTCAGGCCCCGAACGTGCGCTTCGTAGATCACGCTCTGGTGGTACGGAGTCCGCGGCTGCCTGTCGTTGGCCCAGTCGAAATATGGATTCGCTACCACGCAGCGTGGCACGAACGGCGCGGAGTCGGTGTGGTCAGGCTCGTCGTCTTGGCCGAACCGGTAGCCGAAGACCGGCTGACCCCAGCGAACGCTTCCCTCGATTGCCTTCGCATACGGGTCCAGCAGGAGTTTGGCCGGATTGCAGCGCTGCCCGGCAGGGGGGTCGTAGTCGCCATGCACGCGGAAGCCGTAGCGCTGGCCAGGACCGACTCCGTGCAGGTAGCCGTGCCATATGTAGCCATCGACCTCGGTCAGCGCCACCCGGTTCTCGGCCGCCGCCAGGCCCGAGCCGCCTGGGCCGGCGGCGTCAAACAGGCACAGCTCGACTCGGTGGGCGGCCTCGGAGTACAGCGCGAAGTTCGTCCCCACGCCGTCGTAGGTTGCGCCGAGCGGATAGCTAACCCCCGGCCATGCAGTCGTGCCTGTCATGAGCTCCCTTACTCAGCACCCGCACTGGCTAGCAGCTGCCGTCGGACTGGTGGCTGCCGGGGACCAGGGGGTGGCCGCCCGACGATGGCGGGCTGCCCGGCGAGGCGCCGCCGCCCCGCGAGGGCGCGTCGTCGGCCTCGGGCGCTGCGGGTTCGCCGGCCGGGTGATGATGAGTATGCACGTGCGGGAGCCGTTCGAGTGCCGCCTGCGGCAGCTGGCGCAGGTGCAGGTCGCTGAACACCGGCGCCCTGGCTACAAGGACGGCGCCGCCGACGACGGCCGCGATGCTGGCCGCCTGGGCAGCGAGCAACCCCGGGGACACGTGGACTATGTCGCCGAAAACGACGACGCCAAGGACAATCCCGGCGGCGGGCTCGGCCGCGGTCACCGCCGGGAGTGAGGCGTGCAACGGCGCGGCGTTAAAGGCGTTCTGCATCAGCCACAGTCCGACAATGCTGGTGGCCACGGTGGCATAACCCGACCAGGTCGTGAGCAGATGGGCAGGGCTGCCGCCGTCCAGCGTCTGCACACTCGTTCTGGTCAGTGCGTCGGCGATACCGAAGATCAGCCCGCTCGCCACGCCGGTCAGGGTGGCTCGGACGGTGCCCATGTGGCGTCGGCCGATATAGACCAAAATGGCGGCAATGACTGCGATCAACCCTGCCACCGGCCAGTGCGAGACGGACCCGAATGATTCACCCGGCGCCTTAACTGTCCTCGTGGCCGACATGGCTGCCACTCCGGCCGTGAGCAGGAGCGCGCCGATAATCTCGGTCCGCCGCAGTGCCTGACCGCTGAGCGGCACGGCCAGCAAGAGGGCGAAGATCAGGTTAATGGTGAGCAGTGGCTCGGTGATCGACAGCGTGAGGTGGCCGAGTGTCCACGCGCCGATCAGGTCCCCGGCCACGAGAGCGGCGATGCCGCCAAGCCAGCGGCGGTTATGGATGAGCTTGGCGATCAGACCGGGGCGGAGGAACTCGGCCGACCGCACCTGCATAGCCGCGTGCTGCTGGAGCACGAAGCCAAACCCGATGAGCATCGCGGCGACAAGGGTCGCCGCGACGTAGAACCAGCTCACGGTTCTGGCTCACTGATCTCGTACGTCACAACGGCGTCACCGGGAATACAGTACGGGCCGCCAGCCAAAGGCACGACAACCGCATGCGCTCTGCGGCCGGGGCTCATCGCGTAACAGGGCAAGTAATGAACGAATGACCGCGTGGCGACGTGCCAACGACCCGTATAGCTACCGGAGCGCCTAATCCCGATTAGATCAGGCTGTACCGGTGGTTATTTCCGGCCTCGCCGGCTGGCGCGCACCGCGCTGCGCCACGTCACTTGCTGGGTTGCGGGACCCTGCAGCGGATCGTGGGGTTCGCGCCCACGTAGTTCAGCGGTCCTGCTGCGATCGTGGCCACGACGGTGCCAGCCCTGGCACAACTCACTGCGCCGGTGTAGTAATGCCGCTGCAAGCCGGCCAGTAATCCGATGACAAGCCAGACCGCCAGCAGTATCCCGACGATGCGCATCAATGCCTCCGATTACCAGGATGGTCGCCGGTAATCTACCCGCGCGTATGCGTCTAAACGCCGCTGACGTGCGGCCTGGAGTCGGCGGCGGCTAACCGCCGGCAGACGGCTTCGGAGACGGCTCACCGCCAAATTGCTGACCGGAAGACTGACCGGGCTTGGTGGTCGGCGAGTCCTTGGCGCGTGCCTCAGCGATTGCCTGAAGCGCTGCGACGCGCTCAGCATTGACCACGGCTGCAGCGAGGCCCTTGGTCATCCAGGCCAGCATCGGAGGTACCTCGACGTGCCAGGTCCCCATCGTGTGCCCGCCGCCTGGCGTGATGTCCACCGGCACGCTGGCCTGGTGCAGCTGAAGTAGCTGCGCGAAGTACTCGGCGCTGCTGACGTCAGCGGGATCGCCGGTGCCAGCACCGAGCCAGAACATAGGCGTGTGCGCGCCGGCCGCAAGAGCGCGCACCTCGTCAATCGGCGTGTTCTCCGCCCGGAGCTTCTTGTTCCCCCCGAAGGGGTCGACGAGGCGGTTGGGATCTATCAGCTTGTTGCGTTCCGGAGTGAAGTAACCGCTCATCGACGCCGAAAAGCCGTAGCGGTACCGGAAGCGCAGCGCCATGTTGACCGCGCAGTAGCCGCCTTCGGAGAAGCCTGCGACTCCCCAGCCGGGACCGGGCGCCTGCACGCGCAGCATGTGCGAGATCTGATTCGGTACGTCCTCTCCCAGGTAGGTCAGGTCTTGCGGGCCACCGACCTGGTTGAGGCACTGCAGTGAGATCCCGGTGGCGCCGTTGGCGTCCGGCATGACGAGCACAACGGGCTTGGCGTAACCGTGCCTAATCAAATCGTTCAGCGTCACCTGAATGCCGACGACGTTGATCCAGTCCTGTGGCTCGCCTGGCTGCCCGGGGACGAGCTCGATGGCGGGGAACCGGTAGTGCGCGTACTGCTGTTCGAAATACGCCGGCGGCAAGTAGACGTACACGGTCCTTGAAATGTGGCTCAGCTTGCCCGGCAAGGTGAGGCTGAGCGTGTAGCCCTGCTGGAGTGCAAGTTTCCGGTAGACGGTGCCCTGATTGAAGGCGAGGCTGCGGTTGCCCACGAGCAGGCTGCCCGAGGCGATCGCGGGCCCGGAGGCGCTGCTCGGGTTCGAGAGGTCGGCGATGGCCGAACCCCACGTTTGGTAATAGCCGAAGTACTTGTTGACGG
>Ga0126373_10001747_pt1 | contig 15619 bp, 14 predicted proteins | sample PanSoiMetPlot_11_FD_92545 | JGI IMG/M metagenome (GOLD analysis project Ga0126373, IMG submission 92545) | Tropical forest soil microbial communities from Panama - MetaG Plot_11 | ecosystem: Environmental > Terrestrial > Soil > Tropical forest > Bulk soil | place: Panama | collected 2016-02-17 | reverse complement strand
GGCTACTGGTCGCGTCCGCCGTATGCTGGCGCGGTCTGGGTCGTTCCACACTATGAAGGGGGCCGCTACTACAATGGCTACTGGAACGGTGAGCACGGGCGCTTCGAGCACGACCATCACTGGGACCACGACCGCGATCGCGACCGCGGCCGCTGGCACGAGCACGAAGACAACGGCAAGCACAAAGGCCGGGACAAACATCGCGACGACGACCACGATCGCCAATAAAGGCCTGAGCAAGTAAAGACCTGAATTAAATTTCAGCGGGGCGCTCTGGAAAAAAACGGGTCTGGCTTCGGCTAGAAGGCTCAGCCTAAAGAAGACCCGCCACTACAGAAAGGGCCCCGCTTTTTTTGCAGCACAATTTTTCTTTGCCGTATGGAATTAATGAGCCGCGATGCGTCGTGCTATCCTGCTGCGTCACACGAACATTCGGCGTTAAGGGAGAGCAATGCTGCCAAGTCCCGTAACCGATCTCAAGAGGTTCGTACCCGCAAGGGATTCCGATGCAAGCCTCCGGAGATGCAGCCTTGGGAGATTCGGGTGCTCTACTTGAGTGATCCAACAGGCGTTCCGTGGCACCTTACGGATACCCGTAAGTCGTAGTCGGCTTAAACTCTCGTGCATCTCATGCTTCGTTAGTTTACTGGTTAGCAACACAGTGACTTCCTGTCTGCCTACTGAAGGTGAAATCACTCACGTTAGCGACACCGCGCTGATGGTGGCCGCCTGCCGCGCGCACGAAAACGAGTTAGAGGACGCCTTCGTGCGAGACCCGTTTGCGGCGCGGCTCGCGGGAGAACGCGGAGTCGCCATCCTCAACGCGTTGACGCACGCGAACGTCTTGCGTCTCGGAATTGCCATTCGCACGCGGTTTGTGGATGAGCTGCTGCTGGACGCGCTCGCAAAGCACCCTGTCGCGACGGTATTGAGCGTAGGATGCGGTCTCGACACGCGGCCGTGGCGGCTCGAACTTTCGCCAAATCTGCGCTGGGTGGAAGCCGACTTTGCCGATGTGCTCGATTACAAAGAACGCCTCATGTCCGGCGAGCTCGCACGCTGCCGCCGCGAGCGCCTCACCGTGGATCTGAACGATGCGGCACAGCGGCGCGCCATGTACGAGGCCGCCGGCGCATCCCCTGCGCTCATGATCACGGAAGGCTTGCTCCTGTACTTGCCCGCTGCCACGGTGGACGCGCTGGCGGCCGAAGCCTCCAGCCACAGCGGTATCGCACACTGGATCAGCGACATTACGACGAGCGCCTTCAGTGAGGTGCTTGGAAGAGGAGCGGACACCATGCGGCCGATCCGTCATGTGATGGCATCGGATGCGCTGAAGGGCGAACAGATTCTCGAAGTTCTTCAACGTCACGGCTGGACGACCTCCGCAATGCGAAGCTATCTCACCGATGTCGGTTTTGTGCTCGACCGCGTCCGGCGTTCCATGGGCGGGGCTACGCCGCCTCGGCTGCCATATCCGCCCAACGATCCCACCGGAGTGCATCGTTTCGCCCGCAGTTGATAGTTCGCGACAAGACTGAACTCGCTACAACATGGCTCGACACTGCCCCGCGCATCTGCTTCCTTTTCATGTAATGTCGCGCGATCGAGGCGGAAACCATGATGGTGGCTACCGTCAATACAATAAGTATGCGTATGGTTCGGTGAACGCGCCTTGACCCTGTTGGCTCAGCCGTTTGGTTCCCCCAGAAAAGCGTCAGGAGAAGAGCGCGCTGGTGCCACAGGATCTTCAGCAGCGAGCAACAGATGATCGCCGACACCACGTAGGGTCCGTAATCGTTGACCAGGATGAAGATGTTAATGAGCAGGATGTTGGCCATCACCGGGAGCATGACAGCCGCACTCAACAACGTGGTCTTGCGAAATAGGAGCAGGGTTGCGCCAGTGACCTGCGTTAGTCCGAGAATGCACCCATAGATGCGCGAGTAGCCGAAGTAGAACCACGTGAGTTGATACCCGTTCAGGGAACCGATTGGACGAGACGCGAGTTCCGTAACATTGAACTGGAAGTGAAGCAGTTTGCTGACGCCGTACATATACAGCAGGAAAGCACAGAGGTATCGCAGCCAGTCGAGCAGCTTGGGGTAGCGCTCGACGTGTTCATGCGCAGGTGACATTGGAGCCTCCAGACAGGGCAAAATCATACTGCCCGCCATCGCCGCGACACTGCCGAATGATGGTTGAGTTCCCTGTATAATTTCTCCGACCGTGAATGTTACCTTTCACACGGTAGCCGCTCTGGCGACGGCAGCTATCTTGAGCTCGAAACGCCGCGTGCGGGTACCCGTGCAATCTCCCGGTCGCGACACGCCCTTTCTGCCCGCAATCGGCTTCCTAATCGGGGTTCTTTTGCATGGGTTACTGGACTATGTTCCGCACTCCTACCCATTTGACTCGCGCTTGGACGTCTCACTTAGTTTGACTTTGGCGAGTCTAGCTATCGCCATGTCAAAACCGAAGAATCGGTTGCTAGCGCTCGCATGCTATTTGGGGTGTATTTTTCCGGACCTCATCGATTTAGGTCCTGCAGCCATTAACAAGTTGCTCGGTTGGTCACTGACAACGGTGAAGATATTTCCATGGCATTGGCGTCGATACTCTGGCTCTGTCTATGACGGGAGCAGGAGCTTGGAGTCACTCTCATTTCACATCGTGGTCGTGGCTCTGAGCATCGGCCTTTTATGCGGTTACCGAAGGGCGCTCTTCCGTGTTGGCGCGAGTCAGGACGATGCATCGTAAATCCGGAAATTCGCACCGTGCCCGGGTAACGCTAACCGAACATTTGGGTACACCAAAATCTGCGAGTCCTCCACCTGCGCGAACCAACTAACGAACTTCCAGAGGGTCACCCGTTTTATGCTCTTGAATTTGAAAGCGCAGGAACTGATGAACCGCGGTGAGTGCATCCTTGTCGGAAGTCACGATAACAACCCGTGCGCCGTTCGGCGTTTCCTCGAAGGAGTACCGAATCTGTTTCTGCAACCGCTTCATCTCAGGGACACCATGCGGCACAGTGTCGTGCACAAACATCGGAACATCAAAATCACCATTCTGAAAAGCGAGGGCGACGTGGCCAAGGTGCATCCGAATGTGGTCTCGGTTGCTTGTGTCCTTTGCGTCGTTCGCCTGCACCTGAATCACGCCGCCATCTGACTTCAGCAAGAAATGATACGTCGTCGCAGTCTGCGAAAAGCCCATCGTGTGCTCACCGCGAGCGTTCATCGCATCATAGGAATCCTGCTTCGGTTTGCTTGCGGGGTCCTGTGAAAACGTAAGAGCAACCAGTACCGTGAGAAAAGCTGTCGTCATTTGAAACCCTCCTTTGATCGAGCGAACACTTCGAGCAAGCCAGCGCGTTTCCCATGCGGTGTACGCCTCAACAATTGGTCCCATTTCACGAGAGTCCTCTTCAACTCGTGCCGCTTTGTCTTCAGCTCCTCAATCTGCGCCTCGACCATGGCGAGTTTCTCGGTGGCAAGCTTCCGCACTTGATGGCAGGGTGCCCCACCTTCGTCCCGGACCGTAAAAATCTGCCCTAGCTCTTTGACTGAAAACCCTACAGACAAAGCACCTCGAATCATTTGCACTCTCATCAACGCCTCTGGCGGAAACAATCTATATCCCGACGAAGACCGGTGCGCGGCAGGCAAAAGCCGATTTCGCTCGTAGTAGCGCAGTGTGTCCGGGCTGACGCCAGCGAGCCGCGCCAATTCCAACGACTGCATGACCTTCGCAGGAGTAGGTTGTTTCACGGGAGAATCCTCCAGCCTTGAACTGTTCCAGAGTCAAGACAAATCTTAGCCCGAACCCGCTTTCGACGAGCAGGTTCTCGTGCAAAGTCGCGCGGCGAAGGTTGTTTCCCATTTTTGTACTTGCGGGAGGTTCTATACTTCTACTAGACTGAGCGCACTCCAAGACTTCCCCCAGCCTGAAGCGAGCCCTCGTTACCGGTGTGTGCAACCTGTACTTCGGGGCAGGCGATTTCCACACCTGGATTGCGAGAGGATTGGGAAGCCCAGCGGGGTGGACTTCACGAAAGCAAAAGTGGGGGCTGGCGTTTGCGGATCCGCATGCGCACGACTCATGTCCAGAAGACATGATCGGAGCTGCGAAACCCTCACTCCTAAAGGGGTGAGTTACATCCGCGGCCAGGGACTCGTATGGGCGAAGGACATCAGTCGGGGGAAAGTGCTCGAATGGCTGTGGAAACTCATACTGTAAAAGAAATCGAACAATCAAAAACGGCAATCGCGATTGCGCCCAAGGCTCTGCCTCTGCCAGGCGAAGCGGCGGTGAAGCCGCAGGAAAAATCTTCCGTCGTCTCCGAAAAACGCTTTACCACAGAACAATCCAACGTACAGGACAAACTTTCCGCCACGGAAAATTTCTCCGCCATAGAAAAACCTTCGTTCACCGAGGAGATTTCCACCCGGGACGGCTCGATTGGAATTTCTCTCATTGATCTCGCGGAAATTCTGGATCAGCACAAACAGTGGGCGGAATCGGGCGGAGAAACCGGGGAAAGAGCCGACCTCACCGGCGTAAATCTTTCGAAAGCCGATCTGACCGGAGTAAATTTACAGGCCGCGGTTTTGCATCGCGTGAATTTGGCCGGCGCGGACCTTTCGATGGCCAACTTAAGGGGCGCCAGCCTGGTTCGCGCCAATTTGCAGAATGCGAATTTATTGGGCACGGAATTAAGAGGTGCAAATTTGATGGGCGCCAACGTCTATGGCGCGGACGGATTGTGGTTTGGGCGCCTTGGCGGAACGAACCTTTTTGACGCGGAGCTGCCTGAATCCATTTCCGCGGTGGACAGTTCCAAAGCGATTGGCGACGCGACAAAAGTGGCGCGGTGGTTTTATTTTCTGACCGTCGGACTAAGCTTTCTTTGCTGCTTGCTGATTATTTACACCACGGACGTGCGGCTGCTGCTGAACTCTTCGGCGCTGCCGTTTGCGAAACTCGGCAATTTGCTGCCGACCACGGGGCTTTATCTCGGCGCGCCGATTGTTCTTCTGATTCTCTCGCTGCGTTTTCATTTCTTGCTGTTGCGCTTGTGGGGAAGCATGGCGGCGTTGCCCGCTGTGTTTCCTGACGGGCAGACGCTCGAAAAAGACGGGCCGTGGTATTTGATGGGCCTCGTGCGGAAGCATTTCCGCTGGCAGGGAGAATCGCGCGCCGCGATGACCGCATTTGAATCCGTGCTGTCTACGGTGCTGGCCTATTGGATCGTTCCCGCGACGCTGTTTTTCTTTTGGCTGCGCTACCTGACGCGGCAGGATTTTCGCGGAACGCTGCTTCACGTTTTTCTGGTGACGCTTGCGGTGGCTACCGCGACGAGCGTTCCCTTTGTCGTTTCGCGCGTTCTGCGGCCGGGCGATATTCAGGTGGCCAAATCCAAAAATGTTTTGCGCATGGTTCTGGGAACGTTGCGCGCGGCGCTCGCCGTGGGATGCCTGTTGCTCGTCATTTCGGTAGGCGTGAACCGCGGTCTGCCTTCGGACCGCACGGGCGTTGCGGTATCCGCCGCCGATCCGCGCCGCTGGGCCGCAACCATTTTTCAGTCTGTCGGCTACCGGCCTTACGCGGATTTGACCGAGGCTTCACTTTCGGCGCCGCTTCCCAAAGGCACGCCCTGGACCGAAGAAAACATCGAAAAAATTTCCGGCGCGCACTTGAATGAAATGAATATTCGTTACGCCCGCGCCTACAAAGCATTTTTGGTGAACGCAAAACTCTGGCGCGCCAATTTGGAAGGAATTTATTTGTCGGAAGCGGATTTGAGAGGAGCGAATTTGAGAGAAGGTCTGCTCAGGTCCGGAGTTTTTGATCGCGCTGTGCTTTCGCACGCCGTGCTGGTTTCGGCCAACGCGACCGGCGCCAATTTTGCGGCTTCGGATCTGCGATTTTCTGACCTTTCCTACGGCACGTTCGAAAACGCGGTGCTTTCGAACGCCCGCGCTTCGAATGCTTCGTTTTATGCCATTAATTTGCGCAACGCCCAGCTTTTGCGCACAGACCTTTCGCGGTCGGACATGAGGGATGCCCGGCTCGAGCAATCCGTTTTGTCCTTTGCCAATTTGGAGCAGACGGACCTTTCCTCGGCCCGGCTTGAAGAGGCCAACCTGACCGGAGCTTTGTGCAAAGGGACTATTTTTCTTGACGCGGACTTGAAAAACGCGGATTTGAGGGGAGCGAGCCTGAAAGGCGCGGTTTTGGGGGGAGCTGCGCTCGATGGAGCAAATCTCACGGGCGCGGACTTGCGGGGAGCTTTGGGAATGACCGCACCGCAAGTTTGTTCGGCGCTGAATGGGCGAACGGCGCTTATGGATGCGGATCTTGCCGGAGAAGTGCAGAACCGCTGCGGCTCGTCGCGCTAGAGTACAAGAACGTTAGAAAGTTGACCGGAAGGTCGGAAGGATGGATCGGTGCTTAAGGTCGCAGCACCGCATTCAGCCGAGTTGTAAGAGGGTTGCAGCCGCGGCGACAGGCTCAAGAGTGCCTGCTTCCGTAGTGCAGCACAGAGCGGCACGGTCGTCAGGCTTACATACACCTACCTATATACACATGAGTCGTGTGATCGACGGCGATTCACTCAGCCCGCAAGGATGTCATTGGATCAGCGGCTGTTGCGCGGCGCGCAGACGGAAGGCTGGCCAGGGTTGCTGTGACGATGGCCATAGTACCCACGCCGATGAGGGTGAGCGGATCCCTTCCGCTCACGCCGTACAGCAGGCTGTCAAGCACGCCGCCGAACGCCAGAGCGCACCCAAGTCCAATTCCCACGCCAATCAACGTCATTAAGGCACCCTGCTTCATCACCATGTTTATCAGACTCCAGGAACTCGCGCCCAGAGCCACGCGCATGCCAAACTCGTGCATCCTTTGACTCACCGAATAGGAAATCACTCCATAGATGCCAATGGCAGCCAGCAACAACGCAAGTGCAGCAAACAGTGCAACCAAGAAAAGGGCGAATCGAGGCGTCGAGAATTGCTTCTGCGCAATTCCATCCAACAAGCGCACATGCGCCACGGCGAGGCTGGAGTCGAGTTCCCGCACTTTGGTTCTAAGGGCATCGGTCAGCAAAAGCGGCTCAGAATCAGCACGCAGTACGACGGTCATGTTGGTGAACGGAAATGGCTGTTGCAAGACCGGCCACCAAAAGGCAGGCTCGGCCCTCTTACTTCCAGGCGCATCTTTCACGTCGCCAATAACTCCTACCACTCGAAACCAGTCCGAGTCTTTGGGCTTGTCATCGAAGGTGATGCGCTTTCCTACCGCGTCTTCGCCGGGCCAGTAATTGCGCGCCAGAACATCATTGATAACCAGCGCTCGCGGAGCGTCCCGGACATCTTGCTCGCTGAAAAACCTTCCGCGCAGCAATGGGATGCCCACGGCCCGAAAGTAATCCGGCGATGCCGTGTGATAGCGCGCGTGAAATTCCTCATGTGGCGGCGGAGTCTTACCTTCAATAGTGAATCCAATATTTTCGTCGTACCCCGTCCAAGGGAGATCGGTTCCCGCACCCACGGCACGGAGGCCCGGCAGCGCGTTCAGATTGGTCAGCAATCTTTGATAGAAACTTCCAATGTCAGCCGTCGTCTTGTAATTCGCTCTCGGCAGAGCGATCTCGGCCGTCAAAACATGCTGCGGCTGAAATCCAGGGTCAAGCCTGAGCAAATTCACAAAACTGCGCAGCATGACTCCCGCGCCCACGAGCAGAAGGCAAGCCAATGCGACTTCTCCCACTACAAGCCCGGCGCGCAAACGCGTTTGCTTTGCGGTCCCGCTCGAGCCTCGTCCGCCTTCGTGAAGCGCTTGCTGGGGATCCGTCCGTGAAGCCTGTAAAGCAGGGGCCAATCCAAAAAATAACCCTGTAACAACAGCCACGATCGCTGTGAATGCGAACACAAGCCCGTTCACATGAATGGCGTCCGCTCTTGGGAAATCCGAAGGCAAGAAGGACATCAATATGCGTACGCTAACGATTGCCAGCAGCGCGCCTAGAACTCCGCCAAGAAGCGAAATCAGCAGGCTCTCCGCCAACATCTGCCGCACGAGCCGCCAGCGCCCCGCCCCGAGAGCAGTGCGCACGGCAATTTCTTTTTGGCGCGCGGCCGCCCGTGCCAGGAGAAGATTCGCCGCGTTTACACAGGCAATCAGCAATACCAATCCAACGGCTCCCAACAGCACCAGCAGCAATTTGTGAACGGGACCAACGATCTCTTGAAAGAGCGGAACCATATAAATGGTCCAACCTTTGTCACCTTCGTGTTGTGAAGCCAACTCGGTCATGATCCCGTTGAAGTCGGCGGCGGCTTGTTCTGCAGTGACGCCAGGCTTCAAGCGCCCAATTCCCTCCACATAATGGGACCCGCGGTTGTGTGGATTTCCGTCAAAGGTAAAAGGTGTCCACGCATCCACGGTGTCGCCATAAGCCACGGAGTTGTAGGAATTTCCCGGGTGATCCACTCCAGGCGACATCACGCCAATTACCGTAAAGGGTTGTGAATTCAGTAGTGCCTTACGCCCCAAAATGTCCGGCGCCGCGCCAAACTGATTTCGCCAAACGCGGTCGCTCAAAATAACCTCGTTCCCGCTTCCTGGCCGCTCTTCCGAGAAATCAAATTCGCGCCCCATCGCTGGGTGAAGGCCAAGGACCCGAAAATATCCTGAGCTGATTCGAAATGCCGACAACCTGACGGGATCGCCGCCGGTGCCTGAAAGCTGCATATCGGCACGCGAATACATGGCAAAGCTCTCAAACGAGCGATTCCGCGCGCGAAAATCCAGGAAATCCCAGGGATTCAGCGGAAATTTTGGATAGTTTGCGCTTCTATAAAACACGCGCGCAATGCGCTCCGCGTGCGGATAAGGCAACCGCTTCAGCAGCACGCCATCGATCACGCTAAAAATCGCGCTGTTCGCTCCGATGCTCAACGCAAGAGTCAAAACGATCACGACTGTGAAGGTCGGATTCTTGGCGAGCGTGCGCACCGCGTAGCGGAGGTCCTGCAGGAAATTTTCCAGATATGTTGTTCGGCGCTTGTCGCGACACTCTTCTTGAACCTGGGTCACTCCCCCAAACGAGCGAGATGCTGCTTCGCGCGCTTCCCGAGGATTCATCCCCGCGGCGACGTTTTCTTCCGCTTGGCGCTCCACGTGGTACCGCATCTCGCGATCGAGTTCCGATTCGACGCGCTGGCGCTTCAGCAGGGTGCGAAACCTCATGCGAACGATGTCCCACAGGCGCCCGGATGTCATCTCACACCTCCTGCGGGGCGTTGATCACGAGCACCACCGCGCTCGATAACCGCTGCCATTGGTCCAGTTCTTTTTCGAGCTGGGTTCGTCCTGCTTTCGTAAGGCTGTAAAACTTCACTTCTCGCCCGGTCTCGCTTTCGCGCCAGGCGCCGCGCACCCAGCCTTGTTGCTCGAGCCGGTGCAGTGCCGGATACAGAGCGCCTTGCGTCACCTGCAGAACGTCTTTGCTCACCTGTTGAATTCGTTTCGCAATGGCCCAGCCGTGCATGGGTTCGAGAGCGACGGTCTTGAGAATCAGCAGGTCGAGAGTTCCTTGAATCAGGTCTGAGGGTTTGCTCATAGAAAACGCATCATACCTAAATCAATTACAATTGGATACCTAAATGATTGACAATAGGCCAGCCAGGAGTGGCGAGCTGTAAGAGGAAAGACAAAAGGTTTGAAAGTCCCTCAAGACCTGTTCGCTGAAAACCACCCTTCGTTCCTCAGAGCAAGCAGGGTGCAGCGCCTCTGGCCTCGCAGGCCACTCACGCTCAAACGCGAGACGAAGGCAAGAAGGGACGCGCTGAAGCGCGCCCTGCACGATCCGGTCTTACCTACTGGTCCGGATGACAAGTCTTGGTTTGATTTTAGTTTAGGCGCGGGGTGCCCGTTTGCTCTTCGGTGGTGGCCTGTTTCGCGTGGTCGACCGTCATCGGTACCCATTTGCCTTTCTTGCAGCTCAGTTTGCCTTGTGCAGAATCGACGTCCGAATTTTCAGAAAAGAAACCGCTTTCCTCACAAGAGCAAAGATTGCTTTGCGTGGAAGGTTTTGGTGTGCAGAAGGCGATTGGAATTACGGGAAGGTGAACGATGTTCCTGCCGCGTTCGCGTATGGACTGATTGGTATGAATCCATTCCGGAACGCGCGGGAGCATCCCATTTTTATTGGGTTCGCCACGATCCAAGACCCGGGCGCATAGCTGTTCAGGGCCGTTACCCTCCTGAATGACCGTTCCTTCAGGGTATTTCACGCTGGCGAAAGTGCAGGTCAGAGAGCCGTCTGGGCTTACTGGAATGGATGTGGCAGTTGGCTGCTCAACACTTTGGGCGCCGGCCTGCGCCTGACTCGACTCGTTGGCGGTGACTTGTTCGGCGTGGTCGATGACGAGCATCTCAACGGGGCCTGTTTGCTCTCTCAATTCGAGGCCTAGCTGCTCCGAGATTGCGGCCAAAAAGGACACAGGTGAGCTGGGCGTCCAATCCAAGGTGAAACTGTAACTTCCTTGGAGTCCAGTTTTGTCCAGTACGATGCGCTTGGTATCGTCTGTCAACCATCCAGTCAACGATCGCATCGTGAGTTCGTGCGCGACTAGATGGCCAGGAGGGTTTTCGACATTCGTGTTGCGCTGCGTGGCAGGCAGCTCGCTCCTCAGGACAAGCAGCGTGCGGATCAGTTTGGATTTTTTGGATCAACGCGCGGGACGTACGGGTCTAAAGACCGGCCACTAGAACGGCAAGAGGAGCGTAGGATGGACGGCCTATTGAGGGGAAGCGGCGCTGGGTTCGGTGAACAGATAGGTGAACCAGTCCCCGTGGGCGGCGTCGGGGGTTTGTGGATGAACCTTCAACCAATCCTGGACTTGCGCTTCGATGCGCGATGCTTCTTCTGACGACAACCGAGCGCGCAGGCTGGCTGCAACGGAAGGTTGAAAGGGCGGAGAAAGAACTGCAGGGTAACGCAACGCCACAAGGGCCCAGAAGTATGCGGAAGCCACGTCGGGTTTTGCATTGTCAGGGCCGGCGTAGCTCTTGGCGAGATTGGTGGCAGCGCCACCATAGCCTTGCTCGGCGGCTAGCCGATACCACTTGCGAGCTTCCTCGGTATCTACAGGGACACCCGCCCCTTCGGCGTACAGGAATCCGAGATTGTTTTGAGCAGGCGCGTATTGTTGCTGCGCCGCCTTACGATACCAGTAAACGGCCTGCGCCGGGTTGTTCTTAAGGCCCGACACCGAAGGCGTTCGATACATGGTGCCCATGAGGAACTCCGCTGGCGCATAATGATGCTTGGCGGCTTTGCGAAGCCATCGAACTCCTTCGGATTTGTCGGGTGGAACTCCATAGCCTCGGAGATAATAGATGCCGAGATTGGTTTGAGCAGGCGGAAAATTTTGTTGAGCAGCCGTCATCAACCAATGAACCGCCTGGGATAGGTCCGGGGAAGCACCCAAACCTTTAAGGAGGAGAAGGGACAGGTCAAACTGGGCGGGGGCGTAGTTTTCTACCGCGGCGCGCTGAAACCACATGAGGGCCTCGCGATCGTCGCGCGGAACTCCGGAGCCCATATGGTAGAGAAAACCGAGTTGACACTGGGCCTCCGGATTTCCCCGATCCGCGGCTTTGTGAAACCATCGAGCCGCTTCCACGAGATCGCGATCCACGCCTAGGCCTAGTTGAAACGCACGAGCGACCACGAGCTGTTCTTGCACGTGGCCGCTCTGAGCACGATCGAGCAAATGGTTCGTCATTGTTTTGTTTTGCAAAGGATCGCCCTGAGAAAATGCAGGGGCACTAGCGAGGCACAGCGCGGCAAAGAGTACCGCCGCGCGAGGACGCAGGCGAAAAGCAGACTCGTCGAGCAAAAACCACTCGATGCCGCAGAGCACCTCCGCCCTTGGCTCCGCCCGCTTCCGCGTGCAAGCAGGAGCGCAACCCAGGCGTCGGAATGACAGTGTTTGGGTGTCACGAGCTTTTGCGATTTTAAGGAAGGCGCTGCCAGGGGAGATAATCCGCGAGAAGAGAATGCGAAGCCACATGAGGCGCCTCCAGACACAAAAAAGCCGCCCTGTGCATGACGCATGGGGCGGCCTCCGATTCGTACGGTCAGCCGACGATTGTTTTAGCTCAAATTTCTCACGAGCCGAATGCTACTGGCCTAGAAAAAAACTGCTCAAGTGTCATTCTGAGGGAGAAATCTCTTGTGGCCGAAGGATCTCAGCTGATCCACCGTTCACGGGTTCCGGTCGGTTGAGATTCTTCGCCCATCCTCATCCGATGGGCTCAGAATGACGCCCGTTTTTGCGGGCGTCGCTAGTTTCAAGAGTTTCTTTTGCGAGAAACTCGGGTTAGTTCATGGCCAGCGAACTTTCTTTCTGACTACCTCTGCAGAAACGGGCAAGCCATCCTGGATCTTGAGGCGTTCAATTTCCCCAAAGCCCAAATCGTGGCAGAAGCGGATCAGAGATAGCCATGTAGGATGCAAACCGGGTGCCGGAGGGCGGGAGCGGACGCTCGTACTTGCCTCATCTGGCGCTGTCTGTCTGATTGCGTTGCGTGCCGTTTCCACCGAATCAGACTCCACTGGGTAATAGACGTCAAAAACGGGGCAAATGTTTCCAACGGGCGCGTTCTTGTCGAGCGCGTCAGGTCTTTTCCCTAAGCAGGAAAATGGCGAGGCTCGCAAACAAAGCCAATATGCCCAGGCCCCCGACTCCCAGGACTATAATCCATGCGTTTGCACCGGATACGATAGCCCATAGTTCTCCCCGCGAAGAAAAGCCGGAACTCGAAAGGCTTTGAAAAAGGCTCAGCAAATCAGCGAACTGTCCGCCTTGCCATACCAATATGCAAAACGCCACAAGCAAGCCGAGCAAGCCAACTTTCTCCGCCAGGGCCAGGGGTTCGGCGACGCTTTGGATAGCTTCATTCCTGCGACGCAACTGGCCGCGCCACCAGAGCAAGCCGGGAGAACCGTTAACGCGGGTGAGGTGCAGCTGAGCAAGTTGCGCGCCATTTGATTTCGCTTGTTGCAAAGTTTGCGAGACCAAAACAAGCTCCTGGCAATCGCGGCAGCTAGCCACGTGCGCGCGCAGACCAGGGTCGCAAGCGTGGGGCCAACGGCCTTGGCGGAGCGTTGCTTGCAGTTCTTTTTCGGATGAGCAAAAGAACAAGTTCAGGATCCTTTCTCGCACCTTGACGGGCGTTGTTTCAGGAAACGGGCTAGCTTCCGCCGGGCGCGATACAAGAGAATGCGAATGCCCGCCGCTCGCAGCCCGGTGATCTCCGCGATTTCCGCATGCGTCGCTCCTTCGGCGTAAGCAAGCCAGAGCAACTGGCGCTCTCGATGGCGCATGCGATGGAAAGCGCGAGCAAGCATTCTTTGAGAATCGATTTGGACGATGTCGGAGCTCGGACTTGAAGCGAAGGCCGCTTCCGGGAGGTCCTCGAGGGAAGCGGGAGTGCGCTGGCGCCAATGATCGCGCAGGAGATTCGTGGCAATGCGAAACAGATAGCGGCGGCAAGCTCCTTCGCCATCACTTAAGCGTGCCGCACTGAGGAAGCGCAAATAGCTTTCCTGCAGCAAGTCGTCCGCGAGAGCCGGATTACCAGAAACATGGGCAAGGTAGCTCCACAACGGGCGGGCCGTGCGCTGGTAAAAGCTGGCAAACTCCTCATGATTCATGGAGAGACCGCAGCTATCTGCCGAATCGGCGGCTTCCGGGTGGGGAATCGGGCCTTGCCAGGGGATGGAATTGGTCTTCATCTATATGGAATTCGTCTTCGTCCTATATTTTGTTCACTAACAATCAGTCCCTCGCACGAGTATCATCCGGCTTGGCTGTCTGGGGCAACAATCCCAAATGGCGGGCGAGGAAGTAAGAAGCCGCCGCCGACACAATAAACCCTACGCCCAGTGTAAGTGCTAAAGCTCCAAGAACAACAAAGTGGCGGACATCGTTCTCTGTTGGGGCGCTATTGCGCAAGAAGAGGATCGTGCCGCCCACGAAGGCTAGCAGAATACCGAACTGCAGGGGCAGGAAGACCCGGGTCATAGGGCTGGAGCGGGGCTCGATGGTGGATAGATCAAAAAACGGCTTTCCGGTGCTGGTGCGTAAGGAGGCCAGCAACTCTTCATTTGTGCCGCACTTGTCGAGCAGTTTGGTATAGAGGTCGTTTTGCATCCTAGACAGCCTGTTCCACTTAATGTTCTCCAAGACATTGCGGAAAATCCATAGGAGCGCAACGAGAACCGAGATGAGGAGGAGAAAAATCAAAATCTTTTCCGGGTTCTCGCCACTATTTGGCGGCCCAAAGCCTTGAAGTTCAGGCCATACGGTGGCCTCGAACCTCTGTCGTCCTACCCTGGCAGGGAATCTGTTGGGGAAAAATAAATAGAACTCTGGATTGCGGGCAACCTCGGGATGGTTACGGAGGAATTCAGTCAGCTCAGGGTTGTTGCGGCTCACATAACTTTCATCCGCGAGGAGAGTCGGATCGGCCGAAACAGCCATGGTAAGCTTCGGGCTCAACCGCAACAATTCCAGGAGCTTGGAGCGAACGGCTTCAATGTTCTGATCGTTGTCTTCCTGCGGGACCGTTGCCGGCGCGAGCCTCTTCTGGGCCGGCTCGGATTGTGCCACCGGCGCCATCAAGCTCAGACCAAAGATCGTTAGCAATAGAGTGGCCCGCGGCAATTCTGACCAAGGTCGCGGACTGCTTCGCACGCTGGGCCTCCTCACGGAATAAATATCGAACTGCCAGCCTGTCCATCTAAATACGAATGAAGGGCAGAGGCGGTTAACAGGGATTTTCCGTCAACCCGAAGAACGTTCACAACGAAATTGCGGAGCGCCACACCCTGCTTGTCCTGAGGAGCGAAGGGCGATCTGCAGGGTGCGGCGTTGAACTGGCCCGTCCGCCACAACGACTCTCCTTTGCGAACCTCGGTCAGGCTTTCTCTTCTGCGGCGCGCTTTCTGAAGGCAGCTTCCCCAGCTGTGGACACCTCGGCCCACTTCTGGTTGGGTGAGACCTCGGCTTCGTAGTTGTCGTGCCAGTTCCACCACTTGTATGGCGGGTTCTGGGGGTAACCCTCCGGCGAGTCCTCCCAAGTCTCCTGACGACCGAGCGCCGTGATATCGAGGTAGCTCCAAATGGTTCCCATGGCCTCGTCGCCGCGGTTGTTGATGAAGTAAGTGCGGAAGACCTTGTCGCCGCCGCGGAAGAACACATTGTGGCCGTGCCATTCGTCGACGCCGAAGTCTTTGTCGAAGCTGTCTGTGATGGTGTACCAGGGCATCTTCCAACCCATTCGTGCCTTCAGGCGAGCGATGCCCATCTGCGGCGCGCGTGAAGCATAGACGAGAGTTGTGTCTCGAGCGTTCAGATGGGCCAGATGGCCGACCTGATCGGCGCCCAGGGAGCAGCCGCGGCAGGCATGCTCGGGCCAGCCGAAAACGCCGGGCTCGAAGAAGGCGCGGTAGACGATCAATTGCCGGCGCCCCTCGAACACATCAAGCAGGCTTACCTTGCCCCTGGGTCCATCGAACTCGTACTTCTTGTCCACG
>Ga0126373_10001746_pt1 | contig 15621 bp, 10 predicted proteins | sample PanSoiMetPlot_11_FD_92545 | JGI IMG/M metagenome (GOLD analysis project Ga0126373, IMG submission 92545) | Tropical forest soil microbial communities from Panama - MetaG Plot_11 | ecosystem: Environmental > Terrestrial > Soil > Tropical forest > Bulk soil | place: Panama | collected 2016-02-17 | reverse complement strand
GCCTTCTGTGCCCACTGCATCCAGGCCTCCATCCCGGCCTGCGCCTGCTCGGGCGTCCCGGCTGACATCTGCTCGCGCGCTGATACTGGCGCCCGGTACAAGATCATGTATTTGGTCATGGCTCGCCTCCGCAAGGACTCACGCTGCGTGGCTGGCAGCTTACTCCCCGCTGTAGCACCACCGATGTCCGATGACGCGATGGCGGCGACCGATTGCGACTGACGTCCGGGCAGGTCGGAGCCATGGCCTCTCGCACCCGCTGCGGCTGCACCCGCCGGTCAGCCCTCAGGCCCGCGAGCTGGAGATCACGGTGGCCAGCCGGACCGAGCAGGGCTCGGTCCGCGTGCCGCTCGAATGGCAGAACGACGACTGGCACTCCGGCGCTCCGGACTGGCGGGCGCACTCATGACGGCTCACCGCCTGTGGCCTGCCCGAGGCGTCGGGAGACGTTCACCACGCCTGCATGATTGCTCATCTGCGTGGCATCGAAAGCCGCGACTCGGCTATGCGCTAGGCCCGCCCGCCCAATGCCGCCATGATGATCGTGTGCCAGCGCCGCAGAGCCGGCGGATCTGCATCCGGGAGGTTGTGCGGGCGAGCTCTAGTGGGAACCCACAGCCGGTCTGGTGACGGCCCACGGCCGGGTGAAGCCGACGGGATCACGATCACCATACGGCGCGATCCGTACCGGGAAGCCGGTGGCGTACGCCTCGATCATGAGTCCCTTGCCGATGACCAGGCCTACGTGGCCAGGCTTGGCGGACGTGCCGTCGGCGCCAGCGAAGAAGACCAGGTCGCCGGGCTGAACGTGGCCGTCGGTGATCCGCGGGCCCAGGGCCCACTGCTGCTCAGAAGTGCGCGGGATGTAGATCCCCGCAGCCTGGTAGGCCATCATGACGAGCCCCGAGCAGTCGAAAGCATCTGGTCCGGTGGCACCCCATTGATAGGGCTTACCGAGTTGCTGCTCCGCGTAGGTGACGGCGGCGCGTGCCACTGCGGAAGGAACCTGGCCAGCCAGCCCGGTCTCGCCGGCCGCGACCAGGCACTGCGGCGCGCTGGCCGGGTTGGCCTGGCTGACCGTGAAGCCGCCGCTGGCGTACAGGCCAGCTACGGACAGCACTGACTGCACGTAGGACTCGAGGTGGTTGTAGGCGAAGATCGCCTGCGCGACGTTGGTCAGGACGCCGTGTGCGAGCAGGTAACGGGCGGCACCAGCGATCGCGTCGGCCGGCTCGTAGACGCTTGCGACCCCGTCACCGTTGGCGTCGGTGGCGACGCCGTTCACACGCTCGCTCGCCGGGTGTACCGGAGATCCGCCCCACTGGTTGCCCGCCGCTCCGCCGATGCCGATCTGCATCGGCCCGGCCGCCCCGAAGGCATTAGCGCCGCTGTGCACGCCCGGGAGCGTGCTCTGGCCGTCATCGCTCTCGACCTTGCCGATGCCGGCCAGCACGACCCACGGCACCCCGTATCGAGCACCGATCGAACGGAATAGCGCGAGGTAGCCAGCCGGGATCGCGTGACGCGCCGACTGACTAGCAGCTGGCTGAGCCTCGCCGCCTCCACTCGCACCGGTACAAGAGGTGCCGCTGACTGCGAGCAGGCCACCGCTGGCGAACATCACCACCGGCCCGGTCAGCACGGCCGTCAATACAACGGCTGCCCCCGCCAGTGCCACCATGGCGCGATGGCGTCCGAGGGCAGCCCCGCCGATCACGAGTTACCTGCCGAGGCCAGCTCGACATCGCTCACCTGCCAGGTTGTCCCGGACCCGGTGACGGTCACCGCGTAAGTGGTGGACGGCTGACTGCGGCCGCCGGCGCTCGTTATCTGGTCGACTACCAGCACGACGAAGGTAAGACTGCCGGGCCCGAACGCACGGATCGAGGTGATCGTGGCTGTGCCGACCGAGACCTGCTTCTCGCCGTGCCGCGTCGCTGCTAGGCCGGGCGCCTCATAGGCAGCCTCGATCCGCCCGACCAGCTGCGCGGAGGCGACGGCCTGAAGCGGTGCGACGTAGGCCGCGCCGTCCTCTGTGTAGGAGTACGTACCGTACGCATCGCAGAACCTGACCGCTGTCCCCGCTGCCGCGGTGAGGCCCGCCTGCGTGAACGGTAGCCACTGGTAGATGCTCGGCGGACCCGCGGCACGCACTGCTGACTGCGCCGGGACCGGCGTCAGGCGAGGGCTGGCCGCAGGAGGCTTCCCTTCTGGCGTGCGTGCGTGATGGAACATCGGCACCAGCAGGTAGGTGCCGAGCGCGGCAAACGCGCACACGATGACCGCGAACGCGACTCGCCGAGCAGCTGGGCTGGCGTCCATGAGCTGACTACCGCCGGCGCAGCGGCCGCAGCCAGAACGGCACCGGCCGATCCGCCTGATCAGCCCTGCGCGCGAGCGGCCCGGTCATTGACTGGCCCTGCCACGGAACCGGCTGGCCGCCCGAGGACGACGCGCGATCGGGCTGCGGTCCGACCGACGATGACGGGCGTAGCGCCGCACGCTGGCCGGCGCTGACATTTTCCTGCGGACGGCGGCCCAGGCTTGAAGCCGACGGCTGCGGGGCACGCAGGCGACTGCCCAGGCCGACCTGGCGGGGCGCCGGCGGACGTGCCACCTGGCGGGGCGGCGCGCCACTCGGCTGCCGGACTGTCGAGGGCCCCGCGGCTCCGGCCGATCGACCGTCAGGCCACGCACCGGGCGCCGACGGAGGGAAGGCAGCCGCGGCGCCGCCTGCGGCTCTCAACGCCCCGGATCCGCCCGCGAGGGCACGTCCCCCGGTTCCTGCGGCAGAACCGAGCACGCCGGATCGGGACGGCAGATTCAGCGGCGGCGGCTCAGCTGCAGGTGGCGATACCGTTGTCGCGGCGGTACGCACCCGGGCAGGTATCGCCCTGCCCGCGCTGCCGTCCACGGCCGCGCTGCCGTCTGATGCCCCGCCAGTCCCGTGCTGAGCCCCCGCGACCTCCGCAGATCCTGAAGCCTGCAGCCCGGCCGCGACCGCTGCCGCGCCGGCCGCTGCGCCACCTCCGGAGGCTGCCATGGCCACTCGCGCAGCCTGACCGGGATTGCGCCGGGCCCAGCGTGCCGCACGGTAAGCGGCGAGTGCAGGCACGGCTGTGGCGGCCGTCATCGTATTGGCGCGCGCGGTAGCCGCCGCCCGGGACAGATCGGTCTCGGCCCGGTCCGGCGAGCCGATCATTCCGTAGCCAACGGCAGAGAACAGGTGCTGGAATGGCTTGCGGTAGATGAACGCGGCGACCGTGACCAGCGCGATCATCAGGATCTTGAGCGCCCAGGGCAGCACTGCGTCGCTTGTCCCCATGATCAGCGCGTAGCAATACAGCAGGACACTCAGCACTAGCGCCACCGCGCCCTGCTTGAGCAGCACGCCGACGAGCATCTCGACCCAGCGCAGCGCCACGATCCGCCCGAATCCCGGATGCGCACCGATGAGCAGGAAGAATGGGCCGACGATCAGCAGCAGCAGGAAGCTCAGCTTGAGCAGGATGAGGGTGACAGAGATCAGCAGCACCAGCACGCCAGCGACCAGCGCCGCGAAGAGTGCTGCGAACGCTACTTCCAGCCGGTTCGTCCACTCCTTGCCCTGGAACAGCGGATAGATCGCCGGATCCTTCTCCTGGAGGCTCGCGGCGATGCCCTGGAACGCCGACTGCTTCGCCTGGATCAGAGCCGGCGTCGCCTTCTCGTCCGCCGCGATGGCCTGCGCCCACAGCAGTGACCGCCCGTAGGTGTTGACGACCGTCGGGGTGGCGTTGCCGGTCGCGTAGACGGAGGTGCCGAACTCGCCGACGAGCCACGGCTTGCAGACGAGTACGCTCCACAACTCATCCGCATTCTGGTCGACGACGGTGCTGCCGGACGTGTAGCTGTAGACGGAAGGCTGCACCTCGGGGTCGCGTTTCTGCACGGGCACGCATCCGCTCGGGCCCGGGCTCGGCAGCTTGGCAAACGCGGAGTTGAGGGCCTGGGAGATCCCGTCCGTTACGCCCTTGCCCGCGCCCGTGACCTCTGCTGGCGCGCCGATCAGGAAGATGGCGGCCGCGCACGCGCCGATCATCCACACGGTGCCCTCGATCGTGCGAGTCGCGCGCTTGCGGATCAGTCCCTGCCACGCCAGCCAGATTGCCGCGAGGATGACCACGATCGACAAGTACGGAAAGTAGATCGCTCGCCCGAGGCTCGTGATCAACGTGTCAGTGACGCGCTGCAGCCAGCTGACGATGCCCTCGCCGGCCGCTGACTGGTAGACCGTGATGGTGACGCGGTCAATCGACTTCGCCGCGTCGAACACCATGCCCGCAACGTTGTTGCCGATCAGTGACGTCATATCCGAGCACTGCAGGTTGGTGGCCGCCCAGTAGTTCCCGGCCACGCCGTACTCGTCGTACAGCGTCGCGGGCTGCTTTCCGCCACGGGGCGGAGCGACCATCGCGTCGATGCCGGCGTTCGCGGGCGCTGGTTCCGGCAGCGACGGCTGGCAGACATTGTTGATGTCGCCGACCAGGCCGGAACTGCCGAGCGAGCAGAAACCCAACAGGCCGCCGATGTCACCGATCCCTGGCACCGAGCACAGCCCGCCAGTTGCGCTGGGGCCCTGGTGCGTCACCGCAGCCGTCAGGATCGCACCGCGGGTCTCGGGCCCTGCCGGCTGGCCCGGCTGCCCAGTGGAACCCGCAGAATGCGGCAGCAGCAGCACCGCCGCGAGCGCAGCCGCTACCGCGCCAACTCTGCGCGGGAGGCTGGTTCTCGACATCGGGGAGGCTCCAGTGCGAGGTCGTTTCCTGCGTGCTGGCAGGTCAGCCGGCGCCGGGCTGATCCGGCTCAGTAGCGAGCGGACCCGCGAGCGCCTCCCCCGAATGCGCCCGGGTCGGGTTGGTGTCCAGGCATCGGCGCAGGTCGTCCGAGATCAGGTCCACGGCGATCCGGCCGGCGCGGCCGTCGAGGTCACGGAAGATGCACTCGCCATTGCCGAGCCCCCGCAGCGCAGCCTTGTGCTCGGCAGACTGCTCGATTCCCAGCAGCGATAGCACGTTGGCTACCTCTGACTGCTCGGACGAGCGGAACGCGAACACGCTGGAGATGCAGTTCGTGACCTGCTCGCTGAGCAGGTCACCGGCGTTCTGCGAAACCATGATCAGCGCCGTATTGCGCGACCGGCCCATCCGGGACACTTCGGGGATGAGCTTGGCCCCCTGCGGGGTCGAGGTGATCGCCCACGCCTCGTCCAGGAAGATCGCCTTGGGCTGCCGCCGCTCCATGCCGTTGAGCAGCCGGCGAGCGAACTGCGACACCAGGTACAGCAGCGCTACCGACAACCGCTGCTCGTAGGAGTAGTCATCCCGGCCGATGCCGGTGTCCGGAAGCGTCAGCCCGCCGAGAGTGAACACCGTCGTCCAGCCAGCCGCGTCGATGCGCTCGCCCCCCGACGGAGCGAAGCACAGCCGCGCCAGCCTCATCTCCGCCATGGATCGCAGCAGCGCGCCGAGATTGACCGAGGCAGGATCGTCAGCCTGCTCCAGGTGGCTCACGACCTGGCCGAGGCTCGGCTGCTCGCCCGCCGCGACCGCGGCCACCGCCTGGATCATGGCGCTCTCGCGCTCCTCGCTCATCCTGGGTAGCAGCAATCGCAAGGTCTCGGTCGCCATGGTCCGCCGCTCGGCCAGATCGTCGCCGAACGAGAACGGGTCGAGCAGACCCGGCGCAGCGCTGCCCAGCGGCACGACCCTGGCCTGGCGCCCGCGGCTGACTAGCCAGCCCGCCAGTGACTCAGCGTCGCCCTTGGGATCGATGACCGCGACGGTGACGCCCCGGAGCGCGAGCTGCAGAATGAGCAGCAGCGCGAGAGTGGTCTTGCCGCCGCCTGGCTCGCCGGTAATCGCTACCGCGGTCGGCCTGTTGCGCGCAGCCGCGACCAGTGGGTCGAAGTGGACGACGGCTCGCGCGTGGCCCGTTGTCTCGCCGATGTAGGGACCGATCCAGCCCGCGTCCTCGGTGCGCCGGTCACCCAGGTCGACGGTCGCCGTCGGCATGCCTCCTGCGACCGTGTAGAGCGGCTGTCGCTGCAGGTAGGAGGCAAGCCTCACCCGATCCCCCGGCAGCGACTCGCAGAGCAGTGAGAACTGATCGCCGGTCGAGTTGACCAGGTCGATACCGATGTCGCGGTAGTGCTCGATCAGGGCCTCAGCCCGGCGGATGCACATCTCGCGGTCCGGCGCATGCACCATGAGCCGGTGCCACCCGTAGACGAACGGCAGCCGCTCCTTGGTTATGCCGTGCTCGAGGAGTCTCGCAGCCTCGATCTGCTCGGCTAGGGCGATCGGCAGGTCGGCGCCGGCCTCCCTGATATGGGCGTCCATGTCCCTGGCGTGCGCCAGACGCCTGCTCACATCCTTGCTGGCACGGGCCGGCGCGATCAGCCGCATTCGCAGGCTCAGCTCAACCGGAAATGGCAGCGCGTCGGCGTGGTGCAGCCAGGGCTCCCCTTCCGGGAAGTACATGACGTCGGGGAACCTGGCAAACGACAGGAACGCGGCCCACGATTCGCCGCCCAGCTGAGCCAGCCGCAGCACTGTCCGCCCGTTGTCAATCTGACCCTCGAGCAGCGACTCGATCTCACCGGGACCCCACTTCCGGCGCCGGGACGCCGACGGCGGCGACTGCCCGCTCATCCCGGTCAGCGCGTGCCTGAACAGCCAGGCGACCTCGTCGCACGTTGCGTGCGCCGCCGCCAGCGCACTGGACCCAAGCGCGCGGCCGATGCGCTCGGCTTGCTCGGTCCACCGGACGATCTCGGCCGCTGGCACCGCCTCGTCGGTCATGCCGAGCACCTGCTCGGCCGCGCGGTACGAGTTCGTGAAGTGGGCCAGCATGCCACCGCCGCTGGACAACTGCGCGCGCACGCCGCGCTGGCCAAGCCGGACGCCGAGATAGACCTCCTTGGCCCAGAAGTCCTTCGCCCAGACCTGCCGGTACATCTCCTCGAGGTAGGGAAGCCAGCCGGCACCGCCATCGGAGGTGGCGTCCAGGCTTGTGGCCCACTCGGCCGCCGGGTACGGCCGATTCGCGATGCGCAGGTGCACCTCGGCATCGGCCATGCGGATGGCAGCCAGCGCCACCGTGATGCTCATGGCGAGCGCTTCGCGCTCCGCTGGTGTGGTGAACTCGTAACTCACGGTCGCCAGCCGGAAGTACGCCCAGGCGTGCGTCTCGGTGAGAACAATCCGGTCGTCGAGATACCGCACCGACATCCGGGCGCGGCCAAGCGTGCGCGCGCTCATTGGCTGGCGCTCCCGGCTCCGGCTGACCCGGCCAGTACGGGATCCGCAAGCCCGGTCACCAGCACGCCGGCCAGCGCAGTGTACGCCTGCACCGTCGCGGCGCCGAGTTGGCCGCTGGCGCCGAGGCTGTTGTCCCAGGGAACCCGCACGATGGCCCGGCAGCGGCCGGAGGCCACCGTGGTCGCGCGGTCGGTGTCCTCGGTGGTCGGCGCGCTCACCCCATTGAGGACCGTGATCGACGTCTTTGCCAGCCGACCGCGGCCGTGAGCCTCCAGCCACTCCAGCGTCATGGCGAGGGAGTCAGCCGAGCCGGCGCCGACCGGGGTGACGAGGACGAGCTGGTCCGCAACCTGTACTGCACGCGGGACATCTGGGGGCGCAGGATCGGCAAGGGTTATCGGGTAGCGGGCGACCACAGCGTCGATCAGCCGGTCTGCGTCGCGCGGGCCGGGGCCGCTATGGTCGGCCGTCACGACCTGCAGTCCTCGCTCCAGGCCCGGCTTCGCCCAGCCTCCGGCAGCCTGGCCGCTGGCATGCCGGGGCAGCCACCGCGGCACCTGACGGGCCAGCTCGGTCAGCGAGCCCGGCCGACCACCGAAATCGACCACCGCGACAGCCTCGCCACGCAGGATGGCCAGTAGCTGAGCGGTCAGCAGGGTTGTCACGGTCTGGCCAGCGCCCGCGGTGGTACCAAGCACGACGATCCGGGCCGGACCGGCCAGTGGGAGCCGGGCCCTCGCCTGGTCCCGCTGGGCGTAGTCCGGGCTGCCGGGCCGGTGCCCCCCTGGTACCACGACAACGCGATCACGCCAGCCAGCCCGGGAGGTTCGCAGCGCGCGCTCCACGACGTGCAGCGGACGCGTGCCCCCGGTATCGTCGCGCACCCGGAGCACTGGCCTGACCGTCGTCGTGCTGCCTGCACCGGCAGCCTGTGCGATGGGAGCGGAATCATGCGCCCCGCACGGCGCCGCCGCGATCTCGTCCGTCCCTGCGGCTGCATCCTCAACGGCTCCAGCGGCCCCCGCCTCATCGGCCGCGGCTATGGCGGCGTCGTCTCCGCCAGAGGGCACCGCAGCCGCGTTGCTGATCTGCTCGAGGTCCGTCGCAATCGCTGTGGGCGCTGAACTGGATCCGGCCGCGGGGGCCCGCTCCTGGTCCGCTGGCATTGCCACCCCGACGGCCGGCTCCCCGGTAACGATCGTCGCGACTGCCTGCGCCGGCGGCCGGAGGCGACCAGGAGCGCTGACGGCGGGCTCGGGGACCTGCGGCCTGACTGCCGGCCGGTCCGGCCATACCGGCCGCGGCGTGGCTGCCGGGCGTGCCTGCACCGTAGGCATCTCATCGGGATCGGCCGTGGTGTTCCGCGCGGGCCGAGCCGTCGCGCGCCACACTCGCGCCACGACCTCGACGTGGTCGGCCTCAGCCAGCGGCTCGAGCCGACACCACGTGCGCGGCTCGGTCAGGTAGCGCACCTGGGACACGACGAGCTCGGGCAGTCGCTTGCCCTCGAGCACCGGACGTGTCACCAGCCAGGCCGCCACGCCTGGCGGCAGCACGTAGAGCCACACCCAGGTATGGCTGAATGGCATTCCCGCCAGGGTGAGAGCGAGCATGTACGGGATTGCGATCGCGAGGAAGGCAGCAACCTGACCGATCGGAAGGGGCATGGGCAGCCGGAAGTCGTAGAGCTTGTAGAGCCTCTTCTCGATCTTCCAGATGTTCGTATACGTCGGGAGCTCCACGCGTCGCCTCCTTCCGCCCGCTAGCTCCAGGCCGACCGCGAGCCGACCGCGGTGTCAGCGCACTCCGAGGGCATTCGCGATGCCCGCCGCGATGGTCTGCACGATGCTGGGCGTGTAGAAAACGACGGCAATGGCGACCGCCAGAACGATGAACTGCACGAAGCGGATGATCTCGCGAGTGAAGAGAAAGAAGATCGCAACGATACCGACGATGCCCAGGAACAGAGGCCCGAAGAGACCCTGCAGATAGTTCACAAGGCCTTGCGTGCTCAGGGCCACCGCGGGTGCGCTGGCTAGCAGGTGAGCGGACATCGAATCTCCGGGGGTGAGTGAGCGCGGCCATCGGGGGCGAGCGGTCGCATGCGATCTCGTAGCGTCATGGCGGTCCTTGCGCTGTGGGCGCCGAGGCGCCGAGTGACTGGACATCCCAGGTGCCGGCTCGTCGCACCACGGTCAGCTCATAGGTCATCTGCAGCGCCGGCGATGCGGACGCGACGGCTCGGGCTCGGCGACCAGCTGGTCGGGCCGGAAACTTCCAGGTCACGGTCACTGAAATGGTCCGGGTCGAACCGCCAGGCGGCGCATGCACCGCATCGATAGCGCCGAAGCTAACCTCGCCGCCCAGCCCGGTGACGTGCGCACCCGGAGCGAGGAACCTTGCCAGTGTCGCCTGGTCCCCGCTTGCGTAGGCCGCAAAGAACCCGGCCAGCTGACTCTGTAGCGCCGTTTCTGTGGCCGGGTCGGCCGCATTCTGATCCACGGCCGGCACGATGGCGGTGACCGGCCCTGGCAGCAGGGCAGGGTTACCAGATACGGCCATGCTGCCGTCAGAGGCGTACACGGGAACGCCGAGCTCGATCAGCCTGCCATTCCCCAGCCTGGCGAGCAGCGTGACGACGGCTGTGTGCGCGGAGCGGACCGCGATCCCCGCGACCTGCTCGGTGAGCAGCTGCTGGGTCCCTGCACCGTTCCAGCCGAGCTGCGGATCCGCTCCGGCGGGCAGGAACGTAGCAAGCGCCTTGCTGCGCGACGCTGCGGTCGCCGGGCTGAAGTTCAGGTAGATGTCGCCGAACTCCAGGGCGTAGGCCTCCGCCAGAGCCACCGGGAACGGCGCGCTCGCGCCCGCCGCGGCGCGCGGGCTGGCGAGCGGGCGCGCCGAACTCGGCCCGCCGACGATGGCGAGCACACCGCGGTACCCGATCAGCACGATCACCGCCCACAGCACGACACGGCCGACCCAGACCAGCCACCGGCCCCCCGCGCCGCGCCAGTGCGGCGCGGCCCGCTCGGCTCGAAACGGTCGGTGAGTGGGTTGTGCCTGGTTGGGGGACTGGACGTGACTCTGGGACGGCGCTCGCCCGCGCGCATGGGCCTCGGAATCGGCCGCCAGCTCGTCGCCGCGATCGAGGAGTGCCCTGCGAACCATCACACCTCCGTCCGCTCCCGCCTTTGCTCTCGCATGGGCACGCCGTGCAAACAGACGGCGCGATGTTCTTGACGATGACCATTCTGGGGTCAAACGCCCAGCGAGCCCCGTAGACGCGCCGGCGGGGGCCAAAGCCGGATCTTTCCCCGTCGCCAGGTCGGTCGTGATATCGCCGAGCAGCCAGTCATACGGCCTCGCCACGTGCTGCGGCTGGCGGGCAACGTGCTGGGACACCGTCGCGCCAGCGCTCCCCTGAACATTCCGCGCCGGGGGCGCTGGCACCCTATGGGCTGCCCTTGCGGACACGACAGGCCTTCCCGGAGCAGGGAAGGCACCACGACTGGACAAGACACCGCGCGTGGACAAGACACCGCGCGCCGGGGACCTGACCGGGTCCGGGTCTATGGCCGGCGAGCGTTGTCGCATGGAGCTGTCCTCTGCTCGTGGTTCGCCGGGCAGGCCGGCCCGTGCTCACCAAGCAGCGAACTCAGCGGCTGTGACAGGGATGTGACACCGCGCCCCAGAGCTCACGGTATTCGAGCTCGGCCCCGCCGGACAGTACGTGGAAAAGGGCCGCGTGCACGGAGCAACCCCGTTCCGGGCCCTTAAGCCTTTTGCCGTTGACGTCGTCCCGGCCCGGCTCGTCGAGGGAGTACTGCCGCCGTGATCAGGCGGCCCCGGCGGTCGTGACGATCCAGGCCAGCACGAGTGCCTCCTCGCGCCAGGCGTCATAGCGGCCGCTGCGCCCGCCATGGCCCGCCGCCATCTCGGTCTTCAGCAGGAACGGGCCGCCCTTCGCCTCGGCCTGCAGCCTGGCGATCCATTTGGCAGGCTCGTGGTACAGCACGCGGGTGTCGTTCAGGCTGGTCACGGCCAGGATCGGCGGGTAGGCCTGTCCCGGCGTGACGTTCTCGTAAGGGGTGTACGACTTCATGTACCGGTAGACCTCGGGGTCGTGCAGCGGATCGCCCCACTCCTCCCACTCCGGCACGGTCAGCGGCAGCGTCGGGTCGAGGATCGAGGTGAGCGCGTCCACGAACGGCACCTGTGCCACGATCCCGCCGAACGCGGCGGGAGCCATGTTCGCGACCGCGCCCATCAGCAGGCCGCCGGCTGAACCGCCCCTGGCGATCAGGTGCTCCGGCGACGTCCAGCCCTCGGCGACCACGTGCCGGGCGCAGGCGATGAAGTCGGAGAAGGTGTTGATCTTGCGGAGCATCTTTCCGTCGTCGTACCAGCGGCGGCCCATCTCGCCGCCGCCGCGGATGTGCGCGATCGCGTACGTGAAGCCGCGGTCCAGCAGCGAGATCCGGGAGATGGAAAACGCGGGATCGAGCGAGATCTCATAGCTGCCGTACCCGTAGAGGAGGAACGGGGCGCTCGCCCCACGCGGCGCGTCTGAGCGGCGCACCAGCGAAAGGGGGATCCGGGTGCCGTCATCAGCGGTCGCCCACAGCCGGAGCTGCTCGTAGTCGGCCGGGTCGTAGGCCCTGCCGTCCGGGCCCGGTAGCACGGGCGTCTGCTTGCGCAGGGCCAGGGCGCCAGTGGCGACGTCGCAATCGTAGACCGAGCTCGGTGTGATCATGGAGGTGTAGCTGAGGCGGAACGTGCCGGTCTCATACTCAGGGTTCGCGCCGGGGCTGACCTGATAGATCGGCTCCGGGAAGTCGATCTCGTGCTCGCCACCGCCGGCCGGCAGCACGCGGAGCCTGGTGAGGCCGTCCCGGCGGAGATAGACCACGAGGTGGGTGGCGAACGCGTCCACGCCGAGCAGCCGGGTGTCGTCCCGGTGCGCGATCAGCGGTGTCCAGTCGGCCGGCTGGCCGACCGAGGCCTGCGCTAGCTCGAAGTTGAGCGCACCCTCGTTATGCAGGATCAGCAGCCGCTCGCTCCCGTCCGGGAGCACCTGATGCTCGACGTCGTACTCGACACCGTGCCGCCGCGGCGCCACCACGGTGAACTCACCGGTCGGCGTCGTCGCGTCAAGCAGCCGGATCTCGCTGGTGAGCTTGCTCGACGAGCCGATCATCAGGTACCGCTCACTCCGTGACAGCCCGACGCCGACCCCGAATTTCTCGTCGGCCTCCTCGAAGACGATCACGTCCTCGCTGGCGGGCGTGCCGACGATGTGGCGCCACACCCGGTACGGCCGCCAGGCGTCGTCAACGGTGATATAGAAAAGGGCGCTCGCATCGGCGGACCACGCGCTGCCGTAATAGGTGTCCGGGATCTCATCCAGTGCCGTCTCACCGGTCCGCAGATCCCTGAACCGCATGGTGTAGCGCTCGTCACCGTCAAAGTCAGTCGAGTACGCGAGCAGATGGCCGTCTGGGCTGACATCGAGGGCGCCGATCGCGAAGAACGGCTTGTCCCCGGCCAGTGCGTTGCCATCGAGCAGGATCTCCTCGCCCTCCAGCGGCGCGCCGTCCGCCGATATGGGCGGGCCTTCGTCATCCGGGCGGACGGCACGGCGGCAGTGCACGGCGTACTGCTGCCCCTCGATGGTCCGCGCGTAATACCACCAGCTGCCCTTGCGCGTCGGGACGGACAGGTCGGTTTCCTTGGTCCTGGTCTTGATCTCGGTGAAGATGGCCTCGCGCAGGCCATCCTGCCGGGCCGTGATGGCAGCGGTGAAGGAGTTCTCGGCTTCCAGGAAGGCGATCGTCTCCTGATCGTCCTTGGCGGTCAGCCAGGCGTACTCGTCGATGACGGTGTCACCATGGTGGATCCGCTCGGTGAGGACACGCTTGGCGGCTGGCGGCTGAGGGCTGTCCGGCTGCTCGCTCATGACCGCGAGCCTACTTCCGCGGCCAGGACGAACTCATCCTGGTATCTACGGGTGGCCGCCGTGGGGCAGTGGACCGGTCGATGATGGGATGCTCATCTAGGGCCGGTCGCCGAGCAGCGTCCTGGCGCCGAGGAGGGCTCGTGCTGATCGGCATCCTGGTCGGGCTCGTCGTTGTGGTGGGGGTGTTAGGCGTGGCTACCTGGATCAGGGGAGCGCGGGCCTGCCAGCGGATCCTCGAGACTTCGGCTCCGGCTGGCGAGTCGGAGCTGACGTGCTACGGGGGCATCATGTGCCGCGGACTGATGACGAGCGGCAACCTGGTCAGGCTCGACCTGATGGACTGGGGTGTCCGCATGCGCGGAATCCCGATCAGCCGGTGGATCGTGCCGCGCTGGGAGGCGCGCTATGCGGAGCTAGTGATCGCTGAGCTGGTCGTGACGCCGTTCAGCCGGATCGTTGTGTGGTTCCGGGTTCAGGGTGAGCCAGGTGGCATGGGCTTTCTCACCGACCGGAGCAGGGACATCCTCAACGTCATGGAAAAGCACGAGGTGCTTGTCAACCGCTCGGTCCAGCAGATCCGGAGCGCTGAGGACATGTACGGCACGGCCCCTTGAGCCAAGCCGCAAGAGCGGCGCAGTACCGCCCTTCGTCGGCGGCCTCATGGGACATGCCGACCCGGAGGGCGCTGGGGGTTTCGTCGGCTCGATCTGTATACTGGCGCGGTTCCGCCGGGCTCGGTGATCATGGTAACCACGTCCGTTCAGGTGAGCGGGCTTCGTGGGCGGAATCACCGGAGAACCAGGCGAGGTACGCATTTTGGCGCTATGTTATCTGCCTTATGCGTAGTATCTGACCAAGGGCGGGCTTGCCTTGGTCGGTACATCGGCGAGCCGAAGACTGTCCCCCGACAGACGAACTTGGCTTCCCAGGTCAGGAGAAAATCACATGGCAGACCGCCCGCGCTTGACGGTGCTCGGGACTGGCTACCTCGGAATGACGCACGCGGTCTGCATGGCCTCTCAGGGCTTCGAGGTCCTCGGCGTCGACATTGACCAGGAGAAGGTGGCCCGGCTGAACGCCGGGCAGGCACCCATCTTCGAGCCCGGCCTGGACGAGTTGCTGCAAGACGGGCTGGCGTCGGGCCGGCTCGCTTTCACCTCCTCCTACGCCGAGGCGGCCGAGTTTGGTGACGTGCACTTCGTCTGTGTCGGCACGCCGCAGCGCCGGGACGGACACAGCGCCGACCTTTCGCAGGTCGAGGCCTGCATTTCCGCGCTGGCACCGGGCCTGACGCGACCCTGCCTCGTCGTCGGGAAGTCGACAGTCCCGGCCGGCACGGCTGCCGCGCTCGCTGAGCGGGTCGCCAGCCTGGCTCCGGTCGGCACAGCCGCCGAGGTTTGCTGGAATCCTGAGTTCCTCCGCGAGGGTCACGGCGTGCAGGACACGCTGAACCCGGACCGGCTCGTGATCGGCGTCACCTCTGTACGCGCCGAGCGCGTACTGCGCAAGGTCTACGCGCCCCAGATCGAGGCCGGGGTCGAGTTCTACGTCACTGACCTCGCGACGGCCGAGCTGGCCAAAGTCGCCGCGAATGCTTTCCTCGCCACCAAGATCTCGTTCATCAATGCCGTCGCCGAAGTGTGCGACGCAGCGGGGGCCAACGTCACGGAACTGGCGCAGATTCTCGGCGCCGACCCGCGGATCGGGCACGCGTTCCTTCGGCCCGGCCTCGGCTTCGGTGGCGGCTGCCTGCCCAAGGACGTGCGCGCGTTCCTGGCCAGAGCGGCCGAGCTGGGCGCCGGCGACGCGCTGGCATTTCTCCGCGAGGTCGACGCGATCAATCTTGGCCGCCGCACCGGCATGGTGACCCTCGCGTGCGAACTGTCGGGCGGATCGGTGGCCGGCAAGTCGGTGTGCGTGCTCGGCGCGGCGTTCAAGCCAGGTTCCGACGACGTCCGCGACTCGCCGGCCCTGGACGTCGCCCAGATCCTGCATGGCCTCGGCGCGGAGGTGACTGTCCACGACCCGCAGGCGGTGGAGAACGCGAAGCGGGCGCGGCCAGAGCTGAAGTATGCCGAGTCCGTGCTCAGCGCAGCCACCGGTGCAGACCTTGTGTTGCTGCTAACGGACTGGCCGGAGTACGCCGCGATCAAGCCTGAAGAGCTCGCGAACGTCACGGCCGCCAGGCACATCATCGACGGTCGTTACGTCCTGGACCCCGCGACCTGGCGGGCTGCTGGATGGCACTACCGCGCCTCCGGGATCCCGGATCCCGCGCGCTCTGATCAGCTCACCTGACGCACGGTGTGCGGCGGGCCGTGAAGATCGCCATAGTCGGCCCGGCGTACCCGTACCTGGGTGGAT
>Ga0126373_10001745_pt1 | contig 15622 bp, 14 predicted proteins | sample PanSoiMetPlot_11_FD_92545 | JGI IMG/M metagenome (GOLD analysis project Ga0126373, IMG submission 92545) | Tropical forest soil microbial communities from Panama - MetaG Plot_11 | ecosystem: Environmental > Terrestrial > Soil > Tropical forest > Bulk soil | place: Panama | collected 2016-02-17 | reverse complement strand
GTCGGCCAGCAGCCGCAGTGCACGGTAGAGGCTTGACTTCCCGGTGCCATTTCCGCCGGTGACGACGTTCAGGCCGGTGAGTGGGAGTACAAGGTCGCGCAGGGAACGGTAGTTCTCGATCGCGAGCGTGCTCAGCACGGCTCGACCCTAACGTGCGGCCGGGTAGCTAGCTCAGCCCGTTTCGGTCTCTGCCTTGACTCTCCTGCTAGTGGAGGCCTGAGGGTCGAGAACATGACGAACACGCAGTTCTCACACGCTCAGGTGCGACAGGGGCAGCCGGCCCGGACGCGGTCGCCGCTGCCAGTGCTCATGATGGCGGTCTTCGCCATCGTCCTCGACTTTTTCGTCGTGAACGTGGCGCTGCCCTCCGTCCAGGCCGACCTGCACGCCAGCACTGCGGCGATGGAGTGGATCGTGGCCGGCTACGGGCTGGCCTTCGCCGTCCTGATCATCACCGGCGGCCGGCTCGGAGACCGGTTCGGCAGGCGGCGCGTATTCTCCGCGGGGCTCGCACTGTTCGTGCTGGCCTCGGCGATCTGCGGGCTCGCGGCTAGCCCGGCAGTGCTGGTCGCTTCGCGGTTCGCGCAAGGTGCCGGTGCCGCGCTGATCAGCCCTAACGTTCTGGCCATCATCGGAGTCGCCTTCACCGGCCCCGCGCGGGTTCGGGCGATCACTGTCTACGGCATCGTCATGGGGCTGGCTGCGGCCGGCGGGCAATTGCTCGGTGGGGTGATCATCGCGGCCAACCCGCTGGGACTGAGCTGGCGCGCGATCTTCCTGATCAATATCCCGATCGGCCTGATCGCGCTTGCCTGGTCGCGGCGTCAGATCACCGAGTCCACGGCTCCGCAGTCCACACGGATCGACGTGCGGGGCTTGGCACTGGTAACCCTGGGGCTGACCGCGCTCGTGCTTCCGCTCGTGGAAGGCACGGCGCTGAACTGGCCAGTATGGACATGGGTGAGTCTGGCTGCAGCGCCGGTCATCCTCGCGTCATTCGCGGCGGACCAGGTGCGCGCCGAACGCCGCGGCCGGGCGCCGCTGCTGCCTCCGTCGCTCTTCCGGCGGCCCGAGCTGGCGGTCGGGCTGGTCACCCAGCTCGCGTTCTGGTGCGGAATGGCGGCCCTGTTCCTCGTTCTCGCGCTATACCTCCAGCTGGGCCTGGGCCTGGATGCCCTGCAGGCGGGGCTGGTCTTCACGGTGCTGGCCGCTTTCTATCTGGCGACCTCGCTGCGCGCGCCCGCAATGACGCAGCGATTCGGGCGGCGCCTCATCGCCGTCGGTGCGCTGGCTCTTGCGGCCGGCGAAGGCCTGCTCCTGCTGACGGTCGCCGAGCGCGGTGGCGCGTCGGTCGGGTGGCTTGTGCCGGGCCTGGCGCTCGCGGGCGCTGGCATGGGGCTGTGCATAACTCCGCTGACGTCGACGGTGCTCGCTCACGCCGACCCGCAGCGAGCCGGGGCGGTCACCGGCGCATTGTCCACCGTGCAGCAGGTAGGGAACGCTGTCGGCGTCGCCATCACCGGTGTGATCTTCTTCGGACTGCTGTCGAGCGGATATGCCCGGGCGTTCGAGGTCAGCCTGGCGGAGCTCGCGGGCCTGCTCCTGCTCGTGGCGGTCCTCGCTGTCGCGCTGCCACGACGTTCCCGGCCGGCCGAAAGCGGAGGGAGCACGTCAGGTGCTTGACTGGCCAGCCGCGGACCGGCCGACAATCGGGTTCATGCGCACCCGGATCCCGATCGGCGACTTCGCGAAGATGACCCACCTGAGCGTCAAGGCGCTGCGTCATTACCACGACGTTGGCGTGCTGAACCCGGCGGAGATCGACGCGTCCTCCGGCTACCGGTTCTACGAGGCCGACCAGATTGTGGCTGCGCAGGTGATCCGGAGGTTCCGGGACCTGGGCATGCCGCTGGACGAGATCCGCGCGCTGCTCACCGCGCCCGATGTCGCGGGCAGAAGCGAGGTCATCATCGCCCACCTGGAGCGGATGGAATCTCAGCTGTCGCAGACACAGGCGGCCGTGGCGTCGCTTCGCTCATTGCTGGAGCGGCCCCGCCAGCCGGCTGACGTCGAGCGCCGTTCCGTCGGTCCCGCGCTGTCAGTGGCCATCGCTGAGCGCGTCACCGAGTCCTCGTTGGCGGACTGGTGGAGCGGGGCGTTTAGTGAGCTGTATGCGACGCTGGCGGCCGCCAGCGTGCAGCCGGACGGGCGGCCAGGCGCGCTCTATCCAGCCGAGCTGTTCGAGGCTGAGGTCGGCGAGGTGGTGGCGTTCGTTCCGGCCGCTGCGCGAGTGTCCTGCACCGGCCGGGTCGCGATGCGCGAGATACCGCCTGCAGAGCTGGCGGTGGCAGTGCACCGGGGCCCATTCGCCGAGCTTGATCAGACGTATGCCGAGCTAGGCAAATACGTCACCGCCCAGGCAATCGGGGTCGATGGGCCCATCCGTGAATACTATGTAGTTTCGTATTTCGAAACGCCCGATGAATCGCGGCACGTAACCGAGGTGTGCTGGCCGGTATTTCATACCGGCGAGGCCGGCTAAGTATCGGACGGACCATGACATACCAGCTCTCTGCGGCTAGGACCAGCCTAGATGTGGCGTCGAGGCTGAGGTGTGGCGGACACGTCAAAAGCGGTGCACAATTTCTCGGCGTGGATCTGAGTCCGGTGAATAACATTTTCAGGTCTGCTGCGAAACCCCACTAGGGCTGTCCGGTGATCGGTGGTACTGTCGGGCACGCAGAGCATTGAAATAACGGAGAAAATCAACTCCGAAACGGAGTTGCAGCACTACTAGGGTCATTAGTTAAAGGCAGGGATTTCCGAGCGGCTCAATGCTGCCCGGAAGCGGGGACCTGCCCTCTGATCGCGGCGCGCGCCGGGGGAATGAGGTGAAGCAGGTGCCTGCGCACGCAGGGCGGCTCCGGCCGTTTGAGCGCTGCATCTTCACGGTGGTCTTCGGCCTCATGGCGAGCTTCGTGGTCCTGGTGGCGTTCATGGCAACCACGACGCGGGGACATCTGCTCCTGGCCGGCCCCTCCATGACGGAGCGGCCGCTCGAGTCGGCCGTGCAGCCCCCGACCAGCGGCTCTGGCTCGGCCCGGTCGTCCGGGTCGCGCCACTCCGGCAGCACGGCGCTGTCAGAGCGGACGCTGAGCGCCGCACTGGCCGGGGCGCTGCGGCCGGTACTCGGCAGCGATCCGGGGCAGCTCGCGGTCGGCGTCGTCGACCTGAACTCAGGCACTGCGGCCAGCTACGGCGCCGGAGCGGTGATACGGGGCGGCGCCATCGTGACGACGGACATCCTGGCGGCGATGCTCCTTCAGCACCAGCAGGCCGGAAGGCTGATGACCGATCGCGAAGCGGAACTGGCCGCAGACATGATCGAGAACAACAGCACCGCAGCGGCGGACCAGCTCTGGACCGACATCGGTGGCGCGCGGGGCCTGGCGGCCGCCAACGCGACGCTGAAGCTCCGCAACACCTCCCTCGCGCCGGGCGCAAGCTGGACGTGGACGAAGACGACGGTTGCCGATCAGCTGCAGCTACTCGAAGACATCGCCGGGCCGAATTCCCCGCTTGACTCGGCTTCCCGCGACTACGCGCTCGGCCTGATGACCAGTGTCGCAGTACCGCAGACGTGGGGCGTGCTTGCGGCAGCGACCACTGGCCTGCCTTTCGCAGTCGCCGATGGTTCCCTGGTCGGCCCGCGCTGGGTGGTCGGCAGCATCGGCGTGATCCAGCGGGACGGGCACGAACTTCTGGTCGCGGTGCTGTCGGATCACAATCCGGCGGAAGGCCCGGCTGTCTCGGCTGCCCGGGCCGCAGTGCTCGCCGCGGCGAGCACGGTCAGCTAGCCACTGAATCCGCCGGCCGCGCCTGCGCCGAGTGCGTATGCCGCTGTGTTGAGGGCATCCACCAGGCTGTCAGTGGCGACGAGCAGGCCGTACATCTCGCCGTCCGAGGCCCCCCGGTCAGCCGGGTCGGGCCAGATCGCTTGCTGGAGTTCACGGAGCGGCGGCATGCCGACGGGTGGCCGCGGTCCGTCCCGGCCTGCCGCTCTCAGCGCCGCGCCGATCTGGCTCACCGCGGCGGATACGCCGCCAGCAAACCGATCGAGCCCAGGCTGAAGCCGCGGGTCCAGACCGGCGTGGCCAGGCTGCGCCGCGTGGTGCGCGGTGACAGCGGCGCCCAGTGTCAGGCAGGCCTGAGCGACCCGGTGGCCGGCCGATTCGAGTGCCCGTGCCGTCTGTGCCGCCATCGGCGGGTGATCCGGTTCGCCCGCAAGCCGGTCTGCTGACGCCTCGGCATTAAGGCGTGCGCGACGGGCGTCGATCCGGAGCGGGCGAAGCGTCGCAGCATCACCTCTGGCGGGCCGCGTGTACGCGCGCAGCAAGGCGCTCGCGTAGCTGCCCTGCGCGACGAAGAGGCGGGCGAACTTCTCTGCCGATGAGGTCCCCTCCCAGGTGGGCCACACCAGGTACGCCGTGATCGCCAGGCCGGCCCCGAAGCCGGTGCCGATCAGCCGCGCGACGGCCGTCGGCTCGGCGGGCAGCCCGAGCAGCGCGAGCAGCACGACGACGAAGTCGGTCAGGAACACGCCGTAGAGCAAGTAGTTCACGGTGAAGACCGCATAAGCAGCCAGCAGCGAGACGCAGATGCCAATGAGGAGTGCCGTCAGGCTCACCCTGGCCAGCTGTACGGTCGCGAGGCCGAGTCCCGCACCGACGACAGTGCCCGCTGCGCGCTGCAGCCCGCGGTACAGGGTCGAGCTGTAGTCCGGGCGGAGCACGATGAAGACCGTCAGCACGGCCCAGTACCCGTGACTCAGATGGGCCGCCAGCGCGATGATCTCCGCCGTCGTAGTCGCCACTGCCAGCCGCAGGGCGTGCCGCCCAGCCTCCGACGACGTGCCGATGCTGGCGCGCACGGTCAGGACAACGTCCCTCCGCCACGCTTGGCGGATCGGGCGCGGCGGAGCGGCGCGGCCAGCGGCCGGCTCGGCGTCGTTCAGCCGGGTGAGCATGCGGCAGGCACTGCGGAGCTGGCCCAGCAGCGCCTCGGCTGCCCACCGCCACGCGGCGGCGGGATCGGTGGCGACGCTCGCCAGTTCCCGGCGGGCAGCGGCCAGGTGGCCGTGGCGCCGGCCTGCCCGAGCGTCGAACTCGGCCGCCAGCTCGGTCAGAACCCGCGCGGCCATGCTCAGCAGGCCGCGTACCGCCTGCGCGGATGGTCCATCAGGCTCGGCCGCGACGGAGAGGGCTGTGAGCGTCGCGCGGATCCGCACCGCCTCGTTGACCAGGTCGATCATGTGCTGCCGTGCGGCCGTGCGCAGCAGCGGATTGGGGTCGGCGAGGACAGCGCCGGCGGGCAGTTGGCTGGGGTCCGGGGGCCCGAGGTGCCCTGATGCCAGCTCGCGGGCGTATCCGGCCAGGCCAGCATAGGTTGCTGCCAGTGCTGACCGCTCGGCGCTGCCGCGGCTGAGAGCCCACGAGGAGATGACGAGGAGGCACTGCCAGAGCCCGCCTGCCAGCACCAGCCCGGCGCGCAGGGCCGCGTCGGCCGCACTCAGCGGGAGCGCGCTGCCGATCAGCAGCGCGACCGGCCACTGGAGCGTCACGGCCAGGACCGTCGGCCCCAGGCTGGCCAGCAAGCCCGTGGCGTATGCCCAGGCGAATACGAGCGGAACGAGGAGCCATGGCTGGCCGGCCGCGGTCGCGCCGGCGAACGTCGAGACGGCCATTCCGGCGGCGGCGCACAGGACGGCTACCGCGCGGGTGCGGCTGACGCCGCGGAATGCCACGAATCCGGCCGGCAGAGCGCCGAGGGCAGCAAAGCTGCCGTACTCGATCCGGCCGGTCGCAACCCCGATGGCCAGCGGGGTCACGACACCGATTGCGGCGCGCACCGCTTGACCCCCAGCGAGGTCACGCCATCGGAAGGCGCCGAAATCGAGCCAGCCTGGCCGGCTGAGCTCGGCAGCGAGGAAGGCCCGGCCACTGCGCAGGTCGGCCACCAGGCGTGGGCCGCCCCGCTGGGCTGCTCGCCTGGCTGGTCGCGGCCGACGTGCCGGCAGCTTGATGGTCTCCTGCTCAGGCCGGGTGGACGGGCCGGTACACGGGCTGCCACATACGCGAGCGCACCTGCTCGTGCACATCGCCGGCGAGGACGGCGGCGGCTGTGCCGTCCTCGGCCGCGGCCTTGGCCACCGCGACGGCCACGGCGAACGAGGTCTCCCGCAAGGCTGCGACTTCAGGCAGCAGCGGAGCACCCGGCGTCCCGGCGTCGACGAGACCGGCCACCGCGTGCGCCGCGGCGCTGAGCATCGTGTCAGTAATGGCGCGAGCCCTGACGGTGAGAGCGCCGAGTCCGAGGCCGGGGAAGACGAGCGCGTTGTTCGCCTGGCCGATGACGTAGCGGGTGCCCCGATAGTCGACCGGGGGGAACGGGCTGCCGGTGGCTACGAGCGCACGGCCGCCGGTCCACTCGATAACGTCGGCCGGGCGCGCCTCGGCCAGTTCGGTGGGGTTGGACATCGGCAGGATCACCGGCCGTTCGGTGTGCGCCCCCATATCCTTCACGATGTCCTCAGTGAACGCGCCGCCGCGAGCGGACGTGCCGATCAGGATCGTCGGGTGGATGCGCCGCACCACTTCGGCGAGCGGGATCCCGCCGAGAGCGGCGTCGCGCCGCCAGTCCGCCACCTCATCTGTGCTGCGGCCATACCGGAGCTGATCGGCGGCCATCCGCTGGTCGCCCGCCTCGACAAGGCCGTACCGGTCTACCGCCCAGAACGCCGCCCTGGTGTGCTCCGCCGTCAAGCCGTCGGCTCGCATGGCGGTGGCCAGTTGATCCGCGATGCCAATGCCAGCCGAGCCGGCGCCGAAGATCACGACGCGGTGCCCGGCCAGGCTGATACCGGTTGCCTTGACCGCCGCCAGTACCGCGGCCATGTTCACCGCGCCGGTGCCCTGAACGTCGTCGTTGAAGCTGGGCAGCTCATCCCGGTACCGGGCGAGGAGCCGTCGCGCATGTGCGGGACTCATGTCCTCCCAGTGCAGCAGCGCGTGCGGGAAGACTTTCCGAACCGCGGCGACGAAGGCGGCGATGAACTCGTCATATTCCGCCGTCGGCACCCGCGGATGGCGGTTACCGACATAGAGCGGATCCTCGAGCAGGCTCTGCCGGTCGGTGCCGACGTCCAGCATCACGGGCACTGTCCGGCCGGGCGCGATGCCGCCTGCGGCGGTGTAAACGGCGAGCTTCCCCACGGCGATGCTCATCCCGCCGACGCCCCAGTCGCCGATGCCGAGAATCGCACCGGCGTCGGTCGCCACGATGAGGTCGACGTCATCGGCGCCCATCCCGAGCGCGCGAAGCGATTGCTCGATGAGCTCAGGGTTGTCGACCGACAAGTAGACGCCGCGAGGCCGGCGGTACTCGTGGCTGTAGTTCTCGATCGCCTCGCCGACAGTCGGGGTATAGATCACCGGCAGCATCTCGCTGAGGTGGTCGACGAGTACCCGGTAATACAGCACGCGGTTCCTGTCGTGCAGCTCGTTGAGCAGCACGTTGCGGGCCAGGTTTGTGGACTGGCGGCGGAACTGGGCGTAGACGCGGCTGGCCTGCTCCTCGAGCGTGAGGTGACCGGGCGGGATGAGCCCGATCAGTCCCAGGCTGGCGCGCTCGGCGTCGGTGAAGGCGGTGCCCTTGTTGATTCTCGGCTCGGTAAGCACCTGACGGCCGCGGAGCGTTGTCCGCCAGGCGCCGTCGGCGTCGAGCCAGAGCGTCTGCACAGCCAGGCTCCCTTCCCCGGTGCCCAGTCCTGGCCAGCCCGCAGCGCCAGCCGCAGCTCATTCTGCCGTGAGCGGTCCGCCCGGTTCCGAGTCGGCCGCATCGTCGCCCTGCCACAGGTCGCGCACGGTGTCGATGGTGTCAGCCTCGGCCGGGCTCTTGTCCGGCCGGTAGCGCACCACCCTGGCAAACCGCAGCGTTACCCCGCCCGGGTACCTCGTGCTGGCCTGGACGCCGTCCAGCGCGATCTCGACGACGAGTTCCGGACGCACCATCACGACCCCGCGAGGACCAGCACTGCGTCGCGCTGAGTCCGGCCGGTCCCGGGGTGGGTCGGCGAGTTCCAGCAGACGCTCGGTCTGCCAGGCGAGCACGGCGTCGGTCAGACCCTTGAAGGTCTTGCCGAGCATGACGGTGCCGCCGGTCTCCGGATCCCTGGCACCCAGGTGCAGGTTGGACAGCCAGCCCTGGCGCCTGCCGTGGCCCCACTCGGCGCCGAGCACCAGCAGGTCCAGGGTGTGCCGGGGCTTGACCTTGATCCACTCGCTGCCACGCCGGCCCGCTCCGTACGGCGCGTCCAGCGACTTGATCACGACGCCCTCGTGACCACGCTCGATGGCAGCCGCGAAAAACTGCTCCGCCTCGGTCACATCGCTCGTCACCAGCCTGGGGACGACGAGCTCGGCCGGTGCGATCGTCACCAGCCGGGTGAACCGCTGGCTGGCTGGAACGTCGATGAGGTCGGTGCCATCGGCGTGCAGGAGGTCGAAGAGGAACAGCGTGAGCACCGCCGACGCCCCGCTCGCACCCGGCTGACTGGCCGTGCGAGCCGACGTTACCTGGAAAGGCTGCGGACGTCCGTCTGGCCGGAGCGCCACCGCCTCGCCGTCCACGATCGCGCTCTGCGCCGTCAGGGTCAGCGCGGCGGCCGCAAGTTCCGGCACGCGGTCGGTGATGTCATCCAGTGTTCTGGTGAATACCCGTACCGCCGCGCCCTGGCGATGCAGCTGAACCCGGATTCCGTCGATCTTCCAGTCGACCGCAGCCGGGGAAATCCGGTCCATGGCCTCGGCGACCGTGGGGGCGGATGCCGCCAGCATCGGCCGGAGCGGCCGCCCGACGTGCACGGACATGGCGCGCAGCGCGTCGACCGCGACCTGGCCGCGATGGCCGGCGGCAAGTGCGGCGGCCGCTGCGGCCGGCAGGGAGCCGCCGAGCTGATAGGCGCGGCGTACCTCCGCGGCGGGCACGGCGGCAGCGCTCGCCACGGCCTCGGTCATGATCCCGTCGAGCGCGCCTTGTCGAAGGTCGCCGGCGAGCAATCGGACCAGGAACCGGCGCTCGGCTTCGGTGGCGCGGGCCAGCAAGCCGGCCAGCAGCCGCCGGCGCTCGGCCTGCGAGCCCTGGCCAGCCAGCAGACCGATCTGGCCGAGAGCCTGGTCAGTCTCAGCGAGGGTGAGCGCTGGTGCCGCGGGTGGCTCGGGAAGCGAGGCTGGTCCCGCGCCTTCACCGTAGCCGCCCATCAGGTCGGCCAGCGCCGCGTACCCCACCCCGATCTGCCGCTGGGTTAGATCGCCTGACAGGAAGGACACTGCCACCGCGATCTCGTCGGATGGCACCCGACCGAGCAGTTCGGCGATCAGCGAGATCTTGGCCAGCCGCCCCGGCGAGGCGGCGACAGCCGCTGATGTCTGCACCACCGCATCGAGCAGCATCCCGCTTACAGCCATCCCTTCTGCTGAGCGATCTGCGCGGCTTCTGCGCGATTCCGCGCACCGAGCTTCTGGATGGCGGCGGACAGATGATTGCGCACGGTGCCTGGCGACAGGTGCAGCCGAGCAGCGATGTCGGCGATCGCGTCGTGGCTTGCGGCGGCTGCGAGCACCTCGCCCTCCCGGTCGGTCAGGGGACTGTCGCCCTGCGCGAGCGCGGCGGCGGCGAGTGCGGGGTCGACCACGCGCTCGCCGACCGATACCCGGCGGATTGCCGCTGCCAGGTCGGCGGCCGGCGCGTCCTTGAGCAGGAATCCGCGCGCTCCGGCGGCCATCGCGGTACGCAGGTAACCGGGCCGGTCGAAGGTGGTCACGATGACGATCCCGCCGCGGAACCCGGACGCGGTGAGCTGGCTGGCCACCTCGATCCCGCTGGGCCCCGGCATTTCGATGTCCAGTATCGCGACGTCTGGCTCATGCCTGCGCGCCATCGCGAGCGCCTCGTCGCCGCTCGCCGCCTGCGCTACGACGTCGAGGTCCGGCTCGAGTTCCAGCAAGGCGACAAGCGCCTGCCTGACCATCGTCTGATCCTCGGCAATCATGATCCGCACGGTCACTCGACCATTCTCGTCCCGTTGGGCACGACGACGCGGAGACGGAATCCGTGCGGGCCTACGTGGTCGGCATCCAGTTCGCCGCCGAGGCTGTTAACCCGCTCGGCAAGCCCGGCCAGCCCAGAGCCGCCGGACCTGGAGCGCGCGGGCGGGGCCGTTCCGTCGGTATCGGCACCATCCGCGGCACCGGGCATCTTGAGAGGACCCAGGCCATCCACTGCGGGCGGTCCGTTGTCGCTGATCTCGGCGACGGCGCTCGACGGGCCGGAGCTGACGCTGATAGCAACGCGCGTGGCTCTGGAATGCCGGACCACGTTGGTTGTGCCCTCCCTGACCGCCCACGCCAGCGCCGCATCCACCTCCGGCGACAGGCCGTCGGCGTCCGGCCCGCTGATCCGGCTGGCGATGCCGGCCGAGTCCAGGAGCTGCCGGGCGGACGCCAGCTCGCCTGCCAGGTCTGGCTGGCGGTATCCCGCCACTGCTGCGCGTACGTCGCTCAGCGATTGTCTGGCGACCGCCTCCAGCTCGGTGATCTCAGCCGCGGCTCGGTGCGGGTCGGTGCTGATGACTTTGCCCGCGAGCTCGGCTTTGAGCGTGATCAGCAACAGCGAATGACCGAGCAGGTCATGCAGATCCCGCGCAATCCTCAGCCGCTCCTCGGCGACCGCTGCCCTGGCCAGGTCAGCCCTGGTCCGGCGCAGGACGCTGACCATATCGGCTCGTCGGCCCGCACTGTAGCCAAAGAATGCCGTCATCGGCCCGATGACGATGGCGGCAAAGGTACCCCCGTAACCCGCATGGCCTCCGATGGCCACGTACGACCCCGCCGCGGCGCACACGGCCGAGGCGACCAGTGCCGGGCGGGGTGTCCGGCCAAACCGCCCGCACGTCCCAGCCCCTACTGCCAGGACGGCCAGCCAGTCCATCCCGCCGACAACGAAGAGGGCGACGGCCAGCCCGATGACAACGGTGATGGCGGCCCAGGGGGCGGGCCGGAGTGTCGGAGCGCTCGGCACCAGCCCGAACACGTAAACGACCACCGCGAAGAGCAGGCTGCCAGCCAGCAGGAACCAGCGCTCCGCGCTGGGGATGGCGTGATCGCTGCGCGCGCTGATCGCGAGCGACCCCACCGCCACGAGGATAAGGACGCCGATCGTTATCCGGCGGGCTCGAGCTAGCCCGGCGTCGTCCGGCTCGTCGTCGGGCAAAGCTACGGGCGGGCGGACCATACACCCAGGCTAGGCAGCCTGGGGCAACTAGTCATGTAACGCCGGTATCAGTCCCAACGTGACCGATGTCATGGCCGGCCGCCACGAGGAGTCGGCCAGCGCCGATCAGACGATGCGAGACCGCCCGTCCAGGTCCGGATCGGGCGGCGGCTCGGTGTCTGCCGTCATCGACTCCGTCATGACCGTCACAGCGCCGTTGCCGTCGGCGTTCCGCCGCATGCGCATCGCCGCCGCCGTTGCCGCTCCGGCAGCTGCAGTCAGCACCATCGCGCCGACAACGAGGGCGCGATTGGACTTGTGCTTGGGCTTCGGTACCTCGATCTTGTGCGCGGCATTGAGCAGGGCATCCGAGATCATCGGGGCGATGGTGTCGGTGATCGCGTGCGCGGACTGCTCGAGCTGCGGAGCGGCCCAGGACCGGGCGGCCTCCACGGCCGGCGTGGTTCTGGACATGGCGGTGCCGGCACCTTGGCGCATGGTTGCACCAGCGTTTTGCGCCAGCGGCATAGCCTGCTGCGCCATGGGCACTGCCTTTCCCGCCAGCGCACCCACCTGGCTTCCCGCCTGCGCCGCGCGGTAGCGCAGCAGATCATTCATGGAAAGCGGCTGTTTCCTCGTCGAGAGGGACACGGTAACCTCCCCGGGGTGTTCTCCCGTGTGCTGTCACATCTTCCCTGCATAAGCGGTGTCAACCGCGATGCGGACGTGGTGTCGGCATCCGATCGGACCCGGCGTGTGCGGGAGGACCGCCGCGACGTGGGAGGATGCGAGGTATGACCAATACGATGACCGCGAAGCTGCGGACAAACCGCGGGGATGTAGTCGTCCGGCTCTTTCCCGATCACGCGCCGAAGACGGTGCGTAACTTTGTCGAGCTCGCCGAGGGATCGCGGGAATGGACCAACCCGGCCACCCGCAAGCAAAGCCAGGAAAGGCTGTACGACGGCACGATTTTCCACCGTGTCATCCCGGACTTCATGATCCAGGGCGGCGACCCGCTGGGCACAGGAACTGGCGGGCCCGGCTACAAGTTCGCCGACGAGATTCACCCCGACCTGGCGTTCGACCGGCCGTACCTGCTGGCGATGGCCAACGCTGGGCCTGGGACGAATGGCTCGCAGTTCTTCATCACGACGGTGCCCACGCCCTGGCTGAACCGCAAGCACACGATCTTTGGTGAGGTCGTCGAGGGCTCGGATGTCGTGGAGGAGATCAGCCGGGTCCAGACCAGTCGCGGCGACCGGCCGGTCTCCGACGTGGTGCTGGAATCCGTCGAGATCAGCCATCCCGATATGGAGTAACACAGAGCAGAGCCCGCATGTCCAACCCCCCAAGCTCCGATCAGACTCAGGCCGCCCCGCCGGTGTGCTACCGGCACCCAGGCAGGCCGACCTATGTGTCCTGCGTGCGCTGCGGCAGGCCAGCGTGCCCCGATTGCTTGCGCCCTGCGGCCGTGGGCCATCAGTGCCTCGAGTGCATCCGGGGCGGCAACCAAACGGTACGGCGGCCCGCTGGTCGCTTCGGGGGCACCATCGCGACCCAGGCACGGGTCACCCAGATCCTCATCGGCGTGAACATCGCTCTCTACCTGGTCATGCTGGTGGACTCCAGCCTGCAATACGACTGGTGGATGGTGGGGAGCTCGGTCGCCGCGGGCCAGTGGTACCGGCTGATCACCAGTGCCTTCCTGCCGGGCGCCGGCAGCCTCGGCCTGCTGGACATCGCTTTCAACATGTGGGCGCTGTTCGTCGTCGGCCCGGCGATAGAGCGGCAGCTCGGCTGGCTGCGGTACCTGGCCGTTTACCTAGTCAGCGCGATTGGCGGATCGGTCTGCTACTACTTCCTGGCCGCGCCGAATCAGCCGGCGCTCGGCGCGTCCGGTGCGATCTTCGGCCTGTTCGGGGCCTGGTTCGTCGTGGCTAGGCGGCTTCGCCTGGACGCCCGCATGGTCGTGTTCCTCATCGTGGTGAACCTGGCCATCAGCTTCGTCGGTCATTCGTACATCGCCTGGCAGGCGCACATCGGAGGCCTGGTAACTGGCGGGGTACTCACCGCTGCGTACGTCTACGCGCCACGTCAGCGGCGCGGCGTCATCCAGCTAGCGGCCTCAGTGGCCGTGCTGGCCATCCTGGCCGTCGGCGTGATCATCCGCGATCATCAGCTGGCCGGGGCGGTCCTGGGTTAGTACTGACCGCCACTTCGTGGCTGTGCTGGCTACCGCCACTTCGTGGCTGTGTTACCTACCGCCACTTCGTGGCGAGGCCTAGGCCGCCAATCAGGAACACGAAGCCGACCACCAGGTTCCAGGCGCCGATCGCGCCGACTGGCCAGGCCTCGCTGCTGACATAGAACACGATGATCCACACCAAGCCCACGAGAAAAGCGGCCACCATGGTCGGCGCCAGCCAGCGGGGGCTCACCTTGGCTTTCGTGGCCCTGGGCGGCGGGGTGTAGACCGCCTTGCTTCGCGTGCGGGACTTTGGCACTTCGTCTCCCGGATAGAAACTCACCGCCCGCCTGCGTCCCGGCGGGCTCCGGCGTGCGCCGACCCAGCGACGCCTCGCGGTAAGCCTAATGGCTTGGGCGCACTGTCGAGGCCGCTGAAGCCCTTCGCTCGCCCCGGCGAGGGCGTTCGGCTGCAGCGACTGTCACCAATCGCTAGTCTATGAGCACTCTCGGTCACATACCGCGCTGCGGCCTTTCCGGAGATGTAGGACGTGGGACGATTCTTCCGAATAGTCGGTGAGCTGCTCATCACCTGCGGTCTGGTTGTCTTCGGGTTCCTGGCATACATGTACTGGGGGACAGCGCTACGGGCGAACAGCGCCCAGCAGACCTACACCAGCGAGCTGACCAAGCAGTGGGCAGCGGCGAACCCGCTCACTGCGCTCGCGGAGCTGCGCACCATTCCGGCCGGCACCCCCTTCGCACTGCTGCGAATCCCGCAGTTCGGCCAGGCCTGGCAGCTAGCTGTCGTGCAAGGGACCGGGGTGTCCCAGTTGCTGCTCGCGCCTGGCCACGTGCCGGGTACCGCGCTACCGGGACGGGTAGGCAACTTCGCCGTAGCGGCCCACCGGGTCACCGCCGGCAACCCGTTCTGGGGCCTGCCGAGCCTGCGCAAGGGCAGCATGATCAACGTAGAGACGATCACGGGCACCTACGAGTACACGGTCACGAGCGGACCGACACGGGTATCAGCCGGAGACCTTAGCGCGCTCGCGGCGGTACCGTTTCACCCCGGCGAGCAGCCAACTCAGCGGCTGATCACGCTCATCACCTGCGATCCGCCCTGGACCGGCACGAGCAGGGTGGTCGTCACCGGTGTGCTGCTGCGCACGCTGCCGCGCGCGCCGGGGAGCTGACGGCTGTGTACGGCTGGCTCTGGCGTCGGCTGCCCGGCGGGCCCGGGGCGCGCCTGGTCCAGCTGGTGCTGCTCCTCGTGGTCGTCGGCGTGCTGCTCTGGTTCGTCGTCTATCCGTGGGCGTCATTGCACCTGCCGGTCGACCCGTCCGGCCTCGGCTAACGGTCGCGCTACGGCCCCGTCGACGGCGAGCCCGACGGGCTTGGCGACGGACTCGGGGACGGGCTCTGCTGCTGCTGGAGTACGAAGATCGTGATAGGCGACCCTGGCGCAACCGTGGCTCCGGCTCCTGGGCTCGTACTCTGCACGGTGCCCGGCTGGCCGGGACCCGAGACTTGCTGCACGGTCACGTTGAAGTCGTAAGGCGCGCCGCTCAGCAGGGTCTGGGCTTGCTGCTGAGTCTGTCCGGTCACGTCCGGCACGTTCACCTGCGACGGGCTCAGGTTGATGGTCACCACCGAGCCCTTCTTCGCGGACGTGTTCCCCTGTGGTGACTGGTTCACCACAGTGCCCGGTTGAGCCCCTGCTTGCTGCTGAGTCGGACCTATGGCCACACGGAAGCCGGCCTGCTCCAGCTTCTGACGCGCAGCCTGCTGGGTGAGTCCCGTGACGTCGGGCACAGGGGCCGTTGTCGCCGCGGGGGCCCCTGTAGACAAGATCAGCCTGATCGTGCTCCCCCTGGGCTCGCTGTTACCAGCACCAGGAATGGTGTTGATCACCTTGCCGCTCGCGACGACCGTCGACGTGCGGCTGACGGAGCCACCCACATGGAAGCCCTCGTGGGTCAGGGTGCTCGTTGCCTGCGCCACCGTATCGCCCTGCACGCTCGGGATGGTGACCCCGCTGTTGCCGCTGCCGATGAACTTCAGCATGACGATCACGGCGATCAGCACGGCGACCACGACGGCGAGC
>Ga0126373_10001743_pt1 | contig 15630 bp, 11 predicted proteins | sample PanSoiMetPlot_11_FD_92545 | JGI IMG/M metagenome (GOLD analysis project Ga0126373, IMG submission 92545) | Tropical forest soil microbial communities from Panama - MetaG Plot_11 | ecosystem: Environmental > Terrestrial > Soil > Tropical forest > Bulk soil | place: Panama | collected 2016-02-17 | reverse complement strand
CGGGGACGTCCGCGTGACTTGGCTCGGGTTCCTGAGGAGCCGCCTGAAGAGCGCCCTTTGCCGTCAGAGCTTCGATCAGGGGAACGATCGCTCCCGGTTGGCGGACGGCCAGGAGAGAGCAGCCATCCAACAGCTCGGCGGCTTCCCCGCGACTCTGATATGACAGGCTGTGGGCCCGCTCCAATACCAGCTCGCTCAGGAAATCCAGGCGCTCCGGCTTGGAGAGGAGTCGTGCGACATCACTACAATTGGAAATCACCGGCTGGTAATGCCGCGGCTGCAGCAGGGAGCGCAACAGCGCTTGGCCGAACGGAGTAGGCTTGCCGAGCTCGTCGAGGCAGGTTTCCTCGAGAATCAGGTCTCCAACGAGGTCTGGAAGCGGACGTATCAGCCCCCGTCCGTCCGTCTCGAAGAGACCCGCTTCCAGAACGCGGCGCTCCAGTGCCTCGATGTCGGCGATCGGGAGGGCAGCATGCGTCGCGGCGCTCGAGCGGATCACGGCATCGCCGGTGCGCGCCGGAGTGCATGCCGCATACACCGCCAGGGCACGCAACGCCCTCTCGGGCGGACACAGATCCCCGATCGCTTGGACGATGGGCTGACGAACGGCGTAATCGCGCAGATTCTTCGGGCTGAGGGTCTGAGGAAGCTTCTTCTGGCGAGCCACGCTCGAGCACAAGAGCACCGTGGCGAAAAAAGAATCGGCTACCGACCGCCGGATCACATCCCGATGATGGGGTGACAGCTGCGGAATCAGCGCGGCGATCAGCTCTCGTATGAGTTTCGGATCGGGCCGCCCCAGGTCCATCTCCAGCGGCTCGTTGACGGGAAAGTGGCTCGCCAGGGCTTCGATCACTGCGGCACGACCCGCGGGCCGAGTGAGACAGACGAGATGCGTCTGCGCTGGCCCCTGCGCCGTGCATACCGAGGCGAGCCGCTGAACGAGAGCTGGACAGTAGTGCGCATCGTCAACGATCAGGATCAGGCGGCTGACTCTCGGAAGGTCGCGCAGCTCCTCGTCAAGAGCCGGCTCGTCATGGCGGACGAAGCGGACGTCCCACGGCCGCTGGATGCGCCCGAGTCGCCGTGCCAGCTCGAGCGCAAAGCGACTCTTGCCGCAGCCTGGGGGCGCCGATATCAGGAAGGCGCTCCCGCCGGCCACCATCGAATCGATCAGCTGCGTCTGTCGCTGCTCATCGCCGACATATGGGCCGCGGTGATCGACCAGCGTGCGCCCCGGGGCGTCCTCGAGAAAATTGCGGTAATAGCTCTGCCACCCGACCAATGCCTTCGATTTAGGCTGCCGGGTCACGCCTCGCATGCTCTTCAGGAAACGAATGTCGCTCTCCCGCTACAGTCCCTTTCTCTCTTGCAGGAGAGATGATATCCGAGCGGCGCCGCGCGTCTTTGGAATCGGTCGCAAATCAGCGGTGAGTCCCGCAGACGATGACCGCATCTGCGGGCCGGCCGATGTAGAGATCCTCGGTACGGCTCCGACTATAGGGCGTCTCGAATCTGAATTGGAAGAAACCGAGGAGATTCCATGCTTGCCCTGACCCCGTATCTCTTGTTCGATGGGACCTGCCGACAGGCCATGCAGTTTTACCAATCGTGCCTGGGCGGTGAGCTGACCGTCCTGGCGGTGAAAGACTCCCCGGCGAGCGGCCGGATGCCGGCCGCTCTGCAGGACAGAATCATCAACGCCCGCTTGCGCGGCGAGGGGGTGGACATTTCGGCGTCGGACTGGCTGCGGCCCGACCGAGTGCGGGTGCCCGGCAATACTGTTTGCCTATGGTTGAGCGGGGTAACCCTGCCCGCGCTCGAGGGCTTCTTCGAAAAACTCTCGGAGGGTGCCGAGGTGACGGATCCATTGAGCGCGCAGTTTTTCGGCACGTACGGGGCGCTCAATGACAAGTTCGGCGTGCGATGGATGTTCAGTGCCGCTGAGTAATCGTAGGAGCAACCGGCATGAAGTACATCCTGATGATGATATCCAACCAGGTCGGCGTGGACACGTACCGCGCATGGTCTCCCAGCGACGTCCAGACGCACTTCGCTTACCTCAAGGTCCTCAACAGGGAGCTCGCCGAATCCGGGGAGCTGGTGCAGGTTCAGCGATTGACGCCGCCGGAGCAGGCAAAAGTGGTCCGCGCCGGAAAGGACGGCGAGCCGGTGACGGATGGCATATTCCCCGAGTCCAAGGAGTTTCTTCTCGGCTATTGGCTGGTCGATGTCGAGAGCGCAGGACGCGCCTACGAGATTGCGGCTCGTCTGTCGGGGGGCCCGGGCCCCGGTGGCACGCGGTTGTGCATGCCGATCGAAGTGCGGCAGTTCATGACCGAGTCGGCGGCTGCGGACCTCTGAGCGATGGATCCTCAGGCGGCACCGGCGGTGATGGCGGGGACTACGCGGCGAGGGGCGGAGCTGCACGATCTATTGCGCGAGCTGGCGCCCCTCGTCCTCGGCGTCGTCGCGCGCCGGTTCGGTGACTTCGCCACCGCCGAGGATGCGGTGCAGGAGGCATTGATTGCCGCGGACGCGCAATGGCCGCAGCAGGGGATTCCCAGAGACCCGCGCGCCTGGCTGACTCAGGTCGCCCTGCGGCGCATGACCGACTACGTGCGCAGTGAGATAGCCAGGCGACGGCGGGAATCCGAGACAGCGCTGGAAGCGGAGTGGACGGTGCCCGCGGCAGACGCGGAGCCCGTCGGGGAGGAGGAGAACGAGACTCTGACCCTCTTCTTCATGTGCTGTCATCCGTCGTTGACAACCTCCTCCGCGATCGCCCTCGCCCTCCGTGCACTGGGCGGCCTGACTACCACCGAGATCGCCCGCGCGTTCCTGGTGCCGGAGGCCACCATGGCCCAACGCATCAGTCGCGCCAAGGCCAGCATCAAATCATCGGGTGTGCCGTTCCGGCTGCCCTCCAACGAGGATCACGCGCAACGGCTGCGCACGGTGTTACACGTCCTCTACCTGATGTTCAGCGAGGGCTATGCCAGCGGCGGGGGCCCACGATTCCAGCGGCCTGAGCTCTCGGGTGAGGCGATCCGCCTGACGCGCTCACTTTACGCGCTGCTCCCCGACTACGGTGAGGTAGCGGGCCTTCTGGCGCTCATGTTGTTGACGGACGCGCGTCGGGCGGCACGATCGGGGCCGGACGACGAACTGATTCCGCTCGACAAACAGGACCGCTCGCTGTGGGACCGGGCGGAAATCGCCGAAGGTACGACTCTGCTCGACAGGGCCCTGTCCAAGGGTGCCGTCGGCCCCTATCAAATGCAGGCCGCCATCGCCGCCCTCCATGACACGGCGGCTCGCGCCGAGGAGACGGATTGGGCGCAGATTCTCGCGCTCTACGAGTTGCTCAAGCGAATATCGGACAACCCGATGGTGAAGCTCAATCACGCGATCGCGGCAGCAATGGTACTGGGGCCGTCAAAGGGCCTCGCCTTGCTCGCGGCGCTCGACGAGGACCCACATCTCGCGGGTCATTACCGCCTCGATGCCGTACGAGCGCACCTCCTCGAGATGGTTGGCGACTGCTCCGCTGCCATCACCCACTTTCGTGCCGCGGCCGGCAAGACCGCGAGCGTGCCGGAGCGGGACTACCTGATTGCGCAGGCCGCCCGATTGAGTGCGGCGACATGAGCTTGTCGCGCAGCTCAAAGCGGCGTAGGCGATCCGCCTTGTTCACCCGCCATTCGGGCCCGCCGCTCCGCTATCTTCCTCACGCGGTAGGCCCATAGAAGTGCAATCGACACGGCCAGGAAGCCTCCAAACCCTGCGGCCACCGCCGTAACGGGCGCTCCGGCGCGCAGCGCGAGCATATAGCCGGCGATCATCAGCAGCATCGCGAGGTTCTCGACCAGGTTCTGAACCGCGATGGCATGGCCGGCGCCGACGCTTTCGTATCCCCGGGCCTGCAGCAATGCGTTCAGGGGAACAATGAAGAAGCCGCCGCAGGCCCCGAGAACCAGCAGTACCGCGAAGGCAAGGGGCAGATGCGTGGTGAACGACAACACGCATACCGCAACCCCGATCAGCACGCCGGCCGGCATGGCGCGTGTCACTTTCTCGAGGGTCACCGTCTTCGCGGCGAGCGCCGCTCCGAATACGATTCCGACGGCAACGACAGCATTCAGATATGCGGGTGTGCGGATGTTCGTGATGCCGAGCGCCACAGGGACCCAGGCGATGAGCAGAAACCGCATGGTCGAGCCGGCCCCCCAGAAAAGGCTCGTACCCGCGACGGAGAAGCGCACGTCCGGCGCGGCGCCCAAGCGCCGCAAGGCACGCCAGAAGTCGCCCACCACACTCGCAAGCCCAAACCGTTCCAGGCGGTGGGCCGGCGCGAGCCGCGGGATCATGAGATTCACGAGCGCCGCCACGCCGTAACAGACCGTCACGGCAGCCAGTGCACCGCGGACGTTCCAGTCCGCCAGCGCTCCCCCCGATATAGCCCCCACCAGGATCGCTGCGATGGTCGAGGACTCCATCAGGCCGTTCGCCTTTACGAGCAGCTCGGTCGAGGTCAGCTCGGAGAGAATTCCGTACTTCGCCGGCGAATAGGCTGCAGCCCCGACGCCGACCAAACCGTACGCGACGAATGGGTTCACGCCAACGAGAATGCCGAGTGCTCCCATGAGCTTCAGTCCGTTGCTCAGCAGCATCACGTGCCCCTTGGGGAACGCATCTGCCAAGGGGCCGGCGAAAGGTGCGAGCAGAATGTAGGCGCCGACGAAGAATTCCTGCAACAACGGCTGCGTCCAATCGGGGAAGTGCTCCAATTTGAGCAGCGCCACCGCGCCGAAGAGGAGCGCATTATCGGCAAGCGCGGAGAGGAATTGAGCGATGAGCACCGCGAGCATGCCGCGCGAGAGCACCGAGTCTGATCGGACGTGCTGAGCGTTCATCACAGAACCTCCACAGCGCTCTCCGGCTGTCCGGAGTGCTCCTCCGCAATGCTCTTCAGCCGTACGTAATCGGTCTTGCCGGTGCCGAGCAACGGGATCTCCGTTACACGGATCATCACGCGCGGCACCGCAAGCTCGGTCAGCCCGAGCGAGCGGGCGGCGGCGCTGAGGAGGGCGCGATCGAGGTCGGGCGAGGTGGTGAGGAGCACAATGGCCTCTCCCTTTCCTGGATCGGCGCGCGTGGTGGCGGCGTGTGCGTACCCGGGCGCCGCGGCCGCCGCGATCCTCTCGACACTCTCGAGCGAAACCATCTCACCGGCGATCTTGGCAAAGCGCTTCAGGCGTCCTCGTATGTGGACGAAGCCGTCCGCATCGACCACGACGATGTCCCCCGTGCTGTGCCAGCCCTCGCCGCGAGAGCTCGGCGGATGGAGCACACCGGGGCTGTCATGCAGAAGGTAGCCCATCATGAGGTTCGGACCCTTCACGTGCAGTACGCCGCCGGCATCGATTCCCGGCACGGGCTCGAGCTCGTACTGCACGCCCGGCACGAGCTGCCCCACCGATCCGGCACGGCACGCCATCGGCACGTTGACTGCGATCACCGGGGCGCACTCGGTGACTCCGTAACCCTCCAGCACCCGAATGCCGAACTTCTCGATCCAGAGCGTGCGCACCTCAGTCGCGAGTTTTTCCGCTCCCGCCACGACATAGCGCAGGCGACCGAAATCGTAGGGATGTGCGAACTTGCCGTAGTTGGCAAGGAACGTCGAGGTACCGAACAACACTGTGCAGTTCCGGTCGTACACGAGCTCCGGGATGATCCGGTAGTGCAGCGGCGTTGGGTATAGGAACACCTTGGTGCCCGAGACGAGTGGCAGCAGCGCTCCGCAGGTGAGCCCGAAGGAGTGGAACATCGGCAGCGCGATCATGAATTTGTCGAGCGGCGTGAAGTCGGCGACCGACCTCACCTGAGCGACGTTGGAGAGCAATGAGGAATGCGAATGCACGACCCCTTTGGGCTTGCCCTCGGATCCTGAGGTGAACAGCACCACCGCGGGATCGCCCGGCGTCTGCGGCCGGGCGGCACCGGCCGGGAACCACAGATGCCAGAAGATCCACAATCGATCGACGGCCGAGAGCTGCGCTCTGAGATCTTCGAGAAAGTGGATGCGGATTCCGCTCAGAGCGCTCAAGAGCGGCGTGAGTCGCGCTTTTTCCACGAACTCGCGCGAGGCGATGAGGGTGTCGATGCGCGCGGCCCGACAGGCAGCCTGCAACGCATCTGTCCCGGCGGTGTAATTGAGAAGCGCGGGCACCCGACCCGAGAGGGTGAGCCCGAGCAGCACACCCAGCGTCGCCGCAGAGTTCGGAGTGATCACCCCGACCGTCGCCCGCGGCTCCGCCAACGGCTCTATGAGCCGGGCCACGCCCAGGGACATGCGTAGCAGCGAGTCGTAAGAATGTTCCTGCAGGCGCACATCCTCGACCAGCCGGTAGCTGCCGCCAAAGATCCTGCGCGCATCCAGAAAGGCCTCGAACAGGGTCCGCTGCGGGCGTGTAGCCACGATCATGTCCAGCAGAATGCGTCGCATGAGCTCGCCCGAGCGGCGCCGCCGCTCCTTCGCGGACGGCAGCTGCGGTAGGGGAATCGAACGGCGAGGCTGTACCGCAATGCTCACTTTCGGCAGGAGTTTGCGCGGATAGATTCCGGCCAGGCGACCGAAGTAGCTGCGCGCGGCCCCTTCGATCCGCACCGGGACCACCGTGGCTCCCGTCTTCGCAGCCACCAGGCCTGCTCCGTCATATACCTTCATGAGCGAGCCAGTGATCGTGAGCCGGCCCTCGGGGAAGATCACGACCGGCGTGCCGGCTTCCACGAGCCGGCAGATGAGCTTGATCGCCAAGGGGCTCGTCGAATCGACGGTGAGATGCGGAACGAAGCGCAGCAGCGGGCGAAAGAACGGATGCTTCGCGATCTGAGTATGGACGACGAACGTTGCCTCGAGCGGCAGGAAGACGGCAAGCAGCAGCCCGTCGACCAACGATTCATGGTTGGCAACGATCAGCGTACGCGGGTTGTCGAACACGCGCGGATCGCCCGTGATTCGAACTCTGAACAGCGGCCGCAGCAGGAGCCGCAGAAGCCATTTGAGCGCGCGCGAGTAGCGATGTGATGTCATATGAAATACCGTCACGTAAGTGACGTCCTGTGGATGCGACCGGTGGTGCCATTGACCGTCAGCAGCTCGGCGTCGGCCAGGCGCGAGAGCGCATCACGAACCGACATTACCGCGGGCAGGCCGATCTCCCGCGCCGTCACCGCGCCGTGCGACAACGGGCCACCACATTCGGTTATCACGGCCGACGCCTTGAAGAAGAGCGGCGTCCAGGCCGGGTTCGTCGTGCGAGCCACGAGAACCGCACCCTGCGGGAAGCGGCCGAAGTCTTCGCTGCCGCGTACACGAAATACCGGGCCGCTCGCCGTGCCGGGACTGCCTGGGAGGCCCGAGAGGACACTGTCGCTCGCATCGGCTGCGGCCGTTGACCCGTGCGCACTCGAGCTGCTCGCAGCCGGACTGGCCAAATCCCCGAGCTCCCACGGCGGTGAGACGCTGCGATGCTGCAGATAAGCGGACTTCTCCGCGATGATCAGTAAGCGCAGTTGGTGCCAGCGCTCGGCGCTGTCTGCTTTGATGGCTTGCTCGAGCGCCGTGTAGGAGGCGAAGTAGACGTCGGCCGGATCATCGACGACGCCTAGAACCCTGAGACGCTTGCCTAACATCCCGAGGCCCTTGCGAAGCGGCAGCGTGAGGCGCGTCGTCTGGTAATGCTCCACGTCATCAAGCGTTGTGTACACGCGCGCCAGGCGGATAATCTCGCGAACCAGGTAGTGCAACTGCGGCGGAGTCTGCTTCAGCAGTGCCTCCTCGGTCTCGGCCATGAGAATCTTGAGCTCGCGCTCCTTCATCGCCGGGTCTTCGCGGCTGCTATGGAGCATGACTTTCAGGTTCTCGATCACCAGCTCCGGAGCATCGATCCAGGTCGCATGATAGGGATCGAACTCGACCTCGCGGTGACCGTGGTCACGCAGAAACCTGTTGAAGGTCGCATCAAGATCCGGATGGCCCTGGAAGCCGCCGGCGCGCAGGAATTCGAGCCCGCTCGAGCCCTCGAGGCGAGCCGCCAGCGCCGGCGCGCCGGCGATGCGGCGGGAGAAGCGATGCAGCTCTTTGTTGATCGTGCCCGTCTTGGTTTCGCAGTATGCGAGCAGGCGGTCGAACAGCATCGGCGCCTGCTCGCGGCCGGCTGTGGCCTCGAGCAGGCCGAGCAGGAAGCGATAAAGAACGCGCTGAGTGACTGAGATCGCGATGTTTGGCAGGAAGTACTCCGCACCGAGGTCGCGCACCCGCAGCACGAATGCCCACAACTCGGCGACGGAGCGCTCCTCGAGCGGCTCGGCCATCAGCTCACCGATGCCGATCAGGTAATGGTCCAGATCGCGGGACCAGGTAAGGGGCAGCTCGAGAACCCAACCGTAGCGCTCGCGCAGCGCCTGGACCGCCGCGGCGAGGTCTTCGAGCGAAGAGACACTCAGGCCGGGAATCGTGCCGTTGGCATAGATCTCGACGGCGTTCTGATTGCCGTAGATGTAGTGTCCGACGCTTGCGAACCACTTGCCGTGAAACGGCGGGAGCCCCATCAGCTCAAAGGAGTAATTCAACGACTTGTGAAAGCCATCCTCCACCAGTGCCCACGCAAGCGGAGTGATCACGGAAGGAAAGCGCTCGGCCGACTCGTCCCGAGTCCAGCGAGGGGGAATCCGCGTGATGGGCCGCGACTGCAGCAGGTGCAGCGCCCCGTTCTCGAAACCCCACTCGATATCCTGCGGAAATCCGTACAACCGCTCGACGGCGCGCAGGAGCTCGGAGAGCCGTCGCAGCGCCTCGACCGTCAGACACGGTTGCGAACGAGTCTCGCCATCGAGCGGAACGGACTCTGTGCCGGACCCGTCGGCACGCGCGACGATCATCGACTGCTTCTCGGCGATCTCGGCGCTGAGGATCGCGCCCGTCGCCTTGTCGACTACGAAATGATCGATCTGCGCTTCCCCGCCGACCACCGACTCTCCGAGTCCCCGATTGGCATCGAACACCTGCTCGCCGAGCCTGCCGCTGATGGGATTGAAGGAGAACCCAACGCCCGCCACGTCGCAGAAGGCCATGCGCTGCACAACGACCGCCATGCGCACCGCCGACACGCTGAAGCCGCTGGCCCGCCGGTAGGTGAGCGCCCGTGCGCTCCACAAAGAGACCCAGCATTGCCGAATCCGCTCGAGCACCTCTTCCAGGCCGCGCGTGTTGAGGTAAGTCTCGTGTTGCCCGGCAAAGGCGGCACCGCCGAGATCCTCGGTCGTGGCCGAGGAGCGCACGGACACCGCGTGCTCTGCTCCGAGCGCCCCCAGCCGCTCCCGCACCGCCGCGGTCACTGACGGCGGCATCGGTCTGGACAGGAGCTGGCGCTGCAGCGCCTCACATTGGCTCTCGAGCTGCGCCGGCTCCGCGAAGGAGTAACCTTCAGCGGCCTGCAGCAGCTCCGCGCTCTCCTGCGCGAAGAGCTGATATGCCTCCGCGGTCACGATGAAGCCGCCAGGGACGGGCAGGCCCGCTTGTGTCAGGCGTGCCAGGTTCGCTCCCTTGCCGCCACTCGAGGCGGGGTCGAGAGCAGCGCGATCGGCAAACTCGAGCGCAAGACTCACGGGATCGACTCCGGGACGACACGGCGAAGGGTGAGCGACCGCCCGGCCCGCTCGGCGCTCACGCAGGCAATAACCGCGAGCATCGCGAGGAGCAGCCCACAGATCACGTCGATGAGATAGTGATAGCGCAGATAGATCGTCGAGGCGCAGATGCCGAGCACGAGCGGCAAGAGTAGCCAGAATTCGCGCCGTGCGTGCCGCCACGCGAACGCAAGGATGTACACGGACACTGCGGTATGGAGGCTGGGAAACACATCGACTCCGTTGCTGCCGAAGGCCACCATCCTCTGGTTCAGCTGCCAGAGCGCACCGCCGGGGAGCGGCCCTTTGAACAGCCTTGCGAAGGCGATGTAGGGACCTACCGCCGGTACGAGCATGTAGCCGAGGAACCCTACGCCGTAGACGGTGAACAGCCCCGCCAGGAAGCTCGCGCGGCGCTCGCGCTGCCAGAAGAAGTAGCGCAGCAGATTCCCATATACCAGCGGCATGAAGAGCATGTAACAGCCGCTCATGAGCTCGGTCAGTGCGGGAGTTGCAAAAGCGTCCAGCCGCTCACTCCAGTTGCCGCCGAACAAACGCGCGTCGAGTGCGAACAGCTGCGTGTCGACCTTGACCGGGTGGATCGCCGGAATCGCGGCTGCCATTGCCGGAAACACGATATTGAGCGCCACCGGGTAAAACGCATCGGCGGCAACCGCCCACGGTGTGTGCGGACCGAGCTGCGCCCGGCGCGTGAGCCAGAATTGCAGGGCGAGCAGCCCCCCGAATAGCCCTGCATCGAGCCCGCTCCCATGCGCGAGCAGCCCCGCTGTCATCGCGGCCAGATACAACCCGAACGCGATCGTGTGCGGACGCATTCTCTCACGCATGGCGCAAATGCTCGGCCACGGCGTACGCCAGCGCCCGCATCGGCCGCGTGACCTTCGGGGCAAACAGTGCATTGTGTACCGCCACCGCGCGCATCTTGAGAGGTCGAATCAACCGCAACCCGACTGTCGACAGAGCGATGTACCCCAGCGCGAGCCACGGCGCGCCATGCACGAGCAACGTTAGGGTGACACCCGCGGCCCAGAGTGCCGCGCAGGGAAGACCGACGAGCGCGCGCCAGAACGCCACGACGTTACGGCCGTCGGGCAACCAGCGTGCGGCCAGCGCGCCGAGGAGCAGCGGCGGGAGATTCAATAGGATCGCGAGAGTGCCGAGCGGCGCGAGCGCGAGCAGCGTAAGAGCTTCCAACGCTGGAGACTTCAGAGGTACCAGCGGGACGTCCTGAAAAGACCAGGCTCCGCTCCAGCGCGCGGTGGCCTGAAGCGCATCGAGACTCTCACGGAGTCCTTCGGGTGCGGCGCCTTCGAGCCGTTTGAGCGCGGCGGAGTAGTCGAATCCGCCCAGAGTGGCGATGAAGGCAAGCGCCTCGAGCGTGCGCAGTTCCGCCTCGGACGCGACGTTCACACCGACCGACTCGAGTGCACCTGTGATCAGCCCCGCGAGCTCCTCCACGCCCGCGGGCACCCCCTCCAGGCGCAGCGGCTCGCCGACGACCACCTCCGCACGGCTTTGCCACGCCCACGCGCATTCATAGTGGACCGCTAGCGGCACGATCGTAAGAGCACGGCCGGCGGAGAGCACGGCGGCGGCCATCTGTGCGGCGCCCGGCCGGAAGGGCAAGTGTCGCGGCCCCAGCGTGCTCGAGCCTTCGGGCAGGACGAAGAGGCTCCCGCCACTCATCAGCCGGTCGACGCAGACATCCAACGACCCGCGGTTGTCTCCTTCCATGCCGCGGGCGCGGTCCTTTTGCCTGACGACCGTGATCCCGGGGAAGAGCGTGCGCAACCAGATCGATCGATGCAGCTGCGCCGAAAGGAGGTAGGCCGCCTTGGGTGCGGCAGGCAGATACGCGATCCCATCGATGGCGCCGTTACGGTGCAGGCCCACGAAGAGCGTCGCCCCGGAGGGCTCAGGTGCCTTGCCCCGGATTACGATACGCTCGAAGAGCGCGACCGCCGCGACGCGATACAACAGGTGATGCAACCTGGAAGGCTCGGTTCGGCGAACGGCTGACGGCGGCATCCAGCGCGATGCTATTCGCGCTACCCCTGCACTGCCCGTTAATGCGGTCACATCGGATCTCCGACGTTGGCGACCCGGGCAGTATCGAGCGCAGTCTCGTAAAATGCGACCATATCCGCCTGAGTAGCGTAGAATTCGCCGTAAAGTACCGTCTTGCGATACTTTCTTAGGATCCTGACCAGGAGTCCGTATCCGATGGCCGAACGCATGCTGATCGTGGCCGAACTGAAGCGCGCCTTGCGCGAGCGCCACCTTACCTACCTGGATGTGGCACAACGCCTCGAAGTCAGCCTGCCGACCGTAAAGCGGCTCTTTTCGACCGGTGATTTCTCGCTCGCGCGGGTCGATGGGATCTGTCAGCTTCTGGGGCTCGGGTTGAGCGAGATCCTCGAGCGTGCCCGCGAAAATGCCGTGCCCGTCAATCAGCTCACCGTCGCCCAGGAGCAAGAGATCGTCGCTGACCCGCGGTTACTGTTCGTCACCTGGCTGGTCGTCGTCAACAGCGCGACTCTCGAGGAGATCGTGCGCGACTACCGCTTCACCGAGCGCGAAGTGCTCGGTTATCTCATCCGCCTCGACCGCCTGAAGGTGATCGAGCTGCAGCCGCACAACCGCGCGCGCCCGCTCGTGAGCCGGCGCTTCACCTGGCGTCCGGGCGGACCGGTGCAGAGATACATTCACGAGAAGCTGCTGCGAGAGTTCTTCGCCAGCCGGTTCAGCGACCCGCAGGAGGAGTTCGTATTCCACGGCTCCCCGGTCTCACCCGAGACCCGGACGCAGCTGAAGCGCGCATTGCAGAACGCCGCGCGTGAGTGCCTCGATCTGATCGAAGCCGACCAGTCGCCCCCGTCTGTGCGCAACGGCACGGCATTCGTTCTGGCGCTGCGGCCATGGGTCTACAGCGAGTTCACGCAATTTAATCGCGAATGATGGTGGATTAGACTGAACACATTCCCGCGGTCCTGGAGCATCCATGCGTAAATACTCCTTTCTGGCGGCCGCGCTGCTGCTGTTACCGGGCCCGTTTTGCCTGGCACAACGGATCGAAGTGACGATTCCGGCGTCGCAGCCGCTGACAGGGCACCTGATCCTCGTTTTTGCGAAAAAGGACCAGCCGGAACCGCGCTTTCAGCTGTCGGAGAACTACCTGTCCGCGGAGGGGTTCGGCGTCGACGTGGAGAGCCTGAAACCGAGAACACCCATCGTGGTGGATGCGAAGACGTTCGGGAATCCCCGACGGTCGCTGCAGGATCTGGACGCGGGTGATTACTACGTGCAGGCAGTCTTCAATGTTTACGAGCCGTTTCATCTGGAGAGCGGCAAGACGGTGTGGCTGCCGCCGGATAAAGGCGAGGGTCAGCAATGGAACCGGAAGCCGGGGAATCCTTACGACAGGCCGGTGAAGATTCACTTCGATCCGAAGAGTGGCGGGGTGATCAGGCTGACGCTCGACCGGACGATTCCGCCGATCGCAGGGACTGACGAGGACCCGCAGGTTCTGGCCAGGCAGGCGCCAGCCAACAAATGGCTCAAGTACATGCGGTTCCGCAGCCCGGTTTTGAGCAGATTCTGGGGGCGGGATGTGTACCTGGGCGCCTGGATCCTGTTGCCGGAAGGGTTCGACGAGCATCCTGCCGCACGCTTTCCGCTGGTTGTTCACCAGGATCACTTTCACCCGGGGTTCGGGCCTGAGCGATTCGTGACCTCGCAGCCCCATCCGAAGTCACCGGATTACCGGCGGGAGATGTACGGATACAAGTTCTTCCAGGATTGGACTTCGGGGCGGCTGCCGCGCGTGATCATGGTCTACGTGCAGAATGCCAACCCTTACTACGACGACTCGTACGTCGTGAACTCGGCTAACGTCGGGCCGTATGGGACGGCGATCAACAGGGAGCTGCTGCCGGCCATCGAAAAGAAGTATCGGGCCATTCCAGAGGGATGGGCCCACGCGACTTTCGGAGGGTCGACGGGCGGATGGGAGGCGTTAGCAACACAGGTCTTCTATCCTGACGAGTACAACGGCGCATGGGTGGCATGCCCCGACCCAGTGAATTTTCGCGCTTACCAGAACGTGGATCTTTACAAGGACGCGAATGCGTTCGAGCGGTCGGGGGACTTTGCCGAAATCCCGATTGCGGGGGACCGGCATCCGGATGGAACGATCATCGCTGACATGCGCGACTCGTATGGCTACGAGTATGTGCTCGGGACTCACGGGCGTTCGACGGACCAATGGAACATCTGGCAGGCCGTGTTCTCGCCGGCGGGACCTGATGGCTACCCGGCGCAGGTCATTGATCCGATGACGGGCGCGATCAACAAGAACGTAGTGGCGTACTGGCACGCGCACTACGATCTTGCCGCGATTTTGCAGCGGGACTGGGCGACGCTGGGACCGAAGCTCGAAGGCAAGCTGCATTTCGCGGTGGGGGATGGGGATACTTTCTTCCTGAACAACGCAGTGCACATGCTGCAGAACCAACTGGAGGCCACGCGAAACCCGCACTCGGACGCGACTTTCCAGTACGGGCCGGGAATGCCGCATTGCTACACGGGCGGCCCCGCGGAGTACACGATGGAGGAGAACAATGGGACCCGGGCGCAGCGCGTACTACCCGAAATGGTGAAGCACATGCTGGCGACGGCACCCAAGGACGCGGATACGAAGTCGTGGCAGTATTGAGCGAGCACCCGTGAGAGACGACATGCCGCAAGCTGCCACGCTCTATTTCGATCCGATCTCTCCCTACGTCTACCTGCTGCTGTCGGACATCGATCGCCTGCGCTCAGAGATCGCGATCCGGCCCGTGCCGATACTGCTCGCCGCCCTGCTGAATCACTCCGGCACCAAGGGACCAGCTGAGATTCCTGCCAAGCGCCTGCATACCTATCGCCAGTGCGCTTGGCTGGCGCAGTCTCGGAACATTCCCTTTCGCATGCCGCCACGGCATCCGTTCAACCCACTGGCAGCATCGCGACTGCTCTGTGCACTGGGTCCAACCCTGGAGCAGGCGAGAATCACGAGCCAATTCGTCTTCGGAGAGGGCAAGGACCCCTCGACTCCCGAGGGTCTCGCCGAACTGGGTGATGCGCTCGGCGTCGAGAACGCCGCGTTACTGGCATCGGCACCCACCTCCAAGGATCTGCTGCGCTCCAACACGGAAGCGGCGCTGGCCCACGGCGTATGGGGCGTGCCCACGCTCATGACCGGGGGCGAGCTCTTTTGGGGTGCCGACAGCTTTCCCATGGCACTCGACTTTCTGCGAAACCCCGGTTTGTTCGAGACGCCGGAAATGAAGCGCATCGCGGCTCTTCCTATCGGCGCTTCCCGAACATAGTCTATTAGCGCTTGATTTACCTCGGGATTCTGGGCCGCTGAGTTGCCCCTGGCGGGACGGGTGGCGCTTCCGCGATTGCTCGATTTCAAACCCAATCCGCGCCGCCGGCATCTAAGTTTGCAGGAGAGGCGGTGCCCCGCGCCCTCCCTCGGTGCAACCTTCCGCCGACCACGGTGTTCTGGGGGCACAACCCGCCCGGCAGGAGATTTTTGATGCGCAAAGCAATTCCATTATTGGCGGGCCTTGCATTGCTCGTCCTTGCAGGGGCGGCCGGCGCCGAGCCGTGTCGTTACAGCGCCCCGCGCAATGTAGAGCTCGATGCCGCCACCCTGAAGTCACTGCTGCTGAATCTGGGCGCGGCGGACGCGCACGTCCGGGGAGTGCCTGGCGAGTCCAAGATCGAAGTCCGTGGCACCGCCTGCGCATCGAATCCGCAATGGCTGAACGATCTGAGAATCGACACCTCCCACAGCGGCACAGAAGCCACGGTGACGGTGCGGACCGGAGATCACGACAACACCTTCAACCAGTTCGGTTTCTCGCG